>Ga0080004_1117131_pt1 | contig 50752 bp, 52 predicted proteins | sample WasSprMetagenome_FD_69207 | JGI IMG/M metagenome (GOLD analysis project Ga0080004, IMG submission 69207) | Sulfidic aquatic microbial communities from Washburn Spring, Yellowstone National Park, USA - WS (SPADES assembly) (version 2) | ecosystem: Environmental > Aquatic > Thermal springs > Hot...
ATTTTTCATCGTAAATAACATTTATATTATAAATTTCTGCGACATTTTCAACAACTTGTTTTCTTTTTAAATATTCTTCTTCAGGATATATATTAGGATTAAAAAAATATCCTATGACGATATACTGTTGATGAATTAATCTATTTATTGATTCCAATGCACATATACCACAACAAATGTGTAATAATACTTTGTTGTTCATTTTATACTACAATATTAATAATTTAATATTACATTAATAAGAGTGACTTTTATCTCACAAATTGACAAGAACGTGGTTATTTATAAATTATAGTTCCTGGTTTACGGACAAGAGAAGATTTTATTTCAAGTTTTACATTATATTTTTTAGCTACTTCAATTGACCTTGCCATCATTACTTGAGCGCCACTACCTGCTAACTCAAGCATTTCATCATAAGTAAGATAATCAATTTTTCTCGCCTCAGGAACTACCCTAGGATCTGCTGTGTAAACACCTTCTACATCCGTATAGATTTCACAAATAGGACTTTTTAATTTTGCTGCTAAAGCTATTGCTGTAAGATCTGAACCACCGCGGCCAAGTGTGGTTATGTCTTGATAAGGATTGATTCCTTGAAAACCCGCTACTATAACTACTTTACCTTGTTTTAAAAACTTTTTAATTTTTCTAGTGTCAATGTCTACAATTTTAGCTTTTGTGTAAGTTGCATCTGCGTATATACCTGCTTGTGGGCCTGTTAGAGAAATAGCATCACAGTTCAGCGTATGTAATGCCATAGCTAAAAGTGCTATAGATATTTGTTCACCTGTAGATAACAACATATCAAGTTCACGTTCATCAGGATCAGGTGTTATTTGGTAAGCTTTTTCAATAAGTTCGTCTGTCATATCACCTGGTGCTGAAACGACAACTACAATATGTTTATACTTCTTTTTTTTGTTAACAATAATTTTTGCAACATTTTTTATACGTTCTACAGTTGCTACTGAAGAACCACCAAACTTCATCACTATAGGTTTTATACTCATACTTTTTCTCCTAAAGTCAATTATTTTTTGTAATTTCTAATAAAATTCTCTATAGACCTGTCGTATGTTTTTTCAACTTCTTTAGAAAAATAACATGCGGGTAGTTCACCATGGTCTCTATGATATTTTAAACATTCACAACAGATACCTTTTCTTGAACATACCGGATAACTGCAAGGACAAAATTTTAAGTTTTCCTTTATTTTACATTCTTTCATAGATAGTACCTCGGATTACTACGAATTAACACTAATATCAACTTTTATTTAGTTAAACACTTTTAACTCATCCCACCATTCATTCATTCTCACATCCACACTTATATTAGTTTATGTTCTTTAAAACTAAAATATCAGTTTTTAGAAATGATAACATGGTCTAATAATTCAATATCTAATATTTCACCAGATTTAACTAAACGTTGTGTAATTTCAAGATCATCTTTTGATAGTTCTAAAGAACCAGATGGATGGTTATGAACAACAATACTACATACGCGCGTCTCGCCTATGTTTAAAAAATTCTTTAATTCTTTAACAGAAACATACAGTAGTTCTCTATCATAATGTTTTAAAATTTTTTTTGCTAATGTTAAGACATCAAAATTTTTTGTCCCTGTACGAAGTATGATCGCAAGTAATTCTTCGTTTTTAAGTTTATCAGGATTATTATATTTTAAAAGTTTTTCTCTTGGCAAAATTTCATTTTTTTGTTTTAATTTCATAATTTTGTTTATTACAAATGAAATAGAGATTAATAGAAGTGATATATTATGGTCGGGGCGAGAGGATTTGAACCTCCGACCTCACGGTCCCAAGCCGTGCGCTCTAATCCAAACTGAGCTACGCCCCGACATAGATAGTAGGTAAATTAAGTAGATATGTGGATGTGTAAAAGTGTATATAAGTTATTTATCAACGCATTCACTGATAATATTTAACATTTGCCTATGTATTTTTCCGTTTGTTGCAACAATTGTTTTTCCAAATAGATAGTTATTTTTCCCAAAAAAATCTGTTATTTTACCACCAGCTTCTTTTACAATCAAAGAACCAGCTGCTACATCCCATACCTGTAAATTTTCTTCCCAAAAACCTTCAAATATACCTTCAGCTACCATACAAAGATCTAATGCTGCGGAACCTAACCTACGGATTGCTTGTGCTGTTGTTGCAAATTTGTTAAACAATTTAAAAACCCTTTTTGGATTTTTATATGTATAATATGGAAATCCTGTTACTAATAAAGAATTATACAAATTTTTTATTTTAGATACAAGTATTTTCTTATTATTTTTATATGCACCACAACCTTTTTTTGCATAATACAAATCTTTTGTTATTGGATTATATACAATACCTTCAACAACTTCGCCATTCTCTATAATTCCTATTGAAATACAAAATATTGGTAGTTTATGAGAAAAATTTACAGTACCGTCAAGAGGGTCTATCACCCAATATCTTTGATTTTTTTCAAGTTCGTCTACTGTAGGACAACTTTCTTCACATATAAACTTGTCATTTGGAAACTTTTTAGATATTAATTCTTTAATAACTTCTTCTGCTTCTTTATCCGCCTTTGTTACAGGATTATTTTTAGATTTATATTCTAGTCCTAACTTTTGTGTAGATAAATAAAAATACTTTTGTAAAATTTTTCCTGCGGTTTCTACTAATGTTATAAGAAATTTTTTCATTGATTAGAACAAGTTTATTATAATAAAAAATATTTTTTCTATAAATGAAAGTCTAGATATTTTTTGTTCTATAGATTTATCTGTTAATTCAATAATAAAATTTTGTAATTTGTTATCTTTATTTGTTATCTTATATACATACTTTATTTTTTGGTTTTCCCACATATATATTTCTTGTAATAAACTATTTTGTTGTACGATAATTACTTTTTGTGGTTTTCCATATAACAAACTTGCTTGATTATAAATATTTTCCCAATCTTCCTCACCAATTATTTTATCTGGATATGAAATAACAATTTTATATATTTTTTTATTAAAAAAATAGAGATAAGTTTCAATACTTTGCCCTTCATTATATACAACTTTATAAATTTTTTCAAAAGATAATTTTGTCCTCTTGAGACTAACAGAATTTTTTAAAGTTTTATATTTAGCACCGAGTTGAAACCCTAAAATTTCTGTTGGCAGTTCTGAGGTAAAAATATTTGCTATAAACAAAAAAAATATTGTTAAAGTTCTAAAAAAGCTAGAAATTTTGTTAAACATCTTTTCATTATTAATGTTTGAAATGTCTTGTTTTAGTAAAGACCATAGCAATATTATGTTCGTTCGCTGCAGAAATAGAATCTTCATCTCGTATTGATCCACCAGGTTGTATTATTGCTGTGACACCAATTTTTGCTGCTTCTTTAACAACATCTCTAAACGGGAAGAATGCATCTGATGCTAAAACAAGCGGATATTCTTTCAACGATTCTAGTATTTCTTTGTCTATTTGGTTCATTTTTATTTCAGCAATTTTTAGTGCATCAATACGTGACATTTGTCCCGCACCAATGCCAACGGTCTGTGTCCCTTTTGCTAATACAATAGTGTTTGATTTTACATATTTTGCAACTTTAAACGCAAAGATTAAACTTTTAAGTTCTTGTTCTGTAGGATGACGTTTTGTAACAGGGACAAGTTCATTATACAGAATCAAATCTTTTGTTTGTACAAGCATACCACCGTCAATTTGTCTGAACTCAATTTCTTCAGTTTTTGAATTTAACAAATTTGGTAAAATAAGAAGTCGTAAATCTTTCTTCTTTGAAAAAACATTTTTTGCTTTTTCTGTATATCCAGGTGCTATTATACATTCAGTAAAAAGTTTAGTCACTTCTTCAGCAGTGTATTCATCTACTTCGTAATTAAAAGCAATGATACCACCAAATGCTGAAACAGGATCACAACTTAACGCTTTTTTATACGCATCTAACAAAGTATTCGCTTCTGCTACACCACAAGGATTGTTGTGTTTTATTATAACACAAGCAGGATATGAAAAATTTTTTACTATATTTAACGCAGAGTCTAAGTCAAGATAATTATTATATGACAATTCTTTCCCTTGCAATTTTTCTGCATTAACTAAATTTAATTCTTTTATAGCAAACTTGTATAAAGCAGCTTTTTGATGTGGATTTTCACCATATCTTAAGTTAGACACTTTTTTTAATCCAACAGAAATTTCTTCAAAATCAAAAATTTCTTTTTGCGAATTTTTTATAAACCAGTTTGAAATTATAGCATCATATCTTGCTGTATGTAAAAAAGCTTTTGTAGCAAGATATTTTTTAAATTCTAAATCCACTGCATTATTCTTAATACGAGAGATAATTTCAGAATAATCTTTATGGTCAACAACAACTAATACATCTTTATAATTTTTTGCAGCAGCGCGGATCAGTGTAACACCACCTATATCTATATTTTCAATAACTTCTTCTTCGTTATTTGTTTTTTGTATTGTTTCTTCAAATGGATAAAGATTTACAACTACAAGGTCAAAAAATATGATATTATGTTTTTGTAATTCTTGAAGATGTTCAGGTTTATCTCTTCTTGCAAGTATCCCACCATGAATTTTAGGATGCAATGTTTTAACTCTGCCATCTAAAATTTCAGGGAAAGAAGTATATTCTGAAATTTCAACAACATCAATATTGTTTTGTTTTAACAGTTTAGCAGTACCACCAGTGGAAAAAATTTTTATTCTTAAACCACTAAGTTCTTTTACAAACTCTATTATGTTTGTTTTATCGGACACACTTATTATAGCATTCTTCATTTTTTTCCCTTTTTGTAAATTATATTTAAATGTGCTTAGGGAAATAAAGTTAGAAAAATATTGACTTTAAGATTTTGATTTTGTAAAATTAATATACAACTTTGCGGGCGTAGTTCAGCCTGGTTTTAGAACGTCTGCTTGCCAAGCAGAAGGTCGTGGGTTCGAATCCCATCGCCCGCTTTTTTAAAATATTAGATGTATAGTTTGTGTTGTGACAACAGTTAAAATAGTTACAATTATACCTGCAATAAAAACTCCAAATATTATAGATATCACTGATTTCCAAAAATCTAATCCTAAAAGATAACTTGCAACACAACCACTCCATGCACCTGTCGCCGGTAAAGGTATAGCTACGAATAACATAAGACCTAAATATTCATATTTTTCAATTTTTTTTGTTTTTGGTTTTACCTTACTAAACCACCAAGTGAAAAATTTGTTATAATAATAAAATTTCATAAAATAAACATGTAAATTATTAAGAAACCACAAAAATGGTATCACAATAGATAAGTTTCCAATAAGAGCAAGAACAAATGTTTTAATTATACTAAACTTATAAATTCCTACTCCTACAGGTATAGCACCTCGTAACTCGCTTACAGGTAACGCAGAAATAAGTATTATCGCAATTTCTTTTGGTAAATTAGAAAATAATTGAACGAGCTTTTCTATCATTTTTTTACTCTTCAAGAATTTCTAAAATTTCTTCTAATGCAATTTTTATTTCATTCAAAATTTTTTTGTTATTTGCAGTCTGAAAATCTAAAAATAAAGTTTGTTGGAGATTTTTCTTTTTAGAAAAGAATTCTTTTAATTCTTTTTTTGCACCTTCAATAGTATATTTTTTCTCCCACATAAGTTCTTTAATTTTCTCCACAACAGGTATATGTTCGTCAGTATATCTTCTATGACCTTTTTCAGTTTTTAATGGTTTTAACTGTGGGAACACTGTTTCCCAGTATCTTAACACATATTCTTCAACACCAGCTTTTTTTGAAAACTCTTTAATAGTATAAAATTGTTTTTTTTCTTCTGTCATATCTATTTATTTTTCTCTTTTAGATTTAAAGTAGAAGAGAATTTTTTTGAAAGAATAAATTTGATTCTTTTTCTTGGAGTTAATATTATATATTTTTTTTGTTTAGGATTATACATTTTTTTTGATTTATGAAACTTTGGTATAAAACTGCCAAAATTTTGTATAACAACTTTTTCTCCAGATAACAAAGCATCTCTGATTGTGTCAAAAATAATATTTACAAACTTTTTTGCATCATTTTTTGTCAGAGTATATTGTGATAAAATATTGATTATATCGTTTTTATTCATTTTTCTTTTAACCAACCGAACTCTTCTTTTAAAGGTCTTGTTAGTAAAGATTTTATAGAAAGTTCAGGAGGTTTATTTTTATATACAATTTTATAAACTTCTTCTGCAATAGGAAGTTCTAACGAATATTTTTTTGCAATTTTATGTATAGTTTTTACAGTGTGGATCCCTTCAATAAAAGTACGCACTTTTTGTTTTGCTTTTTCAATATCTTTGTATATAACTAAATATTCTCCAAATGTACGATTTCTTGAATATAATGAATACGCTGTTGTAAGTAAATCACCAATTCCTGACAATCCAAAAAAAGTTTGTATTTTGGCACCAAAATGGAGACCTATTAATACCATTTCTTTTAAAGATCTTGTAAGTAAAGCAGCTTTAGCATTGTTGCCAAGTTTGAGTCCGTCACAGATACCTGCAGCAATTGCATAAATATTTTTTACAGCACCTGCTATTTCTATACCTATGAGGTCTGTATTTGTATAAATTCTCAGTGTTTCAGTAGCTAATAATTTTTGTAAGCTGACAAGCAAATTTTTATTTTTACTAGCCAAACACACAGCCGTAGGTTTCCCCATAGCAACTTCTTCTGCGTGAGAAGGTCCACTTAAAACAAATATGTTTTCATTTTTAACATTTAAGTTTTCCCTAATTATTTTTGATATAGGTTTGAAAGTTTTTGGATCAAAACCTTTTACACAAGAAATAAAAATTTTATTTTTGATATTTAAATTTTTTATTTTTTGAATAACTTCTGCTACATAGATTGATGGTAGCACTAAAAATACTATATCAGAATTTTGTATTAGTGTTATATTGTTAGAAATGTTAACATTATCTGGTATTTTTACATAACTGAAAAATTTTGGATGACGATAGTCTTTTAGATAATTATAATTCTCATCCAAAGGTTCATATAGAGTAATTTTTAATCCTTTTTTGGCAAAAATTGTTGCTAAAGTAGAACCCCAACAACCACCACCTATTATAAAAATGTTTTTCATAATATTTTTAAAACAACTTTTTTTCTTCTTTCAGTATTAATTTTTTGATATTTGTTTTATGTCTATATATTATCCATAAAACAGTTAGTAAGAAAAAAATTTTGGTATTTTGAAATTCGTAAAAGGATTTTAGCAATATGTACCCTAAAAAGACAATCACAGAAATAATAGATGATATTGATACTATGTGTGTTAAAAAAAACACAAATAAAAAACTTATTGATGTATAGATAAAAATACTGATAGAAATTACAAAAAGACTACCAAAAAATGTTGCTACTCCTTTCCCTCCTTTGAATGAAAGAAATGGCGAAGTTGTATGCCCAAGTACTGTGAAAAACATTGTTAATGGTAAAATATCTTTTGTTAAATATTTTTTAGCAAGAATAGCAGGTAGTACTCCTTTCATAAAGTCAACTATAAATGTTAATATTCCTAATAAAAATCCTGCTGTACGTATTACATTTGTTGTCCCTGGATTTTTTGACCCTACAGTACGTATATCTATACCTTTAAAAATTTTGGTTAATATGTATGCTGTAGGAATAGAACCAATGATATATGATAAAATAATAATTGATAAAATATTTTTTATCATCATTTTACTGTGAAAGAATTTTCCTAGCGTATCCTATATAATCTACCAATGAACCTGCGGCAAATATTGAAGTTAAGAAAAATAACTCATTTATGATATTACTTATGACTTCATATTGTAAATATGCGTTTAAAATCACAACTGCTAAAGTTATCATTTCTAACGCTATAGATATTTTTCCTAAAAACCGTGGTTTTGGAATACGATATGTATTATGTTGATATGTTATAATCCATCCAGCTGCTACGAGAATTTCCCTTACTATTATTATACTGAAAAACCACCAAGGTAAATAATTTTTTATCATTAAGATTAATAATGTCGATATAACTAACACTTTATCTGCAAACGAGTCTAAGAAAACCCCTAATTTTGTTTTTTGTTTAAATACACGTGCAAAAAAACCGTCAAAAAAATCTGTTAGTATACATATACATAGAATTATAATAGAATCTAATACCCTATTATTCCATAACGCTAAGACAAATACAAGTGTGAAGAATAATCGTAATATGGATAACAAGTTAGGAATTGTCAGTAATATTTTCATTAAGCATTTTCAAAATTTTGTTATAAATTTCTTTTGTTGTTGTAATTTTTATATTTAATAAATTATGATTTACATCATAAGAAATCACTTTGCAATGTTTGTTGATAAAATTTAAAATTTCAAATTTTGTGTTTTGAACTTTAATTGTTTTTGTAACATATTTTTGTTTGATGAAATAAAGTATTTTTTTAATTAACACATCGACACCAGTACCAGTTTTTGCTGAAATAACAACTTTATCTTTTAATTTATTTAATTTTTTGATATAAAATTTTTGTAATTTCTCATCCAAAAGGTCTACTTTGTTATAAACTTTTATAACGGGAATTTTATCAGCATTAAGTTCTGCTAAAATTTTTTCTACTAACAATTCTTTTTTATGAAAATCTTCGTCGGTCAGATCAACGACTTCTAACAACAATGTTGCGTCTTTGACAACTTCTAATGTAGATTTAAAACTTTCTATTAAATGATGAGGTAATTTATTTATAAATCCTACTGTGTCAACAATCAAAAATTCTTCTTTTGTAGGAAGAACTATTTTCCTGATTAATGGATCTAAAGTTGCAAAAAGTTTGTTATCAGTATATGCACAAGAAGATTTTAGAAGAGTATTAAACAAAGTTGATTTCCCAACATTAGTATACCCCACCAACGCTACCAAAGGTATATTTGTTTCTAACCTTAGCTTTTTTTGTTCTTGTCGTGCAGAAACAACTTTTTGAAGTTCTTCTTTAATTTTTTCAATACGTTGCATAATTTTGCGTCTATCATATTCAAGTTTTGTTTCACCGGGCCCTCTTGTACCTATACCTCCAACTTGGTTATCCATGTATATTCCCTTTTGAGTAAGCCGTGGTAACATATACTGAAGTTGAGCTAGTTCTACTTGCAATTTTGCTTCTTTAGTATGTGCACGTTGTGCAAAAATATCAAGTATTAATCTTGTCCTGTCAACAATTTTTGCAGATATAATTTCTTCCAAATTTTTTATTTGAGCAGGAGTAAGTTCGTTATCAAACACTACAGTACGGACATTGTTTTGTAATATAAAACTATTTATTTCTTCTGCTTTCCCTTTACCTATATAGTAAGTAGGATCTATTTTATCACGCTTTACTAAAAACTGTTTTACCACAACACCTCTTGCAGTAGAAACTAAACTTGCAAGTTCTTCCAAAGATTTCTTTTCTTCTTCAATAGCTTTTTTACCCGCAGATTTTAATACTGTTCCTACTATAACAACTTTTTCCATAGATTTTAGAGAGATAAATTTTTTAATGTTGCTTCATAAATAAAATTAACGATATCTTTTATTGATATATCTCCGCAGTTGATCCATTGTATATTTTTATCTTTTTTGAACCACACTATTTGTCGTTTTATATAATCCATTGTGTCTTTTATGAATCTTTTTTGTGTTTCTTCAAACGAGATTTCGTTGTTTATAAATTTTATTACCCAACGATAACCAATTGAACTAAACACGGGTGCTGTTTCTTTTACACCTTTTGACAAAAGTTGTTTTGTCTCTTCTATTATTCCATTTTGAAACATTTGTTTTGTTCGTTCAACAATTCTGTTAAACAATATTTTTTTATCATAGTAAAGTCCAAAAATTATTGTATCATAAGATTTTGTTTTAGGATTTTCAGTAACAATTTGTGTAAATGGTTTACCTGTTTGTAAAATTATTTCTAAAGAACGTATTATTCTTTGTATATTATTTGGGTGTACTTCTTTAGCTCGTTGTGGATCGTATGTTTTAAGCATATTATAAAGATAATTTTTTCCATATAAATTTGCAAGCTGTATTAAATAATTCCTTATTCTTTCATCTTTTTTTGGTAAGATAGCAATACCTTCGGTAATTGTCTTGATATACAATCCTGTCCCTCCAACAATGAATGGTATTTTATTTTTTGACCATATTTTGTTAATTAAATCTGAAGCATCGTTATAAAATTTGTTTGCATCATAACAAAGATGTGGTTCAAGAAAATCAACTAAATGGTAAGGGATATTTTTATAAATGTAAATTCCTTCAATCCATTTTCCAATAGGTTTGTTTGTTCCTATCGTTAGATACTTATATACTTGTCTTGAATCAGCAGAAATTATTTCAGCAGGCAACTTTTGACAAAGTTCAACTGTTGTTTCGGTTTTTCCAGTTCCAGTAGGTCCTACAATTATAACAACTTTGTTGTTCATTTATGCCGAGCAAAAAGTTTCTCAATTTTTTCTAATTCAAGTTTTACTATAGTAGGTCTACCATGAGGACAAAAAAACGGTTGTTCACAATTTGTTAAGTCAGATATTAAACTATTAACTTCTGAAATTGATAACAAATCGTTAGCTTTTATTGCTGCACGACATGCACTGCGGACAATTTTTTCTTTTGGAGTAATATTATCAATTTCATTTTTTATATCTTCTACAAAATTTTCAATAAATCTTAAAACAAAATCTTTCACATCTTGAATATTAAACAATGATGGTATACTGTTGAACCCTAAAGAACTTTTTCCAGAAATTGTTACTTCAAATCCTAGATTATTTAATAGATCTATGTATGGTTTGATAGATTCAAAATCAGACGGTTTTAATTCTATGTTTAACGGCATCAGCAACCGTTGAACAGGAATTGTTTTTGATTTCATAAATTTTTCAAATAAAACGCGTTCACTTGCTGCATGCTGGTCTATTAATATCATTCCTTCTTGTGTTTCAAACAATAGATATGTTTTATGTAATTGACCTAAGTATACATAATTTTGTAATCCAAGTTTTTCATAGTTAAAGATAGTTTGTTCATATTGTAGATTTAATTCTTGGTGTTTTTGTAGAAATTCTATTTTTGGTTCTATTTTTTCTTCTTGTTTAATTGATATTTTTTCTTTTTGTTGAGTAGTAGTGATATATATCTTGTTATAATATTCTTTTAAAGTTTTCTTAATTAGGTCCTTTAATATTTCGTATACATAATTTTCGTCTTTAAACTTTATTAGACGTTTTGTTGGATGAACATTAACGTCGATGAAATCAGCTGGTACGTTGATAAAAATAATACCGATTGGATGTCTACCAGTAGGTAATCCATCTCTATAAGCATCATACAATGCTTGGGATAATGTTCGCAAATATACAGGCCTTTTGTTTACATAAAACATTTGCAAAGATTTGTTAACTTGAGTAAATTCTATTGGTGTTATAAATCCGTAAATACAAAGGTTATCCTGAGTATGAGCAAAATATAACAAATTGTTAATTATTTCACTTTTTATTACATCTTTTAATCTACTTATAAGTTTTGTTGTTGCTTTAGCAGAAAAAACTAATTCATTATCTGAATAAAATTTAAATGATATTTCAGGATATGCTATTGTGTATTCTTCAATGGTACGCACTATATGTATTTTTTCTGTATAGTCAGACTTTAAAAACTTTAATCGTGCTGGAGTGTTATAAAACAAATCTTTTACTTCAACACTTGTCCCTTTATTACATGAACATTCTTTTACAGAAATAATTTCACCTCCATGAACAACAATCTGATGGCCGATAATATCTTGTTCTGTTTTTGAAATAATCGTAAGTTTAGAAACGTTAGCAATTGAGGACAAAGCTTCTCCCCGAAACCCTAATGTTGATATATTGTATATATCTTCAAATTTTTCTATTTTACTTGTAGTATGTGGTTTGACAGATAATATTAAATCTTCTTTCGTCATCCCAATCCCATCATCTATAACTCGGATAAGTTTTTTTCCAGAGGATACAATTTCTATAGTTATTTCAGTTGCAGAGGCGTCAATACTGTTTTCAATAAGTTCCTTAATAACATTAGCAGGTCGTTCCACCACTTCTCCTGCAGCGATACGTGTATAGACTTCTGGTGGTAGAACTTTGATTCTGTTCATAGATAAAAATCTTCCATTAAATGCTGATCAACATAATTAGATATTTGTTCAAAATCTTTTTTAGAAATTTCAATAAATTGCAACCCTGCTTTGTATGTTTTATCTAATTGTTTTATCCACACAATTTTTGCTTTAATAATATCAGTTTTTATATAATGTAAATTAATTTGTAAATTTACAACAGTGTTCACAGGTATTTCTTTAAAAGTGAGTATTCCTATTCCCCCTGCAGAAATGTCTAACAATATTCCTGGAATTGACAATCCTTCAATGTTAGTTTTTAATACGATGGGCACAGAAAGGTGTAAAACTTTTAACCGTTTGTATTTTCGTCGTTCTGGCCCTGTATATCTTGTTCTATTATTTTTTTCCATTGTAGTAATAAATTGAATGCGTCTAATGGTGTTATTTTGTTTATATCAATTTTTTTAAGATTTACCAATATTTCATTAAAAAATTTTTTTTCTTGTCCATTTTGTTGTTCAATAGGAATTAATTGTAGTTGAATACCTTTTTGTTTTGTAGCTTTATCAATATTTGCCGCAGCATTTAATAAATATTTTAACAACACACTTGCTCTGTTAATAACTTTTTGTGGTATACCAGCAAGTTTTGCTACATGTATTCCGTACGATTTATCAGAGGGGCCAGGTAATACTTTGTATAAAAACACAATTTCGTCTTTATATTCTTTGACAGCAACATTAAAATTTTTAATTCCAGTATATCTTTGTTCAAGTTCTGTTAGTTCAAAATAATGAGTAGCAAATAATGTTTTAGGACAATGTGTTTTATTAGGCCAGTTTTGTTTATTGACAAGATATTCTATTACAGCCCAAGCAATTGAGATACCATCGTAAGTAGAAGTACCGCGGCCTACTTCATCTAAAATTATCAAACTTCTATCTGTAGCGTTATGAAGAATATTAGCAGTTTCTTGCATTTCTACCATAAAAGTTGACAAACCTTTTGCTAAATAGTCAGCTGCACCTATACGAGCAAAAATTTTGTCTACTACACCGATCCGTGAATATTCTGCAGGTACAAAACTACCTATTTGTGCTAAGATTGCACATAATGCTACTTGTCTTATATATGTAGATTTCCCGGCCATATTTGGCCCTGTCAAAATGATTAGTTTTACTTCATCACCATCAAGATATACATCGTTCTGGATAAATTTCCCGTATGGCAAAATTTGTTCCACTACAGGATGACGACAGGATTTTAATTCAATAACATACGAATCATCCACAATAGGTTTTGTATAATTATTTCTTTTAGCTACCTCAGCAAGATTACTGAAAACATCGATTAAAGCAATTTTATAGCTTACTTCATATAATTGTTCTGCAAATTGTGCAACTTGTTCTACTACAGAAGTAAAAATATATTCTTCTAAACTTGAAATTTTTTCTTCTGCAGAAAGAATTTTGTTTTCAAATTCTTGCAACTCAGGTGTAGTAAACCGTTCGGCATTTTTTAATGTTTGTTTTCTTATATATTCTTTTGGTATTAAATGTAAATTAGATTTTGTGACTTCTATATAATATCCAAATACAGAAGTATAGCCAACTTTTAACGATTGTATTTGTGTTTTTTTTCGTTGTTCTTCCTGATAGTTTAATAACCATTCTTTTGAAGAAGAATAAAGTTCCCTTATTTCGTCTAACTCTTTATTAAATCCCTTTTTTATAACTCCACCTTTTTTAATATCAGTTGGTGCGTCAGGTTCAATACTGTCTTCTATAAGCTTACTAACTTCTTCAACTTCAGAAATATCTATAATCTTGTAAAATTCATCAGATTTAAGCACAAATTGTGAGTTTATTATTTGTTGTAAAATTGTTTTTATTTCTGGGATTAGTTTTAATGATTCTTTCAATGCAAGAAGATCTTTTGGTGTAACATTTTTTGAAGTTATTCTATTTGTTATTCTCTCAATATCAGAAATACTGCGTAATTTCTCTCTTAATTTTTGTCTGTTAGTATCGTCGTTAAAGAATATTTCTACTATTAACAACCTATTGTTTATTTCTTTAACATCTTTTAGAGGTTTTAGTAACCAGTTACGTAACAATCTTGCTCCTTGTGGTGTTTGTGTTTTATCAATAACATCTAGCAGAGTATTTTTTTGTGTTCTGTCATAAAGATTTTCTGTTAGTTCTAAATTTCTTATACAACTGCTATCCATAAACAAATAATCATCTAAATTATAAAATTTTATACCTTTAAGTTTTGGAAGCAATTTTTTTTGTGTCCTATTTAGATATTCTAATAATCCTCCAATGGATGATAGAATAAGCGAATGTTTCGTAATGTCAAGACCAAAAGTTTCAAGAGAATAGATTTTGTAATATTCTTTAATTTTTTCTTCAGCAGTTAAAACATCAAAATACCAGTCTTCTAAAAATTCTATATGTATTTCTTTATACTGTTTTACAATTTTAATAATTTCTTCTTTTTGAGATTCCTTAGCTACAATTTCAGATGGTGAAATTCTGATAAGTTCATCTATAAGTTTAGAAAAATTTTCATCTTCAAATTGAGTAACTAAAAAATCTCCAGTTGAAATATCTACATTTGCAAGTGCGATAAGAATTTTGTTCTTTACAGACCCAAAATTTATTGATGATAAAAAATTATTTTTCTTTGCATCAAGAAGATTTTCTTCAATAATAGTGCCAGGAGTTATAACTCTTACAACTTCTCTTTTAACAACACCTTTTGCAAGTTTTGGATCTTCAACTTGTTCACATATAGCAACTTTAAATCCATTATTGAGCAGCTTTGAAATATAATTGTTTACACTATGATAAGGAACGCCACACATTGGCACACCTTGTCTTTTAGTTAAAACAACACCTAAAATAGGAGAAGATTTTATCGCATCTTCACCAAACATTTCATAAAAATCTCCTAAACGAAACATTAATATACAATCTTTGTATTGTTGTTTTATTTGTTGATATTGTTTCATTAAAGGCGTAAGATTGATTTCTTGAATCTCTTTCATTTTATTCTATCTCACCGATTAAAGTATGTAATTTAGTGTTTTTAATTTTTGTTTTTATAAAATTACCTATCAATCCTTCTTTTGTGGTTTCAATTTCTACAGTTTTATTATTTAATGTTTTACCAATATAAAAATTTTTCCCCTTTTTTACAGTTTGTGAAACAATTAGTACTTCAATTTCTTTACCAATAAAGATTTTATTTTTTTGTGAAGCAATTGTATCACATAAAGATAAAAGTTCATAATGTCTTTTTTCTTTTATTTCCTGTGGTACATTATCAGGTAATAAAGCAGCTTTTGTCCCTTCCCTTAGAGAGTATTTGAACACAAAAGCTGCATCAAATTGTATTTCTTTAACAGCTTGTATTGTTTGTTGAAAATCTTCGTCTGTTTCATAAGGAAATCCTACAATAAGATCGGTTGTGATAGAAACCTCTGGTAGTTCTTTCCTTATCATTTCAACTATTTTTTTATATTTTTCTATTGTGTAGTTCCTGTTCATAAGTTCTAAAATTTTGTTAGAACCAGATTGTAATGGTAGATGAATATGTCGAGCGATATTATCATAGCTTTTTATTACATTAACTATATCATAAACCATATCTTTAGGATGGTTTGTAAGAAATCTTATCCAATATTTTTTGTTTTGGTCCAAATTAGCTATTTTTTCTAAAAGTTTTGCAAAAGTTATGGTATCTTTTTCATTGTTTTCCCACCTATAAGAATTTACATTTTGTCCAATAAGTATAATTTCCTTAACACCATTATCAAGCAAAAACTTAATCTCTTCTAGAATGTCATTAACACTTCGAGAAGTTTCTCTTCCTCTAAGATAAGGTACAATGCAATATGAACAAAAATTGTTACATCCTGTCATAATTGGGACGAAACAACTTACATTATTAAAAATATTTAAATGGATTTTTGAATTAGTGATTTGTAGATTTAACTCATTTTTAAATATCTCAGGTAAATATTCATATTCCAACGGACCAATAAAAAGATCTATATGTTTGAACTGTTTTTTTAATTCATTTTTTGCTTTTTCTACAAAACAACCTAAAACTATAATTTTGCTGCCTTTTTTGGATTTTATTTTTTTTAATTTCCCAAGAAACGATCTTTCTCTATCTTCAGCATGTTTTCTCACAGAACAAGTGTTAACAATTATTATATCTGCTTCATTAATATTTTGTGTTAACTCATAATTACCATCAGAAAGCAATAAAGATGCGACATATTCTGAGTCAGCTATATTCATTTGACAACCAAAAGTTTTGAAAAATACTTTTTGTTTCATAGATACTTAATACAAAATTTTGTTGAATATAACAATTGTTTAGTATTAAACATCTCTTGCTAAAACATAACCAAAAATATTTTTTGCTTTATATCTTTTTAATACTTTTGCACACTGATTAATTGTTTCTCCAGTAGTACAGACATCGTCAATTATCAAAATGTTTTTTTCTTTTACTACATTTTGAAACTTTCGTTGAACTTCAAACGCATCTTTAACATTTTCAATTCGTCTTTGTTGAGACAGTTTAAACTGAGAAACAGTATATTTTTTCCTTGTTAATAAATTTGGAATATAATTTAAATTAAACTTTTCAACTAACAGTTCAGCAAGAAGTTCTGCTTGGTTGTATCCACGAATAAATTTTTTTATTTTGTGCATTGGAACACTACATACAATATCAATTTTTATATCTTTAAAGTTTTTTGAATATCCTTCAATTAAAAAATTTTCTAAAAATGTTTTAAGGAACGTTTTATGATTAAATTTAAATTCGTGTACTAAAGTTCTGATTGGTTCTCTGTATTCAACTGCGCCACGGATAAAAGTAAAATACGTTTTTCTATCTTGTTTTTTACAGTTATAACAGAATTTCCCACCACTGTATAGTGGAAGGCCACATTTATCACAAACAAGTCCATCAATAATTTTGATTTGTTTTATACAGTTGTTGCATAATGGTTGTGTAGAAAAATAATTCAAAGGTGTGTTACAATAAAAACATGTTTTTGGAAAAAAAGCATAGACAATTAATTCAGAAAATTTTTTTAAAAATTTCATATTTTTATATTTTACTATTGAAAAAAGTTTTTGGATTAGATATAATATACTAAAATTTTTTAAATTGCAATAAATAGGAGGTATAAATTTTATGGTGAAAGAATTAAATGAAACAAATTTTGTTAACGAAGTGTTAAATTCAAAAGTTCCAGTGTTAGTAGATTTTTGGGCAGAATGGTGTGGCCCTTGTCGTATGTTGTCTCCTGTAATTGAAGAGTTAGCAAAACAATATGATGACCAAAAGATAAAAATTTATAAGTTAAACGTAGACGAAAATCCAAAAATAGCAGCAAAATATGGTATTATGGCTATCCCTACAGTAATAATTTTTAAAGATGGTAAACCTGTAGAACAAATTACAGGAGTTAGAAATAAGAAGGAATATATAGAACTTATTGAAAGATATATTTCATGACTATGAAAGTAGTAAAAAAAATTAAACAAATGCAAAAAATTTCAGATATTTTGCGGAAACAAAATAAAAAGATAGGTTTTGTTCCCACAATGGGTGCTCTTCATAAAGGTCATATTGAACTTATAAAAAAAGCAAGAGAAGAAAATGATATTGTAGTTGTTTCAATTTTTGTAAATCCTATTCAATTTGGTCCTAAGGAAGATTATAAAAAGTATCCACGTCCTATGAAACAAGATTTAAAAATTTGTAGAGAAAACAATGTTGATTATGTGTTTTATCCAGAAGTTGATGAAATGTATCCCCCAATAGATGTTCCTGTTAGTAATTCTCAATCAGCACTTTATAACGGGAAGAGAATACTTACTTTTGTTGAAGTTGAGAAATTACAAGATATCCTTTGTGGTAAATTTAGACCCGGCCATTTTAGAGGTGTATGCACAGTTGTTACAAAATTGTTTAATATTGTTAAACCACACAGAGCATATTTTGGTGAAAAAGATTATCAACAGTTAAAAATTATCCAACGAATGGTCAAAGATTTAAATTTTGATATTGAGATAATTCCTGTGGAAACAGTCCGTGAAGATGATGGTCTTGCGTGTTCCAGTAGGAATACTTATCTTTCCAAAACTGAAAGAGAAGTAGCTTCTTATATATACAAATCTCTTTTATATTGTAAGCAACTGATTATTGCAAGAAAGTATAATAGTATCAAAAAATGTATAGATGTGTCAGAAAAATATTTACACAATTTATTATTTGGAGTTAAACATAGAATACAATATTTTGAAGTTTATGATGAAAATTTAAATCCTGTAAGTGATAAAATTACAAAAATACCAAGAGGGACGAAATTAAGAATTTTTGTAGCTGTATATTTAGGTACAACAAGATTAATAGACAACATAGGTTTTACACTTTAGGACTATTTAGTTCTTTTTTTAGTTTTTCTTTCTTTTTCAAAGATAGGTAAGTTTTTAGTTATAAATTCTTCGTTTGGTAGTATATGTCCTACAAAAATGATTTCCCCTTTTGTATTTATCACAAAGTTTGTTGGCACACCTTTTATATTATACTCTTTTGCCACTTCAGCTGTTGTATCTAAAACAACAATATAGTTTATTTGTTTGTTCGAAACAAATTTTTTTACTATATTTTCAGGTTCTCGGATATTAATCCCAATTATTACCAAATTTTTATCTTTGTATTTATTAGCCAGTTTTATAAGATAAGGAATTTCTGTATTACAATATGGACTCCATGTAGTCCAAAAATTTAATAAAACAAGTTTTTGCCCTACAAAATCAGAAAGTTTTATCGTACAAGTTGATATAGTCGGAAGTTCAAAATCAATATATGTATTATAATTTACATTAATATTTTGTCGAGAAAATGCACAAGAAAAAAAGATTAAACTTAATAACAATTTTTCCCACATTTATCTATTTAATACTTCTTGAATAACATTTAAAATAGATGGTTCTTCAATTTTCTTGCTGACACTTTGTAAATACGATTTCACCTCGGGTAATGTACTAAAATTCCCTAAGGCCCAACATGCTGCAATACGTACATCTATTGGTTCTTTTTTTGACTTTATAATTTTCTTTAACTTTTTTATTGCATCAAGATGTTTAAGCATTCCTAATGATATACACACACGTTTTTTAACATCAATATCTTTTATTTTAAACAATTTCATAATTTTCTCTGCTGCAGGTTTATGTTCCAACGAAGTAAGTATATCTATAAGATACTGTAAAATTTGAAGTTCTTCTGTTTGCAACAAAGAAGTTAGCCATGTAAGATTCTCTTCAGTAGGTTTTTCTTGAATATAATTTAATATTGCTACTTTGTTAGCATAATTTGTGTAATTATAAAGTTTTCTTAATGAATTAGAAAAATCATAATCAAATTTTGGTAATATATCCAAAATTTTACTAAGTTTATGAACTGGTGTTTGTGGTACTAAAAGTTCTTCAATAGATTCTATTACTTGGTGTTGATTTTTTAAAGATAACAACACTTGTACTAAAGTGTTAACAATTTGTTGGCTAGTTGTCTGTAGAATTGCTGATAAAATAGTGGCGATAGTTTGTTCTGCAATATAAGTTAAAAACCAAACAATTTTGTTAATATTATTAGGCTCTGTTAGATCCAACAGTATATAATCTTTTGTTTGTTGATAAACTTTATCAAACAAAGAATAAATAAGTCTTGATTTTACAGGATTAACCTTTGTTAATTCTTCAGCAAACCTCAACAATTGCTGTGCATATTCAACAAATGATTCATAATCGTCAGTAATTATTAAACAACATAACGAATGTTCAAGAGTTTGTATCTGAAGTTTAACAACAGTTTCATCTTGTTCTTTGATTAAAAATTTTAAGATATTACTAACAAGATTTTTTGCTAATTTCCCTTTTTGAAATTTGGCAAACTGTTTTGCGATATTCTCAGTTGCTGAAGAAGCAAGTTGTCTTATTTTTACTACAGGGTTTGAAAAATTTTCTATCATTAAGAAAACGAGTTTTTCTAATTTGTCATCAAGACCAATTAAACATAGTTTTTCTATATTTTCTTGAAGAGCACTAATAAACTTTTCCTGAAGCAATTTTGTAGGTTCGTTGGTAGACAACAATTCATCAAGTTGTGCAATCCATGATTTTTTTTCTTCTTTTTGTTCCAAGATCCATTCTGGCAACGCATCTATAAGCCCTATTTTAAACAGTTCTTCAAAAATTTCTATTGGTACAAGTTTGCTTACAGGCGAGTTTACAACAAGTTTTATAAACTCTTTTAAGTTTTGTAGTTGTTCTATGTATTCGGTTTCGTTTTCAACTTTTGACTTTAGTTGTTTACACCATGTTATTATTTCATTAAAAATCTCTTCAACAGTTTGTTTTGTTAAATTATTGAATAACAATTGTTTGAACCTTGTTTGTTCAATTTTTTGTGGTAAAGGTTGGACGAGCAATTCTTTTATAAGGTTAGTATCTAATGATGAAACATATTTTATAATAGCATCAGTAAGACTTTTTTTAGTTTTTTCATCTTTGATTTTATCAAGTTCATTAAAACTGACTCCTAAAATGTTAACAAGTTCTGATAAATCAGAGACTGGTTGAGATATAATATTTAATATTGATTTAACACTTTGATCAGACTTTGTAATTGATATATACTCAACTTCGTCAATAGCAACATTTTTTATGTTTTTTTCTTTAATAATTTGATTAATAAATTCTTTGGTTGACACTTTTGGTTTTTTAACAGATAAAGCTAATAATATAGTTTTTAATTCTTGAATATCAATTTCTTTTTTAAAAGTAATGCTTTTGATACCTGATTGTAGAAAAAATTGTGTGATAGGTGCAAGGTTAGCAATAGATGCAGGATCTTTTGCTATATACTCTTTATCATTTACAAATATTTTGTTATCAACTTCTGATATGGTAAGCATAGTTTCTTCTTGCAAAATTTGTTTTAAGATAGAAAACAAATCATTAATTTGTTTTTCAACTAATGGACTATTGATAGGATAAATCTTTATATTAACTAACGTCATTCTTAAAGATTTTAATAATTGTTCAACAAGATTTTTTTCTTGGCTCATGTGTTTTTTTTGAAAAAGAATGTTTTTAAAATTTAATTAAATTTAAATATTTTGCACAGATTCAATTCATTACTACAATTCTGTAAATTATAATTCTCTTAAAAACTTCGTTGCTTCTTCTGGTTGAACAGGGTTAATATAAAATCCTGTCCCCCATTCAAACCCGCCTATACCTGAAAGTATTGGTATAATTTCTATATGCCAATGATAATAATGTAAATTGTTATTTTTCAAAGGTGAAGTGTGTAACAAATAATTATATGGAGGGTTCTCCAATGCTAAGTCCAATTTTTTGTTTATAATTTTCATTATAGACGCTAAATTTTTAAGTTCGTTATACTGAATATCTTCATACATAGGATCATGTCGTTTTGGTAGAACCCAAATCTCAAAAGGGAACCTGCTTGCATAAGGACATATTGCTATAAAATCATCGTTTTCAGTAACAACCCGTAGGTTAGTTTTAATTTCTTCGTTTATTATATCACAATAAATACATCGTTCTTTATATTCGTAATACTTTTGTGCGCCATCAAGTTCTTGTTTTATTATTATCGGTATCATAGGTAATGCTATAAGTTGTGAATGAGGATGAGACAAAGTAGCTCCTGCGTTTTTTCCACAGTTTTTAAATATTAATATATATTCAAATCGTATATCTCGTCTAAGATCTTCAATTCGTTCTTTGTACATTCTAAATATATCAATAACATTATTTAACTCAAGTTGATGTATATCTTTATCATGATGAGGTGTTTCAATTATAACTTCGTGAGCACCAATACCTGTAATTTTGTCATAAATACCTTCTGCAGATTTTATAACTTCTCCTTCCACACGTAACGCTGGATATTTGTTTGGTATAGTTCTTACCCACCAGCCCGGAGTATCTCTTTGAGTATTTTGAGGTCTATACGCAACAATTTCTGACGGTGTAAATTTTTCGTTCCCCCAACAAAATGGACATGTTGACACATCATCAACTTCTCGTCCATATTTAATAAAAGCAAAAGGACGTTTAGCACGTTCTGAAGATATTATTATCCACCTACCTGTGATAAGATCACGACGAAATTCTCTCATTTTATTTCTCCGTTTAACAAAGATTTTATGTATTTTACTCCATCAATTAGGTTATCAAAATTTTCTTTTGGATGTATTTCTAATACATATATTTTATCCTCTTGATATTTTAGTAACTCTTTATAATCAGGTTGTGTTTCAGAAGAAGGGACATGGTGGTCAACAAGATTTTTTACACCATGGATATGATATCCCATTAGATAGTTGTTATAAGTATCAAAAAATCTTTTATGTCCTTTTTCAAACCCTAAATTTGTTTGAATTTCAACATGGCCAAAATCGTGCCAATAACGAAGATAGTTGCTTTTGTAATATTCAAAAATTTCAGCAAATTCATCAAAATTAGGTATTTCGTTTGGGAAAAAACGTGTTTCAATACAAAGATTCACTTTTTTATTTTCTGCATATGGTAGTATATTATCTAATGTTTTTTTTAACAAACTAAAAAATTTTTGTTTATTTTTTTTACGAGATAACAAAAGAGATTGTTTATATTTTTGATAAATTTCTGATGTAAGTCCGTATTCTAACGCAGTTTTATAAACTTCAGTTGCAGATGGTTGTGTTTCAATTTCACCTAGATGTAAAACTACAATGTTACTATTTACAAGTTCAGCATAATCAATCGTTCTCAATGTATACTTTATTGCAAGATTATGTTCTTGTTCATCAGCAGAGGTTAATGAAAACACATTGAACCCATACTTTCCTTGAGGTATGTTTTCTACTGAAGGACAAAAATTATGTAATGAAAGAATTTTTATTTTGTTTTCAACAACATCTTTTTGTATTTCTTCAAACCATTCAATAGGTATATCAGCATTAAGTTCTACAGCATTCAATCCAAGTTGATAAACTTTTTCTTTTATTTCTTTCCATGTAATATTTTTTTTAACAATATCTTTGTAAAAATAAATAGTCGATAAACCTAAATTATTTTTGGTTGACAGATTCATTGGTTTGTTCTGATATGTTTTCTGTAATTGACTCAGTAGTTGTTAAAGATTCTGTTTCGCTGGATTCCAAATTTGTAGTTTGTTCTTGTATATTTTGTTCAATAAATTGTTCTATAGGCGGTAAATCGTTTAAAGAACTGATTCCAAAATATTTCAAAAATTCTTGAGTGGTACCGTATAATAAAGGTCTACCTACAACTTCTTTCCTACCAACAATTTTTATAAGTCTACGTTCAAGAAGAGTTTCTAACACTGTTGTAGAATCAACACCTCGTATTTCTTCTATTTCAGCTTTTGTTATTGGTTGTTTATACGCTATAATAGCTAATGTTTCAATAGCAGCAGGTGATAATCGTAAGAGGGTTCTGTCTCTATATAATCTTCTTACATACTCTGAAAACTCAGGTTTTGTTGCCATTTGATATCCTTCAGCAACTTCTCTTATTTCTATAGCAGAACGAGATAAATATTCTGTTTGTAACTCTTTAATAAGTTCTTTCACTAATTCTTCATTAACTTCTGGTATATCTATAAGTTCGACAATTTTTGATACGCTAAGAGGTTTATCTGTGATGAAAATAAGTGTTTCTATTATATCTCTTATAAACTTTTTATTCATTTTTTTACTATATTTGATTTATGAAATATTTTATATTCTTAATAGTTTCTGGATGTACTAAAACAAGAATGTCACTACCAGCCTGAAGATAACCCAAAGCAGTCGTTGTTTCCCATAAAATCCCGCGTTTTACAGGATCTTCTCCCCAAGAAGGTTCTTCATCTTTCGTAGCTTTAGCTTCCTTTGTTTTCCAGGTTTCTTCTCCTATAAGGTTTATAATAGGTGTAGCCATTACTGCATCACCTTGCAGTCCTGCGAGACGACATCGTTCCATTATAGAATAACAATACTCAAACCCGTATCCTAATCCACCAGTTGTATGGTGCATAACAATTTTGTCAAGAGGTACACCAGTGTCATTTATTAAAATATTAAGTTGTTTAGCTAAATTTATATCAAGCGGTGTTTGAGCAATTACTGAATGTCCACAAGCAAATGCTGATAAAGATATTGTTTTGTAATTTTCTTTCACTGCCATACCAACAAGTATTTTTTCACCTTTTATAAGTTCACAAACAACCGGAAGTATTTCTGTATCACGTTCAATATGTTCACATCCAAGAATTATAAGTGGTAAAGAAGTAGTTTTTAAAACTTCTGGTATAAAAGATTTTATATAATCTACAGAATTGTTTTTTATATCAGGATGACAAGATAATAATCTTACACATATTGCATCGGGTTGTAATTTTTCAACTTCTTTTATCCATTTTATAGGATCAGATACAATATCTTTTAAATTTTCGTAAAAAGTTGGCCATAAATCTTCTGGTAAATAATCAACAACTTCTGCTACTATAGCGGGTTTGTTTTTTGATCCACCTTCAAAATTTAAAAATGGTAAAGTTTTAGCTCCACCTACTTTTAAAACTTTACTTCTTGAGCCTCCTTCTTGACTTGTCGCTCCTATTACGACTTCACAAATTTCTGAAGACCATTTTTCTATATATGGTTCGTAGTTCATAATATTGTTCTATTATTCCTTTAGTTATTAGTTAAAAAATTTCATATCCTTCAACATGCAAATTGAGTTGTAGTTTGATTAAATTTAGTAAATTTTTTATCAAAATATAAGGAGTGATACATCCAACACCGCCCGGGACAGGTGTTATAAAAGATGCTTTTTTTGACACATTTTCAAAATCTACATCACCAACAATTTTTGTTTTCGGCTTACATGTTTTTTCGTCAATAACTTCTTTACCATTTTCATCTAAAACTTTTATTCTGTTAATTCCTACATCTATCACAATAACACCATCTTTGACCATATCTTCAGTGATCAAATTTGGTTTTCCTACGGCTACTATTAAAATATCAGCATTTTTTGTATGCCAAGCAAGATTCTTTGTTGCAATATGACATATGGTAGGTGTTGGAGAATTAGACAAAGATGAAAGTAGTAACATAAGTATTGGTTTACCAACTATTTCTGAATGTCCAACAATAACTACTTCTTTACCTTTAAGTTCAACTTTTGTTTCTTTTAAACATTCTATCACAGCTAAAGCAGTACATGGTGCAACAATAGGTGATGTTTCAGCATAGAAAAGTTTACCTAAATTTTCTGCTGTAATACCTTCAACATCTTTTATTGGCAAAATTTTGTTTTGCAATTTTCTTTGGTTAAGATGTTGTGGTAAAGGTAGATTCAACATTATTGCATTAACAGCTTTGTCATTGTTAAGTTGCTCAATTTTTTGTTCAAGTTTATCTTCAGTGATATTACTGTCTAACGAGAATATTTCAATATTTATCCCAAGTTCTTGACAAGTTTTACATTGTGTGTTAACATAAACTTTTGTAGCAGGATTTTCCCCTACTATGATAGAAACAATTTTGGGTGTTAAAGAAAATTTTGATTTTAATTCGTTTATTTGTTCTATAATTTCATTTTTTATCCGTTGAGCAATTTTATTCCCATCAATAATATTTGTTATATTCATATTTTTCTATCAATATTTTAATTGTCAGAAATTATGCTAAACTTGTAATAACTTCGTCTAATGAAGCACCAGCTGGTACCATCGGGAATACATTTTCTTCTTCTTCAATCCAAAAATCTATAACTACAGGTTTATCCTTTATTTCAAGTGCTTTCTTTAATGTAGTTACAACATCTTCTTTTTTTGTTACTCTAAACCCTTCTGCTTTATACGCTTTCGCAATTTCTATAAAATCAGGGACTGGTTCACAATGAATTTTACCTAGTTTCTTTGTACAAAGATATGTTTGTGAATATCTTTTGTTATAAAATAATTCTTGCCATTGACGTACCATGCCTAAATATCCGTTGTTCATTATACAAACAATAATATTAATTTTATTAACCACAGCAGTTGCTAATTCTTGAATGTTCATTTGAAACGAACCATCACCTGCTATAACTATTACTATTTCTTCAGGTTTGCCAAACTTTGCTCCGATACCTGCTGGAAACCCATATCCCATGGTCCCTAACCCGCCTGAAGATAAAAACTTTCTTGGTCCGTTTGGTTTATAATACTGAGCAGCCCACATTTGATGTTGACCAACTTCTGTTACTACAATTGCGTCACCTTTTGTAAGTTTTGTTATTTCTTCAATAATATATTGTGGTCTTAATTTTTCGTCATTTTTATATGTTAAAGGGTATTTCGTTTTCCATTCTTCAATTTGTTTCAACCATTCAGTGTGTTTTTTAGGTTTTACAAGTTTTAATAATTCCTGTAATACCATTTTGCAGTCACCAACTACTGGTATATCAGCAACAACATTTTTTGATATACTTGTTGGATCTATATCAATATGTGCAATATGTTCTGCTTTTGGAGCAAAAGCTGCGAGTTTACCTGTACATCTGTCATCAAATCTTGCACCTACCGCAATTATTAAATCAGCATTTTGCATACTTAAGTTTGCATAGACAGTTCCATGCATGCCTAACATACCTAAAGAAAGTTCATGATTAGGTGGGAAACAACCAATCGCCATTAATGTGGTAGTTACAGGTATTTGACAAAGTTCAGCAAGACGTTTTATTTCTTCACAAGCGTTAGAAATCACTGCACCTCCACCAACATATAATACTGGCCTTTTAGCAGAATTTATTGCATCAGCAAGTTTTTTTATCTGTAATGGGTGGCCTTTGTAAGTTGGTTTATAAGACGGTATTTCAATTTTCTCAGGCCAGATAAACTCAGTTTTTGCCCGTTGAACATCTACTGGTATATCAATTAGTACAGGTCCTGGCCTTCCTGTAGAAGCTATGTAAAACGCTTCTCTTATAATTCTTGCTAACTCTTTTACATTTTTTACTAAATAATTATGTTTTGTTATAGGTCTTGTGATACCAGTTGTATCAGCTTCTTGAAATGCATCGTTTCCTATAAGATGTGTTGCAACTTGTCCTGTGAATGCTACAATTGGTACAGAATCCATATATGCTGTAGCAATGCCGGTAGTAAGATTTGTGGCTCCTGGTCCTGAAGTTGCAATACATACACCTACTTTACCAGTAGCACGAGCGTATCCGTCAGCCATATGAGCTGCTGCTTGTTCATGACGAGTTAAAACAAACTTTATTTTTTTAGAATCGTATAATTTATCAAAAATAGGTAATACAGCACCACCAGGTATACCAAACATTATTTCTACACCTTCTCTTTCCAATGTTTCTATAAAAATTTCAGCACCAGTTTTTTCAATAATTGTTTTCTTTTTTGTCATTTTTTCTCCCCTTATAAAACAAAATTTTTGATGTTTTTATTTTTTAGGTTTAAGTACAGCTCCTTCAGAAGCAGAAGTTACAAGTTCACAATATCTTGCAAGCCATCCTGTTTTAAACTTTTTTTCTCTTGCTTCAAGTTCACCTTGAAATTTTGCTAACCTTGATTTAAGTTCTGTATCAGTAAGTCGAATATTGAGTTTTCTATTAGGAATATCAATTTCAATAATATCTCCATTGCGTACTATACCAATAGGTCCTCCAGCAGCTGCTTCAGGTGATACATGACCGATACATGGTCCTCTGGTACCACCAGAAAATCTACCGTCAGTAATTAGAGCAACTTTATCCGCCAACCCCATACCTTGAATTACACTTGTTGGCCCTAACATTTCTCTCATTCCAGGACCACCTTTTGGTCCTTCGTAACGTATAACTATAACATCACCTTTTTTAATCTTTTTGTTTAAAATAGCGTTCATTGCTGATTGTTCAGAATCAAAAACTACAGCAGGCCCTACAAATTTTCTCATATTTGGTAACACAGCTGATTGTTTAACTACAGCACCTTCAGGAGCGAGATTACCGTATAGTATTGCTAAACCACCTTCTGTAGAATACGGGTTTTTATATCTTATAACCTCTTCATCTTCAACTTTACCTTGTTGTGCTATTTCAAGAATGTTTTTTCCAGATACAGTTAACGCACTTTTCAGATATTTTTGTAATGCATTAAGTACTGCAGGTATACCACCAGCTTTATGTAAATCTTCCATATATAAATCTCCGGCAGGTTCTAACCTCACTATATTTGGTACATTTCTTGAAATTTCGTCAAAAAGTTTTAAGTCAAATCTAATCCCAGATTCGTACGCTATAGCTTTTAAATGTAATATAGTATTTGTTGAACCGCCAAGAGCTGCGTCTACCACAATTGCGTTATGTATTGAATTGTATGACAAAATTTTCAACGGTGTAAGATTTTCATAAACCATCTGTACGATACGTTTCCCAGATTCATATGCAATACGTTTTTTCTCCGCAGAAACTGCAGGTGCTGTTGCAGAATACGGTAATGACAAACCCATTGTTTCAGCTAAACAAGCCATTGTATTAGCTGTGTACAAACCTTGACAAGAACCTGCAGTAGGACATGCTGCACATTCAAGTTGATATAGTTCTTCTAAAGAAATTTTCCCTGCTTCGTAAAGTCCAACTGCTTCAAAAGTATCTCTTACTAAAGATCTTCTTTTACCTTTATAATATCCAGCAAGCATTGGCCCTCCTGTAACAACAATCATTGGTACATTAACATTTACTCTCACCGCACCCATTATCATACCAGGTGTAATTTTGTCACAATTTGTCAATAATACAATACCATCAAAACAATGAGCTTTTATCATAGATTCGATAGAATCAGCAATAAGTTCCCTTGATGGTAATGAATAGTGCATTCCTTCATGTCCCATTGCAATACCGTCACAAATGCCTGGTATTCCAAATACAAACGGTACTCCTCCAGCTTCAGCTACACCACGTTCTATCCATCGTTCAAGTTCACGAAGGTGAACATGACCAGGAACAATATCACTAAATGCTGAAGCTATACCAATGAACGGTTTTGATAAATCTGATGGTGAAATACCTGTTGCATATAAAAGAGCTCTATGTGGTGCTCTAACAGGTGTTTTTTTGATTCGGTTGCTTATTAAATCAATAGTTGGAGGGACCTGTACTGTTGACAATTTTTTCTTTCTCCCCCTTTTCATTGATAAATCCTCCTTATGGTTAGAAAAAATATTAACAGTATTTTTGGTAAATTAAAACCAAAAATAAACTTCATTTGAAGTTTTTAAATAAATAGTATTCAATAGCATCTCGTAAAGCTTCCCAAGATGCTTCTATAATGTTTTCTGAGACACCAACAGTTGTCCACAACTCGTTTTTTGCCATTGATTCGATACTTACACGAACTTTTGCTGCAGTACCTGCTTGAGGATTTACCACACGTACTTTGAAATCTGTTAGTTTAACTTCTTTCAATGACGGATAATACTTTATCAACGCTTTTCTTAAAGCATTATCTAACGCGTTAACAGGACCATCTCCTTCTGCTACAACATGTTCTTCGTTACCATCTATTTCCAGTTTTAAAGTTGCTTCAGTAACAATCTCATTTTTTCCTTCTTTATATTCTATAATAACCCTAAATCCTTTAACTTTGAAAAAATCTCTGTATTTATCTAAAACTTTTGCAGTTAAGACAACAAAAGAACCTTCCGCATTTTCATAAGAATATCCTTCATATTCTTTTTGTTTAACAATTTTTATTATTTTAGCAATTTGTTCTTCAGATATATCCATGTTTAAAAATTTTTTGTAAAACAACAAAGTTGATTTACCAGCAAGTTCTGAGATTAAAATCTTACGTTTATTTCCTACTAGTTCAGGATTAATATGTTCATACGAACGAACATCTTTTGCTACAGCAGACGCGTGTACCCCACCTTTATGAGCAAAAGCTGATCGACCAACATATGGTTGTCTATCGTTAGGTATAAGATTAGCAATCTCATAGATTTCTAAAGATATCTCGGTAAGTTTTTTAAGATTTTTCTTAGGTATTACATCATAGTTTAACTTTAACATCAACGCTGGAATTACTGAACAAAGATTCGCGTTACCACAACGTTCTCCTAAACCATTTATTGTACCTTGAACATGTCCACATCCACTTTCAACAGCTACTATAGTATTAGCTACAGCACAGTCAGAATCGTTATGTGCATGTATTCCTAATTTTGGTTTTATGTTTTTTTCTTTAAAAAATTCTATAACTTCACTAACAATTTGTTTAACCTCTGAAGGTAAACAACCACCGTTAGTATCTGCTAAAACAAGACAATCAGCTCCTGCTTGATATGCTGTTAATAAACATTTTAATGCGTAGTTTTTGTCAGATTTATATCCGTCAAAAAAATGTTCTGCATCATAAATAACTTTAAGTTTGTGTTCTTTTAAAAATTTTATTGAATCATAGATCATGTTAAGATTTTCTTGTAATGTTGTTCCTAATGCTTTTTCGACATGCAATTTCCATGTTTTACCAAAAATACATGCTACAGAAACTCCTGAAGAAATTATTACAGCCAGATTTTGGTCTTCATGTGGTTTTATATTTTTTCTTCTTGTAGAACCAAATGCAACAATTTTTGCTGTTTTTAACTTTAAATTTTTTGCTTGGTTAAAAAATTCTATATCTTTTGGATTACTACCAGGCCAACCTCCTTCTATATAATCAACACCGAGTTCATCTAAAAGTTTTGCTATTTTAATTTTATCTTGTACTGAAAAACTGACTGATGGAGTTTGTGCACCATCGCGTAACGTTGTATCAAAAATTTCTATCTTTTTTTTCATTTTCAGTTATATCACTCCTTTTGTTGACAATAATTTTTTATTTTTATTTAATTCAACAGCATTTTTCAATACTCGACCCACACCTTTAAAAATTGATTCACAAATGTGATGGTTATTCTCTCCTTGAAGAAGTTTTATATGTAATGTAATCTTTGCTTCATTAACAAAAGATTTGAAAAATTCTTTTATCAAACTATAATCAAAAGAAGATTTTTTGTATTCAGGAAAAAATTTAACTTTAAAATCTAAATATGGCCTACCTGAAATGTCTACAACAATATAGGATAAAGATTCGTCCATTGGAGACAAAATTTGTCCATATCGTGTTATTCCTCTTTTGTTTTTAATAGCTTTTAAAAATGCTTGACCTAAAGTAAGACCTATGTCTTCAACAAGATGGTGTTCATCAATATAAATATCACCCACTGCTTTAAGGTATAAATCAAAACTACCATGTAAAGCAAACTGTTCTAACATATGATCTAAAAAAGGAATTGAAGTATAAATTTTATATTTTCCTTTTCCGTCTAAATTTAAAACTAACTCAACTTTTGTTTCTTTTGTAATTCTTTGAAGTTTAACTTTTCGTTTCATATATTTCAACCCTTTTTTTGTGCCATTCCATTCCTTCTATTTCTGCAAGTTTAGCTGTATATTTTGCTAAAATTTTAGTCGATTTTTTAGAAAACTTTATTAAACTAATTTTTTTTAAAAAAGTCAATATAGATAACCCAGAAGAAAATCGTGCTGTTGTGTTAGTCGGTAGTACATGTGAAGGTCCAGCTATGTAATCACCAAAAACTGCTGAAGGGTTTTCTCCATAGAATACAGCACCAGCATTTTTAATTTTTTTGATAAACACATTTTGTTTTTTTGTAAACAAAGTCAAGTGTTCTGGCGCTATAGTGTTAATTATATTTATAGCAGTATCAATATCTTTAACATATTTAAACTGTATTTGAGAAAATCGTTCTTTTGCATTTGTTAAAATAAGATTTTTTACTTTCTCAATAACATGTTTATCCAATGAAATCAGCCAACTTTTAGCATCTTTATCATGTTCTGCTTGTGCAAGAAGTTCAGATATTATTACTTCTATAGGATATGAACCATCAGTAACTACAACAACTTCTGAAGGACCTGCAATAAGATCTATTCCTACAGTACCTATCAATTGTCTTTTAGCTTCACTTACCCAAATATTACCAGGTCCTACAATTAAATCCACCTTAGGTATTGTTTCTGTACCAAAAGCTAACGCAGCGATAGCTTGTGCTCCACCAACTCCGTAAATTTCTCTTATATTTAACATATATGCTGTATATAAAAAATATTCTGAAACATTTCTCGGTGGTGTAACAACAACAATTTTTTTAACTTTAGCAATTTGTGCTGGTATTACTGTCATGATTAAAGTTGAGATATAGTTATACCCAAATCTTCCTCCAGGAATATAAACACCTACAGAATCTACAGGAATGAATTTCATCCCTGCTTCAATATTGTTATATTTTTTTATCCAATATTTTTTTATAGATTCAAGTTCAGCTATATGAAATTTCCTAACATTTTCTATCGCAAGTTTTACAGAATTTTTAAAAAGATTGTCATTTATTTTTGGTGAATTCTTAATTTCAATTTTTATATCTTTTGATGAAAAATCTGGTATATTATCAAACATACGCGTATATTTTAAAACAGCTTTATCACCAAATTTTTTTACATCTTCAATTATTTTTTGAACTTTTGTAGTAATAGAGTTATTCATCGATGCGTTTTATTTTCCCTCCTAAAGACGAAATTTTTTCTTCTAACTTTTCATATCCACGGTCAAGATGATAAATATGCGAAATTTTTGAGATACCCTCAGCTGCAAGTGCAGCTAAAACTAACCCTGCCCCTGCTCTTAAATCAGAAACCATAACTTCTGTTCCTTTAAGTTTTTCAACACCATATACTATAGCTTTACGTCCTTCCACAACAATATTTGCTCCCATACGGAGTAATTCTCCTACATGAAGAAATCTATTTTCAAATACAGTTTCTTTAATTACACAACTTCCTTTAAGTGTACACATAAGTGCCATGTATTGCGCTTGTAGATCTGTAGGGAAATATGGATATGGCCGTGTTGTAATATTTTGTGGTTTTAAACTTTTTTCCCAACGAACATAAATTTTGTTGTTTTCAGTTTCAACTACTAACCCACATTTTCTTAGCTTGTTTATTACAAAAGTTAAGTGTTGTGGTTCAGTATTGTTTATTTCTATTTCACCTTTTGTAATTCCAGCAGCAATGATGAATGTCCCTGTTTCAATTCTATCTGGTATTATTGTATGTTCAATATCTGTTGATAGAAACTCTTTACATCCAGTAATTTTTATAGTTCTGCTTCCAGCACCTTCAATTTTAACACCTAACTTTTTTAAAAAATTTGCTAAATCTACAGTTTCAGGTTCACAAGCAGCGTTTATAATAGTTACTTGTTTAGGAATTTTTGACAAAAACATTAAAACATTTTCTGTCGCACCGACTGATGGATAACGAAGTTTTATAACTGTTTTTTTTGGAATATTTTTTTTCTTTATAAAAGTTTCGTATCCTGAATCTATATAATGTTGTACACCTAACTCTTCAAAAGCTTTAATGTGAATATCTACAGGACGAACCCCTATCGCACAACCGCCTGGCAACGCTGTTTTGACTTTATCATAATTAGCTAATAGCGCGCCTGAAACAAGGAAACTTGCCCTCATTTTTTTAATAAGTTCATATGGTGCTATAACAAACCCTTTTTCTTTATAAGGAGGTTTGTTTTGAATAACTACTAAAGTTGATTCATCTTGCCACAAAACTTTTTTCCCTAAAAATTCGATTATTGAAATTGTAGTATCTACATCTTTTAATTTTGGCACATTATGAAGTACAACTTTGTTTTCTGTTAATAAAGTAGCAACAAGTATGGGTAATGAAGCATTTTTAGAACCAGAAATATTTACTTTTCCTTGTAGTTTATATCCGCCTTCAATTACATATTTTTCCATATTAGTTATTATTTTTTACTACAACAACTCGTGGTAGGTTATAATAGTCATATATGGTTTTATAAATATAAAAATTGTTTTTTTCAAAAATATTACAAATTTTATCATACAAGTTTGAATTTATCTCAAGTATTAAAAAACCATTTTCTCTCAAAACTTTCTTACTATAGTTAGCAAAATATAGGTAAAATTCTAATCCCGTAGGAGTAACCAAAGCAATTTTTGGTTCAAAATATATCTCTGGCTGAAGATTTTTATATTCTTCTTCTGTAACATAAGGCGGGTTTGAAACTATAATATCTAAAACAATGTTATTGTCTATAAAATATTGAAGTTTATCTGTTTGTACAAAAATTATTTTATCTTCAACTTTGTGTAAAAAAGCATTTTTTTTAGCTATCTTTAATGCTTTGTTTGAAATATCCGTAGCATATATTTTTATTTCAGAAGATATGTTTTTAATAATACTTATTGCTATGTTACCACAACCAGTACCAATATCGGCTACTATTTTAAAATTGCATTGGGACAAAAGTTTGATTGTTTCCTCTACCAAAAACTCTGTTTCTTGTCTTGGTATCAATACGTTTTCATCAACATAAAAATTAAGACCAAAAAATTCTTTTTCATGAAAAATATATTCTAAAGGGACACGGCTTAATCTTAAGTTTAAGTTTTTATAGATTTCTTTTATTTCTTTTTTGTTTAATATTTTTTCTGGATAAATGTATATTTTTTCTTTTTCCAAATTCAAAGTTTTTGAAATAATAACTTCTGTTTCAACACGTGCTGAAGTAAAACTCTTTAGTCTATTATATATTTCAGTATAAACTTCGTTTAAAGTGTTCATTTGTTAGATATGAACTCGGATATTCTTTCTTTTATTCTAACCTTTAATAGATTATTAATAATTTCGTCTAATTCTCCGCCTAAAACTTCTTGAAGGTTATACAAGGTTAGGTTGATCCTATGATCAGTAACACGATTTTGTGGAAAATTATATGTCCGTATTTTTTCTGACCTATCTCCAGATTTTACCTGAGATTTTCTAAGTTTAGCAATTTCTTGTTGTTGCTGTTGTAATTTTAGATCATATAACTTTGCTCTTAAGATTTTCAAGGCACGTTCACGATTTTTTAACTGTGAACGTTCATCTTGACATTGTACAACAATACCTGTAGGTTTATGACGGATCCTCACGGCAGACTCTGTTTTTTGTAAATGTTGTCCTCCATGACCTGAAGCACGAAATGTTTCAATTTCAAGGTCTTCAGGTTTGATTTCAATATCCACTTCTTCAGCTTCAGGTAACACAGCTACAGTTGCTGCTGAGGTATGGATTCTACCAGATGATTCTGTTATAGGCACTCTTTGTACTCTATGTACGCCACTTTCAAATTGTAAATATTTATACACGTCTTTACCTGAGATATAACATATAACTTCTTTTATTCCTTTTAGTCCGGTTTGGTTAATATCTAAAATCTCTAATTTCCATCCTTTTTTAGCACAATACTTGCTATACATTCTGAATAAATCGCTTGCAAACAAAGCTGCTTCTTCACCACCGGTACCTGCTCGTATTTCAAGAATTACATTTTTTTTCTCATCTGGATCTTCTGGAAGAAGTAGGCTCAACAATTTTTGTTCTAACTCAGAATTTTCTTTATTTAATTTTTCTATTTCCTCTTCTATTAATAAAACAAATTCTTGATCGTTGGTTTCCTTTAATTCTTTTTTAAGTTCTTCAATTTTATTCTGAAGATCTTTTATTTGTAAATAAACAGTAACAATGTTGTTAACACGATTATATTCTGAAAGAATACTTTGATATGTTAGTTGGTCATTTATTACGCCAGGATCAACAAGTTTTTGTTCAATCTTCTTTTTTTGTTCAATCAAATGCTCACAATTTTTAATTATTTCGTTGTCTAACATACCTTATTTTTCTTGTTTTTTCTTTTTCTTTGTAGTAGCCTTCGTAGTTAATATCTTTTCAGTAGTAGATTTTATTTTTTCAGCAATTTTCTTTTCTTTTTTCTCTTTTTTTCTAGCTTTGTTTATATCAAATTTTTCACCATATTTTTTCATAAACTTTTCAACTCTACCTGCAGTGTCAACAAATTTTTGTTTCCCAGTAAAATAAGGATGACAGTTACCACATATCTCAAGTTTTATCTCAGGTTTTGTAGATCTTGTTTTAAAAGTATATCCACAAGCACATGTTACTGTACACTCTACATATTTTGGATGTATTCCTTGTTTCATGTTTTTCTCCTTTCTTAAGTTTAATATTTAAGAAATCTGTGTTTTAAAATAGAACTTTTCTTGGATCAACAGGAACCCCATCTTTTCTTACTTCAAAATGTAGATGAGGGCCTGTGGTCCATCCTGTTGTCCCAACATTACCAATAACCTGTCCTTTGTATACCCATTGACCAGTTTTAACACGTATTTTTGACAAATGGCCATAATATGTAGTATATCCTTTATGATGTTTTAATATAACAAGCTTTCCATATCCTTCAGCCCAGCCTGCATAAATAACTTTGCCATCACACGCTGCTCTCACAGGTGCACCATAACGTTGTTTTAAATCGATACCTTCATGAAATTTTAATATTCCAAAAATTGGATGTGTTCTCCAGCCAAATTTTGATGTGATCTTTGTATTAAAAAGTGGCAACATGAAATCTTTAAATCTAATATATGTATCAGGCAAAAAAACATATTCTCCTTTTTTGAACACATATGACGGAGGTATCTCATTAATTTCACAAATTTGTCTTATATTTTTTGAAAATTTTTTTGCAACTGTTTCTACCGTCACATTATCCTGTTGTATTTTATAAAGCATACCTTTTTTATTATGTAACAAAAGTTCTTTTCCAGGATATAACAACCCTACTGCTTCAATATAATTTGTACTGCGGATAGATTCTGTATTTATTCCCATCATTTGTGCCAAAGTATACAAATTATGTTTAGATGGATCATATTTATAACGGATAACAACAAGAGGTTTTATATTTTTTATAATTTTAAACCTTAAATTGTCAATATATTCTTCAACAGCTTTGTTTTCAAAATTGAACAAATACAGATTATAGTTGCAAATTAAACCTAAATTTTTTGTATCTTCAAAATTGTTATTTGCTAGTTTGATACCAAACAAAACTACGCCAATGGATAAAAAAATAGATGTAACTAATAGAATACTTAAGTGTATTTCTCTTTTAACCATTTTTAACAAATTTTTCAACAATTTTTTGTATTAACCACTTTGGTGTTGATGCACCGGAAAAAATTCCAATAGTTTCGTTTTCTTTAAATTTCAGATCTTTGATCTCTTCTTCACAACTGATAGTATAAACATTGTTGTTATATTTTTTTGCGATAAAAACTAACTTTTGTGTATTAGCAGAATTTTTACCACCTATTATTATAACTTTGTTTACTCTTTTTGACATATCTTCCACTTCTTTTTCTCTTAATATTGTTTCTCTACAAATTGTGTTTAATATTTTAATATTTCTAAATTTTGTTTTTAACAGATCATAAATTTTTTTATATTCTTCAATAGATTTTGTCGTTTGTGAAATTACAACTACAGCTTCGTCAGTGTTTATACCAATTTTTTGTATATCTTCTAATGATGTGACAACAAATTTTTTACGTTCTGGTGAAACATACGATATTAACGCTTTTATTTCTGGATGTTCAGGATCGCCATATATTATCACATTATACCCTTTTTTTGAATATTCTTCAACAACAACTTGGTTTTTTTTAACAATTGGGCAGGTTCCATCTATAACTTTTATTTCGTTATTAGATACAAGTTGTTGTAAAACTTTTTTCTCAACACCATGTGTACGAATTATTAAACTTATATTTTTTAACGAATCCAGTTCTTTAATATCAGTGATTACTTTTAATCCTAACGATTCTAACCTTTTCATTTCTTGTTTATTGTGAAGAAGTTCACCTAATGCATAAACTTTATTTTGTTTGTTAATTTCTTGTTCAACTAAAGATATACATCTATTGACACCTTTACAAAAACCGATATGTTTTGCAAAAATTAATTTCATAACATAAATTTTACATATGAAATAATTTTTTAAACAACTTCTTCAAAACTTATTTTTTCACCTTTTTGTATAAGTTGTCTATTCTTACGTAACGCATGTTTTTCAACTGGTGCGTCAAGATAAAATTTGAATTTTGTATCATGGGAAACTAATATAGTATTATAAGTCCCAGCATGGCACATTGCTCCTGTGTCAACATGTAGAAACCTAATTTTTTAGCAACAAGCCTACTAACAGTAGTTTTTCTGGCATCTACTGATCCGGTTATCGCAAATAACTATTGTATTCATAATTATCAAAGACTATTATATATTTCCCAAAAGTTAGGGAAGGAAATATCTACACAATCAGCATCTTTTATAACTATACTACCTTCGCAGATAGTTCCTGCTACAGCTAAACTTAACGCAATTCTGTGGTCTTTATAAGATTCTAATTCTATAGTATCTTTTCCAGAGGAAAGTTTTGTATTACCTATAATTATCATTCCATCTTCAAATTCAATTATTTTTGCACCCAACTTTTGTAGTTCAGTAGTAATTGTTCTAATTCTGTCAGATTCTTTTACTCTTAACTCTTGTGCGCCATGTATTTCTGTGGCACCGTCAGCTTGTGTTGCAATAACTGCTAACAATGGTAGTTCGTCTATCATTGAAGGAACATCGTCAGGGTTGATAGTTATCCCTTTTAAATGACTACTTTTCACAACAATATCTGCTACAGGTTCATTATATTTTGTTTGGAAATTGGTCAAAGTTATATTTGCTCCCATTTTTATCAATGTGTTAATGAAACCCATTCGAGTAGGATTAATACAGATGTTCCTCAATACAATTTCTGAATTTTTTGTTAAAAGACCGATTGCTATAAAATAGCTTGCAGATGACGGATCACCTGGTATTTCAATTTCAAAATTTTTTATATTTTTTATTTTACCTTTAATTGAACAAACTCTATCTTTTCTTTCTAATTTAACATTTAGATATTGTAGTAAACGTTCAGTATGATCTCGTGAAAGAACAGGTTCTATATATATTGTTTCCCCTTCAGCGTACATCCCTGCAAACAAAATACAAGATTTCACCTGTGCTGAAGCAATTTTACTTTCCCAGGTTATTGATTTTAAATGTTTACTACCATGTATAACCATTGGTAAGTGGTTACCGTCTGTGGCTGTTATTTTTGCTCCCATTATTAACAACGGTTCTATAATTCTTCTCATTGGCCGTTTTGATAAACTTTCATCACCAACAATTTTTACTTCAATCTCATTTCCGGCAAGAATGCCAGATAACAATCTTACCGTAGTTCCAGAATTACCAGCGTCAACTACATCGTTAGGTTGTTTTAATCCTTCTATTCCAACTCCGTAAACTTTAAGTGTATTTTTTTCTTCAACAATTTTTACTCCGAGCGTTCTAAACGCGTTTATTGTAGAATAACAATCTTTACTTTTTAAAAAATTGTGTATCTCACACAACCCCGATGAAATAGAAGCCAACATTACTGCTCTATGTGTTATAGACTTATCTGCTGGAACTTCTATTTCAGCTTTGATTTTATCTTTTTTATATATTTTTATTTTGTTCATAACTTTTAATTTTAAGTTTGTAAGCTGAAGTAAGAAATTTTTTTAATTTTTTATAATTGTCTAAATATTCCAAAACTTTATTAGCAAGAGTTATAAATTCTTTTAGACTATTTTTAACAGCTTCTTTGTTTGTATAACAAATCTGAGTCCACATCTCGGGGTTTGACGCTGCAATACGTGTCATATCTCGGTATGCTCCAGCAGTAAATTTTAGGTATTCTTTTTTTGAATTAATCTGTTTTGCTAAAATATAAGATATAACATGCAACATATGACTTGTTAACGCCAAAATTTTGTCATGTTTTTTAGGTTCAAGTTCGACAAGATTTGCTTTAATTGTTTTCCATAAAAATTTTATTTTTTCCAAAGCTTTTTTTGAACATATTGTTTTGTCATAACATATCACACAAACAGAATCTTTAAACAGATCTTCTTTTGCATACTCAAAACCAGATTTTTCAAGACCAGCTAATGGATGAGAACCAACAAAGTTTATATTTTTTTTCTTTCTTATAACTAAAAGTTTTTCTTTAACTTTTTTTATTATTTCATTTTTGACTGAAGCAACATCTGTTATAACTGCATTTTCTTTTACATATGGTAAAAGAGAAATTATAAATTTTGCTGTTAACTCAACAGGTACACAAACTATGATTATATCAGCATTTTTTACACCATCTTTTAGTTCTGTTGTAAATTTATCAATACAACCTTTTTGTTGAGCAAGTTTTAATCTATCAATGTTTCTTCCAATTCCAGTCACAACAACTGATGGTAAATATTTCTTTAAAGCTAACCCAATTGAACCACCAATAAGTCCCACTCCTATAATAGCAACTTCTTTTATCTGTTCCATAAAAAAATCTCAGTTATATTGTTCTTCCAATAGCATCAACTAATTTTTTGAGTTCTTCCATAAGTTGAGCAAACTGTTGTGGATAAATACTTTGTGGCCCGTCTGAAAGAGCTTCTTCAGGTTTGTTATGCACTTCTATTATTAACCCGTCAGCACCTGCTACAACAGCAGCTTTCGCCATAACAGGTACAAAATTACGTATGCCTATCCCATGACTTGGATCAACAATAATTGGTAAATGAGATAAACTTTTTACAACAGGTATTGCATTAAGATCTAAAGTAAACCTTGTAGAATCTTCAAATGTTCTTATCCCACGTTCACAAAGTATAACATTGTAATTTCCTTCGGACATGATATACTCAGCTGACATCAACCATTCTTTGACTGTAGTTGCCATCCCTCGTTTCAGTAAAACAGGTTTTTTTGTTCTTCCCGCAGCTTTAAGTAACTCAAAATTTTGGACATTTCTTGCACCAATTTGAATTATGTCAACATAATCTGCTTCTGCTAATAAGTTTACTTGTTCAATATTCATTGCTTCTGTAACGATACCTAATCCAGTTTCTTCTTTTACTTCTTTTAATATTTTTAATCCATCCTTACCTAATCCTTGGAAAGAATATGGTGAAGTACGTGGTTTAAAAATACCTCCTCTTAACAAATCTGCACCATATTTTTTAACTTCTTTAGCAATAGTTAAAAACTGTTCTCTGGATTCTACTGCACATGGACCAGCTATAACTACAATTTTTTTTCCACCAATTTCTACTTGTGGGTTGATTTTTACTATAGTATTTTCTTCTTTAAATTCTCTACTTGCCAACTTAAAAGGTTTTTCAATTTCAGATATTTGTTCTACACCTTCCATAGACTCAAAGATTTCTTTATACCTTTCAGCTTGTTCTCCAATTAAACCTATTATTGTTTTTTTAACACCGCGAGATATATGAGGAGAAAATCCCAACTCTTTTATTTTTTCTATTATATGGTTAAACTGTTCTTCAGTAATATTGTTTTTTATGACTAATATCATATTTTACTCCTTTCTTTATGTTATTTTCCTAAAATCATCTTTATTGCTATGACTAACAAATAAATACCAAACAATCTCTTAAGTAAATTATCAGGTATTTTATGAGCTAATAAAGCCCCTAAATATCCTCCGATAAAAAATCCTGCCGCTATAATAAGACCAAATTTTAAATTTAAATTACCTTCTTTATAATATTTTAACGCTGCTAATAATCCGACAGGAAGTGCTACGAGTAACAAACTTATTCCTTGTGCTTGATGTTGTGTCAATTTTTGGACATAAACTAAATATGGTACAATAATTAATCCTCCGCCTATACCTAACAACCCACTTAAAATTCCTGTAATTATACCTAAAACCAAATATTCTATCATTTTTTAATTATTTGTTTAAAATTTTTTATAAACGCAAGGTTTTCTTCTCTTGTACCAATTGTTACACGAATATGATTTGGAAAATTGTACTCATCCATTGCACGCACTATCACACCTTTTTCAAGTAGTTTTAAAAACACATCATATCCTTTCTTTGGAACAACATTGATTAAAATAAAATTTGTTGCTGATTTTATATATTCAATATTAAGTTTATCTAATTGACTATACAAAAATTCTTTTTCAGAAATAACATGTGAAACTGATTTTTCTATATGTTTTTCATCATCAAGTGCTTTTTCAGCTACATATTGAGCTACTACTGAGACATTAAATGGTGGACGAACTCTGTCTAAATCAGAAATAATTTCTTTTCTTGCAATACCAAACCCAACCCTGAGTCCAGCAAGTCCATAGACTTTAGAAAAAGTTCTTAATATAACGATGTTGGGATATAACTTTCGTAACGATATACTATCAGGATAATCATTGAAAACTTTTGCATATTCATAATATGCTTCATCAAAAACAACAATAGGATACAATTTTTTTTCTAAAAGATATTTCAACATCCACATCACTTCGTCTTTAGTATTATAAGTTCCAGTTGGATTGTTTGGGTTAGCAATAAATATAATTTTTGTGTTTTTATTAGCTTTTTTTGCCATTGAGAACAAATCATGGGTAAAATTTTTCATTGGTACAGAAATTATTTTACATCCCATAAGTTCTCCAGCCATTTTATATCTTATGAAAGCATGTTCTGAAACAATAATGTTATCATTTCTTGATAAATATGTTTTTCCAAGAAGTTCTATAAGTTCATCAGTCCCAGCACCTATTATAACTTCATCCGGTGAAATATTAAATTTTTTAGCAATTTTTTCTCTTAATTTTGAGCTTGAACCTTCAGGATATCTATGAAAAATAGTATACAAGTTTTTTAAAACATCTTTCACAGTTTTTGAACAACCAAGCGGATTTTCGTTTGAAGCAAGTTTATAAACAGTATCTAACCCAAATTTTTCTTTAATCTCTTCAATAGGTCTACCAGGAATATATGGTTGAAAATTTTTTATTTCTTTTCTTGGCTTTGGTACTGGTATCATAGTTTTTAATATCTTCTAACCTACTATTATTTTTTCTTATGATTAATCCTACAAATTATACTGTTTTGGAGAACAGTGAAAAAACATATTTTTGTTTTTATTTATCAGGCTTCAACTGCAAACTAATAGCTCTGAACTCATAACTTGCTTAACTAATAACTCAATAGCTCTGAACTAATAACTTATTCTGCTTGCGGATACGAACCTAAAAATTTATAGTATGTACATAATTTTTCTAATTCACTAATGGCTTTTTTAACATTTTTGTTTTTTATATGACCAACAAAATCTACAAAAAACACATATTCCCATGGACGTTGTTTAGACGGTCTTGATTCAATTTTTGTCAAATTAATACCATTTTTTTTAAATGGTGCTAAAGCATCATGTAGTATCCCTACTCTATCTTTTAAAGAAAACAAAATTGAAGTTTTATCTTTCCCTGATGGTTTTGTAATAGGATGTTTACCTATAACAATAAACTTTGTATAATTATCCTCTAAATCTTGAATATCTTTAGCTAATATGTTGAGATTATAAATCTTAGCAGATACCTCAGAAGCGATAGCTGCAGCGTATCTTTTTTTTGCAACAATTTTAGCAGCTTCTGCAGTAGAAGAAACTTCATACATTTTTACATTATGTAACTTTGTTGACAAAAAATTTTTGCATTGAGCAAAAGCTTGTGGGTTGGAATACACATATTTTATTTTTTCAATAGAACTTTCTTTTGAAAGCAAACAATGAGAGATCTTCATGTCAAGTTCGCCACAAATATATAAATCACACTCTAAAAACATATCAAGTGTATGTGAAACAATTCCTTCTGTAGTGTTTTCTACAGGTACAACACCATATTCTGACTCGTTTTTTTCAACACTATAAAACACTTCACCAATTGTTTCCTTAGGAATGTAGATATTCCTGTTACCAAAAATTTTTATTGCAGCAAGTTGTGTAAATGTTCCTTCGGGACCTAAATATGAAATTGTGAATTTTTTTTGTTGATAACGACATATTTGGATAATTAAAGAAAAAATTTCTTTTACATCTTCTTCATTCAGTGGGCCTGTGTTATGTTTTAACATTTTCTGAACAATTTCTTTTTCTCTTTCCGGAGAATAAATTTGGTATCCTTTAGATGTTTTAATCAACCCGATTTGTTTTGCTATTTCAGCACGACGGTTTAATAAGTTTAATATTTTTAAATCAATTTGGTTTATTTTTTTTCTTAAATTTTCTACTTGTTTCATATTTTTTTATCTTTTTTAACGTTATATTCAAGATAAGCTTGAATAAATATGTCTATCTCTCCATCCATCACAGAGTTTACATCCCCTACTTCAACACCAGTTATATGGTCTTTAACAAGCTGATATGGCATAAACACATACGAACGTTTCTGTCTTCCCCAGCCAATATCACCTTTTTGTATACGTTCTTTTTGTTTTTCTTGTAGTTTCTGTTCTTCTTTTAATTTATATAATTTTGACTTCAAAATTTTTAAAGCAGTAAGTTTGTTTTTAAGTTGTGAACGTTCTGTCTGACATTGTACTACAATACCTGTTGGTATATGCGTAATTCTTACAGCAGATTCTGTTTTTTGTAAATGTTGTCCTCCATGACCTGAAGCACGGAATGTTTCAGTTTTTAAATCTTTTTCGTCAATCACAATTTCTTCTTCGCCAACTTCAGGAGATACATCACAACTAGCAAAGGAAGTATGCCGTCTTTTGTTCGCATCAAACGGTGAAATACGGACCAACCTATGAACCCCCTCCTCTCCTTTTAACAATCCATAAGCATAATCCCCTTTTACTATAAAAACAACACTACGAAAACCTGCTTCCTCACCTTTTGAAATATCAACAATTTCGATTCCAAACCCTTTTTTATCAGCCCAACGAGTGTACATCCTAAACAACATCTCAACCCAATCACACGCTTCAGTACCACCAGCACCTGCATGAAGGGTAACTATTGCGTTTGATTTATCATGAGGTTCGTTAAGAAAAATTGTTAATTTTAGTTGTTTTACGATTTGTTCTAATTCGCTAAGATAATTTTTAAAATCTATTTCCAAAGAACTTTCTAAAGTTTCTTTTGAAAGTTCTAAAATTGTTTCAAGTTCTTGTTTTAAAAACTCAATTCTGTTGTATATTTCTAATTCTTTTTGTAACTCTTGTAAATTTTTGGTCAACTCAAGATATTCTTGAGAATTGTTTTGCCAAATTTTGTTGTCAGCTAATTTTTGTTGTATTTCAATTAATTTTTTTTCTTTTTCCTCTTTGTTAAAGAAACTCTCCAAGTTTTTGTATTTCTTTAACCAGATAGTTATATTTCTCAACCAAATCTTGCTGTATTGACATAAATTTCATCTTCAGATTAGTATTTTTAGAAATTAAAATTTAAATATACTAATTTATAGATTAAAAATCAATAGATGATAGGTATGTAGATGAATTTGTGCCAAATACGAAGCTGTGATGAGAGATTAAGTTGTGTTATTTTTTATCTTTATTAGGTAAAATTTTAAGATTTGCCTGATATAAACATATAAATTCACTAAAATTGTCAATAGGTGAAGAAATTAAAATCTATAATTCTACTTACATAATTATTAAATTTACATAACAAAAAAGTTATTATTTAATTTGAATATTACCCTCATTATCTATTTGTAAATTTGAGTTTGGAAAATCTAACTCGGTTAGTTGTTTTATAATTTTAACTACTCTTTTTTCATTGTCAAAAACTGGTATACCTAATCCTGTTTGTATGAAAGGTATTATTTTGCCTTCTTTAAAGTTACCATTATCGTTTAACACAATATAAATCATGGGAGCATACGCACGCGCTCCTGTAAGATTGAATCTTGCGTATGTAAAAAAGTTTCCTAAACTATAAACTATTAGTTTGTTTTTATACAACTCTATTGCTCGTGGGACATGTGGTCCGTGCCCTATAACTAAATCTGCACCTGCGTCTATCACAGCATGAGAAAAAGCAACTAAATTTCCTCTTTTTTCACCTAAAAATTCTTCCATTTTATTATATGTTCGTTCACAACCTTCTTGCCCTCCATGAAATGAAACAATTATTATGTCATATTTTTCTTTTAATTCAGAAATCACATTCTTTGCTTTATCTATATCAAGAATGGAATAAAATTTATCAGGACGAATAAAGCTAAACCCTACAACACAAATTTTTTTCTCGTTTATAATAAACTCTGCAATCTTCTCTTTTTCAGCCGTATATTTTAATTGGTTAAATTCTAAAATTTGTATTGTTTCTTTGTACCCTTTCCAATCAAAATCTAATATGTGATTATTAACAATATTTATTACATTGAAATCCATTTTTTTGACAAACGATATATATTCTGGGGGTATAGCGAAAAAGTATGCCTTTTTTCCTCTTACGAAAGGTTCTGTACTTTTTGTTAAAACTCCTTCTAAATTTAAAATTTTTATATCTGCCTCAGGTATAAAAGATTGTATGTTTTCACAGATTTCTTTTAATTTTTCATCAGGAAGTAAAATTGGTTTAGGGCAAGTGCTTCCTGGCATAAAATCGCCAACTGCTACCACCTTTATTTCGGCATATGTTAAAAAACATAGTTTAAACAAAACGAAAAATTTAATACATAACTTCAGAATGTTATTCCTCATTTTTTATCTGCCCCTAGGAGGATTTATTTTTACATTTTCTACCGACGATATCCTCTCCCCTTTGTTATTTTGTTCTTGTGGTTTTACAAATTTATGATTTTATGAATCCGATATTTCATCCAAGTATAAGTTTCGAAGTTCATGCATCTTTTTATATAAGTTAACATACAAAATTAATGAATTTATGTATATAATGCAATAAAAACATTTTCCCATAGCAAATAAATAAGGAATCTCTTATTCTTCGCTTATTACTAATATAAACAATGTCTATTATCTTAACTTTGACTAATAACCTTATCTTTCGTATTTCAAAGAACACCATTTTTAGTTACCAGAACCCTAAATAAAGGGGGGCAGAAAAGATGAAAGTTGCAATCCCCTTAAGAACGGGTCTATTTTTCCGACCGCGGCCTTTTTTGTCTTTGATTTTTTAATATAAAATTTTTAATTTCCGAGGGTCTCCCATTTTTGATACAAAAATTGTTAGTAAATTTTTTGTTAAAAATTAACTTCATATTAATTTTTTAAAGATTTTCGTTCGCCGCTAGTCTCAGGTTCCTAACAATCGTCATTTAACAAAAAATTTAATCAATTATACTAATCAAATCACCAACTTTTACTTCTTCAGTATGTGATTCAACAACAACTGCTGCATCCAACCTCGGTTCGTATACTGCAACAAATTTTGTAGGATGGTAAAAATGTATAAGATATCCATAAAGCCAAATAGGTCCTCTTCCTGACAGCACCACACCTTTTGCCGAAAATTTGTTTTTCACCGGGTCAGGAGGCAGTATGTGTTTTAAATCTTCTGGTTTTAAATCTCTTGAGAGTTCAAAATTTATGATACATAAATTATTGTTTTGTTTTATTTCAAAATTTATAAAATCATTTTTATTATTCATTACAAATGTTCTCCCAACCTGTCTATTACTATCACATTATCTTCATAGTGACAGTAAATCCTATCAGCAGCTCCGTTAGACCATGCATAAAATTCATGTGTGCTTATTCCATGGTTTCTCTGTGTGGTTTTAAGTATATAAACCCTATCACTTAACATACACTTATATCTTATTAGTGTTCATTAAAAGTTCCGTATCCTAATGATGTTTTAGCACCGATACCATAATTCTTAATAGCCTCGATTAAAAGATTCTTAGATTTTTCCAAAAGCTCTTTATCTCTTGATAAAAGATAAAAGCTAAATTTTGTATTTTCAACAGTCAAAAACTTTATCGGAACAGGATTTTGCCAATCTGTTGGTAGTTTTCCTTGTGAATAATACTCTGGATAATGTGGATTCATTATGTCTATTTTTAATTTTATCTCTCCAACAGGATATGCATCAAAAAATATTACTTTACCATGTTTTTCTTGTGTCCCAAAGATTTCAATTAAGTCTTTAAAATTTATCTCATCTACTTTAATACCTAAATCATCACCATTTTCTAATGCTTCAGCAATTCTTTTTATAGCATCTTCAAACTTTTCATTATCTTTTCTTTTTCTATTATTATCTGCGAATTTCAACACTGACCAGTGTTTTGTGACACCTTTTATTGCACTGCCCGGAATATAAGGAATTCCATAAATATGATGAAGTGTCATAGATGTTTCCTGTGGATGTGATGCCCCAAGCCCAATAACAAGACGCCAGGAAGTTGTTGCTTCAAATTTTTCAAAATTATTTCCCATATTTTTAATCCAGTGTTCTATTCTTTTGTGAAGGCTTTCAAGAAGATTTGTTTTTTGTAAAAGAAAATTAGTTTCTTTTATTACAAGTTGTAAATATTTGTCTTTATTTTCATTCTCTTCTTTTTTTTCTAAAGTGTAAGGGATAAATTTTCCAAAAATTAATGCTGGGTTTTTAACAGCATCTAAAGAAATATAATACCAATCCTTTTTTTCTTCGCGCCTTCGTCTTTGGTTGTATTCATACTTACCAATTTTACTTATAATATTATTGTTCTTTAAAAGCCTTTGAGTATCATAGGGATTGTAAAGCCGATAATCTTCTTTTAATTCTCTCATTCTCCTTCCTCCTCTACTTCAAAGTTCTGTTAAGTATCTTTTAAATAAAGTATGAATTTTATATTCATAAAATCTATTTCATAACACCTTGGGAGGTTCTCCTCCCAAAATTACTAAAAGGAGGTCAAAAAACATGAAAAACATAAATACCAACATACACTGCCCAAGATGTTATTCAACAGACCTTTATAAGTATGGCAAAGATCCTAAAACTTTACAACAAAGATATCAATGTAAAAATTGTTTTGCTCAATTTGTGCCCGGCAGAGAGTATAAACCTCACAACCGGGCACCTCACGGTCTATGCCCTCGTTGTGGCAGCAATCTACAGATCAGAAAAACTAACAAATCTACTATCCAACTACGATGCCCTAATAAACTTTGTCGCTACTCCATCTCAAGACCACTTAACTTTAATCAATACTTTAAACACGCTTTATCTAACCCATCTTTCTTCTCTCTACCTAAATTCTTAAGATACCCAACAGATCTCGCTTTATTAGCAACTAAACTTTATTTCAAATTCAACTTATCATCAAGACAAATTAAATCTGAACTCGCTTTGTCTTATCAAAAAACCCCATCCCATGTCACCATCATCAACTGGTGCTCAAAATTCGCATACTACTTCTCTATCCTCTATAACAACAACTTTAAAAATCTTAATTTCAAAATATCTACCTGGCTTATCGACGAAACTATTATCAAAATCAAAGGAATTAAATTCCACCTATTCGTCATATTAGACCCGCAATCTAAATTCGTTATCGCTTGGTACCTGTCTCCTACTAAAGATACTCAAGCTACTTTAACCGTATTAAAACTCGCTCTTAACTTCACTAAACATAAACCTGACATCATCGTATCTGACCACGCTCAACACTTCCAAAATGCTATCCATCAACTATTCGGTAACTCCATTTTGTATTTCAAAGTATCTCTATATCAAAAATCTGCCTTCTCTAATAATAAACTCGAAAGATTCTTCTCTACCCTTAAACAAAATTTCTATCAAAGAAGATTCCCTAAATCCTACTTCTCAGCCTACGCCTATATATTCATCTACATATTCCTGTTTAATTTCTTCGCTATCCATTCTAATATGCAACCACCACCCTCTTCTATCTTAGGTATAAACCTTAATATAAAAGATAAATTACTGGAGAATTTCTTAAAATGTATCGCTTGAATTATTCCTTCATTTTTGGTATCCATTTTTACTTAACAGAACCTGATAAAATTTGAATTCTCACAATACCTTTCCCTATTGTTTGATTCCCTCCAATTTGGATTACATCAGGAATGCCTAATTCAAAAAATTGAAGAACCTCTTCAGCTTCTTTATCAGGGTCATCCGCTCTGAAAATTCCCTTTGCTTCGTCTTTTTCAACCCTTACTGGCGAAGCCATTGCAATTGAGTAAAGGATCGTATCCTGGGGTAAATATTCTTCAGTCCACAATGAACCGCTCTTTACTGTGCCAGTTACATCATCAATTTTTGTTCTCGTAATAACTTCTGTTGAACTTGTGACAAATTGCTCAAAATCGTCATCTGATAGAATTACCAAATCCTTTTCAAGTTTCTCACGCCAGAATTTGTATGCGTCATTTGGGAAAATTTTATCTGCGAGATATTTGGCTATGTTTGAAGTTTCTTTATTTTTTTTTACATCAAATGTGTATTCTTCAAGAACAACCTTTGATTCAATAGAAATATTGGTTTGCTGCGGTAATGTATTTATTAAGGTAGAAAAATATACATTTAAAGAATCATCTATTATTTTG
>Ga0080004_1123642_pt1 | contig 50701 bp, 54 predicted proteins | sample WasSprMetagenome_FD_69207 | JGI IMG/M metagenome (GOLD analysis project Ga0080004, IMG submission 69207) | Sulfidic aquatic microbial communities from Washburn Spring, Yellowstone National Park, USA - WS (SPADES assembly) (version 2) | ecosystem: Environmental > Aquatic > Thermal springs > Hot...
GCGGTCCCGAGGGTGTGTGCACCTTGGGGGGGGGGTTGGCGTGCGACCCTCGGCCGCCCGGCGCCGACGTCGGGGCCCGCCCCAGCCACCTTGCCGGACTCCAGGGCTTTGATGAGCGCTGCCGTGTCTATTATCTCGCCCCGCGCGGTGTTCACGATGACTACGCCGTCCTTCATCTTCGCGAAGGCCTCCTCGTCGAGCAGGTGGTAGGTCTCGGGCGTGAGGGGTGCATGCACGCTTATTATGTCGGACTCCCTCAGCAGCGTGTCAAGATCCACCAGCTGGGCGCCGTGCCTAGCCGCCACCTCCGGCTTGATGTACGGGTCGTACGCAAGGACTCTCGCGTTGAAGCCCCTGCTGTAGATCTCCGCGACCCTGCTGCCGATGTTCCCGAGGCCTATCAGCCCCACGGTCTTCCCGTTTATGTTGAAGCCCACGATCCTGCCCCTCTCCGACCACTTCCCCTCCCTGACTAGCTTGCTGGAGTAGCTGACCTTCCGCACGACGTCCAGGGCGAGAGCCACGGCAAGCTCCGCCACGGCGTCCCGCTCCTTGAAGCCCGGGACACGGGTCACGAGGACCCCCTCCTCCGTCGCCGCCTTGATGTCCACGTTGTCGACGCCTATGCCGTGCCTCGCGATGAGCAGCAGGTCCCTCTGGTGCCTCATGAACTCGGCGTCGTAGACCGGCGTCACGCTTGCGATGATGAAGTGGTAGCCCGCGAGCACCTCGGCAAGCTCGCGCCCCCGCACCGTCTTGCTAACCTCTATGAAGTCCACCTGCGCGTGGCGCCGCAGCTCCTCGAGCAGGTCGGGCGCCCTCACGCCGAAGGACTTAGAGTTCACGACAGCGACCTTGTACACGCGCGCTCACCAGAGCGCTCTACGCGCGCCTGGATAAATCGCTCTCTCCTAACGTATTAGGCGTAACACCAATAAGCAGTAGAGCTCTATCTGCTCAAGTGCTGGGCAGGCTTCCCCAGCTGCTCCGCGAGGGCAGGGTGGCGCTAGGCGCGTGGGTCACGATAGCGAACCCCGAGGTCGTGGAGATGCTCTCGCTCAGCGGGTTCGACTGGCTGCTCTTCGACATGGAGCACGCCCCCCTTGACTACCAGATGCTCGAGTACATGCTCATGGCCGTGAGAGGCGATGCGACCCCCCTTGTCCGCGTGCCGTTCAACGATCCGGTGTACGTGAAGAGGGTGCTCGACCTCGGCGTCGCCGGCATCCTCTTCCCCCTGGTGAACAGCGCGGAGGATGCGAAGCTCGCGGTCAAGTCCACGAGGTACCCGCCTAAGGGGATCAGGGGCGTGGGCCCGAGGCGCGCTGCGAGCTACGGCCTGAAGACCGAGGAGTACTTCAGCAGGGCCGATGAGGTGCTCGTCATCGTGCAGATAGAGACGCAGGAGGCCGTGAGGAACGCCCAGGAGATCCTCAGCGTCGAGGGGGTGAGCGCCTTCTTCATAGGGCCGAACGACCTGTCTTTCTCCTACGGGAAGAGGAGCTGGAAGGAGGAGCCCGTGAGGCAGGCTATAGAGACGCTCGCCGATGTCTCCAGGAGCACCGGCGTGCCGGGCGGCATGTACTGTGCTGACGACGAGTCGCTGAGGTTCGCCCTCAGCCTGGGCTTTAAGCTGCTAGCCCTGGGGAGCGACTACCGCTTCCTAATGGCCGGGATAAGGGACAGGCTGCGCAGGGCCCAGGCGCTACTGGGGGGAGGTTAGGGCCAGGTAGCCTTCAGGGGGCGTGCCCCCCAGCTCTCTCAATGCTTTCTCAACCTCCAGCTCTCGGCTCCTGTAGACCCTGACTCCGAGCATCTCCAGCTCCTCGACCTCCGCGGTCTCGGGCACAATGACGATGTCCGGCCGCTCGGACTCCACAACCTCCCTGAGCGCGCTGGAGCCGCTACCCCTGCTAGCTACAACCCCCACGAGCTTGAAGCCGCCCCTCTCGAGCTCGTAGACAGCGTAAAGCGGGCACACATCCGCGCTTGGCGCCAGGAGAAGAGAGTCGTTAACCTTAACCGCCGGTACTAGCACCTTCACAGGGGGGATCCCGCGGCCAGCCCCCTTTAACCCTTACTCCGCGCACGCGGTCGCGAGGATTTAGCAGGGAGGAAAGCCTTATAGGCTGGGGGCGAGAGTGTCTTCCCGCGTGCTGAGATTGGCTACCTGCCGAGCGCGTGAGGCCTCCCGGCCTTACTGAGCCCCCTTCCGCGCTGGTCTTATATCGCTGCCCCGCTTTCCGACGCCGAGGCTGCTATGGGCTCTCGCGTGAGGTTCGTCTCCCTGGACCTCGACGGCACCGTGGTCTCGAGGGAGTACGTGGACTACTTCTGGCTGGAGCTTGTCCCGAGGCTCTACGCGGAGAGGTGGGGGGTGGGGCTTGAGGAGGCGAAGCGCCTAGTGTTCTCGGCCTACGACGAGGTGGGCCCCGGGGACATCAGGTGGTACAGGCCCGCCTACTGGTTCGAGAGGTTCGGGTTCCCGGAGCTCCTAGAGTGGGCGCTCGAGGAGGCTGGGAAGCTCGTGAAGCTCTACGACGACGCTGTGGGCTTCCTCGAGGCTGTGAAGGGGAGGGTCGAGGTCGTGATCTCCACGAGCGCCTCTAGGGAGTTCATCGGCCTGGTGTTCGAGAGAGCTCCGGCCCTGAGGGAGTCCATCAGCGCTGTTTTCTCTTCCTCCTCCGACTTCTCGCTGCCCGGGAAGCCCCCAGAGTTCTTCAAGGCCGTCCTTGCGAGGCTGGGCGCCCAGCCGGACGAGGTCGTGCACGTGGGGGATGACCCTGTGCACGATTACGAGAACCCCCGCTCCGTGGGCGTGAGAGCCTTCCTGGTATCCAGGGAGGAGGGCCGGGGCGACCCCCCTGAGAAGCTGAGAAGCCTGCTCGAGCTCCTGAAGATCATCCAGCCTTAGCGCGGAAAAGGATAAGAAGAGAGCAAGGGGCGCCTCCCCGATGAGCCTCGACAGCTCGCTCTCGGTGCTCTTGGTCTTCACCGCGAGCGTTCTCACTGGGAAAGCCCTCAGGGTGAGGGTGCCAGGGCCCGTCTTCGACTCCTTCGTCCTCCTGGTGGTGTTCTCCGTCTCGGCGTGGGCGGCTGCCAGCGGCGCGAGTGCTGCAGCTTGGTCCATCGAGGTGGCTGCAGTGCTGCTGGCGCTGCTCGTGGTGTTCACTCTCTCTGCGGCGGCCGTGGCCCCTGGCAGAGCCGCGCGGGGGGTGAGGCTCAGCCCGAGGGTGGATAAGAGGATCGTGGCGGCGATAGTGGTCGGCTGGCTCTGCGGCCTCCTGGCCCCCCAGCTCTCCGCTCAGGTTTCGCGGGTGCTGAGCTGGGAGGTGCTAGCGCTGATAGCAGTGACGGGCCTCTACGTCTCAAGCTCTGTCTCGCTGCGCTCGGTCAGCAGCGGGGCTAGGTCGGCGCTGGCCGCATGCGCTGTAGGCGTGCTCATCGCTGTGGCGGCGGGTGCCGTCGGGTCCGTGCTGCTGGGCGTGCCGCTGGAGCTCTCCGTGGCGGCCACTCTCGGGATGGGCTGGTACAGCTTCACCGGGCCCTACATCGCGAGCGTTTACGGCCCCGCGGAGGGCTTCGCGGCCTTCCTGCTCAACGTGCTTAGGGAGCAGGCCACGTTCCTCCTGGTCCCCCTGGTGCGGGGCTCCAGGGTCGTCATGCTCAGCCTTGGCGGCGCCACCACAATGGACAACACGCTGCCCGTGTACGTGTACACCTACGGAGAGGACTTCGCCCCGGCAAGCATCCTCCACGGCTTCATCCTGACCGTGGCTGCACCGTTTCTGGTGTCGGCCGCGCTGGGCATATAAAAGCCCGTCCCGCCCCCTGGGTGTGCCGCTGAGCCTCCTCCTCGCCTACGCTCTCTCCTTCCTGGTCTCGGTCTTCCAGGCGGTCTACACGCCCGCAGCCTCGCTGTACGCGTACAGCCTCGGCTACAGCGAAGCTGATGTAGGCTACATCCTCGGCATAGCCAACTTCGTCTACGTCCCCGGGGCGCTGGCCTCCTCCAAGCTCGTCAGGAGAGCTGGCGAGCGCCGCACGGTCCTCCTCTCCTTGGCGCTCCTGTCCCTCGCGATGGCGTTGACGCCGAGCGCCAAGGGTTTCTGGGAGCTTGCCGCCGTGGCGGGGATGGTCTTTCTCTCGATGGGCCTGTTCTGGCCAGCTGTCGAGAGCGTAATCTCGGCGTCCGGCGGCAGGGTCTCCACTTTCTCGTTCTCCTGGAGCTCGGGCGCGCTCCTCGGGGCTCTAGCCACCTCGCAGGCACTCAGGCTCGGCGCCAGCGCCCTCTTCGCATCGCTCTCGCTTGTGTCGGCGGCAGCTGCTGTCTCAGCCGCAGGCGTGCCCAGCGCTCGCCGGAGCGCCGGCGAGGGCTCCGACGCCCTCAGCCTCCTGGAGTTCTGGCCCTCCTGGGTGCTGTGCCTGAGCTACTCCATCTCGGCGGGCGGGGTGTTCGTCTTCTACCCTCTGCTCGTCGAGAGAAGGGGGATGCCCCTGGAGCACATCTCCCTTGCCGCGGCATCGATGATGCTCGCGCGCACGCTGGTTTTCTTCTCCTTCGACAGAGTGCCCCAGGAGCTCCGGAGGGTGCCGGTCGGCGCCCTAGCCCTCACAGGCAGCCTCCTCCTGCTAACCTCGGCCGAGTACGCTGTGGTGGCGCTGGCAGCCGCGGCAACCGGCTTTGGGCAGGGAATCGTCTACGCGATAGCCCTCAGCGAGGTCTTCTCAAGGGGTGGCGGCGCCGCCAGGTACACGTCCGTCTTCGAGGCGATGATCGGGCTGGGGTACTTCCTGGGCCCCGTGGCCAGTGCAGCCTTCTCGAGCGCCGCGGGAGTAGAGCCCATACTCGCCTCCTCCGTGCTGGCCTTCGCCCTTGCGCTGGCCACGCGCCTGGGAAGGCGCAGGCTCTAGGCGGCCTTCTCGAGCGCTGCACGGTCAATGCTCTGAGCCCCGGCGCCCACTGCCTGGTTGCGCGTATTCACCCTGCCCCGGAAGGTCCCTGCAGGATTTTGAAGAAATGCTTAAATTATCTCAGATTGCGGTAAAAGTAGCACTACCTTTCGCTTGAGCTTATCTGTAAAGCTCCTCGCGGGGTGGTGCTTATGCTCGCTGTGGAGGTAATCGAGCTGAGGAAGAGCTACGTGACCTGCAGGCGGAGGGGGCTCCTCCGCTGCGAGAAGCAGGTAGTGGAAGCTCTCCGCGGCGTCTCCTTCACCGCGAGGAGGGGGGAGGTGCTCGGCATCCTCGGCCCCAACGGGGCCGGGAAGTCGACGCTGGTTAAGATCCTCGCCACGCTCCTGCTGCCCGACTCGGGCACCGCGAGGATCGTGGGCTACGACATAGTCAGCGAGAGGGAGGAGGTCAGAAAGCACATCGGCGTAATGCTCAGCGTGGAGAGGGGGTTCTTCCTGAGGCTGACGGGGCGCGAGAACCTCAAGTACTTCGGCATGCTCTACGGCCTCTCGGGCAGCCAACTCGAGCGCAGGGTGGAGGAGGTCCTCAGGGCGGTGGGCCTGGCGAGACACGCGGACAAGCTGTACGAGGAGCTCTCCCTCGGGATGAAGGCTAGGCTGGGCATAGCCAGGGCTCTACTCACAGACCCCGACGTCCTCATACTGGACGAGCCCACGCTGGGCCTCGACCCCGTCTCCGCCAGGAGGGTGAGGAGCCTGATCAGGGACCTCGCGGTGAGCGGGGGCAAGACTGTCCTCCTCACAACGCACAACATGCACGAGGCTGAGAGCATATGTGACAGGGTTGCTATCCTCGACGAGGGGAGGATACTCGCCATAGACACCGTCGAGGAGCTGAAGAGGAAGGTCTCAGACACGGCCTTCCTCGAGATAAGGGTTGCTGGCGACTACAGCGGCAAGCTGGCGGCAGTGCTCCGGGGCCTGGACCTCCATGTCACAGCTAGGAGCGATGGCTCCGCGGGCAGGCTGTCGATACCCGTCAGCGTGCACAGCATCGAGGAGACCCTGGAGGCGGTGCTTCACACGCTGAGGCAAGCCGGTCTCAAGGTCAGGGGGGTTTCCGTCAGGGAGCCCAGCCTGGAGGACGTCTTCGTGAAGCTGGCGAGCAGGGAGGTGAGCCCCCATGGCAGGAGGGAGGGTTGACCTGGTGAGGGCGGGCTTCCACCTTTGGGTGTCCATGTACAGGCGCAGCAAGGCAGCCCTGCTGGTCACCCTGCTGAGGACCTACCTGGTGCTGCTGTTCCTCGCTGCGCTGAGCGGTGGGACTAGCCGCCACAGCCTGGCCGCGCAGGCGCTGGTCAGCCTGCTCATCACAACCACCATCGATTCGATGTGGGACATGGCCGGCAGCCTTCTGACCCAGAGGCTCACAGGCGTGCTGACCTACGCAGCCCTAGCACCGCGCAGGCTATCGGAGGTCGTGCTGCTCACCTACGTGCCGCGCTACCTAGCCGAGGCCGCGCTCAAAGCGCTCTCCCTAGCACCAGTGCTCATAGCCCTCGACGGCCTCGACGGCCTCGTGCTGCTGGGAGTAGCCCTGGCGCTGGGGCTGCTCGGGGCCCTGCCCCTCGCTGGCATCGGCCTCCTGGTGGCGATGCTGACCCTGCTGACGCGCGAGGAGGCCCCCTGGCTCGACTGGCTGATCCCCATACTCCTCATACTCTCCGGGGCTCTATACCCAGTCACAGCCCTACCCGGCGTGCTCAGGCTAGTAGCGCTCCTCCTCCCCACCACCTACCTCTTCCAGGCCGCAGACCTGCTAGCCAGCGGGAGCGAGCTGGGCAGGCTACCCGCGCTCTTCGCCTCGCTCGCGGCCACGGGCACCGCGGCGGGTGCGGTAGCGTTCAGCGCAGCTGGCAGGATCGAGGCGCACCTCTACGAGAAGGGTGGTCAGCTGTGAGGGGGGTGCGCGCCATCCTGTGGCTGCACGCACTCAGAAGTAGGAGGTACGCGCTCACACTGCTCTCCAACGCCCTGACGGACGCTCTCTGGGCCCTCATCCCCTTGCTCGGCGCCGTGCTGGCCGGCAATCCCTCCCTGGCCTGGGAGGTCTACTGGGCACTCGTTGCGTGGATGCTCATCGCCAACTCCGCCTGGCTCGTCGGGAGCTGGCTCGAGTACGCGAACTTCCTGGGGGTGCTCGAGTACCACGTCCACGCCGGCGTATCCCCCGTCTCGCTGGCCCTCGGGAGGACGGTCACCCTGCTCACCTCCGTGGCAATCTCCTCAACTCTGTCCGCCGTGCCCCTGCTGGCGGCAGGCTGGAAGCCATCCGTCGCCGATCCTGCGGCGCTGGCCGCGGCGCTAGCCATGCTGCTGCTCCAGTCCCTAGCCTACGGCACGGTCCTCGCAGTGACAGCACTGAGGGTGAGCGTGCCCAGCGCCCTCCTCGACATCGCCAGCCTAGCCCAGCTCGGCGCCCTCCTCCTACCCATCACCGCCGACCAGCTGCCGTACCTCTCCCTTATCCCCCTGCTCGGCCCTGCCTACCTGGCCAAGCACAGCGCCCTCAGCGGGGTCGGGCCAGCAGCCCTGGCAGGCTCCGCCCTCACGACGGCCCTCGTAACCGCGCTCGCGGCAGCTTACACCCGCACAACCGAGAAGAAAATCCTGAAGACGGGCTTCAGGAGCGTGGGCTTCGTCTAGCGCCGAAGAGCGCGCATGCCCAATCTCTACTCTTAACCTGGCCGGCGCCGTCCCCCCTCCCTTAGTAGCATTGCGATCCCCTCCTTGCTCATGGGCTCGATCCGACCCTCCCCCCAGTATCCTTGAGGGACTCCTCCTCAAGAACCCTGAGCGCGTCAAGCGCGAGCTCGCCCCCGAAGGGTCACCCACTCCTGCCGCGGACGGTTGCGTCAATATCTGCGAGCTGTAGCAGCCTGTAGTGTCTCGGCAGGGAGGAGGGGGCCTCCGCGCTCTTAGCCGCTAGGATGTAGTAGTTCTCGGGTGAGAGGAGCCCGCTCTCAGACGCCTTAGCCTCCAGCTCCCTGAGGATCTCCAGGGCCTCTTCCGCGGTCACTTCGCGCCACTTCACCTCGATGAAGGCTGTGGCGCGGCCCGGGTCTCGCGCTACGACGTCCACCTCGGCTTTCCCGCTCCACCAAGCGCCGACCTCCACGGGCCTGACGGGGATTAGACGGGCTTTGTAGAGGTGGGGTAGTGCCTCGCGGACGAGGGCCTCGTAGACGGGCCCCATGTAGCGTGGCAGCTCGCCTGCCACGTGCTCTACAGCATCCTCAGCGAGGCCCGCCTCGATGAGGTGCCTGAGCCTGTAGGGGAACGTGAACCAGAAGCGGAAGTAGTTGTCCCTGAAGTCGAGCTTCACCCCCCTGCCGCCCAGCCTAGGGACTCTCACTACGATGTCCAGCTCCTCGAGGACGGAGATGTACTTGGGCAGCGTCCTGGCATCAAGCCCAGCCGCGCTGGCGACCCGCGAGGGCCTGCGCTCACCGCTTGCTAGCGCGGCCAGGATGCCCGTGTAGGCGCGCGGCTCTCTCAACTCCTGCCTGAGAAGGTTGGGGGCCTCCTCGTAGAAGTGCGAGCCCGGCCTGAGGAGGAGGCGCAAGTTGTCGAGCACGCTCCTCGAGGGGTCGAGCAGCCTTAGGTAAGCGGGCGTCCCGCCCACCACGCCGTACGCGACGACCGCGTCCTCAGCCGTGTAGCCGGCGAGGTAGCGCCTAGCCTCTGGGAAGCCGAGGGGCGCTAGCCTCAGCGAGAGAGCTCCTCTGCCGAACAGGGGGCTCCGGTAGGCCAGGAGCTCCTTCTCGAAGAAGGAGACTGCTGAGCCGCAGAGCACGAGGAAGACCCTGCTGCTGGAGAGCTTGGTGTCTACGCTTCTCTGCAGGCGCGAGGGTAGGCTCGGGTCCGCGTCGACCATGTACTGGATCTCATCGAGAACGACGAGAACCCGCTGCCCAGTTGAGGCCAGCCACTCGAGCAGCTCTACCGGGTCACCCGACGCTGGGACCCCCAGCTGAGCCCTCACAGCTCTGGCGAAGTCCTCTTTCAGCTCCTCGAGAGGCGCCTCGATCGCCGAGTAGTAGAGGAGGGGCTTGCCCCTGGCAAACTCTAGGAGAAGCCTCGTCTTGCCCACTCTCCTCCTGCCGTAGACAACTACCAGGGTGAAGGCGTCCCTGCCCCACGCCTCCTCGAGTAGCTCGAGCTCCCTCTCCCTGTCGATGAAGTCTTTCGTATTGTATTCTGACATAACTAGTTACGCTGCTGTAAATCTGGCAGACTCTTTTTATGTTTTTGCCCTCGAGAAGGTTTCGCGCAGCAAGGGTGCGCGCACTTAGTCTCGGCTATAGCGTATAACCCTATGACGCCATAGCGCGTGCGATCACTGTGCAGAAGGGTCGGCGGCTTGAGGTTTCGCGCCCGCTAAGCGCTTCTGCTCGGCTGCTTGAAGGGGGGCTCGAGCCAGGGCTTCCTGCCCTCCCTCACTGCCTTGGAGATTATGTAGCCTCTGATCACGAGGCCCCCCAGGAAGACCTTGTAGGCTGCCTCGCTGCCGTCCTCGAACCACCACCGCTTCCCGATCTCTATTATTCTCTCTGCCTCCTCGAGCGTGATCTCGTTCACGTCCTTGGCTACAACCTTCTTCAGGAACTCCAGCTCCTCCTTCGTGATCGGGTTGAGCCTGACCATGGACACGGTGCGCTCCATCTCAGCCTTCACGAAGCCCGCCTCCTCCTCGTCGAGCAGGCCCTTAAGCGCCAGGAAGTCGAGGATCAACGCGTGGGACGAGGAGACAGCGCCCTTCAACCCTTCAAAGGCCCTGGCGAAGTCCCTTCGCATATCTTCGAATCCCGCCCTTAATGCATCGAACTTCCTCTCGATCAGGGCGAGCTTCCCGCCGAGCCAGTAGGCTACGCTAGCAATCATCCCGATTACCGTCAGCGAGAAGCCGACTACGTAGTACAGCAGCTCCTCCACAGGCCCCCGTACACCTCTGCGCGCGTCAAAGGCTTAAAAAGCTCCCTGCGCACCTCGGAGGCTCCCCAGCTTTCAAGCTGCGAGTGTAGGCTGGAAGCGCCTTGGGCGGCGTGCTGCCCGCTACACCGTGGCGTAGTGCTCTCCGCCCAGGTGTAGGAGGGGCCTGGCCCTGGGGATGTCGTAGACGGTGCCCGTCCACACGTCCTCCCTGACTCTGGCCGCCTTGACCCTGCCGACCACGAGGTAGTGGTCCCCGCAGGGGTACTGCGCCCACACAGAGCACTCGATGCAGGCGAGCGCCCCCTCGACGCAAGGGGTTTTGCCCGTGAGCGGCGGCAGCAGCTTCAGGCTTGTGCGTGACAGCTTGTCCTCCTCCCTCCCGCTGACCGAGCCAAGGTACTCCACAGCCTCCCTCATGTCGAAGGGCACAGGGTTAACCGTGAACTCGGGGCTCCGCTGGAGTAGGTCATAGGTGTACCTGCGGGGCGAGACCGCCACCACGAGGAGCGGCGGCTCGGCCGACGCGGGCATCACCCAGGCTGCCGGCATAGCGTTGGGCCTGCCGTCCTCTCGCAGGGCGACTATGAGCGAGACGAGCTTGGGGTGAAGGAGCCTCGTGAACCTCCTCAATTCGACAGAAGCGTAGCTGGTCACAGGTAGGTGCTAGGCCTCCTGGCTAAAGCCTTTTTCGCGCGCCGAGCGCGTCGAGGATGCTGCAGAGGCTGTCCACCTCCAGCACGCCGGGGATCGCCGGCCCCTCGCGGTACATCCCCTGCTTGACGAGTACTGCTTTGAACCCTGCCTCGGCTACCTGCTGGGCTACCTCGCGCCGGTCGTCCACGTGAACCACCTCGCTCGCGTCCGCCTCGAACTCCTCCGCGATTGCCAGCAGGGCGTCGATCCTGGAGGGGGCGTCCTCTGGAACCACGACGACCTTGTCGAAGAGCCTGAGGAGGCCTGAGGCCTCGAGCCGCTGCCGCTTGAACCCGGGTATCCCGTCGTCTCCGGACACCGTGACCAGGGCCTTGCCGCCCTCCTTCAGGGCCCTGAGGAGCTGCAGAGCGCAGGGATAGGGCTGCGAGGCCCTGATACGCGCCTCGAGCAGCAGCTCGTTGAAGTCCGGCGGCGGAGGGGGTAGCTGGACCCCGCTCTCCCTGGCGCTGTCCAGCAGGAGGCTGGCTAGCTCGGCGTAGTTCATCGCGTTCTCCCTCTCGCGCTCCAGCCACCTCTGGAAGGCCTTCTCGGAGACCATCTGCAGCATGTTGGGCGGAGTCCCCATGTGGAGCAGCATGAGCTCCAGCACGTCCTTCATGTAGCTGTAGCTGTCGACAAGCGTCCCGTCGAAGTCGAACGAGACGACCTTCGCCTTCGAGAAGACCTCAGCAACCTCGCTCATACGGGTTCAGAGGGGCGGCGGACCCAGCGATTTAAGGGTTGCGGCGCTAGCTAGAGAGGAGCGAGGAGACGAGCTGGTCCAGCTGCCTGGGAAGCGCCGGGCTGTAGCCGACGAACCTCTCAACCTCCCGGCCCCGGTGGAAGACGATGATCGTAGGTACGCTCATCACGCCGTACTCCAGCGCCAGGTCTGGGTTCTCGTCCACGTTCACTTTCAGCACAGCCACCCTCCCCTCGTACTTCCTAGCGATAGCATCCACGATCGGGCTCGTGATCTTGCAGGGCCCGCACCACTCCGCCCAGAAGTCCGCGATCACAACCTTGCAGTTCTTCAGGGAGCTCGCCAGGCTGCCAGCATCCGCTGCATGGTCGAAGGGGCAGTCAGCCACCTCCACAGGCTTCCTGGCGGCGAGCATCCTTCTCAGCATCTCCCGCTTGATCCTCTCCACCTCGTCCTCCACAGGGACCCCTCCTCTACACGTCGCACCTGCTTAAAAACTGGAATGTAGCTCTCTCGATACATTGTCACTGTGAGTGCTTCTTGAAGAGGCTGCTCTAAGCCATAACTTGAACCTTGTTAGGCAAGTTTTTAATAATGTTCTCAAGGGATTCTCCCCCGCTATGTCGAGATACATTCTAGTCGTAGACCAGGGGACGACGGGCACGCGCGCCGCGCTCTACTCGGAGGATGGACAGCCTGTCAGGGGTGGCTGGGCCTACCGTGAGCACACGCAGATATACCCGATGCCAGGTTGGGTGGAGCACAACCCCAGGGAGATCTGGGAGAAGACCCTGCTCTGCATCAAGGATGCTGTGAGCAGAGCCGGGGTGAAGCCCAGCGAGATCGCTGCCATAGGTGTGACGAACCAGCGCGAGACGGTCGTCGTGTGGGATCCCAGGACGGGCGAGCCGCTGCACAACGCTATCGTGTGGCAGGACCGGCGCACCGCAGCTATAACGGACAAGCTGAGGGAGAGGCACTTCGAAACGATACAGAGGAAGACGGGCCTCGTCCCGGACCCCTACTTCTCAGGCAGCAAGATCCAGTGGCTGCTCGAGAACGTCCCCGGCCTCAGGGAGAAGGCCGAGAAGGGTGAGGCGGTCTTCGGCACGATAGACACGTGGCTCATCTGGAACCTGACGAGGGGGTCCCGGGACGTGCTCACACCGGAGCGTGGGGGAGCCCACGTTACAGACTACTCGAACGCCTCGAGGACAATGCTCTTCAACATAGAGAGGTTTACGTGGGACAGCGAGCTGCTTGAACTCATGGGGCGCATACCCGAGGATTCACTCCCGCTGCCCAGGCCCTCCAGCGACAAGGAGTTCTACGGCTACACAGGCCCCGCCCTCAACAGCGTATTCGAGGGAAAGGCCATACCCGTGGCGGCGGCCGCTGGTGACCAGCAGGCAGCCCTCTTCGGCCAGGCGGGCTTCGCCGAGGGCGATGTGAAGTGCACCTACGGGACGGGCAACTTCATCCTGATGAACACCGGGTCTAAGCCGAAGTTCTCCAAGAGCGGCCTGCTCACCACGGTCTACTACTCCCTTGAGCCCGGCAAGGCAGCGTACGCGCTGGAGGGCAGCATATTCATTACAGGCGCGGCGATCCAGTGGGTGAGGGACGGCCTCAAGCTGATAGAGGTGTCCGCGGAGATCGACCCGCTCGCCGAGGCCGCTGACGACACAGGGGGCCTCTACTTTGTCCCAGCGTTCACCGGCCTGGGCGCGCCATACTGGGACCCCTACGCGCGCGGCCTAATAATAGGCATAACCAGGGGGACCGGCAGGAAGCACATAGCGAGGGCGGTCCTCGAGAGCATCGCCTACCTGACGCGCGACGTGATAGAGGTCATGAAGAGCGAGAGCGGCATGAAGATTGAGGCCTTGAAGGTCGACGGCGGGGCCTCGAAGAGCGACTTCCTAATGCAGTTTCAGGCGGACATCCTGGGCATCAGGGTTGTGCACCCCCCTCATCAAGGAGGCCACGTCGCTGGGCGCAGCCTACCTTGCAGGTCTCGCGAGCAGGGTCTGGAGCGGCCTGGAGGAGCTCGGAAGCTGCGGAGGGCGGAGAGAGTCTTCGAGCCCACGATGAGCAAGGAGAAGAGGGAGAGGCTTTACGCTGGCTGGAAAGCCGCGGTGAAGCGAGCACTAGGCTGGGCAAAGGAAGTACCCTGGGCCTACGGCTATTAAGCCCGATTTTAGTGATAGAGAAATAGAGCCCAGGTATTACTGTTCTCGCCTGGCGGCATGAGGCGCGTAGTTGTCATTGGAGGGGGTGTGACCGGTGCGGCGATCGCGTACGACCTCTCCCTACGGGGCTTCAGGGTGACGCTCCTTGAGAGGGGCTCCGCGGGCTCTGGCACCAGTGGCAGGACGCACGGCCTGCTGCATAGCGGCTGCCGCTACGTGGCCGACGTGGAGGTCGCGCGGGAGTGCTACTCCGAGAACCAGATCCTGAGGCGGATTGCCCCCTACCTCTTCGAGAAGAACGGGGGCTTGTTCGTGGCGATAACGGAGGACGACCTGAGGTACAAGGAGTTCTTCCTTAAGAAGTGTGAGGAGGCTGGGATACCGGTCAGGGAGGTGAGCAGGGAGGAGGCCCTGAGGCTTGAGCCGAACCTGAACCCCCAGCTGAAGGCGGCCGTCGTGGTGCCGGACGGGACCTTCGACCCCCTGAAGGTGATCCTGAGCTTCCTCGCCTCGGCCAAGAAGTACGGTGCTGACATCAGGCTGTACAACGAGGTGAGGGGCTTCCGCGTGGAGGGCGGCGAGGTGAAGGCGGTGAAGGTGCTGGACAAGGTGTCCCTGAGGGAGTACGAGCTCGAGGCGGACTTCTTCGTCAACGCGACCGGCGCCTGGGCCAACAAGGTTGCCTCGCTGGCCGGCCTGCACGTGCCGGTGAAGCCGAGCCCGGGCGTGATGGTGGCGCTGGACGGCCGCATAGGCAACATGGTGTTCAACAGGCTCAACAAGCCGGGGGACGGCGACATCATAGTCCACCACAGGGGCACCTCCGTGATAGGCACGACCTCCTGGGTCGTAAGCGACCCGGACGAGGTCACAGCCCCGAAGGAGCACGTCGAGCTCCTCCTGAGGAGGGGGGCGGAGATGGCGCCCATAGTCTCCAGGATGAGGGTGAAGGCCGTTTACGTCTCGTCGAGGCCCCTCATCGGCCAGGCCGCGCAGACGGGCAGGGAGATCAGCAGGAGCTTCGCGATCATCGACCACTCCTCGGAGGGCGTCAGCAACTTCTTCAGCATAATAGGGGGCAAGTTCATCACGGCCAGGCTGATGGCTGAGAAGATGGGGGGCGTCGTCTGCGAGCACGCCGGCGTCACCGCGCCCTCGAGGACGGCCGAGCTCCCCCTAGTGCCTTACTGGCGCTTCTACGGCTGAGGTGGTGGGCTTGAAGGTGAGGCTGGTCGTCAGGAGGTGGAAGGAGGGCTGGAGGGCCCCGCGCTACGACGTCTTCGAAGTCGAGGCAGACCCCAGCGAGTCCGTGCTCGACCTGGTGGAGAGGGTGAGCCTGAAGCTAGACCCAACGCTCACGTTCGAGCACGCCTGCCACCACGGCGTGTGCGGCGCGTGCGGCATGGTCGTGAACGGCGTGGAGAGGCTGACCTGCGTGACCAGGGTGGGGGACGTCGCGAGGAACGGGGTGATCCTCGTTGAGCCGCTCCACGGCTTCAAGGTTGTCAGCGACCTTGTCGTGGACAAGTCCAGGATGTTCTCCAGGTACCCCGACGACACGCGCACCCTGGAGCGCGTGGCAGCCCGGGTGGAGAAGCTCTGGGACTGCGTGGAGTGCGGCATCTGCTACTCGGCTTGCCCAGTGGCCTGCTCCTACCCCAGCTACCTCGGCCCCTCGGTGCTCGCCTGGGCATTCCACAGGGCCGTGGAGGAGGGCATGGTGCCGGCGCCGGTTGCCTCCGGGTCGGGCGTGTGGTCCTGCCACGCCGCCTTCGACTGCAGCGAGAAGTGCCCTGTGAACTTCCAGCCGGGTGAGAAGATCATGAGGCTGAGGCGCCTCCTCCTGAGGGGTGCTGTAGAGGTGGTGTGAGTGGGTCTAGGGGAGGCTCTGAGGAGCTGGCTCAGGGTCAGAGGGAGGAGCGCAGAGCACGTATCCTTCGCCGTGCGCAGGCTCGCTGGAGTGGTGCTAGCTCTATACCTGGTGGTGCACATGGTCGACATCTCCACGCTGCTGATGGGCGAGCACGTATACAGCGCTTTCCTCCAGGTCTTCGCATCTCCTATTGGGCTGGTGTTCGACGTAGTGCTGTGGGTATTCCTGGTGCTGCACGGCGCCCTAGGCCTCTACTCGGCGCTGGTGGAGGCCGGCCTGCTGCTCGAGAGGAGGAAGGTGCTCCTGGCGGCGGCGTGGGCGGCGGCCCTACTCCTACTGGTGGTGGGCGTCGTGGTGATCCTCTATGTCATGGGGTAGGAGAGGCCTGGGCTGGCTGCTGCAAGCTGTGACAGGCGCACTGCTAGTGGTGTTCGTCAGCACCCACATCGTCAGGGTGCACCTCGAGGGCTCCTACAAGGGACTGCCCACATACCAGGATGTCCTGTCGGCCTTTAAGAACCCCTTGATCGTCGCGGCTGAGCTCGCCCTCTCATTCTCCGTGATCTACCACGCGATGTACGGGCTTTACATGGTCGTGGTCGAGGCTGGGCTGCTCGGCGAGCGCAGGGCTAGGGCGCTATTCACCGTGGTGGGCGTAGCGCTGGTGGTGTACACGCTGGCGGTCACCGCGTACCTCGCGCTGAAGCCATGAAGCCAGCTGTGCAGCGGGTTTTTCTCCAGGGAAAACTGTTTTTCTCCTGTTTTCCGCGGCATTCCTTAAACCCCCCTGGTGGTAGGTAGTAGGTGATGCGGAGGGTAGGCCTAGTCGCCCTGGTGCTGGCGCTGCTGGTGGCAGCAGCGCCCCTCGTGCAGCTGGCTAGCGCGGAGAACGACCGCTCAGCAGAGGTTCTGATCCAGAACGCGAAGAGGCTCCAGCAGTTCGTCCACTACAGGAACTCCGTCATCTCTGCTAGCGTTAACATTACCCTTCTGAACGAGACCTGGTCGACGATCCTGAACCTGACCGTGCAGGCGGACCGGTACCTAGACCTAGCTGTTCAGCTGTACAGCTCCGGGAACTACACGGCCGCCAAGGAGCTCGCCCTCAAGGCGATGGACCTCTACAGCGACGTGCTCGAGCTCCAGAGCGAGCTCGCCGAGGAGCTGGGGCTGGAGTTCAGGTTCCGGGGCGAGCTGCCCATGAACCTCACGGCTAAGGTCAGCAACATGACCATCGCTGTAAACAAGACTGCGCTAACACTGCAGCTGCAGGTGCTCGAGGCAAGAGTCTCCCAGCTCCGCTCCCAGCTCTCGAAGCTGAACGCCTCCGTCAGCGAGGCCCTCGAGCTGCTGGACGAGGCCGCATCCCTGCTGGAGCAGGCCAAGTCTCTGCTGGCCTCTGGCAACGTCACTGTGAGCGAGCTCGCCCGCATACTCGCCGAGGTGAAGAGGCTGCTCGGGCTCGCCAACGCCGAGCTGAACAAGGCGGCCCTGCACCTGACAATAGTGAGGGCGATGAAGCTCGGGTGGCTGAAGCGGAACGAGACCAGCTACCTCAACGTCTCGCTGATCAACCACACTCTCGCGAAGCTGAAGGACTCCCTCAAGAGGGGCGAGCTCAACGAGAGCCAGGTCGAGCGCGCGCTCAAAGAGCTGAATAAGCTCGTCAAAGAGCTGAGGGAGAGGATCAAGAACGCCGCGGAGAAGGTAGGGAAGCTCGAGAAGCAGCTGGGAAAGCTTGAAAAGCTCCAGGAGGAGGCCGGCAAGCCTGCACCACCCGTAGAACCCCCAGGCTGGGCCAAGAAGGGGCAGAAGGCTGGCAAGCCCGGAAAGGGTCCTAAGAAGTAAGACATTTTTCTTTTTCAACTTTTCATATTGTTTTTCAATTTCTTTGGCTGTGTTCATTAACTTCCATGCTTGGTTATATGTAGCGCCCGGGCTGCCGAAGGAGCTAAGGGGGCTAAGCCCGGCTGAGTGCCCTCTGCATGGCGCGCATTGGTCAACGCATGCTAAGGTTACGTTAAATTACCCCCTGTTTCTCGGCGCTGGTGATGCGTAGTTGAAGCACAAGCTGGTCACCCTGGCCGGCCTCCAGGTCCCCCTGCTCTCGCTGGAGGAGGGCGAGGAAGCAATCGTGCTGTCCGACGCGCACCTGGGGCTGAGGCTGGGCGGCCAGGCGAGGGACAAGCACGACGAGCTGGCTGCTTTCATCTCGCACGCCAGGCGGGACCCGCGGGTGAAGCTCTTCATCCTCCTAGGAGACATCTTCGAGCTGTGGAGCGCGCCGCTCAAGGACGTTGTCTCGTCCTCCTACGAGCCGCTCAGGGAGCTCGCCAGGAGCGACGCCACAGTGGTGTTCGTGGCCGGTAACCACGACAGAGTCCTAGCGGGCCTGAGGTTGATGAGCACCCGGGGCGCGGGCGACGTCATTGTAGCCCCCGAGCTCCTCCTCCTCGATGTAGGCGGAAAACGGGTGCTGCTGTTCCACGGCCACCAGCTGGACAGGGCTTTCCTCATAACGAGGAGCCTGTGGAAGGTGCAGTCCTACGTCTACATGCTCTCCGAGGTTCTCTACGCCCTGCCCGGTAACCTGGAGTGGGCTCTGGCCCTCCTCTCACTCCTGCTCCTAGTGCTCCTGTTCATGTACGTGAGCGTCTCGACGGTCGTGGTGGAGCTCGCCCTGCTGCTGGCGGCATTCTTCCTGCTGACCCCCCTGCTAGTCCTCGTGTGGAGGAGTATCCAGGAGAAAGTCTGGTACTCCCTGATACAGCCGGTCGCCTACAGATTCTCGAGGGGGAGGCTCCGCGGCAAGAGCGTGCGGACGCTCGCTGTGAGCAAGCCCCTCGCCAAGCTAGTCTCCCTCGTGGAGGAGCTGGTGGGGCGCGTGGACGCAGTAGTCTTCGGGCACACCCACATTCCCGAGCTGGTCGTCGAGAACGGGCGCATCATCGCCAACAGCGGCTCCTGGGTCGAGAACAACGGGCACGCCCCCTCCTGCACCTACGTCAGGATCTCGAGCGGCTCGCTCAAGCTCGTGAAGTGGGGTGGAGGGGCGGAGACTGTGCTGGGCGAGGCGCCACTTTAACCCTCGATGCGGGCCCCCTCGTCCACGCTGAGCACCCAGCCTCTCGCAGCCCCAGCCCCCAGGCCCGCCTCCAGGACTCTCTCCTCCCTGCCCGGCGCCAGCGCCAGGAGGCTGCCCCCCATGCCCGCGCCGCTTATCTTGACAGCCAGCGCCCCCGCCTCGAGCATCGAGTCCCTGATTCGCTCGAGCTCGGGTGTGCTCACCTCATAGAGGTCCCTGAGGAGCTCGTGCTGCCTGTTCACCTCGGCGGCCAACCCAGCCACATCCCCCCTCCTCAGGGCCTCCACAGCCCTGAGCGTTGACTCGTGCATCAGCAGCGTGAAGAGGATCCTCCTCCTCGAGACCTCGTCCACGAGCCCGAGGTACGGCTCCAGGTCCGAGGGCCGCAGCTCCTCCCAGGCTGGCTCGTCGAACCTGTAGCCGAGCCTCGCCTTGAGCCCCCCGGGCACCTCCCCGCTGCTCATGAGAGCCCGAAGCCCCCTGTTGATCTCCTCCTGCCTCCGCGGGTGGATATCCGCGACGCTGTGCCTGATGCCGGAGTCCACCACGGCGAAGCTCAGCCCGCGCACGGGGAGGGGCTCCACGCGCGCAGGGGGCCTGGGGTGGAGCAGGATGGCGCCGCCGAGCGCCGAGGCGTACTGGTCCAGGCGGCCGCACGGTATCCCAGCGATCCTGTTCTCAGCCTGGAAGGCCAGCTCGGCGAGCTCCTCAGGCCTCAGCCCCAGGTTGAAGAAGTGGTCGAGAGCCTTGGCGAAGGCGACCTCCAGCGCAGCGCTGCTCGAGAGCCCCGAGCCCACAGGTACCTCGCTGTGGATAACCGCCCTGAAGCCACCCCTTAAGGGCCTACCCAGGTGCTCCTCCACAGCCCTCACAACAGCCCTGAGGTAGTTACCCCACCACCCCTTCTCCAGCAGCGGTGGGCTGCCGGCGGGGAACGAGTCGCGGTGGGCGAGGCCCTCCTCCCTAAGGTTGATGCTCTCAACCTCGAACCGCTCCGACCGCTCGACAACGGCCACGTAGGTGCGCAGGTTGACGGCCACGGGAACCACAGGCAAGCCCTTGTAATCCTGGTGTGTGTTCAGGAAGTCCACTCTCCCCGGAGCCGAGGCCACGAACAGCGAGCGCTCAGGTATCTTCAACCCGCGCCTTCTCCAGCCAGGCGCGCCCACGGCGAATCCCCTGAACTTTGAACTAAAAAATTTAAAAGATTTGAAGCTGAGAGCTAGCCGGGGGCGCGCATGCCAGCCCCAGTAACCTTGGACAGCCTGGTCAAGTTCCTGCTTGGCTGGCTCGTATCGACGGTAGCAGTGTGGCTAGCGCTGAAGATCTACCCAGGGAAGCAGAAGAGGGAGTCCCTCGCAGGTGCAGCCCTCACAGCCCTCGTCGGAGCGATAGTCTTCTGGCTCTTCAAGCTGGTTGAGATACCCTTCGGCACCATCATCGCCTGGGTAGTCTGGCTCTACCTGCTCAAGCGCCTACAGGGCGTCGGATGGCTGGGCGCTGCAGTGCTAGCAGTGCTGATATACATCGTAAACGCGGTGCTAGGCTTCTTCCTGCCCACAATCCTCTAAATTACTAACGAGTTTTTCTTCAGGAATGACTCCTAAAGCTCTATAACTCTAGAAGCTGATTGCTCGATGAACCGTTTCAGCAGCTCAGCCTCTCTTCGGGAGATTCCCGACCCCTTATCCTGCTCTCCTAGAGATGCCCCCATGTAGGCGTTAGCCAGGAAGGTTTCAGACCTTTCAACACACTGCAGAACTTTCTCCGCGGAGCCTCTGTGAAAGTATATCGTGAGGTCGTTTATAACGAGAACCCTGGTTGGCCTCGCTAGAAATTCGTCTAGAAGAGGGTCTATGACCCTCTTGTTGAACTCAGCTAGCTCTATTACTTCGTCCTTTGTCTGGGCCTCCAGCCTAGGAGCCCTGACAACTGGTGGAGCTAAGTAACGGATACTGCCCACAAGACCTGTGAAGTCCGACAGTCTTGAGCTCGGCGTTAGTGTTGTCGGTGCCATGTCGATGACTGTGATCTCGTGAAGCGGGTAGAGTTTAGCTAGTTCTTCGAGAAGCTTCGCCGTCAGTAAGGTCTTGCCCCGCCCCCTCTCCCCCACAATGATCGTCCTAGCGCCCACCAGCTCCTCGGCTCTCAGCTGGACAGCGATCCCGCTCACCTGTAACCGCTCAGTATGCCAAGCCTTTCGAGGCTCAGCACGACCAGGAGGCCTAAAGCAGTGCCTACCATCGAGCTCGCAAACCACCCAGCGGCAAAGTACAGGAAAACCCCGAACCTGGCTTTGAAGGTTCCCCCTAGGAGCGGGTCCAGAAGGTACCATGTTATTGCCCCGCCAAGCCCGCAGGTTCCCAGCGGCTCAGTTAGCGAAGAGATTACTATGACTGTCCTCCTCTTTTTGGAGATCTTCGATAGGAGCCTGTAGGTGAGCCCTACGACGAGACCCCCGGGAATGCCACCAGGATAAGCGAAGATCGTACCTGTGCCAATGATTACCCGGATGGTCCCGGCGAGAAAGGCAATCACAACCGCCCAGAGAGGGCCCAGCATGATACCTGCCACTACATTAACCATGTGCTGCCAGGGCAGGGCCTTAGTCGGCCCCCAGACGAAGTATATAGGCGAGAGCGCTACAACGAGAGCTGTCAGCATGGAGGAGAGCACAAGCTCCCTAGTGGTGCTTCTCGCCTTAGCCATCACCTAGCTGCCCCGCCGGGCTTCTATTTCCTTGGCAAGCTCCACCACAAGCTCTGCAAGCTCTTTCGCGCTTCTCCCGAAGATGACGATCATGGGCTCCTTCCCCCAGTCGCCCAAGTGGTAAATAACATCGGGTATTTTCCCAGCCTTTTTGACAGCCTCTTCAACACCCCAAGGAATAGTGGCCCCCTCCCTCTCTTTGACCTCAGGCGGCTCTGCCCTCCTGTCGTACCCAGAGACCACCAAGCCCTTCTTCTCAAGCAGCCGGAGGACTTCCTCAGAGTACCTTATGTTTATAGCTGCGCTGAAACTGCCTCCTAGCTCCCTAAGCTTAAGCAGGTACCTCGCGAGGTGACTTGAACCGCCGAACTCGGGAGCTTCAGCTGCTTTAAGCCTGCCTGAGCAGTTCCTCAGCCTCCCCGGGACGCCGACTACATCGTCCACGCTAGCAGCGTAGGGGATAGCCTCGGCTACGTTCATGCCTACTTCGGGAGCAAGCTCAGCTGCCACAGGGTTTTCTTCTAGGACCCTGACAGCCTCCCTAACGTCTCTCAGCGCCTGGTACCTTGAAGCCTCCCTGTACAGGTAGGCCATGGGGTTTACAGGGCCGTAGCCCCTGCCAATCTCCAAGCCAAACTCTATAGCCAGGTGGACGAACTCCTCAGCCTTCTTCACAGCCTCCAGCAGCTCTACCCCCTTTGCGAGCTCAGCTGCTATCGCCGCCGAGAAGGTGCACCCCGTCCCGTGTGTGGTGGTCTTCCGGATACGCGGCTTCGAGAAGTGGTAGACTCTACCCTGAACGTAGACCACATCCACGACTGGGTCTGCCGAGGCGGCGTGCCCACCTTTCACGATCACGCACTCTGGGCCAAGCCTGGATATAGCCTCGGCTGCTCGCTCCATGTCCTCCAAGGATTTTATGCTCATGCCAGCAAGTATCTCCGCCTCGGGAATATTGGGTGTGACGACCTTCGCCACAGGGATGAGCTTTTCCCTCAGGGCTTCCACGGCTTCGGGCCTCAGGAGCGGGGCCCCACTCTTCGCAACCATCACGGGGTCGACGACGAGCGGGAAGCCGTAGCCGCGAACCTTCCTAGATACAAGCTCGATAACCTCAGGCTTGTAGAGCATCCCCGTCTTTGCGGCATCTATACCCATATCCTCGTAAACAGCATCAATTTGCTTTTCAATGACATCTAGGCTAATCTCCTGTATAGCAGTAACTGAGAAGGTATTTTGAGCAGTAACAGCAGTTAAGGCAACAGTTCCGTGAACCCCCAACGCCGCGAAGGTCTTAAGATCCGCCTGAATCCCAGCCCCTCCGCCCGAATCACTGCCAGCAATCGTCATAGCAACAGGTACTTTTCGCCTTAACATTCTCTATAACCATGGCATAAATGCCTGCAGCACTATATATGCTTTACTCCTCCCGTATACCTTTAATCCTCAACATAACGAAAGGTTTAAATAAAAGCCTTTTTTAAATGTATGACCGAGTTATGAAGGCGTGGGCGGAAAATCCCAGGGGAAGAGGCGTCATCGAGTTGCAGGAGGAAGGTCTTCCCCGGTCTGCGCGCCAGCTTTTCTCTGGGAAGAGGGTTGCTGAGCTCATGGTTAGGAAGCTAGGGGTGGGGGAGTCCGAATGGAGGAGTTTGAGATAGAGCCTGTTAGGAGTAGGAGGCTGGGCTTCCTGGACATATCCGTCCTCTGGCTTGACCTTGCGATAGGACTCCTGGTATTTCAAGCGGGAGCTCTCCTCTACCCAGGCCTGGGGGTCTGGGAGATACTCCTGGTTTCCATGGTTGGCTCCCTTATTGGGAGCCTTATACTCGCTTTAACCGGAATACCGGGAACCGTAGCAGGTGTTCCGACGATGGTTTCTTTGAGACCCTTCCTCGGCGATGTAGGGTCTTACCTTCCCACAGTTCTCAACGTGATTCAGCTAGTAGGGTGGACAGCATTCGAAATATACATAATGGCTGAGGCTGCCTTCTCGATAACAGGCTGGAGTAGAGTCTTTTGGGTGCTGTTCTTCTCTGCTTGGTGCATGCTAATGGCCCTCTGGGGACCCCTGGGAGTGATACGGCATTATATAGAGAAGTTTGCAGTCTGGGCAGCTCTGGCAGTGAGCGTATGGCTTGCCTACCAGGCGATACCGCGGATTCCGAGCTACTCTCCCCAGGGAATGCCCCTGCTTTACGCAATGGACTTAGTCGTCGCAATGCCGATCTCATGGTGGCCCCTGGTATCAGATTACAACAGATTCGCTAAGAGCGTGAAGGCCTCCGTTCTCGGGACTGTAATAGGGTACACGCTTGCCAATGCATGGTACTACTTTCTCGGAGCAGCCATGGCAGCTGCTACAGGCCAGGTGTTAACCCCAGCGGCGATAGCCGCGCTCTACTTCGGCTCATTGGCTCTTCTCCCAATAATTGTCGATGAGACGGATAACGCTTGGGCTGATATTTACTCTACGGCGATGTCCATCAAGAACATAATTCCTCGGGTAAGCGGGAGGAAGTTAGTAGTACTAGTCACACTAGCTGGGGGAGCTCTAGCATTTCTCTTCTCTCCAGAGGCGTATGAGTGGTTCCTCCTGTTCATAGGTGCTTCCTTCGTACCCCTCTCTGGAGCATTCGTCTCGGATTACCTCTTAACTAGGGGAGGAATAAGGAGAAGGCTGAGACCAGAGTCATTGGTATCCTGGGCATTAGGCATTGCAACGTATTTTCTCATAGTGAATAACATCCCTTGGCTTGGCGCCTCGCTCCCCTCGTTTCTTGTTTCCTTTGCTGCACAGCAGGTGCTGGTAAGGCTGACGAGATAACAGTGCATGAACCCTTATAAGAGTTAATCGACCTTGTAGCTGTCATGCCCGCTACCTCGTACATCGAGAAAATGATTAGGGAGGGTAAGGCTAGCCAACTGCTGAGAGACAGGCTCCTTTACTCCCATGACATATCCTTTCTTCCGAGCTTTATCGCTAGAAGGATAAACTCCGTGCCCGATGTGGTTGTTCAGCCCGAAACAATTGAAGATGTTATAGAGCTGGTGAGGTACGCCTCGGAGAGAAGAATACCGGTAGTACCTAGAGGGGCTGGTACGAGCGGTTATGGGGGTCCTGTACCTGTCTCAGGAGGTATAGTTGTGGACTTCACCAGGATGGACAGAATACTAGAGATAGGCGAGGACTACGCGAGAGTACAGCCAGGCGTCAGATGGTGGGCCCTCGAGAGGGAGCTAAACAGGCTGAACAAAGGCCTTCGAATGTACCCGTCCAGCGCGTTTGCAGCTACCGTGGCGGGCTTTATTGCTCAAGGAGGGTACGGCATAGGGAGCTACAAGTATGGCGGTATTGAGAACAACGTAGAAAGCGTCAAGGTTGTGGACGCTAACGGGAGTGTGAGAGAGCTTCCCCCAGAAGATGTCGTCGGCGCCTGTGGCACTACAGGCTTGATAGTCGAGGCGAAAGTGAAGATCAGAGATCAAAGAGCACCCATACTCCGGGCATTTTACGTCAAAGACTCGAAAGAGCTTATGCGTTTCCTCGATTCTCTTAAAGGGGATATCTACCATCTGAGCATAACAAACCCAGTCTTCGAGCGTTTTAAGGAGGAAGTACTGAAGAAGATGCCACTTGCAGAGGTTTATACAAGGCATGGAAGACTGTACGAGAAGCGGCCAGCTCTGCCGGAGGAGGGGTTTGTAGTTCTAGTGGCACTGGACACTAATAATCTTGCGTTTGAGGGGGCAGAGGAGCTAGATGGAGAAGCGGCAGCGTACCTCTGGGAGGAGAGATTCTATACAATGCGGCTGAGAAGGCTAGGACCCGGTCTCGCCGTCTTCGAGGGGGTAGTCGACACAAGCTCCTTGGGTAGGGTCCTGGAGGAAATCAGCGGGTGGGCCGTTGAAGTAGTCCTAGTCGACGGGGGCAGAAGATCCCTGATCCTGGCGATGCAACCTGTTAGCGAAATGAGCCGGGAGTACCTAGCGAGGTATGTTGAAGCGCTACAGCTACTCAAGATAGTAAGGCGCTTTGGGGGTAAACTGTACTCAACCGGCATTTTCTTCTCAGAGCTGGCTGAGGAGGTCCTAGGCAGGGACAGGCTGGCGCATCTCTTTGAGGTTAAGCAGAGGGTGGACCCCGTTGGCATCTTCAACCCTGGCAAGGTTTTCCCTAAGAAGCTCGTTGGCAAGAATCCCGGGAACGATCTCTCGAGCTTAATCAAGCTCACGCTCAGAGTAGGCTCGCTCGCCAAGGTGGGAGCACCGTTAATAGGGGGTAGCAAGCTACTCCCACCACCCTTGCCCGACGAGGTCGTGAAGACCGCCTTAGAGTGTGCTCAATGCGGTTACTGCGAGTACGCGTGCCCCGTCTTTAGAGAGATAAAATGGGCTTGGAGCTCTCCAAGAGGAAAGTTTGACATTATAAAGCAGGCTATGCTAGGGAGGTACACTCTCTCGCAAGAAGACTACGCGCTCTTCTACCTGTGCTCTCTCTGCAAGGAGTGCGAGGTTTACTGCCAGGGAGCCTTGCCTATACTCGATGCGTGGCTGAAGACCAGAGGCTGCTTGACTTCAAAGGGTTACGTGCCTGCAAGCATCAAGCAGCGCCTAGAGATCATAGCTAAAACTGGGAACTCTCTCGGAGCAGAGCCGCGCAAGAGGTGGGAGTGGCTACCGCCTAAGTACAAGGAGAAAAAAGAGGGCGACGTGGCCCTGTGGGTCGGCTGCTGGGAATCCACCTACATGACGAGCATACCTCTTAACATGATCTCGATCCTCGAGAAAGCCGGGGTTGACTTCCAGGTGCTCGGCGAGGATGAGAGATGCTGCGGTATTTACGCGTGGATGAGCGGCGATGAGAAGGCGTTAGAGGAGGCAGTAACTTACCATATGGAAGTCTTCCGAAAGAGGGGGGTGAAGCAAATAGTGGCACACTGCCCCGGCTGCTATTTAATGCTGAGTAAAATCTACCCCCAGTACGCAAAGAAACTGGGCTACAAGTGGGAGGTAGAAGTTACACCCTTCGTGGAGCTACTCAACTCGCTGATCAAAGGTGGCAAAATAAAACCGGAGAAGGAGCTATCAGCCGCAGCTGCTTACCACGACTCCTGCCATCTCGGGAGATGGGAAGGCATCTATGTCGCTCCAAGAGAGATCCTGAACTCTATTCCTGGCCTGAAGCTTATAGAGCCTGAGCACTCCTACGAGGAAACTCGTTGTTGCGCCGCTTTCCTCGCGCTGACGGACCAGAGAACAGCTTTCCAAATAGCTATCAAGCGCGTGCAGGAAATCAGGGATTTAGGCGTGCAAATGCTGGTGACCGCTTGCCCCGCGTGCCTTTACATGCTCAGCGCAGCCTCCGACTACGCGAAAGCGGGACTACAGGTAGCAGACTACACCGATCTCGTGAGGAAGGCTCTCGGCCGAGAATAACTCCTATTTTTTAGGACTCAGAACCTCTGCTACTCTTGCCTCAAGCTCTGTGTACGCTGTGAGGGGTTTCCTCTCAAAGTTCCACTCAGGGGTTCTGTACCGTCCCTCCCACAGGATTCTAGCAACCTCCAATTCCTCTTTCGAAGGTAGGTCGAAGTAAGGCTCTGCTCCCAGGAGCTCGCAGAACCCCTCTACTAGCGCGCTCACAACTTCCCTGTAGCTAATCCTCCTTCCCAGGAGCTGCTCAAGCGTGGCAACTCTATACTTCACTTCACTCACTTTCTTGTCCAGGAGCTTTGCAGGCGATACTTTAAGCACGGAAGAGAGAACTGTCAGGTCGGTGCTCACGAGAATTGCGCCGTGGATGAACTCCGCTCCCCTTCCCACGGTGGCAGCAGTCCCCGACACCTTCCTATCACCGACTACTACATCGTTTATGTTCTCGAGGTGAGGCCTGGCCCCAAGCTTTTCGAGGGCCAGCAGGGCCCCCCTAAGGTATTTCTCGTAGACACCTGCGTAAGTGGTGCTACTCTCTCCTACCTTCACGCTGAGAGCATAGTTCACATTACCCAAATCATGGTACACGGCTCCTCCCCCAGTAAACCTCCTGACCACAGCCACCCCTAGTCTCTCCGCCACGTCTAACCTCACCTCCTCCCGGGCATCCTGGAAACAGCCGATGACGACAGCCCTCCTATTCCTCCATATTCTCAATGTATCATCCACTAGCCCCGCACCCACACACCTGTAAACGGCTTCCTCAAATGCCAGGTTCATATAGGGGTCTTCCGGCGTTTCGTACAGTACCACTCTCAAGTTTCTCATGCTTCCTCACCCTTTCTAGCATTCTCAACAGCTCTTCTGAATGCCTCAAGAAAATCTTCAACAGAAGAGCCGACAAGGATAATATTCAATTCTGCAAATAACTTCCTTATTTTAGTTTCCAGGTCAGAGATCTTAGTGTTGGGGAGACTCTCCTCGATACGCCATAAAGCCTCTTCAGGGTACAGGAAGAAATCGCCAGTAATTCTCGCACTCCGAATAATGCTCCCGCTATCGTCCAGCACTACGGTTGCTCTTATGAGCCCCTTTTTAGCCTTATACTCCCCAACACCTTCCATGGGAATCCTAAAATAGAGTGAGGGAGTCTTATAAATAATTGCTTCTAGTATATCACCTTCACTTTCTCTTAAGCTAAGCAAAGGAAATAGTATTTTTGACTAGAGAAATGTTTTGACAATAAAGAGCTATAAAAAATTTTCAGGAAAGAATTCTCTTTAACTCTTGTTCATTCGTTAAAATTTTAATGAAAGTATCAAGGAACTGTGCTCCCACGTGGCCATCAATTACTCGATGGTCATGTGTTAGGCTAAATACGCAAGTGGGCTTAATCTCTATTCTATTCTCTACTACAACCGGTTTATTAATTATTCTTCCTATACCCAATATTGCCACTTGTGGAGGATTTATTATTGGTGTAAATCCGTCAATTCCATACATTCCCAGATTCGTTATAGTGAATGTTCCTCCCTCAATATCCTGGAAAGTTAATCTTCCCTCTCTAGTTTTGGTGATAAGCGAATTTACTTCGTAAACAATTGTCTTGAAATCTTTTTTATCAACATTCTTTACTACTGGGACTATCAGCCCTCGCTCGGTGGCTACAGCAAATCCAATATTGATTTCATCTAGAATTTTTATTTGATCATCCTCAAGGACTGAGTTTACAATAGGATGGTTTTTAAGAGCTTCGGCAGCAACCTTTATGAATATAGGAGTATATGTAAGTCTAACTCCTACTTCTTTCTCAATCTTATCTTTTAGCTCTTCTCTCACTTTTACTAATGCTTCAACCACTTCTTCACGCATGAGAGTGACCTGCGCCATCTCCCTGAGGCTAGTGGTCATACGCTCTGCAATTACTCTTCGTATTGAACTCATAGGTATGACTTCTTTAACTTTTACTCCATGCTTTGAAAATACTTCGGACATTTCTCTCACGTAAAAATAGTAAATAAGGTAATATTTATTCTTTGCTGCCGTGAAGGGTATCGCACGCCCTATGTAGGTATGGGCTCCCCAGGTTTACCTATGTAGGCTACAATCTCACCGACCGGAACCGTTGCTCCTACTGGTTTCAATATCTTCAGCACAACTCCATCAGCAGGGGCTTCGACGGTAGAAGTGATCTTTTCAGTTTCAAGAGTAAACAAAGGTTCTCCTTTTTTCACCTCTTCTCCTTCTTTTTTATGCCATTCCTTTATGGTGCCCTGGGTCATTGTGAGACCAAGCTTTGGCATGCGGACTTCGATAACCATTCTTATCGTGAAGGGATAAAATAAGGATATTTTTATATTTTTCCTTAGGCGCAATTAAGGGCTTCTCACACGGGATCTAAGAGCCTCAGGGATATTTATTAGCAAAGGTCCTTCCCGAGACACCTCTACAGTAACTTCATCATCGTCACTTACCTCGATTTCTCTTTCACCATCCAGCGCTATCGCGTATTTTCCTTTGGGGATGTTGACCTTATCCCCTACGCGAAGCTCCTTGAAGTCCGCTATTCCCACCTCCTTGAAGACTCCAGGTAGTATAGGTGCTTTAATAGTGACTTTGGCCTCCCTTGGATGCGCGAGCTTGAGGTAGTACCCTCTAGGATCTGTGAAGGAGGTTGGTGAGAAGTACCCCAGAATAGATGCAAGGCCGATATCTGTTGGCTCGCCCTTGCTGAGAATTATGTATGAGACATCCTCTACTTCCACTATTGCTCTCGCACCTATGACAGGTGTTTTCAGCACAGCAACGTCTACTATGGCTTCACTCCGGTAGGTCCCGTTGACATAGACTTTTAGGGACTTTACACGGTTTGCGAACCTCGAAGGCTGCGTAGAGGTAGCAACTATTCCAGCAGCATAGCCGACTAGGCATGCGTCGAGGTAATTGCCAGTAACGTTGTTTGTACCTGCGCTCACCGTGGCAAGCGGAGTATTCCTAGCTCCCAGGAACGCAGCGCGTAGCGTACCATCCCCGCCCACAATAACTATGCTCTTCACCCCCTTTCTCTCCATGGCAGAAGCAGCTTCCATAGTCTCTCTCATGTCGGCTGTGTGATGAGTCTCTATAAGCTCTAAAGTGCTCTCCACTCTTCCTTCAAGGGTGGAGAGCACTTCTTCTCCAAGGCCTCGGGAATCGTGCATGATGTATATCTTTTCGACACCAGCAGCACACATCCCCATAACAACTCGTTTTCCTAGCTCTGCTTTAGTAAAGTTACCTACATAAGTTGCATATGAGGCTATACGCCTTACATCCTTCCCCGAGTCTGGATTAATTATCAATCCAGCACTATCCATATTCACACCCATTTAAATAACATGAAAATAACATAAAGCAAAAAATTGTTATATTTATTTAACGATACTTCTTATGGCGTTTTCTATCTTGGCAGCATTAGGCAGTACTTCGTCTTCCAGCGGTGGGCTGAAGGGTATTGGCACGTTCGGCGTTGTCACTCTCTTTATTGGGGCTTTGAGGTAGCCGAACGCCTCGTCCGCGACTATCGATGCTACCCATGATGCGAAGCCGCAGCGGTCGTAGTCCTCGTCCGCTATGACTAGCCGGCCGGTCTTCTTAACCGAGTTAAGTATGGTCTCCTTATCGAGGGGGACTAGAGTTCTCGGGTCGATAACTTCCACGCTTATACCCTCCTTCTCGAGCTTCTCCGCGGCTCTCAGAGCCTCGTGAACCATCCAAGCGACCGCCACAACTGTAACGTCTTTTCCTTGCTTCTTCACATCGGCCTTGCCCAGCGGGATTGTGTACGGCTCCTCAGGGACTGGACCCTTAATCCCGTAGAGCTTCTTGTGCTCAAAGAAGATCTTCGGGTCATCATCTCTTATCGCGCTGATGAGTAGCCCCTTCGCATCGTATGGCGTAGAGGGAACGATCACCTTTAAACCTGGGACGTGCGCGAAGATCGAGTAAAGCAATTGGGAGTGCTGAGCAGCTCCGCGGAACCCACCACCAATTGTTGTGCGTATTGTGAGCGGTATCTTTGCCTTACCACCTGTCATGTACCTTAGCTTTGCCGCCTGGTTGTAGATCTGGTCCATAGCCACGCCGAAGAAGTCTACAAACATTAGCTCGACCACTGGCCTGAGACCAGCGATAGCTGCACCCACGCATAAACCTATGAAGCCCGCCTCAGAGATCGGAGTATCTATCACTCTGTCGGGTCCAAACTTCTCGAACAATCCTTTTGTAACACCGAATACTCCTCCATAGACCCCAACGTCCTCGCCGATGACGAAGACATTAGGGTCGCGCTCCATTTCCTGCCTCAGAGCCTCATTCAAAGCCTCCACGAAAGTTATTTCCCTAACCTTCGCCATCGCGCCCACCCCCTAGTAGATCGGCTCGACAAATACATCCAGATATGCCTCCGCCGGTTCTGGGTAAGGTGCGGCCTCAGCCTCCCTGAATGCCTCTTCAACCTCTTTCTTTGCTTTCTCCTCGATCCTGCGGAGCTCCTCCTCACTGAAGTTAAAGGTTCTTATGAGCTTCTCCTTGAAGATCAGTATGGGATCCCGCCTCCTCCACTCTTCCATTTCCTCCTTGCTTCTATACACCATCGGGTCTCCCTCAAAGTGCCCGTAGTACCTGTACGTTTTGCAGTGGAGCAGGGATGGGCCCTCCCCCCTCCTGGCCCTCTCGATAGCGAATTTCGCGGCCTCGTAGACCGCGAGAACATCTTGCCCGTCAACGGTTACTGCCGGTATTCCGAAGCCCACAGCTCTCTCGGCATAGCTTCTTGCGGTTGAGCACCTCGGCTGCAGCTTCGAGGGCTCTGTGCTCCTCATAGAGATTGCGTAAAGGTTATCCTCGACTACGAAAATCACTGGAAGTCTCCATATTGCAGCCAGGTTGAATGACTCTAGAACCACACCTTGATTCACAGCACCATCACCGAAGAAGGCTACAGCAACGTTCTTCGTCCCCTTGTACTTAGCGGCAAACGCTGCACCAACAGCGTGGGGTACGCCGCCGCCGACTATGCCGTTAGCTCCTAGCATACCCTTGGTTAAGTCGGCAATGTGCATTGAACCTCCCTTCCCCTTGCACAGCCCGGTCTTCTTTCCCAGGATTTCTGCGGCCATCCCCTTAACGTCGCATCCAACTGCAATGCAGTGACCGTGTCCTCTGTGAGTGCTGCTTACGTAGTCGCCCGGAATGAGGTTGGCTGCAACCCCTACAGCTACAGCCTCCTCTCCTGCGTAAAGGTGGACGAAGCCCGGTATTCTTCCTGCTTCAAAGAGCTCATGCGCTTTATCTTCGTAAGCTCTGATAAGCCACATCTTATAGTACATGTCTGAGAGCAGTTCCCTAGAGAGCTGTGCTGCCATAGCGATTATGGTATTGTTAAATACTACTATTTAAGCCTTTTGGGGTGGGGTAATCTTAGTACATGACACAGTCATAGCATCGCTCTTGGATAAACAATATTTTGGCCGTCTGCTAGTAAAGAGAAGAGCGTCTATGGGCATAGAGAACACACCCCAGGTTCAGGAGTCAGTGATTTGCTGTGAAGAAGTATTCAATGTAGATGAAAAGTTTACAGCGAAGAATATAGGGAGCGGTGAGGTCGAGGTCTTAGCTACACCAGCTATGATAGCTTTCATGGAGCGAGTGGCTATGAATTGCATGAGGAGATTTGTTCCCGAGAACCACACATCCGTTGGTACAAGGATAGAGGTCGTGCACCTGAATCCTGCACCTGTTGGAGCGAATATTAGGGTTGTAGCTAGGTTGAAGGAGATTCGCGAGAAGAGCTTTCTCTTCGAGGTTGAGGCATACTGGGGTAGAATACTTGTTGGAAAAGGGGTTCATGAGAGGCGCGTGGTCTCGGTCTCGCGTTTTATGGAGAAAGTGAGGACGATGACTCCTTAACCGGTCTCAGGGTGCTCCCCCCGCATGCCAGCAATACTCCTTTCTTTGAGAAGCTCTGGGCAGAAGATTTTTCTCCAGATCTCTTCCTCAGGGGGTTGTGGAGAGGGGGTTTAACGAGCTGCGCTGGAACCCGCTCCTGGGCTGCTGGGTGGTCGTGTCGAGCTCGCGGAGTGCTAGGCCGTGGAGGAGGATTGAGCGCTGCCCATTCTGCCCGGGCTCCGAGGAGGCGGGCTTCGGCTGGGATGTGCTCGTCCTGGACAACAGGTACCCGGCTCTCCGCCCTGACGCTGTGGCGTCGAGGAGTGGCAGCGGCCTTTACCGCGTGGAGAGGGCTTACGGCTACGCGAAGGTGGTGGTGGAGACGCCGAGCCATGAGGGGGACCTGGACACCATTCCCCGCGGGAACCTCGTGAAGTACCTCGAGGTGCTGGCGGAGCTCACGAAGCAGTACTGCGAGGACCCCGGGGTGGCCTACGTGTTCCCCTTCAGGAACAAGGGGGAGGTGATCGGGGTCTCGCTCACCCACCCCCACAGCCAGGTGTACGTGCTCCCCTTCGTGCCGCCGAGGGTGGAGAGGGAGTACAGGATGATGGTTGGGCACAGGGAGCGCGCGGGAGCCTGCCTCCTGTGCAGCATACTGGAGCAGGAGGAGCGGGAGGCCGAGAGGCTGCTCTACTCCAACAAGCACTTCACGGCCTTCCTACCCTTCTTCGCGATGTGGCCCTACGAGGTGCACGTGTACCCGAGGAGGCACGTTGAGTCTCTAGCCGAGCTCAGCGGGGAGGAGGTGGAGCACCTCGCCGACGCGCTGAGGGTAGTGGTCGCGTCCTACAACCAGCTCTTCGGCTTCAGCCTGCCCTACATAATGGCTGTGCATCAGAGGCCCTGCCGGGGCTACGAGGGCTTCCACCTCCACGTGGAGTTCTACCCGGTGCACAGAGCCCCCGACAAGCTGAAGCACCCGGCGGGCATCGAGTGGGGAGCCTGGGTGTTCACCTACGACGGGCTGCCCGAGGAGAGGGCTGCCGAGCTCCGCTCCGCGGTGCAGCGCGCGACCTCCCTACTCGAGAGCAGGGGCGAGAAGGTCCTCGGCGAAGCCAAAGAGCACGTTTAAATCCCGGCCCTGAATGCCCAGGGGTGTGAGCAGAGGCCCTGCCGCACCGCTACTGCTGCTTCTCCTGGTCCTTCCCGCGCTCGTAGCGGGCGCTCAGCCTGCCAGGGAGTACGTGGTGGTGGACATACAGCCCTCTGGGGCTGCCTTCGTCACGGTGCGCGCTCGGGCGGAGGAGGCTTACGCGCTGGACGTGTACCTCGTGGGCGTGCCCGACCTGATGCTCGGCATAATCGCTGTGGACGAGAAGGGGAACCTGCTCCCGGTGAGCTACAACTCCTCCAGCAACTCGGTCTCCCTGCTCACCCTGAACTCCTCCGAGGTCACCATCAGCTACGTGACGAACACCATCACCGTCAAGTACAGGGAGGTCTGGCTCGTCAACTTCACGTCACCCCTGCCGGCGGAGGTGCTGCTACCCCCTAACGCCACGCTGAGCGGGGTCTACACGAGCTTCACAGGCTTGAGGGTGGAGAAGGGGAGGCTGCTCCTCGAGTTCCCACCGGGGAGAGTCATGCTAAGCTACGTGCTGATCCCCACCCAGCTCCCCCAGCCGCCCAAGCCCGCCCCAAGCGGTGCTCCCGCCCCCGCGCAGCCCGCGAGCCCCCCTGGCCAGCAGCCAGCAGGCCCTGTGCAGCCGGCACCGCAGCCAGCGCAGCCCGGGGGCGGGGTGCCGTACCCGTGGCTCGCCGCAGCTATCGCGGTTGTCATCTTAGCCTTAGTTGTAGTTGCCCTTATGCGCCTGCGCAGGAAGGCTCCTGCTGAGCTCTCGGAGACGGACCTCGAGATACTCCGCGTCCTCCAGAGCGCTGGAGGGGGGATGTTCCAGTCCGAGCTAGGCGCCAAGCTCAACCTGCCCACGACGACTCTGTGGAGGAGGCTGAGGAGGCTTCAGGAGCTAGGGTACGTGGTCATAGAGAGGAGGTCGGGGAAGAACTACGTACGCTTAGCTTGATGCTCGAGAAGCGATCCTCCAGCTTCTCGAGCAGCGCGCCCACAAGGTTAAAACGTCTCCTGCGCCCAGTACACGCGGGGCTCCCTTGAAGCCTGAGCAGGCTGCTGCACGTGTTAGGTTGAGTTATGGTGACAAGTCAATCGAGGTCAAGGCCCTGGTAGATACTGGTGCGAGTAAGAGCGTTATTTCCAAGGAGCTCGCGGAGAGGCTTAACGCACTCATACCCCTGAAGGAGCCCTACGAGCTTAGAACGGCTGACGAGGGGGGAAGACTAAGGATCATAGGGAGGTGCATGGTGGATGTCGAGTTCCAGGGGGTTAAGGTTCCTGGTGGCGCGGTGTTCGAAGTCGCAGAGAACCTCAGGAAAGGTGTAGAACTCATCATAGGCAGGCCGGAGATAGACTCGTGGGACATAGTATTCACACCCGAGGGGCCGAAGCCGAGAAAGGTACCCTTGGAGTTTGAGATAATATAGCGCGCGCCGCGCACCACGTTCCTCGAGGAGGGCTCTCTGGAGCCGGCTAGATGAGTTTATAATGTTTAGCAAGTTTTACTGTGCGTGTCCCTTGAGGTAAAGAGGGTTGTGAGGATAGGGGGCAGCTTCTACGTGGCCCTCCCGAAGGCCTGGGTCCTCGAGAACAAGCTGGAGAGCGGCTACGTGGTCGTGGAGCCCGAGAGCGGCGGGGTCCTCAGGCTCAGGGCGCTGAGGGGTGGGGAGGCGCAGGGGCCTAGGACCGCGCGCCTCGTGTGCGGCGGTAACGCGCTCCGGAAGATCCTCTCAGCCTACCTCAAGGGCTACGAGATCCTCGAGGTGGAGGCCAAGCCCGGCTGCGCGGAGGAGCTGCACCGCGCTGTCGCGAAGGCGCAGAGCCTGCTCGTGGGGCTGGAGGTTGTCGAGGAGACTCCCGACCGCGTGGTGCTCCAGTGCTTCACAAGGTCTGACTACAGCGTGGAGTCCCTGCTCTACAGGATGAACTCGGTCTCCGTGTCCATGCTCGAGAAGGCTGCTGCTGCGCTGGAGGCTGGCGACGAGGCTCTAGTCCGGGAGGTGAGGTCGCTGGACGACAGGGTTGACAGGCTATACTTCCTGTCCGTGAGGGTGATAAGGAGCAGGGTGGCAGACCCCCTGACCCCGCCGGAGGAGAGAGTCAGGCTCGTCGACCTGAGGCTCGTTGCCAGGAACATAGAGGACATCTCGGACACCTATGAGTCCCTCGCCATGCTAGCGCCTGCGAACAGGTTCACCCTAACCCTACAGGGGGAGCTAGCGGAGCTCCAGAAGGCAGTCCTCAAGGAGGTTCTAGAGAGGAGAGGGCGCGCGGACGAGGTGAGAAGCTCCCTGGAGGAGCTGCGGGCCAGGTTCGCCGAGCTTCGGCCGCCTGTCGCCATAGAGGAAAAGATTAGGAGGGTGCTGGATATCCTCGGTGATACCCTAGACCTCGTGTGAGAACAGAAAGGGAAAATAAGCCTTTGAGCCTCTTTAGTACCCTCTCCTCGGCTCGCCGCGCTTCACCTGCTGTAGCGTTAGGGCTGAGAGCGCTAGGAAGACTATGGAGAAGGGGAAGAGCGAGGAGTAGCCTAGCAGGTCGATGAACAGCCCTGCGAGCGGCGGCCCCGTTATCGCGGCTGTCTGTGAGGCGAGGTAGTAGAGCCCGGTGTGGGTGCCGAGCCTCTCCCGGGTGGTCATGTCCACCACTGTTGGGAGGGAGTTCACGTTGACCAGCGCCCAGGCGAAGCCGAGGAGCAGGAAGGCTGCCTGAATCGCTGTGATGAGCTGCTCTACGCTGAGCACCGCGGGGAGATATATCAGCAGCGCGAGCAGCGCGACTATGATCACCAGGCCGATGGTCATCGTCCTCCTTCTGCCGAGCCTCGCCCCGATGAAGCCTGCCGGCAGGGAGAAGACCAGGAAGCCTAGAGCCACGAAGCCCAGTAGGAAGGAGCCCGTGGCCTCGCCTATGCCCAGGTGCCACTTTGCGTAGCTTGTGAAGAAGGTCTCGATGGCGTTGTAGCCGACGAACCAGAGGAAGATGGACAGCAGCATGAAGAGCAGGCTCCTGTCCCGGTCTCTGACAGCCTCCGAGAGCGTTTGTCTCAGCTCGCCGAAGCTCTGCCCGAAGGCCTTGGAGAGCTCCTCCCTGATGTTAACCCTCTTGCCGCTTCTGACTTGAACTCCTCGGGCTCGTCCACCAGCACAACCACGAGGAAGGAGGAGATGGCCAGGAGGGCTGCACCGGCGAGGAACGGGTAGGCTGGGTTCATCTCGTAAAGCCGGCTGCCGACGAAGAAGGCTAGCAGCGAGCCCACACCGCCCATGAAGTTTATGATGCCATTGGCCTGGCTTCTGCGCTCCGACGGGGTGATGTCCGGCATGAACGCTATGACTGGCGAGCGGAAGAGCGCCATGGAGAAGTTCATCACGATGATTGTGAGCATCATGGGGGTGAGCTCCGCCTTGAAGAGGGGGATCAGGGCGAAGGTCAGCGCCGCCGGAGGGGCTCCCGCGATGATGTAGGGCTTCCGCCTGCCGATCCTCGTCCGGGTTAGGTCGCTGAGCACGCCTATGTAGGGCAGCATCACCACGGCGAATATGTTGTCGATGGTCATGATGAAGCCCACCAGGGTTGAGGGGAGCATGAGCTCCTTGAGGAACACTGGCACGTAGGAGTTGTAGACGGACCACAGCACGCTGATTCCGAAGAAGCCGAAGCCCAGCAGGAATATTTTCCAGTAGCTGAACTTTTCCATACTGACCCCCTTTCCGGGGCGGGAAGACTCCTCGCCAAATCTTTTAAACATTAATTCAGAATCATTTTCACAGAGGGGTCAGCGCTCAGCGGTAAGCTCTTCATTTACTCAGAGCTCCAGACTTGCATCATCCCCCAGCAGCTGGCGGCGCAGAGCCTTATACTTGCCGCCCGGGGGTTCACGGCAACCATTTTTTATACTGCAGGGCACTGGTCTCCTCTGTGCAGAGCGCTGAGCGCGCAAAACCCGAGCTACCCAGGCAGCTGGGCTTGCTCGACGCGGTCTCGGTTGGTCTAGGCGCGATAATTGGGGCTGGGATCTTCGTGCTCATAGGCGTGGCCGCTGGCCTGGCTGGGCCCGGGGTCCTGCTGGCCGTCGTTGTGAGCGGTGTGAGCGCTTCCCTCACAGCTCTCAGCTTCTGCGAGCTGGGCGCCGCCCTGCCGAGGGCTGGCGGGGTCTACGAGTACGGGCACACGCTGATATCCCCCTTCGTGGGCTTCATCATGGGGTGGCTCTGGGTCTCGGGTAACATCGTGCTTGGGGCAACCGCCAGCCTGGGCTTCGGCAACTACCTCTCCTCGGCCTTCCCCAGTATCTCCCCGAGGGCGGCGGCGCTCGGCCTGGTGCTAGTGGTTACGCTGCTGAACGCGGTGGGGACGAAGCTCACCGCGGGGGTGAACAACGTGATCGTCGCCGCGAAGGTCCTCGTCCTCGTGGCATTCTCGGCTGTGGGGCTTGCGAGCGTGAACCCTGCGAACTTCGGAAACCCCCTTGGGAGGGGCATCGCCCCCATGCTGCAGGCTGCAGGCCTCTTCTACTTCGCCTACATAGGCTTCCCCAGGATCAGCACAATGGCGGAGGAGGTCAAGGACCCCGAGCGCACCATACCGCGCGCGATCCTGCTCGCCCTCTTCATCTCGATGGCGGTCTACCTCCTCACAGCAGCCGCTGCCGTGGGCCTGGTCGGGTGGGAGAGGCTGAGCAGGTCGCAGGCACCGCTCGCTGAGGCTGCCGAGGTCATCGGGCTGTCCCCCCTCCTCTACGCCGGCGGGCTGCTCGCGACCTTCAGCGTGGTTCTCACATCGGTGATGGGGCAGTCGCGCGTCTTCTTCGCGATGGCCAGGAACGAGGAGGCCCCCTACTTCCTCTCGAGGGTTCACAGGAGGTTCGGCACGCCGGTGTACACCGTGCTCCTCTCAGGAGCCATCATGGCCGCCCTAGTGCTCACAGTCGACCTGTCCAGCCTGGCTGGGCTGACGAGCATCTGCGTCCTCACGACGCACGTCCTGACGAACTACGCCGCGCTCAGGCTGCCCAGGGAGGGGGCGAGGGTTCGCTTTGACGTGCGAGGCGTCCCAGTGCACGCGTACCTGGGCATGCTGCTCAGCGCAGTGCTCGTGGCGAGCCTGGCGCCGAGCTCGGGGGTTCCGGGCCTCCTGGTGTCCCTCCTGGGTGCGGCGTGGTACGTCGCGTACAGGAGCTTGCGCGCTAGGTTTAAAGCAGCGCCCGGGCGGGGCTAGGGAGTGCGGAGCGAGCGAGCCTGCTTCTCGGGTAGGGTGAGGCGGGAGCAGGCGGGCTCCTACGGCTACATACCCTTCGAGGTCCCAGGGTGGGCGCGCACCATCGAGGTCCAGTACGCCTACCGCGGTTACGGTGAGGGCGAGTGCACCGTGGATATCGGGTTGTTCGAGCCCGGTAGCCTGGAGCTCATCGAGGGGATGGAGCACTTCAGGGGGTGGAGCGGCTCAAACAAGAAGGCTTTCTACGTGTCCGAGCGCTCTGCGACGCCCAGCTACATTCCCGGCCCCGTGAGGCCGGGCGTCTGGCACGTGATCCTGGGCTTCTACAAGGTGCCCACCGGGGGCTGCGAGTACGAGGTGACAATCACTGTTACCGACGAGGCTAGGGTGGAGGGTGGCTCAGCCGCGCTGGAGCCTGGGGAGGCGGGCAGCAGGGGTGGCTGGGTGAGGGGCGACTTCCACGCGCACAGTGTGCACAGCGACGGGGACTCAACGCTGAGGGAGATAGCCGCGAGAGCCAGGGAGCTCGGGCTCGACTTCGTCGCGGTGACGGACCACAACACGCACTCGCACATCGCAGAGCTGGGCTACAGGAGCGCCTTCGTCGAGGGGGTGCTCCTGCTCAGGGGTGTGGAGGTGACAACCTACAAGGGGCACTTCAACGTGTTCGGCGTGAGCTTCACCCCTGACTTCAGGCTCAGGAGCGAGAGCGAGCTCCTCCGCGTGGCGCAGCACCTCAGGGAGAGGGGTGCGGTGGTCTCGGTCAACCACCCGAAGCCGCTGGGGCCGGACTGGGAGTGGGCCACTATGAGCTTTGCCCACCTCGTGGAGGTGTTCCACGCGATCTGGGAGTTCAACAACTACGTCTCGCTTAGAAAGTGGGACGAGCAGCTGAGGCGCGGCGCCAGGCTGGGGCTCATCGGGGGCAGTGACGCTCACAGAGTGAAGGGGTACGGCGGGGTCTCGCAGCTCGGCGTGCCGACAACCTGGGTGTACGTGGACGAGCTGAGCGAGAGGGGCCTCCTCGAGGGCTTGCTCCGCCAGAGAGTGTTCGTTTCGAAGTCCCCCGAGGGTCCTCGCGCCGAGCTCGCCGTTAGGTCTGCTGGAGGCCTCGTGCACATGGGCGGGTCCGCGGAGGCCTCCCGCATCGAGGTCGTGGTGAGCGTCGAGGGCGCTGCGGGGCAGCGGGCCAGGCTGGTCTCCGACCGTGGGGTCGAGGCGGTGTGGACCCTGGATCAGCACAGCTTCTCCAGGTCTGTGGAGCTCGACGCGCGCGATCTCGGCTTTGTACGCCTCGAGGTGCTCGAGGAGGCCTGCGACGCCTGGGACCCCTATCACATGGAGAACCTGGTATCGGCGCTGACCGCGCCCGTGTTCTTCAGGCGCTAGCCAGCCACGTCAACCGTGGAGAGGGTGTCCGCGACGACCTCTCTGCCGAACAGCAGCACGGGGACGCTGGCGAGCACTGACGCTGCAAGCAGCACCTCGAGGAGGGGCCCGCCCCCGGAGTACTCCATCAGCACGCTGAAGCCTGTGAAGGCGACTGTGGAGACGACGAGCGAGAAGGCCATGAGGAGCGTTGCGACCAGGTCCTCGATGAGGTAGAAGCCCCGCGACGAGTACCTCACCAGCCTCCTCCGGGACGCCACCCGCGCCAGGAACCATAGGTTCGCGACCGCGAAGACAGAGCCCGCGGGCAGCGAGGCCACCGGGAGGAGCAGGTACCCCGGCCTGCCGGTCGCGGCGGCGAGGAGGACGGCTACCACCGCGAATGACTCCGTGTAGTAGACTAGCAGCTTAGCGAGCAGGGCGGAGGTCAAAGCCCTCGTGTCGGCGGCGAGCGACCTGTAGAGCCACAGGGGGCTGAGGTCCCTGAGGACCACGCTGCCGGTGGACACTGAGAGCTCCACAACCAGCAGGCCCAGCGCGAACGCGGCGACGGTGGAGGTGTCAAGGGAGGGGAGCAGCAGGCGCGCCGCCAGCCCGCTCAGCGCTGCGGCTACCAGGGCGAGCGAGACCAGGGCGAGGTGCCTGGCTGTGAGGACTGAGAGGCCGAGAACGACCTTGCGTATCGAGGCGCTCGGCAAGGCGTAGATGCGCGCGCTTGACCCAGCCTTCCTGCCCAGCTGCAGCCCCCTCACGACCTCGCTCATCGGCCTGACGTTCTCGGGGGAGAGCCTGCTGGAAGCCGCCGCCAGCGCGGCGAGCAGGAGAGCGACTGCCAGAGCCAGGGCGGCCAGCTCCCCCGCGACCTGCAGGGCGGGCTCCGAGATGGTGAAGCAGTGCACGAGCGGCCTGACGGCCGGCAGCGCGGGGGCCAGCAGGAGGGGTGAGAGGCTTCTCGAGGCTATGGAGTGGGCTGCCGCGGCAACGGCGTAGGCAGCTGCCGCACACGTCAGGTAGCCCAGGTGCCTGCCCGCGGCAGCCCTGAGCACGACCACGAGCTGGAAGAAGGCCTCGGCGTAGGCCAGGAAGAGCAGGTAGGCCGCTGGGAAGAGCGCGGCTTTGGCGAGGTTCCCGCCCGAGAGTACAGGTGCCAGCGCTGCACCCACCACAAGCATGGGCAGGCTCGCGATGGTGGACTGGGCGATGAAGTACAGCGTCTTCCCCAGGACGTACTCGTGCATCGCGAGCGGTGTGGACAGGAGGACCTCGTACTCCGCCTCCTCGCTGGCGGTGACCTCGTGCGGCCCCCTCACAGCGGTCAGCAGGAGTGCTGCTGTGAGGAAGGCGCTCGTGGACGCGAGGATGAGCTCCTTGCTAACCCCCTGCGGCACCAGGCTCTTCCTCACCGATGGGTGCGGCGGGCCGTAGGCTGCTACGCCCGCTGCCGAGAGCAGAGGAGGTAGGAGGAGGACTGCCACGAGGGCTGCGGCCACTGCCCTGCCCAGGCTCCTGCTCAGCAGTGGTTTGAGGACGGAGTTCAGGTTGTTCCTGAGGAGGTAGCTCGCGACGGCCAGGGTCTTCCCCACAGGCTCACTCACCTCTCACGAGCCTCAGGAACACCTCCTCGAGCGTCGCGCTCTCGCCGGTCTCCGCCCTGCGCCTGACTTCGTCGAGCGTGCCCTCGGCTATTATCGCCCCCCTGTTCAGCACGCCTACGCGGGTGCAGAGCCTTTCGACGGTGTCCAGCATGTGGCTCGAGATCAGCACCGCAGCCCCCGACGCGGCCATCCTCCTGACCTCATCCTTGAAGGCCCTTTGCGACTCGGGGTCCATGCCCGAGATGGGCTCGTCGAGGACGAGCACCCTCGGCTCGTGCATGAAGGCCGCGGAGACCAGGACCTTCTGGACCGTCCCGCGGGAGAGGCGGCCCATGAACTCGTGCTCCTTATCCCTAATCCCGAACAGGTCCAGGTACTTCTTAATGCTCTCCTCGACCCTCTCGCGGGGGAGCCCCCTCAGGGCGCCGACGAACTCCAAGAACTCCCTGACGGTCAAGTAGTCGAAGCCCACCGGGTTCTCGGGGACGTAGCCCGTGCAGGCTAGAGCCCTCCGCCTATCCCTCTGAACGTCGAAGCCACACACCGTGACGCTGCCCGCATCGGGCCTCAGCAGCCCCACAACGATCTTCAGCAGCGTAGTCTTCCCGGCACCGTTGGGGCCCAGCAGCCCGTAGATCTCACCCCCCTTCACGCTGAGCGATACTCCGTTGAGCGCAACCGTCCTGCCGTAGGCTTTGCGCACTCCGGCTACGCTCAGGAGAGCCGGGCCCCCTCCCTGCACGAGTGGGAGAGCGGCAGCACGCTTATATCCCGTTCTCCACTCCCACGCTCGTGGCTGCGCGGCCGGAGGACTTGCTGCTAGTGCTCCTCCCCCTGCCGCTCTTCACCGTGCCCTTCCTGCTGCTCCCAGACGTCATGGTGCTCGCGATGGGTGTGGTGGCCCCAGCTCTGGCCATGCCCGCCCTAGCGCTGAGGAGGAGCATCGCTGGGTCGTTGCGCTCTCTCTCGCTGCCTGCATCGCTGGTGGGCGCTCTCCTCCTCTACGTGGTCTTCTTGGTGGGAGGCTTGCTCTCCAAGACCCTGGGCATGTGGTGGCAAGTCGAGAGGGTTTACTCCTCGCTCACGCGAAGCCCCCTCGAGGCCGCGCTGCTCGCGGTGATTGGCATCTCGGAGGAGGTCTACTGGAGGGGCTACTTGCAAGAGGACCTGCTGGTCTCCCGTCTCGGAGCGCCCTGGTGGCTGTCATCGCTGCCTTACTCCCTGGTGCACCTCGTCTCCGCGATGCCGCTACTAGTCCTGGCGGCCCTGCCCGTGGGGCTGGTGATGGGCTTCCTCACTAGGAGGTGGGGTGTTGGCACCAGCGCCCTGGCCCACGCGGCCTGGCTGTACATCGTCCTCTACCTGGCCCCCGTCCCGGCTGTCCTGGGTGCTGCGGCTTGAGGGTCCTCGTGACCGGGGGTGCTGGCTTCGTCGGCGGGCACGTGGCCCTCTCGCTCGCCGAGAGGGGCTACGAGGTAGTAGTCCTCGACAACCTGGAGAGGCCGAGCTCCCTGCTCCTGGCTAGGCTCAGGGAGGCGGGCCTGCCCGTCCTCGTGGGCGACGTGAGGTCCTTCCACGACTGCAGGGGCTACGACGTGGTTGTGCACGCTGCAGCCTACATAGACGTGGCCGAGTCGGTGGAGAAGCCCGTCGAGTACCTGGAGAACAACGCTGTGGCCACAGCCAGAGTCGCTAAGGCCTGCGCGGGGTCGGGAGCCCTCCTGGTCTACATGAGCTCCGCCGCCGTCTACGGCGAGCCGGAGAGCCTACCGCTGCGCGAAGACCACCCGACGAGACCTATCTCGCCCTACGGCCTGAGCAAGCTCGTGGGCGAGCAGGTGCTCCAGGTGTTCGCGAGGACCTACGGCCTCAGGTACGTGGCGCTCAGGCTCTTCAACGTGTACGGGCCCGGCCAGAGCTCCGCGTACGCGGGCGTCGTCTCCAGGTTCGTGGAGAGGGCCGCGAGGGGCCTACCCCCGGTCATCTACGGCGACGGCCTCCAGACGAGGGACTTCGTCCACGTCAGGGACGTGGCCAGGGCGGTGCACCTCTGCGTGGAGCGCGGCGTGGTCAACGAGGTCCTCAACGTAGCCACGGGGAGGCCAACCACCATCCTCGAGCTGGCGAAGCTGGTCTGCAGGCTGGCGGGCATAGGGGCTGAGCCCCTCTTCGAGAAGCCGCGCCCCGGCGACATCAGGCACAGCTACGCCGACATCTCCAAGGCGGAGTCCCTCCTCGGCTATAAGCCCACGGTCAGCCTCGAGGAGGGCTTGAGGGAGCTCCTAGACCTCTACCGCTCCGCGCGGGGGCGCGAGGCCGGCGGCTAGCCCGCTCGGCGCGCTACGCACCTGGCCAGAGCCTCCTCGACCTCGGAGTGCTCTGGGAGCACGCCGAAGACCAGCGGCCTGAGCATGTCCCAGCCCCGGCTCGTCGCCCTGACCGCTGCCAGAAGCTTCTCGACGTTTAGCTCCACGCCGTAGAAAGCCAGCTTCTCCCTGAGCAGGCCCGGGTCCAGGAGCACGCCTAGCCTGGCGCACAGGTGCCAGGCGTCGTACACGTCCCTCGGGTCCCCCCTGACGTAGACAGCCCTCAGCTTCTCGGCGAGTACCTCCTCGAGGGCCATGCCCCTGATGTACACGAGCGGGAGGCCGTAGTGGGGCTCGTCGAGCCTCACGGGGATGGGCTTGAGCAGGGGTTTCTCGCGCCTGCTGATGTCCAGCCTCACATAGCACGTGTCCTTCTCCGACTTGAAGAGAGGTCCGCGAGCGGCAACCCTGATCGTGAGGGTGTACTCGTCGTCCTTGAGCACCTCCACAGTGCTCACAACCCCGAAGAGGCTCAGAACCTCGGCAACCTCCTCCGCTCTGCTGGCGTCCACGCGCCCCGCGGCCGTGTAGTCAAGGTCCTCGGAGAACCTGTTGAGGCCGTGGAAGAACCAGAGGTAGGTGCCACCCTTCATTACCAGGGGCCACTCGGAGACTGCGTACATGATGAGCGCCTGCACGTACCTCTTCTCCTCTTGCCAGGGCTTGAGCCGCCTGAGCCTCGCCAGCCTGACTAGCTCCTCCTCGCGCAGCAGCGCAACCACCTCAGGACCCTCCTGGCCCTGTACCCCCCGACAGCCCGGTAGGCCTCAGCCATCCTTGCCAGCCTCCCGTGGTCGAGGCCCGGCACGCTCCCCGGGTCCAGGCCGAAGTAGACCATGTCCAGCACAGCCTTCTCAGGAGTCGCCACGAACACGTAGCTACCGCCCCTCTCGACCCTCTCGTAGCCGAAGAACAGCGCTGGGTGCACCCTGCGGTAAACCAGGCCCAGCTCCTCGAAGCGTGCAGTCCTCCTGGTGGTCACGCACTCCACAACCGAGGGGACCTGGTCCGCGAGCCCCCTCAGGTACAGGGCGGAGTGGAAGGAGATGTAGGAGGGCTCCACGAGCTGCGTGGCGATGATGAAGGTATCCCTGGTCAGGGAGATCACACCCCGCCTCACCCTCCACGCCATCCCCCTGCTCACCAGCCTCGCCGCGTACACCTTCGCGTGCGACCTAGGGATCGAGGCCAGGTTCGCCAGCTGGCCCACCGTGAAGACCAGCCTCCCGCTAGAGCTAGCCACGTCCCTGAGCTCGTACAGCCTCATGATTCCACCGAGGTAACAGATTTGTTACCCTGATAAAACTTTTCCCGGGAGAGGGCTCGGGCCAAGCATTTATTGCCGTGCGCTCGCTCAGCCTCGTGCTCGCGGCCAGGCTTTACGGGCCCAGGAATCTTGTTGTCGAGGACGTGGAGCCCCCCGAGCCGCCGGCCGGCTGGGCTGTCGTGAGGAGCGTTGCTGTCGGCATCTGCGGCACGGACAAGGCGTTCTACACGGGCACGTACCCTCTGTTCAAAGCCCCCCTCGTGCCAGGCCACGAGGTGGTGGGAGTGGTGGAGGAGGGCCCCGAGGAGCTGCAGGGCAGGCTGGTGGTCCCCGAGATAAACTTCCCCTGCGGCAGGTGCTACTACTGCAGGATAGGCCTCTACACCCACTGCCCGCACAAGAAGACCCTCGGCATAGACTTCGACGGAGGCCTCGCCGAGCGCTTCGTAGCCCCTCCGCAGGCGCTCCACGTCGTCGAGGGCCTCGACCCCCTCGTGGCGACGGAGGTCGAGCCGCTCGCGGCAGTTCTCAACGCGCTGGAGCAGTACCCGCTGACCCCAACCGCCAGGTGCGTCATCATAGGCTCGGGCAACCTAGCCCTCCTCACAGCGCAGGTGCTGAGGCTGCAGGGCGCGGAGCCCCTCATCGTCGCGAGGCCCGGGAGCCCCAAGGCCGCCAGGCTGGCGGAGATGGGCTTCACCGTTGTTAGCGCGGACGAGGTCCGCGAGGCTGCCAGGAGGAGCACGCCGGAGGGGCTGGGCTTCGACGTGGTCTTCGAGGCGAGCGGGGACCCTGATGCGCTCAACCTGGCTGTGGAGCTAGCGAGGCCGCGCGGCGTCATTCACCTGAAGTCCACCCCGGGCGCGCCAGCCCGCGTGAACACAACCCTCGCCGTGGTGAAGGAGCTCCGCGTGGTCGGGACCAGGTGCGGCACCTTCAGGGAGTTCGAGAAGGCTATCGAGCTGCTGAGGAGCGGGCGCGTAACCCCCCTCATCACGAGCGTGGTGGAGGGGCTGCCCCGGGCGCGCGAAGCCTTCGAGAAGTCGCTCACCAGGCATGAGTTCAAAGTGGTCGTGAGAGTCTAGCAGGCGCGCCCCAGGGAGGGACAAGGCGGTGGAAGCCTTACCACCAGGTAAACCCTTAGGCCTCCCGGGCGAACAGCGGCAGCGAACCGTCCCCCTGGGATCGCCCTCCCGGCCCTCCCGGGGGCCTGCGGGGTGCGCACGCGCTACGCTTTAATCCTGGCTTCACGAGGTGGAGAACACGTGAGTGTGCCTTTGGAGGCGTTGGCCACAATAGTCTCGGTAGCGGCTATTGTTGGCGGTGCGACTTACAGGCTGGGCCGTAGGCTCGCTGAGCTAGAAGGAGCGGTGAGGGGGCTCGACGCTAGGCTCACCTCACTTGAGAGAGATTTCTCAACGCTAAAATCCGATGTAGCTGCTCTCAGATCGGATGTCTCCCATCTAGGAGCTCGTCTCTCAGCCGCTGAGAGCGCTCTCGCAGAGGTGAAGGCGCTACTCGCGAAGGTGGGGCAGGAACTTGCAGCGCTCAAATCCGATGTATCTGCTCTTAAATCCGATGTAGCTGCTCTGAAGTCGGACTTGGCCGGTGTGAGCTCGCGCGTTGTAACCATCGAAGGGAACGTCTCAGCGTTAAAGGCCGGTGTCGACGAGCTAAGGCTTCGCGCAGCCTCCCTCGAGAAGTCCTTCTACAGCTTCGGCGAGACCCTGATAGACTTCCTCGCCGCCAAAGGTATCGCCGCGGAAGCCGAGAAGATAGCACTGCACGGGCTTCTCAAAGCGGCGGCCCCGCCCGCGAGGACGAAGTACTACACCGAGGAGGTGAGAAGAAGGCTGCTCGAGCTGCTGGACAAGGAGCGCCTGGAGGACTGGGAGATCGACGAGCTGGACAGGATCTCCCACCTAATCCGGGAGGAGTACTACGCTACAGGCAGGGAGGACCTCATCGACTACTACGCTAAGCTGAGGCTCTACATAGCTCTGCTGAGGGGGATGAGAGCCAGGGAGAAGCACTTGAGCAGGTTGGAGCAGAGGAGCGCCCAGGGGGAGGCGCGGTAGCGCCCACGCGCCAATTCTCTGCGCCCGCCTCACTCTCCCCCCTCCCTCTCGGGCTTTTCAGCCTCCTGTGGGGCTCGGAGCGACCTGCAGGCCACGGCGTAGAAGAGCTTCTCGGTGATCCAGTTGGCCTGGCTGGCGACGTAGTCCACCTTCCTGCGCAGCTCGTAGTCCCTCGGCTCAAGGGACAGCATGCTCAGGTACAGCTTCTCCACGGCGTCACGCAGCCTGGAGGCCGCCTCCACCCCGCCCCTGAGCAGCTCCTCCGTGGCTTTCCTGCTGAGCTCGCCGGCAGCGTCGCCAACGCCCATCAGGTAGGTGTACACGTCAACCCCCAGCTCCTCCCTGCCCGGCAGCCTGGAGTGCCTGAGGAAGCTGTAGACCACGGCTGCCTCGACGTACTCCTGCAGGCCGTGCGCCGCGATCCCGTAGAACATCGGCCACCTGGAGGCGAGGCTCCTCAGCCTCTCGGCCTCCGCCTCGAGGCTCCTCAAAGCTTCCTCCGCGGAGCCCCAGTCGTCCCTTAGCGCGGAGTAGATGACCGCCTTGCTCATCCTGGTCACGCGCAGCGAGAGCTGGGAAATCTCGTCCTTAGTGCTCTCGTACTCACGCAGCTCCTTGAATAGCTTATCGGACTCGAGCATTGCACGGAAACACCAATAGGAGGTAAAAAACTTTGGTTAGGCACCTGCTGCAGCTGCAGGTAGCAGTTGCTGGCAGAGACCTCCTTCCCGTATGTGATTATTTCCGCCGCATATTTCTCGCGGCACTCAGGGCATAGCGCTGCCAGGAATTTGAGCTCCTTTGAGTAAAGACCTGCTAGGTCGACATGTAGCCTATCCGAGATGAAGCTCCTGCCACACCTGCTGCACTTCACTGCTGGGAGACGTACTTCGCACATAACCGCTCCCGCCTCTCTTGAGGTATGCTCGTAACTCTCTGAGAACTTCATTGCGTGGAAGGGGCATCTCTCAATGCACTCGCCACACCTTATGCATTTGTCTTGGTAAGCGCGGACAATGATCTCCCCATCTCCCTCGATGATATCTATCGCCTTTGAAGGACAAACCCTTGCGCAAGCCCCACAACCTCTGCAAACGCTGGAATCTATCTCGAGAACCCCTCGGTAACCCCGAGGAGCTGGTAGACGCACTTTGGGGTACTTCTCAGTCCAGGGACCGCGGAAAAGTCTTCTCAAAGTCTCCAGCGCTAAGCTCACAGCTACCACCTCATAATGCTTAGGGTCAGGGAAACCGCTGAGAGAAAGCCTAGCGTGATCGCTGCGAGCTTGACAGAGCCCCAAATTCTTAGCCTTGCAAAGACGGCGTCTGCGAAGGCCAAGAGGAAGGCTAGGAGAATTATCGCCAGGAGATGTATTAGCGGCGCTAGCCCCTCTAACCACAGCCCCAGCGCTCTCAGCGCTACTGCCGAGGCGATGCCGGCTACAGCATAGGATATCAGCCAGTGAGACAGCTCTGCGAGCGCGAGCAGAGGACCACTGTATTCAAGCAGATAACCCTCGAGAATCTCGGTCTCGGCTAGAGGGGCTGAAAACAGAGTTGTCAGTGACGAGAACAGCAGGAACAGCGTGAAGAAGGCAAAGAGGAGTAGCGCATGAGGGGCAGGTACTTCCTCTATGGCTTGAGCGAGAGTCAGCTTCCCACTTCGGAGGTAAAGGGAAATTATTGCTAAAGCTAGAAAAGCGTCCCGTATTAGAATTAGGCTCAGGCTCCTCGACCCACTAATCCACGCGTAGGGGTTGCCCGAGGAGAAACCCCCAAGTATCAATGCTGCTTCACCTGCGAAGAGCAGCACTGGCAGCAGCACAAGATCACCAGTAAAGCTCAGTAGGTGGTTCGGCGACACAGGGGCCAGCAAAGCGGCTAGTATAGAGGAAGCGAAGGCAATTAGAGGCGCGGCGAAGAAGAAAGCCGATGAAGTAACAGGAATCGAGGCTTCCTTATACATGAGCTTAACCAGGTCTAAGACAGGCTGCCAAACTGGCGGCCCCACCCGACCTTGCAGACGAGCACGCAGTTTCCTGCGCAGCCCTGCTAGTATGAGCGCAGCCACGAGGACATAAACCGCGCAACCGGTCACCGCGGAGATCTCCCAGAAGATATTCTGCGCATGCATGCTTCTCACCTCTTTCTTTTCGCAAGAGCTTCTGCCGCCTCGAGAACACCTTTTAAGATGTTGTGAGGTCTCGGGGGACAGCCATATACGCGAACATCCACGGGGATTACTCTGTCGAGAGGCCCGCAGATTGCTGGGCTGTCCTTAAAGACGCCTCCGTCGCAAGCGCACGTACCAACAGCAACGACAGCCTTTGGCTCTGGCACCATCTCGTAAACTCTCCTCACCCTAGCTAACGTCTGCCTAGTTAAAGGCCCTGTAACCACCAGGACGTCCGCGTGCCTAGGTGATCCTACGAGCTTTACGCCGAAGCGTTCTACATCAAAGCGTGGCGTAAGAGCAGCAACAACTTCTATATCGCAGCCATTACAAGCACCCGTGTTGAGATGGTAAACCCATATGCTTCTTTTCAGCACAAACTCCCGCATCATATAAGTCACCCAAGCGAATACGCGAAAAGAAGTAACGAGAAGAGAAGCGCCAGCAAGAATACAGCCGCTGAGACAAATGCGAAGGGTGTTCTTCTTCTCTCCCTGCTCTCAACCCTCAGCATCACTGTTACCGCGGGGCGAGCAAACGCCGCAAGCCAGAGTACCCTGGTTGCGGTGAGCATGAGAGCTGAGGTTGCCGGAAGCCTCGGAAGCAGTACCTCAACTAGAGTAAAGCTGGCGAAAGGTGGAAGCGCGGTTAGAGCGAGGAGGCTCCAGACGAGCAGCCATCCCTCGGCAGGGTACTTGGAGACAGCCCCTTCAAGATCGGAGAGCTTGGATCCCATAATCTTCGAGATGTTTCTCATCAGCATGGTAACGTTTAACAGGAAAGCAAAAGAAAAACTTACAACATGGTCGCGCCGCGCAACCCACATGGCACCCCTGGCATGTATCTTGATGAGACCGCGCTTCTCCAATGCCTTGACGACGGACGCTTCGTGACCGGTAGCGTCAATAACTAACTTTGCCTGGATGCCGATAGGGTCAAGGCAAGTGAT
>Ga0080004_1181221_pt1 | contig 50682 bp, 52 predicted proteins | sample WasSprMetagenome_FD_69207 | JGI IMG/M metagenome (GOLD analysis project Ga0080004, IMG submission 69207) | Sulfidic aquatic microbial communities from Washburn Spring, Yellowstone National Park, USA - WS (SPADES assembly) (version 2) | ecosystem: Environmental > Aquatic > Thermal springs > Hot...
CTGGGAGTCAAAGCCAGCCCGCCGAGCCAGGTCAGGGTGCTGCTTCCTACCCACGCCCAGCGGAGTGGCCGAGAGGAAGAGAAACCCATAACCCCGCGAAAAGGCGGGGCAACCGGTGGCGCGCGGCGCGCTAGCTCAGGGCAAATGAGACTACTCTGCGGCCTCCTTCCTTGAGCCTTTAGCTCTTTTCCTGACCAAGCTGAGAGCATCGTTGACCTTATGCTCGGGTACTTTAAGCACCTTGACGGCGATCTCGCGTACGAGCCAATCTGGGGGCGCAGCCTTCTCGGAGCCTAGTCTGAGGCACATGGCGTGCTTTAGGGCCTCTTTCTCGATACGGTTCCTCACCTCACCCTTGGCAATGCTCTCGGCTAGCTTGTACGCTATGTAGAAGCGCTTGAAACCGAGGAAGTTGGGCGCATACTCCGGGAAGCTTTTCTCAAAGGCGAGCAGAACCTTAAGGAACTCGTCCTCGAGCATGAAGCCCAGAGCAACCGCCGTCATAGCCAACCTGAGGACGCGGAAAACAGTGTTCTCATCCACCTTCTCGAAAACTTCCTCGGCTGCCTTGCGAGGGTCTTCACCCCTCATCACCCTCTCTAGTACCGTGTTGGCTGCGTACTCAACCCCAAATAAGTCACGCACTTTCTCGAGCTCCTCGTCCAAACCCAACCCGTGCTTCCCCACAAGGAACACTGTGGCAAGCTCCTTGTCATAGATGTCGATCTTAGTCTTCCCCCTGATCGGCTCGATTTTTCCCGCCTCGTACGCTTCCCGCAGAAGCTCGACCAGCTCTCTTCTCGTGGACACTGATCCGTTAAGAATCTCTCCCCAGATGTTTACAGCAATCTCTACTCGCTCCTTGTGAAGGTCTGAGGCTGTGGGCATCCCGCAAGCCCCTTACGCATGCGGATACGACCTAGCGTATTTTCTCGACGATAATCCTCGTGGGAAGAGGCAGCTTGGAGGCTGCTCGCTCCAGAGCTTCCTTCGCAACTTCCACGTTTTTCTCATCCACGAATAGGATTATGACAGGCTGCCCCCTGCGCATTCTCGCAGCCCTGCCAATGGGCGTTCCGAAGGCTAATCTCATGCCGTCCTGAAGCCTGTCCGCTCCCGCCATAGCCATCATCTTGTTCTCGCGGAGGATGTGGTGCGGGTAGACGGCTATCCTCATGAAGTAGTTCGAGTCGCCAAGCTTAGAGGAGAGGAACTTGTTCGCGTGCTGGCGAGCCGCCTCTAAGGCGTTAGCTCTTATCTGCCCAGGCTTCTCGACCACCAGCATGAGCCGTGTGTTGAAATCCCCTCTGGGGTTGCCTAAATCGAACTTGGGCACCAGCACAGGAGGGTTGCTCTTGATGTACTCAAGCCTCGTGTAAGGTGGGGTTCCGAAGTGCCTGTAGCACCTCCCTGGTCTCAGCGGCATCCGCTCTCACCACCGTAGCTAGAGAGCTATGTGCAGTGCCCCGAACTGTCTATAAAGGTTTCGCGCTTGCGCGCGGCTAGCGCTTTGCCTTGACATCTATGCTTTGAGGCACCCACCCTATCTCTCTGCCGCACACGGGGCACCTCCCGCCAAATCTGACGTAGATCTTGTACAGGTTGGGTATTTTCTCCCCCTTGTAGAAGACGTACTTGCACCTCGAACAAGTAACCGTGAACATGGTGAATCAGGTTAAGGCTGCCTCCTACATAAGTTCATCGTGCCCGCAGGGCCGAGAAGCTACCCCTTGGAGTGTTCCCTAGGCTCTTCCTCATTTTGATAAGCTTACCCTTGATCAGGATCCTTAGCGCGTCCACTTCATGGTCTTTCCCAAGCTCAACACCCTCAACTATCGGCAGGTCCCTCTCCTCCACTTCGACAACTTCAACCCGATCCCCCCACTGGAAAGCTTCGAGGGGGAAGGGGTGCGCACCTGTGCCTAGGTAGACTCTAAGCCGGTAGTACCTGCTGAGCCTCTCCAAGGAGTACGGAAGCTTCGAGGTGAGGAGAACCCCTCTGTAGACAACCTCGTCGCCGGCTAGTACCACAACACCGCTGCGAGATGCTCCTGGGTCTATGCCCACCTCTACAAGCTCGACCTTCCTCAGCCGCAGGGCCACGAACACTGGGACGAGAAACTCTGGATACTCGCTCTCCAGGATGTCGCAAGGGACTACGACCTCACCTTCTACCTCGCTGAAGCCGTAGGACACGCCCTTGAGCAGAAGAACTAGCATAGCAGTCCTGTCCTTGCACGGTTCTTCCGCCCTAACCCTGAGCATTCACTATAGCAGGACTCCCGCACCCCGGAAAAATCTAGCGCGTGCTTACGCACCCACCCTGATGCCCCCGGATGAAATCCAGGGGTATCAGGTACACATGCTCCTCAAGAAGCTGGGGTGTCAGGATAGAAGCTCTGACGAAATCCTCCCCCCGACTTATCCTCACGAAACGCTCCACGCGCTTACTCAGCACGCTGTAGAATAAAGGTCTGCCCCTGCGCGTCTCCGTGGTCACTACAACCACTGAGGCTGAGAGCTTGGTAGCAATGAACTTGAGAGCAGATACTACGAGGAGAGCTGCTTGCGTTACAGACCTCTCTCTCATTCCACAGTACAGGGGTACGCACTCAGAGCCAAAGCCGTCGTAAACAATAATCTTCCAGTCCCGCTGCCCCTCACTCATGAATTCTAGCAGGAGGTCGACAGCTTCTCTGAAATTTAGCGCCTGAAAGAAGTCCACACCGCTGTCTGTGCGCCTGCACAACGCGTGCTTGCCAAGCCCGATGTAAGCTGCCTTACCCCTCTGAGCCTCCAGGCAGGCTAGTGCAAGGCTAGTCTTAAAGGACTGGGGAGGCCCGTACAGGGCTTTAAGACCCGGCCGCTTAATCAGCCCTAGAAAACCCCTCCAAGCGCCCAGCGCGTCGCTCCGCGCGTGCGACAAAGCCTCGCCGCCCCTCACCGCAGCAGTCTGACACCCCCGGAGCCCCGGTCGCAGGGCTACAACTCTACTTCAAGCTGTACATGAGTATCAGGAGGAGCGCGGAGATCACCACCGAGAGGAGGCCGATCGTGAGGATAGCGCCCATCTGTTGCCTCCTGTACCTGTACTTCGGAGCCTCGTAAATCATCAAGAGACCAGCTATGCCTATCGCGTACAGGAACGCCACCACCAGCATCTCGCTGACGGTCTGAGCTCCCGTGCCTGGGTAGTAGAAGTAGACACCAAGCGAGGGAGGGGGTCTCTCAACCAGGACGTAGACTATCCCCGCGCTCACGAGCACCGCGAAGGCTAGCAGCAGCAATGCCAGGGTCCTAGGCTCCAGCAACCGCTCAACGCGCATAGCCGGTGCCGCCCCCTCTCCGAGCATCGTTCCTAATTACCCTTTCGGCTCCAACGCGCGTGCTAGAGTGTGTGAAGCTGTGAGGCTAGCAGAGCGAGAATCGCCGTGAGCATGCCAGCTAGAGTTAGCTTCCGAGCCTTCTCGGCAGTCTCGACGCAGGGCTTCCAAACAACTATAGCGGCAGAGTACGCGAAAAGCAGGTCTGTCACTAGTATCAGGGCTGTGTAGACCGGTGTGAAGAGAGGAATAGCCGCTATGCTCAGCGCGATCGCGAGAGCTGTAAATATCGCTGCAACCACTGCGGAGCTCCTTTCACCGATCTCGCAGGGTAGTGTGCAGATCCCCGCCTTGATGTCACCTGGCAGGTCCCTTATGCCCTTGATAACCTCCCTGCTTATGTTTGCTGTCAGCGCTATCACAGCAAAGACTAGTGCTTTATCCGTGAGCACGAACATGCTCAGAGAGCCGTAGAGGAAAGCGCTTGCTGTCAGCAGCGAAACAACGATGTTGCCAAAGAAAGCCAGCCGCTTCACGTAGGCGTTGTACAGGAAGCCCAGTAAAAGGGCAAGGACTGCGAGCATGAGGGGGCCCGCGCCCAGGTAGGCGGATATGGCCAGCCCCACCGAACCGCAGAAAACCACGAGAAACCACGCCTGTCTCAGGCTAAGATCCCCTCTGACGAGCGGGCGATCGGGCCTGTTGAGCCTGTCCTCCTCGATATTCATAATGTCGTTACCTGTGAAGAGCGCAGCCTCCAGCATGAAGGCGGCCAGGCACGCCAGAAAAACCCTCAGAGGATCCGGGAATCCCACCGTCAGGGCACCTGCCAGCACAGCCACGCTTAGCATCACACCGTGCTCCACGCGGATCAGCTTGAGCACCGCGCCCAACCTCATCGAGTGTCTCCTTCTCCTACAAGAATATATTACTCGCGCCTCGCAGATGCGACCTAAAAGGTGACCGGCGGGCACGCTCTAGAAGGGCAACGAGTAACGTGCTGAGGAAGTGGCGGGCCCGCCGGGATTCGAACCCGGGACCTGCGGCTTAGGACTGCGGCGCCCTAAGGCGTGGCCGCCGCGCTTCCTGACTGCGCTACGGGCCCTCGGGAAAAGGGCCTTCTAGGGGCCAAATAAGCTTTTTCTCGTCTCGCACGCGCTAAACTACTCTTATCTCTATCCGCACGGTTGGGGGGACTCTTGTGCGCATGAGCAGCCTTGTTGCGCGCTCGTCGGCGTCCATGTCTATCAGCCTCTTGTGTATCCTTAACTCGAACCTGTCAAAGGTCTCGTAGCCCTGGCCTGACGGCGCCCTCCTGGTAACCACCTTCAAGCGCTCCACGGGGAGCGGTATGGGGCCCCGGATATTCACACCTGTACGGCGGGCTATCTCCTTGATCTCCTCACACACAGCGTTCAGGTCCTCGATCGAGGTGCTCGTCAGCTTGATCCTGATCTTGCCCGGCATGGCGAAAACCCCTCTGACGAGAAAAATGCAGTATTAAAACCTTCCTTTTTTCAGCTGTACTCCTAATAGCCCTCGGCTTTCTTGACGTCGATTACCACACCTGCGGCGATGGTCCTGCCAGAGTCCCTTATAGCGAACCTCCCGAGCTGCGGTATTTCGGAGAACTTCTCGACGACGACGGGCTTCCTCGGCTTGAACCTGACCACGGCTGAGTCGCCCTGCTTGATGTACTGCGGGTTCTCCTCCTGAACGCTGCCGGTTCTAGGGTCAAGCTTGTGTATAAGTTCTGCGAAGGTTACAGGAACGGTGGCCGTGTGTATGTGGAGCACCGGCGTGTACCCAGCCGCGATGGCTGTCGGGTGGTAGATCACGAAGATGCGGCCCACGAACTCCTCCGCAACCGTGGGTGGGTTGTCGGGGTGCCCAGCCACGTCTCCCCTCCTTATCTGGCTCTTCTCGACGCCCTTCACGTTGAAGCCGATGTTATCGCCGGGTATGGCCTCCTGGAGCGGTGTGTGGTGAGTCTCAATGGACTTTACCTCTCCGATCACCTTTGGCGGGTTGATGATCACCTTATCGCCGACTCTAAGCACTCCAGTCTCGACGCGCCCTACCGGAACCGTGCCAACGCCCTTGATGGAGTAGACGTCCTGTATGGGTATCCGCAGCGGCTTGTCAATGGGCCTTGGAGGCTCCTTGAAGTAGTCGAAAGCCTCGTAAAGGCAGGGGCCGTTGTACCAAGGCGTCTTGTCAGGGCTCCTCTTGCTGACGTTGACACCCTCCCAGGCGGAGGTCGGCACGAAGAGGATTTCCTCAGGCTTGTACCCGACTATTCTCAGGAGCCTGGATAGCTGCGTCTTTATCTCCTCGTACCTCTGCTGGCTGTAGTTCACAGTGTCCATCTTGTTCACAGCCACCAGGAGCTGGTCTATGCCCATCGTCTTAGCCAGGAACACGTGCTCCCTAGTCTGGCCAGCAGGGCTGATGCCTGCCTCAAACTCACCCTCCTTCGCTGACACGACGAGCAAGGCCACGTCGGCCTGGCTGGCACCTGTTATCATGTTCTTAACGAAGTCCCTGTGCCCGGGAGCATCGATCAGCGTGAAGAAGTACTTAGGAGTCTCGAACTTGTAGAACCCGAGGTCGATGGTAATACCCCTCTCACGCTCTTCCTTCAGCCTGTCCAGAACCCACGCGTACTTGAAGGTCTCTTTACCTATCTTCTTTGCCTCTTCCTCGTACTGCTGTATTAGCCTAGGGTCTACGGCGCCTATCTCGTAAAGGAGTCTGCCCGTCAGTGTGCTCTTGCCGTGGTCTATGTGCCCTATCACCACCAGGTTTAGGTGCGGCTTCTTCTGGGACATGTCCTTCTCACTCCAGCCACGACTAGAGCCGTGCTGTTATAAATTTACTGCTACCCTAGCGCGAGAGGATCGGAGACGCTGCAAGTGGCGCCGGGGCCGGGACTTGAACCCGGGCGCCCTCTCGGGCAGCGGATTAGCAATCCGCCGCTCGTTAGGCGCGCACCGCGCAAATGTGTGGTGCGCACCTCTTAACCACGCTCGGCCACCCCGGCGCTGGGGAGTTCTTTGCGATCCTAGCCTTTTAAGTTTTCGCGGTTGAGCGCTCACTCTAGGGGGCTTATTACTGGGACTTTGCCGAACATTCCCAGCTGAATCTCGTCGCCCTCTTCGGCTGGAGCGAGGACCAGCCTGAGCCCTAGTGTTCTCCGCTTCATGGAGTGTATTGCTTCGAGGTCTCGGAGCAGCCCCGTCAGAACCTTGAACTCCACCTCATCGGGGATCACAACCATGTCGAGCCCGGCGACGCAGACGTGGGCGTAAGATAGCAGGTGGCTCAGCCTCAGGTGCCCCAGTGCTGCTAGCTCTTTCAGCCTGTTGTCCTCGGCGAGGGGGAGCATAACCTCGTTGAAGCCCACTGCCCTGAGCCTCTCAGCCAGCCCGGCTATGGTGTCGTTGAGCAGCTTTATTGCTGAGATAGTTCCAGGCGACGCGAAGACAGAGCCCGTCATGCCCTCAATGAGCTCTGCAACGCTCTCCTCCATCCAGGGCGACAGCGAGAGGTCTGCGCCGAGGAAGCCTGGCAGCGTCTTCAGGGATGCTTCCTCCAGTGTTTTCAGCGCTCTCCAGAGGTTCTCTAAGCGCCTAAGATTCTCCTTGAACATCCTCACGTACAGGAGGCTGAGCGTGACCCCCTCCTCACGCGTGACGGTGGCCGGGAAGTAGGGCGTTTGGAGCCTCTCGCCAAAGCTTACTGCGAAGCGCGTACCCAGGATGGGTGCAGCCTCCGAGATAGATCTCAGCAGAGCAGCTATCTCTTCGGCTCTCGCCGAGTTATACTCTAGCGAGGTGTAGAGCCTCTCGTAGCTCACCATCACATCCACGAGTTCACGAGGCTCCGGTGCTTCAGCCAAGGGTACAGCAACGTAGTCGAAGCCCGCGCTCGCGGCCATCACGCTTACGCTCTCAACAACCCTCGGAAGCTCCTTCGGAGGGACAGGCTCCGTCACCACCCTCTTGCTCCTGATGCGAAGCCCTGTCTCCTGGGCGAAGGCTTTCAGGCTCTCCGCAAGCTCAGCCAAGCGGTCCTCAGCTCGAGGGTTGTTCGAGTTAACGTGAAGGGTTACCGCTCTGACCTCGAGACCCCTCTCTTCCAGGCTCACAGCGCACCCCCCTCCTTCAGGTAGTCCAACAGGGAGTCAACGTCCTTGAAGATCCTAGTTGTGTAGTACTCGAAGAAGGGACTGGCATTCTCGTGCGGGAATAATGCGTACACATCCTTGTTGTGCGTGTAGCCGTACTTCACCTCGCTGAGCACGCCAGGGGACAGAACCCTCACAGGGTAGAAGACCACGATCATGTCGCTCTGGTTTATCAGCTGGTAGTCCCTCGCTACTATCTGGTCACGAATGTCCTCCACCGCGGAGAGGAGGTCCTGCACACTCAGCCTAACTTCCACCCCGTCTTCCTGCAGCTCCACGTAGTCCTTGCCGGCCTCCTTAGCCCTCAGCGCGAGGTCTATGAGCATCGAGTCCTCTATCGAGATCGGGTCGAAAACCACTATGCCTGCGTCCTTGAGCCTCCTTTTAATCTCCTCCTTCTCTTCGAAGAAGCGCTCATCCCCTTTCACGTGGGTGATAGGGTAGCTCAGGTAGGCCTTCCTCAGGGGCCTCTTGCCCTCCTTTGAAGCCTTCTCCACATCAAAGAGTATCCTAGCGAGCATCGAGGGGTCTTCGCGGCGGGGGAAGATGTAGCATGGCTTTCTCTTGTAGTCGGCGAGCATTTTCGTTATGAAGAACTCCTCGTCGCGCCAAACCAAGATGTCCTTAATCGACAGCCTGCCCCTCCACGCCTTGCTAGCGCTCAGCCTAGCGTAGATGTTATGCGCGTTGTCAATTACGTTCACGTAGACATCTGGGTTTAGTCTATTCACATAGTAGAAGTTGAAGGCTTGCATCAGGTGCTTCTTCCACCTAAAGCACACATGAGTACTTATCGCCACGACCTCGTAGCTCGATCCCTCGATCTCCCTCAGGATATCCTCGAATGTGACCGCCCGGAGGTAGTCCAGGGCTAGCGGGTCCATGTCGAGAATCTTGCCCTCTGGGATTTGTACGCCTAGCTCCTCCGACTTCCTGTGCATTCGGGTTCCCACGTCAATCACGTGGAGCTGGGGGTTCAGCTTCTGTACCTCGTTAAGCAGGTCTAAGCGCCCACTCCCGCTGATCCCCGTGACGAACGTGATAAGCTCTACCATGGAAACGCCCAACCCTGCTCTATGAGATTCATAAAAAAGCCTTCTCTACATGCTGCGCTGCAGAAAACCTTTTCTGGAGCCTCGGTAGCATGCCTAAGGTATGTCGAAGAGCAGGACTAAGAGGGGAGGAGAGAAGGAGAGGAGACCCACCACACTGCCGGCAGCTGGGCTCCTCACGTTCTACGAAGAGGACATTGGGGGCATCAAGGTAAGACCTGAGATCGTCGTCTTAAGCGCCTTCCTTCTGTCACTCCTGGTGGTACTAGCGCACCTAGGGCTTTTCACACCGCGCTGAGCTCCCGCTCCTTCACTCCCTGCTGGATACCCTCTATTATGCTTTTGATGGCGGAATACACATCCCCGGCCTCCTCCGTAATCGTCCCCGTGACTATTATGTCCGCACCTGCCTTCGCTAGAGCTCTGGCTGTGGAGGGCTTGCGTATGCCGCCACCCACGATCACTGGGAGGGATACTGTTCTCTTCACGGCGCGAACCACGCTGGGCGGTACGGGCTTCCCTCCGGATCCCCCCTCCAAGTACACGAACTCAAAGCCCATATACTCCGCAGCCAGTGCGTAGGCTGCTGCAATCTCGGGCTTCGCGAAGGGGAGCGGGCGAGTGTAGCTAACTATGGACACCGCGCCGCCCCACCCGACGATTATGTACCCGAGCGAGATCGCCTCGAGACCATAGCGCTTGACTATGGGTGCTCCCTGCATCTGCGCTCCTGTGATGAAGTAGGGGTTTTGCGAGTTCAGAACGGATATGAACCAGACCGCATCGGCGTAGCGGCTCAGCGCGGTGGGAGACCCTGGGAAGAGGATAACAGGTATGGGCACGCGCTTCTTGACTGAGAGGACGATCTCATCCGTCATGCCCTCCGAGACTCCTATGCTGCCTCCAACCATGATCGCGGATGTGCCCGCCTGGTACGCCTTGCTCGCAACCTCAGCTGCCTCCTCCGGCCCGACTCTGTCAGGGTCGAGGAGCGTCATATGAATCGTCTTCTTCTCCTGGATCTCCCTTAGGATGTACTCCTTAACTCTCCCCATCCTCTTCTCCGCCCTCATCGCCCTCCCCCAACGTGGCCTGGGACAGCCTGCCCTCCTCGTACTCGTCCAGGAACTTGCTGAAGTAGTCCACGGGCGAGAGGTAAGGGTTGTACTCGTAAACCCCCATTAGGTGACAGTTGGAACAGACAACCCTCACAACCTTCTCCTTCCCCTTAGAGATGGAGACCGAGACTGCCGTAGCACCGCACGAGGGGCACTCGAATATCGTGGGGAGCTTCCGCTTGGGAACTACACGTACACGCGCACGTTTCCGCCTCCTCCTCCCCATGACCTCTCGCTGAGGGCTGTAGCTCGCACCCCCTATATTTACACAGCGCGCCAGAGACGCGCCTGGTGAGCACTAGAGCACCTTAACCCTATGGATGAGCAGCAGCTTGTTCACAGCGCCCACCAGCAAGCCCTCGAGGTACAAGTCTGCTCCGCGCAGCTCGCTAGAAACATAGTCTGATATTTTTCCAATAACCTCGCTGCTCATCTCGCAGAGGTCGCCCTCCTCGATACTATACAACTCGCGCAGAACGCCTGGGCTATTCGAGAGGGCTTGAACGCTCGCTGTTCCATCGTCTACAAGCGCCAGGAGGTGGAAGAGAGGCTCTCCGCCAAGGCACTTGCTTCTCAGCTTCAGTGAGATCAGCGTGACTCTGACGGATATCGGTCCAGTAGCAGCGAGCAGAGGCTTCTCAGTATAGTGGAACTCGGGCATGCGCACCTGCTCCTCCAGGAGTTGAAACTGTAGAAACTGCGATGCAACTAAGCCTGTCTTCCCGCGCGTGACACCCCATAGCTCGACTGCCCTGCCAAGGAAACTTTTCACGCTGGGCAGGTAAGCGTCGGAGAACATGGCTAAGTCCAGCAGCTGCCAACCCTCGGTGAGTAGGAAGAGCCTACCACCAGGCTTCCCGAAGAGCAGATAGCCGGCGACCTGCCCCTTAACGACGAGGTCCTGCAGCGCGGTAGGGGGGCATTCGCCGGCGTGCTCCTTCAGCGCTTCCAGGAAGCAATCTCTCCCGCATTTCAAGACCCTAAGCCCTCTGAAGCGCTCCTCGGAGAAGTTGGACAGGACAAAGCTGCCCTCCGGCACCTCTGCATCTGGGGGCAGCACTAGGCAGACAGGATTGCATCTCCTGTCAACGCAAAAGAGGACAGTCCTCTCAGCCTCCCTGAAGACCTTCCTGACCTCCAGGACCTCTGTCCTCGCCTTAAATCGCGATAGCAGCTCGCTCAGAGAGTGTAGGCTAGGGGGTTCCCTGACCTCCAGCGACGAACCCCTCCCAAGAACGACCTCAAGCCTCCCCCGCCTCTGAGTCACAGAGACCTTCCTGAGCAGTACACGTGCCCCAATGCTCACGCCAGCCGCCGCCCTCGCGGCGTCATCCCATGCTACCGCTCGGATCGCGTCCTCGCCGTCTGTGAAAAGGAAGCGAAGGTAGGGTTTGCCCTCCTTTGTCAAGCCCAGGGAAGACCTCTCGATCACATAGCCCTCCAGATCAACACCCCGGAAGCCCGCTGCGACATCTCTGACTCTCAGAGTGGACAGCGAGCGGGGCATCTTCTCGCGGGGTACAGCCACACCCAGCTCCTTGGCGACTAGGAGCAACGCAGCATCCCTCCTGATTATGCCCCCGAACTCCCGCACCTTCTCCTCCACAAGCCTCTCCAGCTCCTGCCTAGTCATCCCAGGGTGCTTGCGCAGTATCTCCGAGACCAGCTCCTCGGAGTACCCTTCGTCCACGCATGTCACCCGGTGCTGAAATCCAGCGATGTGAGAAGCATTTCGAAGAACTTTTCCCGAGACAGGCACAGCTCCTCCAGCGCCGCGCCCTCCTTCAGCGCTAAGTCCACTGCTAGCATGTGGTAGCACTTATCCTTCCTACCCCTGAGAACTACAGAGAAGAGAAAGTCCGGGCATGAGCAGTAAAGCCCTGGAATAACCACGTAGTAGCGCTTCCTATCCGCGCTCAGCACTGCATAAATGTAGGCACCCTCACCGCCCCTGCACTCTAAGCTGACTTTTTTAACCCTCCCAGCAGCCAGGACTTTCCTCGCTCGGAGGAGGTCGCTCATTACGAATCACTGGCAGACTAGGGAACCAGCCTGAACCTATCCCGCGGGAAGAGGACAGCCTCCCTTATATTGGGCAACCCCAGCAGCGTCATAAGCAGCCTGTCGAGACCCAGGCCAAAGCCGCCGTGAGGGGGCATCCCGTACTTGAAGGCCTCCAGGTAGAAGGAGAAGTCCTCCACGTTGAGACCTTTCTCCCTCATGTTACCCAGCAGCTCCGCGTAGCGGTGTTCCCTCTGTCCACCCGACGCGACCTCTATACCCCGTATGTCCAAGTCGAACGACTTGCTGAGGCCTCCCTCTGACTTCATTATGTAGAAAGGCTTCGCCTCCCACGGGTACTCAGTTATGAAGTACGCGTAGACACCCTGCCTCTCCATGTACTCTCCAAGGGCCTTCTCCGCCTGAGTATCGAGGTCATCGCCCATCCTCACGTTGAACCCCAACTCCCTGAGTATGTCCACTGCCTCGCGGTAAGTGTACCTGGGTATCTTCTCCACGGGAGGCAGTAGCTCGAAGCCCTGCTCCCTTAGAGTGCTGCCCAGCTCCTCGTTAATCCTCCTCGTGACGTACCTGATGTAGTCGTCTAGCACGTCCATCACATCCTCAGGCCCGTTGATGAAACCCATCTCTACATCTAGCCCCCAGCTCTCGTTCAAGTGCCTAACAGTGCTGAACTTCTCAGCTCTAAAGTAGGGAGTTATCTCGAAGACCCTGGGCACACCGCACATCAGCATCTGTTTGTAGAGCTGGGGGCTCTGCGAGAGGTAAGCCTTTCTCTCAAAGTACTCCACCACGAAGAGCGTCGCGCCCCCCTCGGCCCCTGCCCCGACGATCTTCGGAGTGTTGACCTCCAGGAAGCCTCTCGAGTAGAAGTACTCTCTGGTCAAGTTCATCAGCAGGCTCCGAGCGAGGAAGATTGCCCTGTACCTGGGTAGCCTCAGCGCCAGGTACCTGTAGTTTATGTATGCCTCAGGGTTAGCGGGGGTTTTTCCCGTTGGGTCTATGGGCAGCAAGTCCACAGGCTCTGCCAGCACCTGGAGCAACCGCGCATGCAGCTCCCTGCCTTTACGGCTTACAACGCGCTCAGGCTTCACCCCCCTGATTCTGACCGCGCTCCCTAGCTTAATGCTAGTAGCAGCCTTCCAGACCTCGTCCTGAACCTCATCCCTCTTTACAACAACCGTGACAGGTTTAAGGGATAAGTCGTCTATCACCTCAAGAAAGGCGATCCTGCCTACGACCTTGGCGTTGACAACCCACCCCTCAACGAGCTCTAAGTTTTCAGGCATCTTAGGCCTCAGGGAGCTCCGCGAGCATCGGCTTTTTAAACCTGCAGGGCTGCGCGTAGGAAAGCATTTTTATTTAGGAGGCAACTCCCTCCCCCGATCTCGCCATGGTGCGCCCCTCGCTCAGATCCAGGACTAAGAAGAGGAAGCTCGTGCGCACGCCGGGAGGGAGGCTGGTACTGCACATCATCGACAAGAAGCACGACGTGCCTAAATGCGCCATGTGCGGCAGGCCCCTGCACGGGTTCCCGCGGGTGACAGCTAGGGAGGAGCGCAGAGGGCTTAAGCCTCCCACAAGGCCATACGGCGGCTATCTGTGCCACGAGTGCCTTAAGCAGGGGCTCAAACGCGCTGTGAGAAGCCTGGCGGGGCAGAGCTAATGCGATGTATAGTCGTCGCAGTCAGCGGTACTCCTGGGAGTGGGAAGACGACTTACGCCCGATTCATCGCTGAAAGGTACTCGCTCCGCTATGTTTCAAGTGGGGCACTCTTCCGGAGGCTTGCCGAGGAGAGAGGAGTGAGCTTCCTGGAGCTGCACAAGCTTGCCGAGCAGAGCGACGAGATCGACCTGGAGATAGACAGGAGGGCCCTTCAGGAGGCATCGAGGGGGTGCGTGGTCGTCGAGGGTCATCTCTCGGTATGGGTCCTGAGGGATGTTGCCCACGTCAAGATAATCTTCGATGCCCCGCTTGAGGAGCGCGCGAGACGTATAGCTGCCCGAGATGGTAAAAGCCTCGAGGAGGCTATTAGCGAGATACGTAGGAGGGAGGAGAGCAACAGAAGGCGAGCACTGAAGTACTACGGCTTCGATATACGAGACTACTCTGTTGCGGATCTCGTTATAAACACAGGGCTCCTCGGGGAGAGCGCTGTAAAGGAGGTCCTGGTGTGCTTCTTTGACAACTTCAAGCGTGCACACCCGGAGATCTTCTGCGGTGCTAAGTAGTGCACTCGCGCGGGGTGTTCCGCGCTCTTCTGCCCCCTCTGGTCCCCTCCCGCGCGGCTGGCGGCTCAGGGCCCTGTCCCGGCGCGAGCGCGCTGTGCGGCTAAGTGGGTGAGCGATCCTCCCTGAGCCGCCTAATAACGCTGGCTACGAGTATTGGAAACAGCACGGTTACATCCCCTGGAACGGTTACATGCCTTGCGCTCGGCTTGACCTTGCCCCAGCTTATCGCCTCCCTAGTTCTAGCCCCAGAGAGCGAGCCATCCCACTCGGGAGCAGACGTTATGGCGACCGCGTAGTCCAGCCCTCCCCTGAACTGTGCCCACCATATTACGTGGTGCTTGGAGATACCCCCTCCCAGCATTAGCCCAGCGAGACAGTCGGCCTCGTAGACTATGCTGGCCAGCCTCTCCATGTCCTCGACTACATCCAGGTAGATCTTTCTCCTGCTGCTGGACGCTCTCGCGCTCTCGTTGTAAGTGAAGATGGCAGTGCCGAATGCCGAGTCGATAATGCCAGGTGCGAAGACCGGGGTGCCGCTCTCAGCGCAAGCCCTCAGTATAGAGTGCTTATCGGCGAGCCTCTTCCCGGCTTCCGCTGCTAGCTCGCTCGGAGACCAGGTCTCCTTCACCTGTACTAGCTCTTCCAGCAGCCCATGCGCGAACGACTCTACAAGAGGGCCGTAGCTCTCCGATGGCACCAGCACGTTACCAAGCCTGTGCACACCGACCTCGTGCAGCATGACATCATCCAGTTCGAAGTCGCCCACGTAGTACAGCCCTCCGAGGGATCTCGCTATATCGTGATCGAAGGTGCCACCCGTAGTAACTACAGCCTTCGCGTAGCCGCCTCTAACGATGTCCGCGAGCAGCCCTCTAAGCCCTGTCGCGACGATATTCGCCGGGAACGACAGCAGCAGCCAGCATTTGCTCCTCAATGCCTCAAGCAGGATATCAGCAGCTCTGGAGAGGTATCTTACGGAGAACCCTCCAGCTTTCTCCAAGACGCTTAACGCCTCTCCAGCTTTCTCTACAACCTCGTCCAACGTCAGATCCTGCAGAGGAGTCTGCAGTAGCGCTTTGCGCAACCCCTCCCTCTCTGAGTGCACAGGTACGCACCCAGGCCCAGTATCATCTAGCCTTCAGGGCGTACATGCCCTTCTTCTGTATGCCGAGGATTCTCGCCGCCTCGCTCGAGGGGTTTAGCACAACGACCACCCCCTCCCAGTTGTCAGTGAACTCCCTGCTCCCGCAGTTCGGGCACACATCAACATCCTCGTCTACCAGCAACTTGCACTTTACGCAGGCCTTGAAGGGAAGCTTTCTCCTACTCACTTTTCACCGCCTCCCTCTTCTCTATCTGCTCTCTAATGTAGTCTAGCTTGCCTAGATAGGCTTGCCTCATGGTGAGCCGCACCCTCAGCATGCCTTTGACCTCGTCGTAGCTCACGCCCACAACTCTAGCCCGGACGATGTCGCCCCTTCTAATCACGCGCTTACCGCTCTCAGCGATAACAATCCCCTGATCCCTGTCATAGATCACATCCCTTGTGGGAAAAATCTGAGACTTGTGAACAAAGCCGTCTATCACCCCCAGCCTGACGGTAATGCCGACATTCTCCACAAGGATGACTTCGCCCTCGACCACTTCCTGCGGTATAGCGTTGAAGACGAGAGCTGTGAACATGCACTCATGGTAGGAGTTCGCATCACCATACGTAAGGTAACCCTCGGGTGACACCTCGACCCCCAGCACAGAGATTATTAAGCCCACTCCTTCGACCACGCGGCCCTCGTAAGTGTCGCGGAGCACTTCCAGGGCTGCCTCCTCCAGCGGTCTGTCAAAGAGCCTGGGCGGTATCCCCACAACATCCTCAAGCGTTACCAGCTTGTACACCGCCCACACCCCCTTACCAGCACACTGAGGGGCTCGTGTGTCAAATCTTTTTATAGGCTTCTGGCACATTAACAGGGGGTCCGGCGGGAGAAGCCTCGGGGGGCTAGCCCTCCCCTGTGACCGCAAACGGGCTATACGGCGGGAGGCGTTAACTCGCAGGGGCGTCCGAGGGCCCACCCCCCGCGGGGGTGACCCTGTGACGCCGGCTCCGCGGGACGCTCTGTCCCACCGGGTCTCCTGTAGGGGAGACCCAGGGGGGTACGGCCGAACCGGGTTAGGCCCGGGAGGGAGCGGCCCTAAGGCCGGCAGAGCGTGTTCGCGGTAAGCTGGGTTGAGGGCTACGCCCCCGTGAGGGGGTGGTCCCCCCTCGGGCCACCCTGCGAGGAAGCCGCCGGACCCCCTTCCGCGACGCGCTGATGCAATGCATTACCGCGTGCTCGCAGCGCACTACCTTTTCTGCACTTTTCCGCGCGTGCAGGTTTTAAGTGTGCTCACACACTGTGAAGTTGTCCAAGGATTCACACACGTATCACAACTACAAGAAGCTCAGTTGAATTGAAAGCTCAATGCCTCGCCTTGCTGCTTAACATGCGCTTGGGCGTCTCCGCAATTCTCTTGGCCACCTCGCAGAGAAGTTTCAGCGGGTTCAGAGCATGGAGCTTTCCCAGAGGTCTTGCGGTCTCCTCGTAGGTCCTGAGGAGCGGCGGATTGCGCATGTCCATCGGCGGCCTCTTGAGGTGCCTGCGCGCACTTCACTTCCCTGGGCGCAAAGCCTGAGGAACTCCTCGAAGATATGCGCGCCCGTGATAAGGTGAGGTAGCACGGTGGCGCGCTGCAACTACACCAGTCCGTGAAGCTGGTAGATGCGCTGTACACGCTTTTCGCCGTCAATGGCATCTATAACCTCGGCGACGGGCTTTGGAACAAGCTCTCTCCAGGACTCATCGCCCTTCGCCATCAGGCTTCTCACGTATGTTCCCGAAAGCCGCGATCTATCAATTAGGGGGACCTCCTCTGCCTCGTAGCCGTAATCCCTCATAAGCATTAATGTTAGAGGGTCGTTGCTATACACCTTTGAGAACGGGGGGCTATACATTTCGACGTATGCCGGCCAGAGCGCGTGCACAGAGTCTGTGTCCGGTATCAGGGTCGTCATGACCCTATGAGCGAGGCCCTCGGCTTTAAGGCTCCTGTGTATCATCAGCAGTCTTTCGCCCGCCGTAAACGGGTTCTTAGGCATGTACGCGTACTGTGCTGAGCCTATGCCGATGACGAGCTCCTCTACCCGCTCCAGAATCCACTTCACAGCCCCCAGATGCCCGAGGTGAAACGGCTGAAACCTCCCAATGAACAGCGCACGCAAGACCTCCTTCACCCCCTAGCGCGCTTTAAGCGAGCACACTGAGATAAGCTTTCCCATAAAGCCTAAGACCTGAGCACCTGCTGTATCTCGTTATAAAACTCGCTTAGCACCTCTTTGTAGTCAGCAAGCCCGTTCTCCACAGCGTCCATTCTCTCCAGCACCTCTGCTGTCTTCTTCTCCGAGACTAGGTCGCCGTAGTTGCTTGCTAGGAAGTTGTACACCTCCATTCCCAGCTTTGTAGGCACGAGCTTACCCCGCTTCACCGCAATCACGTAGTGCCTTTCAAGCAGCTTCTTCACAATCTCGGAGTACGTGGATGGTCTGCCTATGTTCTTCTCCTTCATCAGCTGGATGACGTCCGCCTGGGTGAAGAGGGGAACAGCTGCTGCCTTCTTGTAGCTGCAGCCCACAACCTTATAGACGCCTGGATCCAGCGCAGCCCATACATCCCTCAGCGGCTGAACCTTGAGGAAGCCCTCGTACACCACGCGCTTGACCCGGGTGACTTCCCTTCTGAAGTAAGGACCCCTCACCTCCAGGTGCTCTTCCTCTACTCTGGCCGGCTGCATCTGGCTGGCCATGAACCTCTTAAAGATCAGGCTGTAGAGAGCCAGATGATCCCTAGTGAGAGGGGTTGGGAGCTGGAGTACACCCTGCCTAATCATCCCCTGCAGTGTGTCCACGTCGAGAGGTCTCGTGGGCCTTATGCACTCGTGAGCCCCTCCCTCCCCCCACCTTCTGAGCTTTAAGTACTCCTCGCCGAACTTCTCAACGATGTACATCCTCGCTACAGCCAAGCCGGCATCGGAGACTCTAGTGCTGTCCGTCCTATGGTAGGTGATGAGGCCCAGCTCGAAGAGGTCTTGTGCGAGCCTCATCGTGTAGTCTGCGCTGAAGCCCAGCACTCTGTTGGCTTCGCGCAGCAGGGTATCCGTCGCGAAGGGTGGTGGTGGCTGGAGCTCTTTCTCACTGACTCCCAGAGAAGATACTGTGACTTCGGCGCCTTCAAGCTCCTTGCAGGCTTCCCGGGGTTTCTTACCGTTCAGCTCTAAATTCTCGACAGGTATTCGGTAGCCGTTGCTGAGCTCCAGGGTGAACACTGGGCGAATGCTCTTCACTGATTCCTCGTACCTTGAGATGATCCAGCCTAGCACGGGCGTCTGAACTCTGCCCGCTGAGAGCCACCTCATGTTCTTGAACTTCCAGAGCTGAGAGCTCAGAGCGAAACCGATCCACCGGTCCTCAACCCTCCTCACGAGCTGCGCTCTGACGAAGTTGATGCTTATCTCGCGCGGGTTCCTCAGAGCCTCCTCGAAGGCCCTCCTCGTGACCTCGTGAAACTCTATTCTCCTAATAGAGTTCGCATAGGGCTTTAGTACCATCGCCACGTCCCAGGCTATCTTCTCTCCCTCGGTGTCGGGGTCCGTGGCTATGAGCACCTCATCCACCTCCTCCGCAAGCCTTCTTAGGAGCTCCACGATCTCGATCTTGTCGAAGACACGCGTACTCTGGCAGTAGGGGCACTGCTTCAGCAAGACTTTCTTGCCGTTCTTCTCGACGACAGGGTAGTCTGTGAACTGCCTACCGCAGTTGAGACACTTCTTTATCGTGGTGAACACAGGAAGGAAGACTTTCCTGTCGGGGTCAACCACTACTCCGTAAAGGTCCTCGAGGTGGTCGAAGCTGTACATTGACGTGGTCAGGTCGAAGACATGCCCCATAGTAGCGAGTATCTGGAGCTGGTACCCACCCGTGCTGACCTCGTAGACGACGTACCTGCCGAACCTCCTCTTGGAGGGCCTGCCGAAGAAGGATGCTATAGTCCTAGCCTTTGTGGGGCTCTCAACGATCACCAACGCCGTTTTAAGCAGCTCTTTGACCTCTCCCGGTTTAATCTCGCCCTTTATGATCCTTCGTATGAGCTCCCTCTCCTGGGATATCTCCTTGATGAGGGCATCCAGGTCTATCTCCGAGAGCTGACGCCAGCCATCTTCACCTACGTAGAACCTGGACGCCTTCTCAAGCTTTTGAACAAGGACGGAGTCGTCGGTGACGACCACAGAGAGACCCTTTGAAATTCCTCCTGCATAAAGCCTGGAGGATCTACCCGAGGCCTGCACGTACGTGAGAACATCCGGAAGCACTAGAGTCAGGCTGCCGTTCTCTTGCACCAGCTGAACCGCGGTCTCCCTGCTCAGGCGCTCCAGGTATTCCTTCGAGGAAAGGTACTTCCCAGTAAGCTCCTGAAGCCTCTTCACCAGCTTCACAACCCCGGCTAGCCTCGGTGGGGCCTCGCCCTGCTTCAAGGAGTTAAGAAGCTGCCGGTACTGCTGCGGCTCGAGAGTAGTTAAAACCCTCCTTATCGCAGCGACTAGCCTCTCGATCTCGGCTTTATCCTCCTTAGTTGCAACCTGCGCAACGTTGGAGGCCAGCTGGATAAGCCTAATCGGGGATAGAGACTCCACGTCCGTTCTGAACCTGAAGCAGGGAACCCCTGCGAAGAGCACGTATTTCACAACGTGCGGCATATCGAGCCCGCGCACCAGTAGCCCGTAGTAGCTGGCTACGCCTACAAGCACGTTTACCTTGCCACTCTCGAACTCTTCGAGCACGCTCCTCCTCAGCTTGCCTTTCACAAGCTCTGCTCTCAGCCCTCGCGCCTGGAGCTCGTCGACTAGCTTCAGCAGCTCGTCCTCATCAGTGCCTATGGGGGCGAAGATCAACCCCCCGGAGCCCAGGTGCACCGCCAGGTTCACTACCTCCTTGAAGACCTCCCCCCTGGGCACTATGGTATACGCGTCTACGACGTTGCGCAGGAGCTCGCTCCTACTACCCACCTCGAAGCCCAGGAGCTCCCTGAACAAGCGCACTCTCAAGCCTCTGGGCCTGCCCGTAGCCGTGGAGACTAGAAGGACCCCGTGCCTCCTAGCAGCAGCCTTCCTTACCTCCTCCTCCAGTTGCCCGACCTTGTCGAGGAGATCCTGGGGATTCTGGCCCCGCCTGGCAGCTGCTGCAAGCCTGACCCTGGTGTACACGAGCTCCAGAGCCTTTGCGACATCCTCCTTTGAGAACCCAAGCAGCTGCAGCATCTTGTCGATGCTCCTGGAGGACTTTAGGACGGAGTCCACGTCGTCGACGAAGATCAGGTCAAACGTGGTTCCTTGGAGTTTGTCGAAGTGCTTGTTGAGGAACTGGGGCGTTGAGATCAAGATGTTGTAGTCCCCTGAGAGCACTCTTTGGAGGGCCTGCTCCTTCTCGCCCTTAGGGAGGCCTGCGTAGTACGCCGATATCCTGGACTCCTCCATCCCAGCCCTGCGGGCCAGCTCGCCGAGCCGCTTGTACATGTGAACAAGCAGCGCGGAGTTCGGGAAGAGGAGATAGCACCTCTTACCTTGTGAAGCTAGGAAGAGGGATAGGACTAGCCCGAAGAGCGTCTTGCCCACGCCGGTTGGAGCCAGAATTGCGAAGCTAGTGCCCTTCAAAGCTCTGAGCGCCCATGTCCTCTGAGCAGACCACGGCCTGTTGCCAACAACCCTTTCGAAAAACCTGGAGAAATTCTCAACCATTTCCTGCGTCTCAACAATCTCTGCCACGCCCTTCGCCTTGCCTCTCTGGCGCAGCTTCTGCGCCACCATCTCTAGGCTAGCCTCCTCCTCGCCGGGGGGCTCCCTTAGGCAGCTGGCGCAGGGGTACTTCCTCGCTAGCCTGTAGTCTGTTATATCGCCGCCGCAGTTGAAGCACATCTCCTTGAAGATCGCGTGCGAGAGGGCGAGCTCCCGCTCTACCTGCTCCATGTCCTTCTACGCGCGATGCAGAAGCGAGTGAGAAAAAACTATCGTTGTCTCGAGAAGGTTCTCAGGACTGCTGCGCCAGCCTAAGCAGCCTGTTCCAGTTCTCCTCCACTTCCCGCTTGATCTCCTCGAGAAGCCACCTGTTCTCCGGCTCCAGCAGGTGGCGGAAGCGCCCCTGGAGCTTGAAGTACTCCTCTATGGGCTTGGGCTCCTTAACAGGCACAGTGATCCTGTACTTGCCATCCTCGTACTCGTAGAGCGGCCAAATCCTTGTCTGCACAGCCAGCCTAGCCACCTCAATGCTCCGCGAGGGGTCGAAGTACCAGCCAGTAGGGCATGGTGAGAAGTAGTGCAGCACCGTGGGTCCCTGAACGCTGGCTGCCTTAGCTATCTTGTTGTACATGTCCACAGGGTACGCGGGGTTCATCGTGGCCGCATACCTAATGCCGTGTGCCACAGCGATCTCGATCAGGTTCTTCTTCCTCTCGAGCTTACCCGGGATCACCTTGCCTGCAGGGCTTGTGGTCGTGTGCGCCCCTTTCGGCGTGGCACCGGACCTCTGAATCCCCGTGTTCATGTAAGCCTCGTTATCGTAGCATATGTAGATCATGTCGTGGCCGCGCTCCAGAGCCCCGCTGAGAGCCTGGAAACCTATGTCGAAGGTGCCTCCGTCCCCCGCGAACACGATCACTTTGGGCCTCTTGTAGCCGTACTTCCTCTCCAGCACCTTGAACGCAGCCTCTATCCCGCTTGCTACAGCGGCGGCGTTCTCGAAGGCTATGTGCACCCACGGCACACCCCAGCTCGTGTACGGGAAGATCGTGGTAGCCACCTCGAGGCAACCGGTCGCGTTAACAACAACCTTGGGCCCAGGCACAGCCTTAAGAACCAGTCTCACCAGCTGCGGTATACCGCAGCCCGCGCACAGCCTGTGGCCGGGGGCGAAGAGCTCCTCCCTCGGGATCTCCTTCAGGGTTCTTATCTGCTTGACCTCTCCCATTCCCCTCACCCCTCGCGCAAACCTACCCAGATGCTTGTCGCAGGCGGCTCGCCCGTCCTCAGTATCTCCTCAGCTCTCTTGTACAGCTCGAACACGTGCTGCGGTGTAAAGTCCCTGCCACCCAGGCCGTATATTACGCTGAAGAGGAGGGGGCGCCTCTTTGCATAGTACATAGAGGTGGCTATGTCCATAAAGAGCTGGGGAGCTGGGCTTCCGAAGCTTATACTGCGGTCGAGGACGGCTACCACCGCTGCCTCACTGAGGATCTTTCTCAGCTCCTCGGCGGGGAAGGGCCTGTACTGCGTCAGGCTTACTACACCGAGCTTCTTGCCCTGCTCTGCCAGCTCTCTCGCCGCGTGCCTGAGCGTGCCGGCAGCTGTGCCAAGAGCCACAAACACGATATCTGCGCCATCAACATTGTACGCCTTGACCGGGGTGTACTTCCTCCCGGTCAGCTCGCCGTACTCCTCAAAGACCTCCCTGATCACCGGTCTCGTAGACTCCAGGGCTTCGAACTGAGCACGCTTGTGCTCCATGTACCAGTCGAAGAGGTCGAGAGCTCCGTAGGTCATCGGCCTATCTGGATCTATCCTATTGACCGGCTCCTTCTTGGGCAGGAAGGCATCAACGTCGGAGTCTTCCAGCACGCTGAGCCTCTCGACCGAGTGGGTGAGGATGAAGCCGTCCAGGTTCACTATGCTGGGGAAAAGCACTCTGTGGTCCTCGCTTATCCTGAAGGCCATGAGCGTGAGGTCGTACGCCTCCTGGACGTTCTCCGCGAAGAACTGAAGCCAGCCTGTCTCCCTAGCCGCATATGCGTCGTCGTGGGAGCAGTGGATGTTGATATTCGGCGACAAGGCCCTGTTGCCTATCGCCATGACGATTGTCGTCCTCAGCCCTGCGGCGATCCAGAGGATTTCCCACATCAGCGCCAGCCCCTGGCTGCTAGTGGCTGTGAATACTCTAGCCCCAGCGAGTGAAGCCCCAACGGCTGCCGAGAGAGCTGTGTGCTCGCTCTCAACAGGGATGAAGGCCGCGTCCAGCTCCCCGTTGTTCACGTACTCGGCCAGGGCCTCAACGATTATTGTCTGCGGGGTTATGGGGTAGGCGGAGATCACGTCCACCTTCGCCTGCTTCACTGCGTAAGCTACCGCACGGTCACCGTTAAGGCCTACAACCCTGCCCCTCACGCTCCTCACCCCTCCATCACCATCTCGATGGCGTGCACTGGGCATACGTTAGCGCAGATGCCGCAGCCCTTGCAGAAGTCGTAGTTAATCGAGACAGAGTCGTCCTCGTGCCTGTGGATGGCTGGCTCTGGGCAGTGAACCCAGCACAACAAGCACTTTATGCACTTCTCCTTGTGCAACACCGGCCTGAGGGCGCGCCAGTTCCCAGTCTTGTAGCTCAGGCTGGTCATGGGCAGAGGTATCACATTGCCCAGAGGTAGGTCCCTCCAGCTCCTCGGAGCGAACGCAGCCTCACTCATACGGCCTCACCTCCTCATAAGCCCTCTTCACAGCTGCCGCATTCAGCTCGGCTATCTTGGGGTCTCTTCCGAAGCGCTCCTGCACGACCTCCAGCACAGTGTCTATTTTCACCAGCCCACTCGCGCGTGCGAAAGCTCCGAGCATTGGGGTGTTGTAGAGGGGTCTTCCGAAAATCTCCATAGCGATGCTGTACGCATCTACAAGCCACAGCCTCGCGTTCAGCTTCCTGACCTGCTCCACGAGACCGGGTGCAGGGGACCTTGCGTTAACCACCACCAAGCCCCCTTCCTTCAGCCCTGCGGTCACGCTCGCCACCTCGCCTTGGAGACTTGGGTCGATCACCACTACCGCGTCCGGGCTGTATATGCCGCTGTGCAGCTCTATGGGCTCGTCGCTGATCCTCGTGTACGCTCTCACGGGCGCCCCCCTCCTCTCAGGGCCAAACTCAGGAGCGTGGTAAACGTACTTCCCCTCCCTTATCGCAGCCAAGGCTAGAAGCTCGCTAGAGGTGACAACGCCCTGACCCCCCCTTCCGTGCCATCGAACCTCGTACATCCTCTGCGGCATTTTACCGCGAAAACCAACCTCCCTCGCGATATAAAGCTTAGTTAATCACGGCGTACATACTGCGCAGCAAGAGCAGGGCTGGAGGGGCTACGCAATGCCTACCAAGGAGTGTCGAAAGGGTGCGGTGGGCGGGACATTCTCCCTGATGCACAGAGGCCACAGGCACCTGCTGAGAGTGGCTGCCGAGAAGTCTAAGGCACTGCTGGTCGGCATCTCCAGCGATGAGTATGCCTCAGCCAGGAAGGCGCACCCCCTAGAGCCTTACGAGCTACGCGCACTGAGCGTGCTCCTCTACCTACTCATGGTGGACCCTGATCTCGAGGTGGAGATCCACCCCCTAGATGATGCCTTCGGCCCAGCCTACCTGGACGGCGAGCTCGAATGCATCTTTGTTAGCGAGGAAACGGTTCCGGGAGCGGTCGCCATCAACATTCTGAGAAGGCTGAGAGGGCTTGCTCCGCTCCGCATATACTCTGTTGAGCTGATCACGGACGAGAAGGGGGTTCGCTTATCCAGCACAGCTCTCTGGAGCAGGTTTCTGCGCAACCCTGCGCCTAACAACCTCGACCAGGACAGCCATACCGGCGATCCACCCGGCAAGGAGGACTAACCCCAGCAATGCTCGCAGAACGTTGCTCAGGACTACAGGCAGGAGGAGGTCCAGCACGAAGATAAAAAGCAGCACTAGGAGCCACGCTGCGATTATCAACGCCGTTAGCCCCGCCCATGCCCTAAGCAGCTTCACACCAGCTCACCTCCACGCCTAATGCAGGGCTGAGAGCAGAGCCAGCGCGCAGGCTGAGAGCTCGAGGAAGAAGTAAAGCCTGGCCACCTCCCGCTCCGTGGCGCTGCCGCCTAAGAGCAGAGCAAGCCTCGTTAGCGTCAGGGGGGCGTCGGCATCCCTACTCGGGTGGAGCACCCCCCTGTCGTCCACATACGTGGGGCGCTTGGGAACCTTCCTGTGCTCCTTAAAGCCCCGGAAGCTCACTAGAATCATAAAGCCGTTAAGCAGGTGGGGGAGCAGCAGCGTGAAAACTACGAACTCGTAGTGGTCTACAACAGCTAGTGCCCCGAGCAGGCCGCCGAGAAACAGGGAGCCGCTGTCACCGTTGAAGACCCTGGCAGGGTAGGCGTTGTATGGGTAGTAGGCGAGGAGGACTCCAACGACTATCAGTGAGAGAGCTAGGGTTGCGTGCCCTCCTGTAACGGCGGCGATCAGCGCGAGCGTCGAGTAAGCGGCAATCATCATGCCGGGGGTGACACCATTCAGCACATCAAGCATGTTTACCACGTTGGCTGGCCCTGCTACGGCCAGCGGCAGCAAGGCCCAGTAGATGATAGTGATCCTCAGGGTTCCGACGAAGGGCAGTGAGGGGCGCCCCCACTTTACCAGGTCGGGGCGCAGCAGGGCTGCGACCACTACCGGGAGTATGGAGAGCACCGTCGCGAGTGTCTTTGTGAGACCCCCCAGCACCCGCAGGTCGTCCACAAGGCCCACCAGGAAGCAGATAGCTCCAGCCCCTAGAGCAACAGCCGCTCTGACTACGGCATCGCTGATCCCTGTTAAAGCAACCCAGCTTGCGAAGCCTGCAGCAACGCCCAGGAATATCACAATCCCTCCAGCGTGAGCCACCTGCGGGTTCCCCGGCTTGTGCGCGTCGGGGCGCACCACCCCCCTGCTCCTCAGGAAGCTGATGAGAGCTGGTGCTGAGAGCCTAGTCACGACGAAGCCCACGGCAGCTGCAAGCAGTGCTGCGTACATACGCTTCGGACCTGCTGGCTGAGGTGTAGTAATACTTTCTGCTGCATGAGCTCTCTACTGCTCCTGAGCGTAGCAGGCTTCAAGCCTGGTCAGGCTGTCCCTTATGAGGCCAAAGAGCGTCCTGAAGTCCGACTTGTCAACCCTGTTCTCGCCCAGCATCCGCCTAAGCACGAGCTCGCTGCTCTCCACCCTCTGCCTATCGTAGCCCAGCAGCTCGCCCAGCCTCCTCAAGTGCCTGAAAAAAGCTTCCACCTCCTCCCTGGGAGGTCTCTCTATCCTGTAGGGCGCCTGCCCCACTGCCGCGCTGAAGAGCTCGTAGAAGAGGACTGCGGCAGCATGACTAGCGTTTAGTGAGGGGTACTCCGGGTTAGCGTCTATCGTCACCAGGACATCGCACCTGGCTAACTCCTCTCGCGTGAGCCCAATGTCCTCACGCCCTATCACCAGGGCTTTAGAGCCCGAAGTCTCGAGCAGTAGCCTCGCTGCCTCCCGGGGGGTTAGGTAACGCCGCAGCGGGCCGCTGCCCTTTACGCCTGTGCTGCAGGCAACCAGGTCGAAGCTCTTCACAACCTCTTCAAAGCTGCTTAGGATGACGGCGTTCTCCACGAGCTCTGCCGCATGAACAGCATACTTCCTCGCCTCGAGGCCTAGAGGGCACCTAGGGCTCACGATGACGAGCTTGCCTAGGCAGAAGTTCTTCATGCACCGTGCCAGGTAGCCGACGTTCTGGTCGTAAAGGGGCTGGACGAAGACCACTGAGATCTCGCTTAAGCGGGGGTCGCAGCCCACGGCCTCAACTCTAAGCGCGCGTTTTTAAAGCTCAGCACGCCCCGCGCACACCCGTGGACGAGGGTTACAGCGGCTTCAGGAGCGGCTATAGGTACATCTTCTCGCTCCCGAGAGGCAAGATGCTAGCCCTGCTCGCAACGGCTCTAAACCTCCTGTGCGCGGTGATATCCTTGCCGCTGGGCGCGGCTTCTAGCTTCGCAAAGGGTGCAGCTGCCGCTGCCCTCCTCGTACTCGCGAGCAAGCTGGTAGAGCCGCGGGTGATCACTTGGAAGAGAGCTGCGGGCTTTTACGCCCTTTTCTCCCTGGCAGCCATCCCTGCTCTTGCCGCGACGGGCGAGGCCTTCTACGCAGTCCTATTCATGGATCTGCTGTGCTTCCTCTTCCTTGCCGCGACCTCGAGTCCTGCCAGGGCTTCAACCCTCCTAATCCTGTACACGGCACTTGCGTATTTTATCGCACCGCAGCTCTTCTCCAAGTCACTGCTATCCGTCACAGCGTACTTGGCCGTGTCGCTCGCCGTGCTAGCAGTAATAGACAGGAGGGTGAAAAGGAGTGTCGACATCAGTGGGTTGAAAATCCTCCGCGGCTTCCTGAGGTACATCCTCTCAGGCGAGAGAGAGGAGCTCGAAGAATGCTTCACGCGGATGTCCAAGGAGAGATCCCTCGGGCTCCACGTGGTGAACTTCCTCGATACCGAAGGCCGTGTGCTGGGAAAGCTTGTGGTCTCGGAGATCCACCCCGGCCCTATGAGGGATCTCGGTAGCAGCTCCCTCCCCTCGAAAGTGGTCAACAGCTGCAGCGCTCCAACACTCTTCTTGAAGGCGCCCTCGACGCACTCCGAGAACCTAGCCAGCTCCTCGGAGGTGGAGAGGATCGCGCGGGAGGTGTGCTCCATACCCTGCGGAGACTCCAGCAGTTATGCTAAGGTGGGCGCGGGAACTGCTGGGAAGTTCGACGTGGTTGTCATCGACGCCGGCCGCATAGCCCTCGCCTTCATAGACCCACTCGTGCCTATGGAGGACCTTCCAAGGGAGGTGTTCGAGACCCTGCGCGAAGCCGGTGTGATCGCTGTGGACACTCACAGCATGATCGGTGAGGAGTACCTCTTGCTGGATAGCGCGGAGACCTACTCCCACGAGATCAGCAGCCTCTACGAGAGCATCCGAGACGCTCTGGAGAAACCCATTGCTGAGGGACCTATCAGGGCTGGGTTCCACAGGGTAAACTACTCTGACGGCAGATCGGTGGCTCCCGGGGGCATTTCTTGCGCCGTCCTGGAGGTCGGCGGGCTCAGGTTGGCTGTGGTCAGTGTGGACGGGAACAACATGGCAGCGGACTTCAAGCCCGTCCTCCTGAGCAGGCTAAAGGCGATAGGTGTGCTTCCCGTAGTCGCAACCACGGACTCCCACTTGTACACAGGTGCAATAAGCGGTGTAGACTACTACACGGTCGGCAGCTTCGATCGGGAGCTGCTGCTGGAGCTGTGCTCTAAGTGCGTAGAGGAGGCATTGAGCAACGCTAGAGGCGCCGCGCTGTGCTATGCGTGCTACACGATAAAATCCAGGTACCTCGACGCCTCCGCTCTGAAGCGCTTATCCCTGGTCACGAGAAGCAATGTTAGAGATGGAGTTGCTCTTGCCCTCCTAGCCCTGCTCACTGCTGTGCTCACCGCCCTCCTTTAGCATCTCGGCGATCCTCTCCCAGTTCTCGTCCACCATTCTCTGGATCCTCTCCACGTCCTCAGGGGAGAGGTGGCGGAAGCGCCCTTGTAACTTGAGATACTCGGCCACAGGCTTCCTTTTGCCTTTTTCAAGCAGCGCTCTGCTAGGCCCCGTCAGGCGGAAGACCCCGTTCTCCACCTCGTAGAGCACCCACATCCCCGTCTCGACAGCCAGCCTGGATAGTTCAATGGTAAGGCTCGGGTCGTAGCGCCACCCAGGCGGGCAGGGCGTCAGCGCGTGGAGGTACTTCAGCCCACCTCTCATTGAGGCAGCCTTCCTGAGCTTTGCAAACGTGTCATTCGGGTAAGCGGGGCTGAGGGTCGCTACGTACGGGACCCTGTGCGAGACCATTATGCCTGGGAGGTCCTTCTTGAAGCCCGGGTTGCCGCTGGGAGTGGTTGTCGTCCACGCCCCGTGGGGTGTGGAGCCAGACTTCTGAATCCCCGTGTTCATGTAAGCCTCATTGTCGTAGCATATGTAGATGATATTGTGGCCACGCTCTGCCGCCCCGCTCAGAGCCTGAAGCCCTATGTCCACCGTGCCCCCATCTCCCGCCCAGACAACAACGTTCGCAGGCTTGCCGAGCTTTTCGAGAGCCTCGATCATCCCTGAGGCAGCGGCAGCGCTTGCGGCGAAGGCTATGTGGAGGACTGGCACCCTGAACGCGCTCCTTGGGTGAGGGCCTGCTATCACGGACGTGCAGCAAGCAGGTATGACGAGGTACGTGTTAGGACCGAGGGCCTTGAGCACGTGCCTCAGCATGACCGCCGCACCGCAGCCGGGGCACGCGACGTGGCCCTTCAGGAGGTACTCCTCCTTGGGGAAAACCCGGTGCGCCATGCCCATCACCTCTCGCGCCAGAAGTAAGTGCCGCCCTCCCTCTCCAGAGCCACCTTATACATAGCTACCACGTCGTCCTCCGTCACGTCAACCCCGCCGACACCCGCTGAGAACTCCACCAGCTTCACCGAGCACCCCTTCAGGGCAAGCGCTGTAGCCACGTCGGTCGCGAGCGGGCCCATGGCGCCCAGCGAGGTGGTTCTCGAGAGCACGATAGCCATCTTCTTGCCATCTAGAGCCCTGGCAACGCCCTCGTAGGGGAAGGGCCTGTACAGCCACACCTTCAGGGCGCCCACGGGCACACCACGCGCGCGGAGAGCGTCCACCGCTGACCTCACCTCGCCGTAGACAGACCCCATGGCTATGAACACTGTCTCCGCGTCCTCGCAGCGGTAGCACTCGTACCCCCTTGAGTAGTCACGCCCAGTCAGCTCTCGGAGCCTGCCTGCGGCCTCCGCGAAGACCAAGGGGACTCTGCTCGCAGCCTCCACCATGAGCCGTCGCGTCTCGGCGTACTCCTCTGGGTACGCGAGGTTTCCCAGGGAAGCTGGGTCCTCAGCTGCAAGAGGTGGCGCCCAGGCCCCCTTCGGGGGGAGCAGCCTGGTAGCATCCTCAACTAGCTCCACGGGCTCGTAGGTATGGGATACCTCGAAGGCGTCCCAGGCCACGAGCGCTGGCAGGAGCACATCCCTGTGCTCAGCCACGCAGTAGGCAATTAGCGTGAGGTCGTAGACCTCCTGGGCGCTGCTAGCGAAGAGCATGGTCCAGCCGCTATTCCTCACGGTGAAGAAGTCAGCATGATCACTCCATATGTTCCAGGGTGGCCCCAGAGCCCGCGTGACGAGACCCATGACTATCGGTAGCCGCGCGCCAGCAGCCCACCACACAACCTCGTACATGTAGAGGAGCCCCTGCGAGGACGTTGCGGTGTACGTCCGCGCGCCCACGCTCGCAGCCCCTATGAGAGCTGCCATCGCGCTGTGCTCGGACTCCACTCGAACGAACTTCGCCTTGAGCTCACCCGAGTCTATGAACTCGGCCAACTTCTCGATGATCGGCGTCTGCGGCGTGATGGGGTAGGCGGAGATGACGTCGGGCTGCGCGTCGCGTACAGCATACGCCGCCGCGTAGTTCCCTGTGAGAAGCAGCTTCATCGCTCGCTCACCATGGTGATTGCCTTGAATGGGCACTCCCTCGCACAGATGCCGCAGCCCTTGCAGAAGTCATAGTCGATGACCACCCCGGCCTCCGAGACCTCTATGGCCGCGTCGGGGCAGAACAGCCAGCAGACCCCGCAGAGCTTGCACTTGGAGGCATCCACCACAGGCCTCTCGGCCCTCCACCCCCCTGAGAAGACAGCCCCCACGGTTGGTCTGGCTAGTATCTTCTCAACACCTACACTTCTCGACACGCCTCCACCCCTCCTCAACAGCTCTCAAGTTACTCTCAAGCATAGCCTTGATTTGTGCCTTTGTCGCCTCGAGCAGGTCGTGCAGCTCGAAAAGCCCGGACACCCTGCCCACAGCGCCTACCATCGGCATGTTCACCAGCGGTATACCTGCCACCTTGAGGTCCAGCTCCTCTGCTATCTCAAGAGCGTCCACGCAGTACTGCCCGCGACCCAGCCCCTCCAGGCCCGGCACAGACCCCTTGGAGTTCACGACGAGCACCCCTCCAGGCTTCACCAAGCTCCTCACGTCCACCACCCCGGTTAGCGAGGGGTCCAGCAGCGCCAGCACATCGCCCGCTCTCACCCTCGCGCGGCTGTAAATGATGCTCTTCGAAAGCCTGTTGTAGGCGAAGACGGGCGCACCCCGCCTCTCCGCACCGAAGAAAGGTATAGCGAGCGCGTAGTAACCTTTAGACATGGCTGCCTGCGCGAGGATCAGGGCCGCAGTGACCCCACCCTGACCCCCTCTCCCCAGCCAGACTACATCAAATGTTTCAGGCATAACATCCCTAACCAGAATCGCGCCAACAGCAATATATACCTTAGCCTTCGTCTTAATAACGATGCGTCCCAGGATTACCGTGGAGCCTCCCGGCCCCCTGGCGCGGCAGATAATCCAGCGGGACGAGGAGCTCATAATGCAGAGCTTCGCCCGGTGGTACCCCCTTGTAGCCAAGCGCGCCTGGGGGGTCTGGGTAGAGGACGTCGACGGCAACATCTACCTCGACTTCAACTCGGGGATAGGCGTCAACAACACTGGGCACTGCCACCCCAAGGTCGTCGAGGCTGTAAAGCGCCAGGCGGAGCTCCTACTCCACTACTCGCTCACAGACTTCCTCTACGAGCCCCCCGTGAAGCTGGCCGAGAAGCTCGTCCAGATAACACCCGGCTCCTTCCGGAAGAAGGTGTTCTTCACGAACAGCGGCGCAGAGTCCATCGAAGCTGGGATAAAGGTCGCCCGGGGGCACTTCAGGGGCACTAGGCCCTACCTGGTGGCCTTCGCAGGCTCCTTCCACGGCAGGACTATGGGCGCCCTCAGCCTCACCTCGAGCAAGCCCGTGCAGCGTAAGTCCTTCGGCCCACTCCTCCCAGGGGTTTTCCACGTGCCCTACCCCTACTGCTACCGGTGCCCCTTCAGGCAGAAGTACCCCGACTGCAACCTCTGGTGCGTGGACTTCATCGAAGAGTGGCTCTTCAAGAAGTACGTACCACCCGAGGAGGTGGCGGCGTTCGTCTTCGAGCCCATCGCGGGCGAGGGCGGCTACATAGTCCCACCCCCGGAGTTCTTCCCGCGCTTGCGCAAGCTAGCCGACAAGTACGGGATACTCCTCATCGCCGACGAGGTGCAGTCGGGCTTCGGGAGGACGGGCAGGTGGTTCGCCATGGAGCACTGGGGCGTCGCGCCAGACGCTGTGGCCACAGCCAAGGGCATAGCCTCAGGCCTTCCTCTCGGCGCGCTAATCGGCAGGGCGGACATAATGGACTTGCCACCAGGCTCCCACGCCAGCACCTTCGGCGGAAACCCCGTCAGCTGCGCAGCAGCACTGGCGACCATCGAGGTTATCGAGGAGGAAAAACTCCTCGATAACGCCGCGAGGGTTGGGGACTACGCCCTCAAGAGGCTCAGGGAGATGCAGGAGAAGTACCCCGCAATCGGCGACGTAAGGGGTAAGGGGCTGATGATCGGCGTCGAGCTCGTCAACCAGGACGGCTCGCCGGCACCCGAGCTCCTCCGCGCAGTCCTCGAGAGAGCCTTCAAGAAGGGTCTCCTGGTGATAGGCGCCGGCGTCAGCACCATACGCATCGCGCCACCACTCGTAATCACCCAGGAAGAGATGGAGACAGGCCTGGAAATCCTCGAAGCCGCGCTCAGAGAAGCCCTAGCGAAGTAGCGTGGTGGGGCCGCCGGGATTTGAACCCGGGATTCGGCGGGTGCTTCCCCTCCAAGCACCCTCCACCAGCGCCCCAGGCTGGCCTCAGGGGGCTGCACCCCATCCTTCCAAGCTAGACGACGGCCATCTTTGCAGGGGTATCGGATACCCCTGCACCCAAGGCCTTTGCGCTTGGCTGCGCAACGGCCCCAGAGGAAGAAACCTGGCTAGATATTAATTTTTTGGGTGGGTTTTCCGCGAGCTCGAGTAGCCTGCGTAGGAGTGGGGTCTTTGGCTGTATGTTGTGTTTTTGTGCCAGCTCTTTGAGTGCTGGTCGTAGCTCTGGATAGAGTTGGGCGGCTCTAGCTATGTTTGTTCCGTTGAGCTGTACGACGTAATAATTTTTCCCCGTTTTTGGGTCGTACCAAGTGTATGTTTTTGCTTGGACACCTTGTTGTAGTAATGCTTGTATTAGTCTTTGTGCTTCTTCCAAGCTTTTTAGCACTGTGCGCGCCAATAGTTGCTGTGCTCTTGCGGAGTAACTTAGCCAGAAGGTGTGGCCTAGAAGGGTTGCATAGACAGGGTCTCTTGCTGGTTGAAGTTTCTTTAGTATTTGCCACTTTTCGCTGTCTAGCAAGTCTAGCAATCTACCATAGTTTGTCTGGTATGCGGCTTGCAGGATTTGCTGTGCTAGGTGTTTCGGCTCGTATTTTTCATCGTTTTGAATCGCAAATCTAAGTACTTCAGGATGTTTCTCGCCGTCTCCTAAATACCACGTCAACATGCCTAAGGGATGTTGCTCTGCTATCTTTTGTGCCAGTTTTTTGCCCTCACGCTTGGGCCATTGTTGATTCCAGCTTTTGCTTGTTATGGTCCAAGCGAGGGTTGGCTCAGTCATGTTTAGGTTTAATGCACTGAGATATATCCGTAGATAGCCGTAGCGCACGGCTGCCCATGCAAGTGCTTGCCATGGCTGTGTCGTCCCCATCCGGGGTTTGTTCTGGTCGCAACTTTCATCGCTAGCCCGCCATCCTGCCTGTACATAGTAGAGGTCTTGGTCGGATACGTTGAGTATGTCTGGGAACTCGGCGTCGGCGCTTACCCTGTAGATTGGTAGGCTTATTAGCCATGTTTCTCGGAAATGTGCACTGACGTACCATTTTTCCCCTTCTGGCGTGATGTGTAGTGTCTTCTTAGCACGTGGTCCTAGTTCAACTTTGACACCTTTGCTTTCTAGGGCTGTCAATAGTTTCTGTAGCTTTGTTTCTGTTTGCTGGTATACCTTGTCCAGCAGGTTGACGGCTTTTTCTGTGAAGTCTCGTAGCATGTCTGCCTTGTCTGCTGGGATGCCTAGCCCGTGTATGAGGGCCTCAGTCGACTCGTAGAAGTACTTTTTCTGTCTGTCTACTAGGCTGGGTAGTTCCCTGTTTGCTAGCTGTGTCCTGTTGTATAGTTCTGCTAGTAGGTCAGTGGGGCCCGTCCGCCAGCCCTCGGGGCCTGTAGCCGTACCCATCTCCATAGCCACTCACCCCGGATCCATGGCTCCGGGGGCGCCCCCTTTAGGGCGCGAAGACATGGATACGGCTATAGGCTCCAGAGGCTGGCGAGACGGGTAACTCTTTGTGTGTCGTGGGAGACAGTAAATAATAGTAGATAGGCGTGTAGCCTATGGATTCACGTGTGTCCCGGATCCTTTGCGAGGTTTCGGATAGCCGCGTGCTTTGTTGCAGTCTATGGTTGCTGGTAGCTTCTCCTCCCCTAGCCGCGGATCCACCCTTCATGCTTCACGGTGGATCCGCGACCCTCATCGGCCCAACCCGGCTTCGGGGCACAGCCCCTACACTCGGCGCAGGCAAAGCACAGCCGTGCCCGCGGGGCCTCGCACCACCCCCTCACGTAGGGGCGCCACCCGTCGAGGGTGGGGATGGGTTTGGGGAGGAGAGGGAAGCATGAGAAAAAAAGATATTTTTGGCGAGACAGGCCAACACATTACGTTCAGGCTACCCGTGCCTCTGCGTACCCACCCCTCTACGTCCTCACCCATCCCTCCGGGGACACAACTGCCCGGGGTCATCGTCACCTTTATCCCCGGAGTTCAGCCTCTATAATACTACAAAAACATCCAAATAAGCACTCCCTTTTTTACTTATGTAAAGTTATCCAAATGTATGGTTATAGAGTTGTAGGTCAAGCAGTCATTTTTAGACTAGTTAGTTTTTATGAGGTCTTTTTATAAATTGCAGGTTCTTGAAGAATTGTCACCGAATATACATTACCTGATATTTCCAAATACGCTAAGTAAATATGGCTACGCGCTCCCTGAGGGAATAATTTTTTGCGCAGGTTTATTTTTAGAGTGGATTTAGCACGCGCTGAACACATGTCTAAAGGGTTCGCTTCCTTATTGTTTTCTATGCTTGCGTGTCCTCGCCATGGTAAACATTACTATTGCTAGAGAGACGGCTATGACTATACCTATATTGGCTAAGTTTGGCTCGGTTTTCCAGCTAGCGATTAGGGTGGCCGGCATCTTTACCTCGAATGTGTAGCTTGGCGAGTTCGAGACAACTTCACCGTTTATTTTCCAGCCCTCGAAAACATAGTTTGTAAATAGGTCTTTTTCTATCTGGATGGGCGATATAGTGGCTGTCGCACGCGTGCCGGCTTTATACCAGCCTGTCCCGCCTGCTTCTCCCTTGTCGCTCAGCACCTTCACCTCGTACTCGGTTTCCCAGCTTGCAACTATTGTCCTAGGCTTGTCAGCTATGATTATGAGTTGTGGTTTGCTAGTTAAGAGGGAGCCGTTCTCATACCAGCCTCTAAAAATCCTCCTTGTCCCATTCCTATAATCGAGAATCGTTTCCGGAACCGTGACAGTCAGATTTCTGCCAGCCTCGTACCAGCCTGACAAGACAGTTTCCCCAATAGTTGAAGAAACATTTACTCGGACTTGGAGAGAGTACCTTGCCGTAAGGTTCAAGTCGCCTACCAATTCTATTGTACGGTTGTTTGTAGATAAGCCGTCGCTCCACCCCTCAAAGATGTACCTTAAACCTTCAGCCTGGACTTGAGCCGGAACGTAGAGATTGTGCTTCCCTTCTGGAAGCCGAAACACTACCTGGGAGCCACTCCTATTAGCATAATCTACTTTTACCCAGAAAACTGGGCTAGGCTCTGAAAAGCTAACCGCCAAAGTATGTACTCTTTGGTTCACCAGCCGGTAAACCTCATCCCATATTCTCGCGTAGAACTCGTCGTCTATTGGGAACCCCCACTCCCTGAATTGGTGCCTCAAGTCAGCCCCCGTTGCAGCGCTCAAAGCAGCTACAAACACTGTAGCCTGCTTAGCGTCAGTATCAATAGTGAATGTGAAGGGGACGTCCCGCGGCAAGAATAGGGAGTAAAACCTGTACAGGCTATCGTAACCATACTTCGTACATATAACGTCAATCATTTCGTCCAGTATGTCTGGATTCATCTGGTCATAATGAGCCCCGTTCCTCACATACCTGTTAAGGCTTGGAGTCGAGCCAAAGTGCCACAGCGAGACTACATTGCTTACAACATTGCTGGAGATATTGTAGATTGAAGCTCTCTCCTTGATCATTTTTGCCACGTACATTGCTAGAGCCGTAGCCAAGCCCTCTACATACACCACTGTATGGTTGGCGCCCCCGAAGAAGAACTGTGCAGGCTTAACCCCCTCCAATGTGAAATCGTGGCCCATCTCGTGGAAGTAGACAAACCATGCTGGAAAACCGGTGCCACCACAACTAATCATACAGCTCGCAGGTATGTCCACACTTGAACCAAGCCTTATCGGGTTCCCCGACAAGCCACATGGAACAGTGCCATCCTCGTGTCCAGGGTCGTCGACCAGGAACAACGTGCCTCCACCGTAGGGCACAACCCCGGTAGCCTCGGATTCAAGCTCATAGGCAATGTCAGTTACCCGTACAACGTCGTAGTCCCTGAAGATCTTCTGGTAGTCGTATCCCTGAATCGGCTCCACTGGAATATAGAATACAACGTGTTTTCCCGGCAGAGCTTTCATGGTAAGCCCGAGGTTGTCCCGCGTGACTCGGACAACGGCAGCATTAGGTACTGTGAAGCCGTCTATCTTTGCAGATATTATCGGTGTTTCTCCAAATGTCTTGGGCGGCCTTATGGCTGTAACTACTCCATTATTATCAACAGTGGCAACACTGGGGCTGCTACTAGAATATTCTACTGTTCTCGGTGTAACCCTGTTTCCGTAGGCGTCGTATGCTTCGACAGAGAGTTTCCCAGTGGGGCTGTCGAGGGACAGTAGGAGTATTGGTGGAAGCAGAAGCATGCTTCCAACGGTGACTTCAACGTGGTTGCTACTCATTATCCCGTCAACCTTTGCAGTTATCCAGCAGTGCCCAACCTTCCCTGCAACCGCGTATACCTCTCCACTGGCCGGAAAATTAACAAGCGAGGGATAATCGGCAAAAAACTTGACTGTGGAGAATGGAAGCCTCTCCCCACTTTGTCCCCTCACAGTCACGGTGAGTTTCTCAGCTGTTACACCGTTAGCAAGGACCAGCAGTGAGGGATTAAGCAAGATGTCTGAGACTACGCCTGTGCTTGGGACCTCGGACAAGATATGGGCTACGGCATATGTGTCTGCGCCGTCGAAGCCTCCCCTGTCGTCTGAGGCTGAGACCTCCCAGCTGAAACTAGTTGCATTTCCTATCTGGCTCCTCTTCACAAGTATTGAGACAGTGTCATTATCTACGAAGACTGGGCACTGTCCACCACCTGATTTTTGGCCCCCTTCAGGGGTTATATCGACCCAGCCCTGCCAGTGGCCATCATAGAAAGCCGCCCTCACATTGTACTCGCTCCCAACGAAGACATGCCTCTGCCCAGTGCCTGGATCCATGTCTGTATCGATAAACCAGAGATAGACGACTACACCGTTGCCAGGGTCCAGAGGGATAGGAGACTTAACCCTTATTTCAAACTGCAGAGTATCTAAGTTGATCTGGCGAACCTCAGCATAAACAACATCGATATACTGATACCGGCTAGGCACATCCCCAGCCTTGTCGGAAACCGAGGAAATAATAGGGTTAAACAGTGACGAAGAAGAGGTAGTTCTCATGAAGCTGTCTTCTTTTAAGAGTCCCTTAACGAATAATAGTTGGGGAGAAGCAAGGATTAAGAGCAAGATAAACAAAAGCATATATCTTTTAAACGTCATTTAAATCAAGGTAAAAAAATCAAAGGGAAATATTTATGTTTTTTCTTGAATATTTAAGCGGGCTTTCCTTTGCCATGTAGAGACATAGGTATTGATAAACAATTAGAGATTAGTTGGTCAATGTGAAAAACCAAAGGAGGGTGACTTCACGGTAGGGTGGTTTTATCGATTAGTTTTAGAGGAGACTGAAATAGCACACGGGCTCATTGGTAGAGCAAGACGATGAACCGGGGTGTACCCTGGAGACGATGACTAGAGCGAGTATCCTGGCTCTGTTGAAGAATGCATCATCGAAGCTTCGAGGATTACCATGTGGCAGGAGGGTGCTCCGTAGCGCGCGCTCCCGGAAACTTAGAGATGTAGCAAGGTTTTTATCCTGAAACTGGCAATGGTAATTGCTATGGCAGCTGAAATGAAAGTTACCATAAAGAGGATAGACCCCCAGGGTAGGGTCGTTCTTCCATTAGACTCCAGGAAGAAGATAAAAAGTGGCGTAGTTTTTCTAGTGGAGCGTGACGATAAGCTCGAAGTTTTCCCTGGAGACGCGGATCTGAGCAAGTACTTCGACTCGGTAGAGGCAGACGTCATCAGCTTTGGAGATTACCACGCGTTAAGAAGGGAGCTGCGTGAGGTTTATCGACGCTAACGTCTTCTTATACGCGTTGCTAAAGCCGAGGAGAAAGTTGTCCGAGAGAGAGAGCTTGAAGTGAAGGAAAAAGCCCGAGCAATACTCTCAAGAGTCAACAGTGGTGAACTGGTTCTGACAACAGTAGTGCATTTAAGCGAGGTCGCTAACGTCCTCGAAGATATCGCTGGGGCTGAGACTGCCGCACTCTTCTTGAGGGATTTATTCACAAAAGAAAATATAGTTATCGAGCCGGTCAGCCCCGACGAATACTTGCTGAGCACGTTCCTTGCACTTGAAAAGGGAATTAGTGTCAATGATGCTCTCGCCTACATCATCATGAAGAGGAGAGGTGTAAGCGAGATATACACCTTCGACAAGCACTTTGAAAAGCTCGACGTCAAAATTGCCAGGGAGTAGCTCTGCGACCAGAGGGTCTTAAGAAGTCCTCGTCCAGGCAATGATCACTAGTTAACTTTCACTGCAGGATAGAGCCTTGTGCACTTAACCACTTTAAAAGAAGGCGTAAACACTAATCCCGTGGAAGCATTTAGGGCTTGAGAAACAAGAGAAGAGTATTTCGAGATAGTGCGCGCTCAGCCGCACAGATCGCTCGTCATTGTTGGTTGCATTGCCTCATGGTTTCACGTGTATGCCCAGCGCGCCTGCCACTCTCTTCTGCCCCTCATCAAGGGTGAGTAGAGGTAGGTTTCTCTTGAGCGCCAGTGCAACGTAGAGGGCATCGTACACTGTAATGCCGTAAGTTAGGGATACTCTAAATGCCTCGCCCAAGTACCTCAGCTCAGGCTCCAGCACCAAGTTCCTGCCCACCATCCTAAGTAGCAGGCTGAAAGCCTTCCGGGACTCCTCCTCGGTAAGGGCGCCGGTGCGCGTAGCTCTCCATACCGCATTAGCGACCTCTTTGACCACGTGATCTGGCGCTACAGCGTTAGCGAGGTAGCCAGCTAAGTTCCTCCACCCCTCCTCCCTCAGCACGAAGGCTGAGAGAGCGGAAGCATCAACCACGATCACGGTCCTCCCTCACCGACGTGACCGAGAAGCCCTGGGGAACGCTCCAGGTGGCGAGCTCAAGCTCGCGTAAAACCTCCTCTAGCACCTCCCTGGCCTCCAGCTCCCTAAGCTTCTCCTCGATGAACCTTCTCAACTCCTCGCTCCAGTTGATAGTTGCCCTATACTTACGCATCTTCTCCTTAATCTCCCTGCTAACCTTAAAGCTTACAACTTCGCTCATCGAGAAATCTACAAAGAAGGTAGTATAAATGGTTTACCAGCAGTCTTACATTTAGTATGTTGCGCGCTTGCAGGAAACTTAGGTGCGCCAGATACGACCACAGAGCAGCCCTTATCATCGAGACTACCGCTATCCACAGGAAGAACGGGGCTAGCTATTGTAGAGCATTGGCACAGCTTTTCGAACATATCTACGGAGAACCCAAGGCTTTTAGTATTAATGGGCAAGGAGCATCTAAAGAGTAGCAAAGATTTTTAGACAAGCTGCATGAAAGTAGTTTCGCTGTAACATGTGCAGGGAATTGTTCCTCCAAGGATTGCCTGCAAACAAGTGTTGAAAGAGGTCCTAGGAAAGGTCTAGTAATCCTCTCCACCCAGGGGAGAGCGGGGAGCATCGAGGAAAACATTGCCGAGCTGTAAAGCGTGTAACCGGCAAAGAGGTGAATGCAAGCAAGCCTCCATAAGGGAATTGCTTAGGGCGCAGGCTACCACAGCATAAGTGAGCTGATAGGCAAGGCTGATACAAGCATTCTCGAAGAAGCATTCCCCTTGCTGACCAACGCTTTAAAATTACTTCGAGGACTCGAAGGAAAAATGCAGGAGGAGCAGGAAAACTTTTATTGCAGCACCGCTCTTTTAAGGAGCGTGAAGAGGATTCACCTAGTAGTACTCGTCTCGGTCGCGATCTTTACCGCACTGCTTGCCTACTATGCGGTAACCCCTACGCGTGCCCCAACAGCCGAAGATGTCGTAGCAGGAGTCAAGACGCAGTTCAGGGTTTACAGCGCGGTCCTGAGGGAAAACGAGCTGATACCAGCGAAGTATACCCGTGACGGCGAAGACGTATCCCCTCCACTGAGCTGGTCAGGCGTCCCGGCCGAGGCAAGGTCCCTAGTAATAGTAATGTACGACCCCGACGCCCCCTCGGGGATATTCTACCACTGGGTGCTCTACAACATCCCTGCGAGCATAAACTCGATCGGGGAAAACGTCCCCAAGACCCCTGTGACTCCGTACGGTCTTCAGGGAGTGAACAGCTACGGCACCGTGGGCTACGGCGGCCCCTACCCTCCGAAGGGCTCAAGGCACAGGTACGTCTTCCTAGTCCTGGCGCTGGACAAGGAGCTGGAACTGGGGCCCGGTGCCCACTACTCAGAGGTGTTCAAGGCTGTCATGGGGCACGTAATCGCCTATGCCAGGTTAACATGCGTCTACGAGAGAACCTAAAGGAACCGTGTGCTAACCCCTCGAAGCACCGGCAGAATACCCGAGACCATGACACTGCTTTAAACGCCTTAGCCCGCTCTCCGTGGTTCGTGATCCACCCTTAGTTGCTGTGTCAAGAGAGTGGCGGGGTAGCGTCGAAGGCGGTGGACTGGGACGAATAGCCTGGTGTCGATATGCCTGGCATATGACGGTAATGTTGCTGTCTCGGCAAGCACCAAGTATTTATCGTGCCTTCGCGTAGATACGCCTCGTGAAGGCGGCTATACTCTCCGGGCCCCGTTCGCTTCAGGTCTCGGACGTAAGCGTGCCGAAGAGGCCTGAGGGCTGGAGCCTGGTGAGGACGGTAGCTGTGGGGATCTGTGGGACGGACAAGGCTTTCTACGCGGGCACCTACCCCCTCCCCAAGAAGCCACTTGTCCCCGGGCACGAGGTTGTAGGCATTGTTGTCGAGGGCTCGAGGGAGCTGGTGGGAAGGACCGTTGTGCCCGAGATCAACTTTCCATGCTGGAGTTGCGGGGTTTGCAGGCTGGGGATGTATACCCACTGCCCCCACAAGAAGACCCTCGGCATAGACTTTGATGGCGGCATGGCAGAGTTCTTCGTAGCGCCGGAGGCAGCCCTACACGTAGTTGAAGGCTTGGACCCGGGAATCGCCACGGAAGTCGAGCCTCTGGCAGCACTCATCCACGGGTTAAGAGTTACGCCCGTGGGTCCAGAGATGAGCGTAGCCATCGTCGGCACGGGGAACCTGGCCTACCTCCTGTACCAGCTCTTGACAATGCGCGGGGCAAGGCCGGTGATCTTCGCCAGGAGGGGGAGCGTTAAGGGGGGCATCCTGAGCTTCTCGGGCCTCCGGGTGGAGACCGCTGAGGAGTACCCGAAAGCATTGAAGGACACGTGGCTCGGCCTCGGGTTCGACGTAGTCTTCGAGGTTTCCGGAGACCCCTCAGCATTGGATTTCGCCGTAGAGATCGCCAGGCCCAGGGGCATAGTCCACTTGAAGTCTACGCCGGGCTCCGTGGGCTTCGTTAACCTGACGAGGGCAGTCGTCAAGGAGGTGCAGGTAGCCACCTCGAGGTGTGGGGACTTCAGGGACTTCGAGGAAGCCATCAGGCTCCTGAGAGGTGGGCAGGTAAAGCCAAGGATAACCAGCGTGTTTACCGGGGTGGAGAGCGCTCCTGAGGCGTTCGAGAAGTCCCTCGAGAGGGGCCAGTTCAAGGTAGTGGTGCAGCTCTAGGTGCGTGGGCATGGATGAGCTCGAGCTGATCTACCGGAAAATTTCGAGTATTTCAAGGGGGAGGACGCTGATAAGCACCCTGGAGCTGAGCAGGGAAACCGGCATACCCGAGGAAAGGATCAAGCTTGCACTCGTAGCTCTACGGGACGCTGGGAAACTGAAAATAGAGGAGGTCAACTGCGCCACCTCCTGCGAAAGCTGCCCGTTCGGGAAGGTCTGCACACTCAGGGCTCCCGGCGCGGGGGAGGTGTTCATTGTCTCCCTTGAGAAGCCGCCGTAGCCCCTCCAGCCGGCCTCATCGAGAGGGCCTTAACCGCGTTTTCCCGCATGATCACTAGTGCGGCAATGAGCAGTGCGGGGGAGATTAGGGATGCAGCAATCGCCAGGTAGGGAGTGGCAGAAATGAAGCTCACCAGTAGTGCCAGGATGAGGAGCACGCCCGCCGTCTTGAAGCCAGCAATGCCCGTCTGCGATGAGAGCTCGAAGAGCAGCATCACTTCCCCGATCCAGCCTATAAGAGCAGCAATCGCAGCCAGGATAGCTACAAGCAAGGCCCCTACCAAGCCGAATAAAAGATGCACCACGACTGAATCCCCTGCACCGATCCTCGAGCCCTGCACAACGGAAGGGATCCTCCCGAGTATGGGGGCGAGGCTTGCAGCCAGGACGATGACCGCTAGTATGCCCAGCCCGAGAGCAGCCCAATACCCGTACTTGATGAGCTTAGACGGGGACGCGAGCGCCTCACGCCACCTAGCCAGATTCTCGCCAGCGGGGATGAGGCGCCCATATACCGCCACTAGGGAGAGGATCGCCCCCGCAAGAGCCAGCAGGCCGAAGAGCGCCAGAGCCACCATGGATCCCCAGAGGCGTTGGAGAACAGCTAGAGTCGAGGGGTAGTTTCCCGGAAAGTGCGTGGTGAATACCGCGGGGAAGCTGAGCAGCACTGGAATAATAATGATCAGTGCAAGGAGTCCGAGCACCTGCGAGGCGAGCAATAGCTCGGAGTAGCCTTTTAGCAGAACTAATCCCCTCTCGTAGAAGTCCTGCTCAGGCATGGTGAACTAGGCGCTCCACATTCATTTATGCTTTTCTAGGGCCTACCAAAGCCTTGTATGAGTAGAACCAGGTGATGCCGGCCACCATGACTGCCACCCCTAGCACTATCGCCCTCTGCTCAACGCTGAACGCTAAGGCTAGGCTCAGGAGCATGCCGACGACTGCATGGAGCGGTCTGAGGGGGGCCTTGAACGGTGGGTTTAGCTCTGCGCGGAGGCAAAGCCTCAGGTCTGCCAGGTTCGTTAAGACGTGGGTGAGCAAGACTAGGAAGCTTGTGAGCATTGCCAGCCCCGAGATGTCCATAGTCAGGACTAGGCAAAGCATGACCACGCCCGAAAGCATTACTGAGTACACGGGCGTTCCCAGCCTCCTGCTGACCTCCGAGAGCCTACCCGGCATCTCTCCATTCCTAGCCATTGCGAAGAACACTCTCGACTGCCCCATGACGGAGGTGAGGACAACACTAAATGTGGCAACCAGGCCCCCCACCCCCACAACCCAGCCCAAGCCAACAATCTCCGCGACCTCGGCTAGAGGGGCACTGCTAGAGGCGAGCCTGACCCAGCCGGCAACGCCGACGGCGGCAAGGGAGACAAGCGCGTACAGCACAGCTGAGATCCCAAGCGCTAGTAGAATGGCGAGGGGGATGTTCCTCTCGGGGCGCTTTACCTCCTCCGCCATTGTCGAGATCCTCGGAAAACCTATGTAGGCAAAGTAGAAAAGCGCGGCAGCCTCCAGGACTGGGGGGAAGCCTTTAGGCATAAATGGCGAAAAGTTCTCCGCCCTGACTAGCGGTAAGCCGAAGGCGACAAGCAGGACGAGCACAAGCACCTTGACAGCCACGAAGACGTCGTTGACCCTGGCGGAGAGCTTAGCCCCCAAGACGTTGACCAGGGTGACGATAAGCACGAGTACAGCCGCCACTACGCGGTAGCTCAGCCCCGGGGCAAAGAAGGACAGGTAGAAGGCGAACCCCTGGCTGGCAGTTGCCCCCAGCACGATGTTCCCTGAAACCCATATCCAGCCCATCAGGAAGCCCACGAGCGGGTGAATAAGGGTATGACCGTATTCGTAAACTCCTCCAGCCCTCGGCAGTGCAGAGCCCAGCTCGCAGAAGCTCAGGGCAGTGAAGGTGGCGCTCACCCCGGAGATGAGCACCGCCAGGACGACCGCGGGACCGGCGAGGCCAGCTGCTATCCCTATCAGGACGAATATCCCTGCACCTATGATCGCGCCAAGCCCAACGGAGACAGCGTCTAGTAGTCCAAGCTCTCTCCTAAGCGAGGCTCCAGTGCTGCCAGACACGGGGGCAAACGTGCACCAGCCAGATATATAGCTATGTTTTTTCTGGCGGCGAGGAGAATCAAGGAATTTTAAGAGGAGATATTTACTGGAATAACTTTTAACATCCCCAATCACCTTTATTAAAAACCCTTTATACATTAACAGGTGTAATGGCTATCCAGTGGAGCGTTAAGGCGATCAAGGACCAGGTAGACAAGTGCTCCGAGTCCATGCCAAGGGAGGAGTGCGTGAGGATGGCTGAGGAATCCGTGGGGACATGGATCTACAGGGTGAGCTACAACTTCTTCATTTCCGGGATCCTTACAAGGGTGCTGCAGAGGTTCATGCCCGACGTTGCGTGGAAGCTGCACGAGGTCCTAGTCGTCAAGCCCAGGGACAGGATACCCTTCGACGAGGAACTCTACGCCAACATGCTGAAGGTGTTCCGGGAAGTCGAGGCTAGCCCCGCGACTCCGGACGAAAAATACCATGCGAGGAAGCTGAGGGAGCTGATCGAGGCAGCACTGAGGCTCAGAAGCTCCATTGAGAGGGTATAGCGCAGGGACCACCACGTTTCGCGCCTGCGGCGCCTCGAGGTCAGGCACGCAGAGGGCTTTGCTACCTGCGCAGCTTAGAGATAGAAATTTATTCTGCTAGGGGTAGATACTCAGGTGGCAGGGGTAAAGATAGGGGTAGTTGGGGCTGGAAGCGTTGCCTGGAGCTCCAAGCTTATACACGACCTCCTCCACACGCCCCAGCTGTACGGGAGCAAGGTTTACTTGATGGATATAAACGAGGAGAGGCTGCGCCTGCTCAAGGGCTTCGCCGAGAAGTACAAGTCGGAGGTAGGCGCTGACTACGAATTCGTGGCGACGAAGAGTAGGAGGGAGGCGGTTCGGGAGGCGGACATCGTCATAAACACTGCGATGTACGGCGGGCACAAGTACTACGAGGAGATGCGACGGATAAGCGAGAGGCACGGCTACTACCGGGGCGTGAACAGCACAGAGTGGAACATGGTCAGCGACTACCACACCATCTGGGGATACTACCAGTGGAAGCTAGCTATGGACATCGCCCTGGAAGCGGAGGAGTACGCCCCCGACGCGTGGCTAATACAGATGGCGAACCCCGTCTTCGAGCTGACGACCCTCATTGCCCGTGAAGCAAGAGTCAGAGTGATCGGGCTATGCCACGGGCACATGGGGTACAGGGAAATAGCCAGGGCGATAGGCGTAAACCCGGACGAGGTGGAGTTCGAGGCGATAGGATTCAACCACGTCATATGGCTCACAAAGTTCAAGCAAAGGGGCGAGGACCTCTACCCACTTGTAGACAAGTGGGTAGAGGAGGAGGCGGAGAAGTACTGGCAGGAGTGGAGGAAGACGCAGGTAAACCCCTTCGACATACAAATGTCACCCGCGGCTGTAGACATGTACAGGCGCTACGGGCTCTTCCCAGTAGGAGACACGGTGAGGGGAGGCACCTGGATGTACCACTGGAACCTGGAGACCAAGAAGCACTGGTACGGCCCAACAGGCGGCCCGGACAGCGAAATCGGCTGGCAAATCTACCTCGCCCACGGCGAGGCGTGGCTGGAGGAAATAGAAGAGGCGGTCAGGTCTGGGAGCCCGCTAGCACCAATGTTCCCCAAGGGGCTGTCGGGCGAAACAGTCGTCCCACTCATAAACTCCATCATCCACGACGAGCCGGCAACCTACCAGGTAAACGTCCCAAACCTCGGCGCGATAGATGGCTTGCCAGACAATGTTGCCGTAGAGATCCCCGCAGCAGTTGACGGGAAAGGCGTGAAGCGCCCACAAGGACTCAAGCTCCCCGGCAGAATACTCAGGCTAGTCCTGTGGCCGAGGATGCTCAGGGCGGAAATGGCTATTGAGGGCTTCCTGGAGGGGGGATTCCAGGTCCTACTCGACTGGCTAATGCTCGACCCGAGGACAAAGAGCGAGAAACAAGCTGAACAAGCATGGCAGGAAATACTGTCCATGCCCGGAAACGAGGAAATGAAGAAGCACTACAGCTAATAACTTCTTCGAATGCCCGCCATCGTGCTGCCCGCTCTTTCACAGGGCTACGGTTTTCACTCCTGAGGGCATCGGTAGGAAGCCTGCTGCGTAGCGAGCGCCAATCTTAAAATGATGGAAGTTTGTAAAGACGCGCGATGCCTGCTTCAGAACCGCCGATAAACAAGGGTAGCATGCATAACAAGTGAAATCAACACGGCTCCTGCGAGAAAACCACGGCGAAAAATTAAAACATGAATATGCTCGGGAGCCCCAGTATCCTTGCTGCAGCTAACATTACGAGCACGAGGAACCACGGGGTCGAGGCAACAACGAATATTCTTACGTCCGTCAGCCTCCTGTACATCGCGTAGAAAACTATCGTGACGCTCGCCATGAGGGTGTACAGGAACAGGTGGAATAGGAACCTCGCGGCGAAGACTGGGAAAAACTGGACGAGGTAAGCAATCGTGAAGCCGTCGATGAACGAGAGCACGATCCCGACTGCAAACGCGCTCCACTCATCCTCGCTGGAGGGTCTCCCCTGGAATAGCCGGAGAGTCGCCGAAGCGAAGACCAGGACGAGTCCCGCAAGGGTGGGCACAATCATGGCATTGCTACCCCAACAACCCTATTTAAGCAATTTAGTTCAAAAACACTATTTAAACGCAAAGTTTTAATAAGCTTCCAGCACGTATTTACGCAAATGAAGGAGTGCATTGCACGCTACGCCCCGCTTATGCTCATCCTCTCCCTAGCTCTAATCACCTACCACACCCTACCCCCGCATGTCAAGGCCACTCCCAGGGGCCTCACGCTCACAAGCCCAGCCGCCAGCATCGTCCAGGCAGAGCCGCGAAACGAAACGCAAATCTACATCCTGGAAGTGCAGGTACAGCCCCTAAGCAGCCTAGTAAACGAGAAGATCGCATGCATCTACGGGGCCAAAATACAATCCATAAACACAACCACAGGGAAAATCACGCTCGATAACCCCGGCGACGCAGCCTGCATCCACCTCACGCTGGACAACCCCACAATCCACAAGGCTGTAGCGAGACTCGTGATAGTGGCGCAGGCGCAGCCGGAGGAGAGGAGAGAGCCACCACTAGCGCTGGTGGGAGCAGTCGCCTGCGTGGCGGCAGCCACATACCTCACCCAGACGGAGGGGGGCAGAGACAAGCTATTCAAGGCAGCCTCAATCCCCATATCCTACTACGTCGCTAGGCACGAAGACGTCCTAAGGAGCAGGAAGAGGGTCCAGATCCTCGAATACCTCAAGAAGGAGCCCGGGGCAAGCATGAGGAGAATAGCTAGGGAGACAGGCGTAAGCTTCGGCGAGGTACAGTGGCACCTATCAATCCTCGAAAGGCTCGGCTACGTCCACAGGGTAAGAATAGGGAAGTGGCACGTCTATTACCCGACAGGCACGGCTACGGAGAAGTGGCTAGCCAACTTCATGGCAAAGGAGCTGGGAGAAAGAATCATAGAGCGAGACGCGCAGGTGCTCGCGGAAATGCTCGAACGCTACCTATCCACGGGCACTGTTCCCATAGCCGTAATTAAGGAAAACATACCGCTAAACGCCAGAAACACGAACCACGCCAAGACCACTCATGCTTAGCCAAGCATAAATCTAATCACCGAAATGTCTACCTCCTCCCTGACCTCCGCGAGTAAAACCGAACTAAAAAGTTTATAAACCCCCAATTTACCCATGCTTGAAAGGTGGAAGCATGCAACCGAAAAGAACAACACTGACAGCCCTACTAATACTGCTGGCAACACTCTCCTTCGCCGCAGCAGCAGTAACACTCACCAACATCACCGAGTGGCACGTACAAAGCGCAGGAACACCGCCAATCGTCAAGGTTACAGGCACTGATGTAGACGGTAGCATCCTCAGCGTATCCACTACGACTGGAACCGATGGCACCAATAGGACGGTAATCACTATAAAAGGGTACACTGGAGACCCAACCTATTATAGTGAGGCAATCAAGATATGTAACAAGCATGCGAGCAAGACTTACTCGGTTAAACTAGTATCTAAAGGTGTCATCGGCGGCGATTGGACCTATGTCAAATACCTAAAGCTCTGGCTAGGCAGCACGGGACCGCTAACAATCGACAGCTCGCATCCTACAGGTGAAATTGGGCCAGTCAGCGTGGGGGCAAGCAGCTGCGTCTCCGTGCCAGCGGAAGTCTTAGTTACTCCTAATGCTCCCACAGGCTCAGACTTGATAAGCATAGAGGTTGATGTGGTCTCCACTGGTTGAGAATAGTTGGCAGTGAACCAAAATCTTTAAAATTAATTATTTTTTCTCTCTTATAGGTGTTATCTATGGATGTGAAGAAAGCTAGACTGAAGAAAAGCAGGCTCCTTGCGATGATTGCCATTGTTATCCTTACCAGTTTTACCGCGTTTTTAGCCCTGTACCCGCTGGGCATTCAGGCAGTTGTCCTCGGTGGTCTCAGGGATATTGAAGTGTATACTGGAGGAAAGCTCCTGAGTGGGGCTGTCCAGGTCTACGCTTCTAACGAGACCGTTTACTGTTACCCTGGTCTTCTCGAGCTGAGGAATAGTGGTGTCGCTGGCCTGCCATACACTCTCGGTGCGTCTTTGAGGCTCGGTGCTGGGCTCGAGTTTCTCGAGGTTAAGGCTAACGGGAGCATGGTTCTTGGTTTTGGCTCTGGCCTCAACTATTCTGGCAGTTTAAGGCTAGACCCGGGCTCCAGTGTGAGGCTGGACGTGTGTCTGAGGGCTGGTAAGCCAGGCTCCTTCACGCTGACCTTTGCGGATCCGAGGTATGAGAGTGCCACGAGGAGCTTGGTAACTGTTTCCTACGTGCTTGTAGACTGGTGGAACAATTCCTTCCCGAGGCGCATAACTCTGGCTCCCATTGTTTCTAGGGAAGGCGTAGCCCTCTTCGAGATAACTGCTGACGGCACCGTATACGTGAACGGCAAGCCCGTGAGGAAGGTTTCGAGCCTGGAGGGCGTCGAGGCTGGTGGCTTGGCTGTAGTATTGAAGAGTGGTGGGGCCCGGTACCTTCTCCCATTCCAGGTGGAGTCTTGGGCTAAGAGACTGGACGGGGTTCTTTATCCGACTGGTGTTAAGAGTGGCCGTGAGCAGATGTGGGGGTATGATAGGCTTGTCTTCTCTGCGTACCTAATGAATGGTTCACGTATAGAGATTTACCTTGGCGGCCGCCTTGGGGTGAACTTCACTGGCGACGTGAAAGTTCAAGACGGCAAGGTTGTCTTCGGCTCTGAGCATGCCTTGCTCAATGAGTGGGGCTTCTTCGGGGAAGGCTGGGGTGTCAACCTCTCGGGATACATTGTCTATCCTTACCAGGTTAGGCGCATAGAGTACAGCGACGCGGGCACGTGGAGACAATTAGTTAGTGGGCCTGCCCGGACCGTTTTCTGGTTTAATACTTCTGGCTTCTCAGACTACAGGATAGAGTCAGCCGTAGCTTTCTGGGGTAGGGGCGTGAATGCTACACAGATGTATGTCTGGCCCCAGGTCGAGTTCAGGGGGATAATCCTGGAGTGGGTTTCACCCATAATATCCCTGGGTAAGGGCTGGAGGCTGAGCTTTGACTGCGGGACCACGTGCAGCTCCCTGCCAGTAAAGGTGTTGCCCGGCAATGAGACAAGGGTCCAGCTTTGCCGGGACTTCTTTACGCCTGGGGGCGCGAGGTACGGCTACTTCCACATTGCACTGGTCAAGGCTCCACTAGCAGAGATAAAGAGCCTGGTCGCCAGCCTCTCAAGCTTCCCAGGTGGCTAGATGTGAGAAGAACGGGAGCACTTCTAATCGTTGTGTTTGCATGCGTAGTTGTATTGGCTGTAGTCACTATTACGAATGTGTCCGAGTGGCTTGTTCAGGCTTTGAAGCCCCCTGTTGTGAAGTACTGGAATTCGAGTCTCTACCCTTTGGTGAATGGGTCGTGGCGTGATGTTGGTGGGCTGAACGTCACCTACTATGGCTTGCTCTTTGTTCCGGCCTGGCAGGAAGACTATGTTGTGGGCCGTGTTGCTAATACCAGCAGGGCGGTTGCTCATTTCGAGAAGCTGTCTGAAGCTGGAAGCGGGACATATAATATATATCTCGGTAGCCAGCTTGAGCTCTCGAATAGCCAGGCCTCTGGACCAGATGTTTCTCTCCCGGCGAGTCTACGTTGGAGCAGTACGGCTAGTAATAGGTATAGTGTCCTGGCATGGCTTGTCTTCAGGTCGGGCGCTACCGCGAGGCAAATGGTCAACTTC
>Ga0080004_1129064_pt1 | contig 50670 bp, 59 predicted proteins | sample WasSprMetagenome_FD_69207 | JGI IMG/M metagenome (GOLD analysis project Ga0080004, IMG submission 69207) | Sulfidic aquatic microbial communities from Washburn Spring, Yellowstone National Park, USA - WS (SPADES assembly) (version 2) | ecosystem: Environmental > Aquatic > Thermal springs > Hot...
AAGGAAGAATAAGTTTCTTTGGAGGACTTCCAAAAGATGATTCAATAATTCAGATTGATTCAAATATAATACATTATAAAGAAATCTCAATTTTTGGTTCTTTTGCTTCAAACAGGAATGACTATATAAAAGCAGGAGAATTGATTTCTTCGGGCAAAATAGATGCGAAAAAGTTTATAACAGATGTAATACCTCTTGAAAAAATTGTGGAAGGGATAAAGAAAATAAGGAATGGAGAAGCACTTAAAATTGTGGTTAAAATAAATGGTTGAATATAAGAAATTTTTAAGAAAGACATTCCAACTTGCAGAAAAAGGAAAAGGACTTGTAAGTCCAAATCCACTTGTTGGTGCAATAATAGCAAAAGGAAATAGAATAATTTCTACTGGATACCATAAAGCATTTGGACTTCCTCATGCTGAAATTGAGGCATTAAATGATGCAAAAGAAAAGGCAAAAGGAGCAACTTTATATGTAAATCTTGAACCATGCTGCCACTGGGGAAAGACACCTCCATGCACAGAAGCAATAATTAAAGCAGGAATTAAAGAGGTAATTGCCTGTATGATTGACCCAAATCCTGTTGTTAATGGAAATGGTTTTAAATTACTTGAGGAAAATGGAATAAAGGTAAGATATGGATTTCTTAGGGATGAAGCAGAGGAATTTAACAGGTTTTATATAACAAATATTAAAAAGAAAAGACCTTATATTATTTTAAAATGGGCTCAAACAATTGATGGTAAAATTGCGACAAAAAATTATTCTTCAAAATGGATTACAGGTGAAAAGACAAGAGAATTTTTAAAGAGAAAAAGATTTGAAATTGATGGGATTTGTGTTGGAGTTAATACTATTTTAATTGATAATCCTTCTCTTGATTATATACCACCTGAATTTCAGACAAAAAAAAATTTAATTGAGAGAAAAAAGTATTACAAAATTATTTTTGACCCTTATGGAAAAACACCAGTTGGAGCAAAGATATGGGAAAATAAAAATTCAATAGTTTTAATTGTTTTTGATGAGAAAATTGAAGAGGAGAAAATTGAGAAGTACAGGATTAATGAAAACTTTGATTACTTAAAAATTCCTTTTGAAAATGGGAAATTTGATTTAAAAAAATTACTTGAAAAACTTCTTGAAAAAAATATTGGTATAATAATGGTTGAAGGTGGAAAATTTACATTAACAGAGTTTTTTGAAAAGAAAATTTTTGATGAGATATGGGCTTTTGTTGGAAATAAAATTCTTGGTGGAGAAAATTCAATATCTGTTTTTGGAGGTATTGATAAAGAAGATATAAATGAAGCAGTTGAACTTGAAAAAATAGAGATAGAGAAAATTGAAGATAATATTTTAATAAGGGGAAGAATATGTTCACAGGGATAATAGAAGAGATTGGTGTTATTAAAGGAAAGATGAGTAAAGGTAATGGATTTGAAATTGTTGTTGGTGGGAAGAAAGTTTTTGATGATTTAAAAGTCGGGGATAGTATTGCTGTTAATGGAGTGTGTCTTACAGTTGAGAGGATAGAAGGAAATAGTTTTTATGTATCAATAAGTTTACAAACTAAAAATGAGACAAATCTTGGTGAAATAAAAGTTGGTGAATATGTAAATCTTGAAAGAGCATTGAAAATCGGGGATAGAATTGGAGGCCATTTTATAACAGGACATATTGATTTTAAAACAAAAATTTCATCATTAAAAAGAGAAGGAGAATTTTATTCGTTGAAAATAAAGATACCTGAAGAATACAGGAAATATATGATAAAAAGGGGTTCAATTTCTGTTGATGGAGTATCTTTAACAATTGCAGAAGTTTTTAGAGATGAAATTCTTATTTATCTTATCCCTTTTACAATTGAAAATACAAATTTAAGGTTTAAAAAGATAGGCAGTTTTGTTAATATAGAAATTGATATTTTTGCTAAGTATCTTGTAAAATAGATGGGAAAAGTTCTTGTTTTTGGAGAGGTTCTTTTTGATGTAATTGAAGGGAATGAATATCTTGGAGGAGCGCCTTTTAATCTTGCATGCCATTTAAGAAAAAATAAAGTTGATGTTCTTTTTGTTACATCTATTGGTAAGGATAAAAGGGGAGAAAGAATCTTAGAAGCAATGAAAAAATATGGCCTTTCAGAAGAATTTGTAAAAATCATTGAGGACAAACCAACTGGAATTGTAAATGTAAAATTTGATAAAAATCAGCCGGAATTTGAAATTGTTTATCCATGTGCATGGGATTTTATTGAATTAGAGGAAGAAAAAATTAAAAAATTAATTGAAGAAGAGATAGAAATGTTATGTTTTGGATCACTTGCATTGAGAAGTCAGGTAACAAAAAATACTTTTTTAAAATTGATTTCGGTTTTTGGAAATTGTAAAAAATTCTGTGATATAAATTTCAGGAAACCTTTTTATAATAAGAATTTGGTTGAGTATCTTTTAAATATAACAGATATCTTGAAATTGAATGAAAGTGAACTTGATGAAATAGGAAAAATGTTTGGTTTAAAAGGAACCTGTGAAGAGATAATGTTTCAAATAAGAGAAAGGTTTAATATTGAAATTGTTTGTACTACTCTTGGAGAAAATGGAGCAATGATGCTATGGAATGACAAATTTTATAGAGAGGAAGGAATTAAGGTTGAAGTTGTTGATACAGTTGGTGCTGGAGATGCTTTTTCTGCTGGTTTTATAAAAGGTTATATTGAAAATTTAAATCCCAAAGAAATACTTAAAATTGCAAATAAACTTGGTGCATTTGTTGCTTCAAAAAGAGGGGCAATACCTGATTATTAAGGATATTTTGCTTCAATTATTGATTTTATACCACCCCGTGGATTAAATTCTCCTTTAACTTTTACCCATTTTGGTTTTGCTGCTTTTACTATATCTCTAAGAATTCTATTGACAGCATTTTCATAAAAAATTCCAAGATTTCTATATGCCTGAATGTAAATTTTAAGAGATTTTAATTCTATCACTTTTTTATCAGGTTCATATTCAATTGTTATTGTTCCAAAATCAGGTTGACCTGTTTTTGGACATAAGGAAGTATATTCAGGGATTATTATTGTTATTGTATACGACGGAAATTGATTTTCAAAACATTCAATTTCAGGTAATTCTGCGTTAAGTCCTTCCTTTGCAACATCTTTATAGTTTTTCATTTTTAGTATTTTATTTCAAAGTTTTTAAATTCTCCCTTATATTCTTCTTCAAATTTTTCTATTTTTCTGATATTACCTCCGAGATAACCATTTTTCAATTCTTCAATAAACTGGTCAAGTTTTTTTTCTTCTCCTTCAACAATTATTTCAACAGACCCATCAGGAAGATTTTTAACCCATCCAAAAACTCCAATTATGTTCCCTATTCTTCTTGCATACCACCTGAAACCTACTCCCTGAACAACTCCTTTTATATATAAGTGATACCTTTTCATTCCTAAAATAAAAAAGCCCGCCACAATTTTTGTGGCGGGCGTGCCTCATCAATATTCAGGATAAGGAGGTGGGGTTGTTGTTTTTTCTTTCTTTTCAGGTATTTCTGTGATAAGTGATTCAGTTGTCAGAAGTAATGCTGCCATACTTGAAGCATTTTCAAGAGCACTTCTTACAACTTTTGTTGGGTCAATAATTCCTGCTTCAACAAGGTCTTCAAAAGTATCCTTTTCAGCATTAAATCCAAAGTTTGGATTATCACTTTCCCTTACTTTCTGAACAACAACCGCTCCATCAAATCCAGAATTTTCTGCAATCTGTCTTAATGGTGCTTCAAGCGCTTTTTTAACAATCATTGCTCCTGTCTTTTCATCTGGGTCATCAAATTTTAATTTATCTATTTCATCCATGCATCTTATTAAAGCAACTCCTCCACCAGGGACAACTCCTTCTTCAACTGCTGCCCTTGTTGCACTTAAAGCATCCTCAACCCTTGCTTTTCTTTCTTTCATATCTGTTTCAGTAGGCGCTCCTACATTTATAACTGCAACTCCACCAGCAAGTTTTGCAAGTCGTTCTTGAAGTTTTTCTCTATCATAATCAGATGTTGTTTTTTCTATTTCACTCTTGATTTGATTGATTCTTCCCTGGATTTTTGATGCAGAACCAGCACCTTCAACAATTGTTGTATTTTCTTTATCAACTATAACTCTTTTTGCTCTACCAAGCATTGAGAGGTCAACATTTTCAAGTTTAAGTCCAAGTTCTTCCATTATTGCCTGACCACCTGTTAAAATCGCTATATCTTCAAGCATTGCCTTCCTTCTTTCTCCAAATCCAGGTGCTTTAACTGCACAGCACTGTAAAGTTCCTCTCAATTTATTCACAACCAGAGTTGCAAGTGCTTCACCTTCAACTTCTTCTGCAATTATAAGTAAAGGTCTTCCTGATTGAGCAATTTTTTCAAGAAGTGGTAGAATATCTTTTACAGAGGAGATTTTTTTGTCATGTATTAGAATATAAGCATCTTCAAGAACACATTCCATCCTCTCAGGGTCAGTAATAAAATAAGGGGAAAGATAACCTCTATCAAATTGCATCCCCTCAACAACTTTGAGTTCTGTTTCTGTTCCTTTTGCTTCTTCAACTGTTATAACTCCTTCTTTACCAACTTTATCCATTGCCTCTGCTATAATTTTCCCTATTTCAGTATCATTTGCTGCTGCTATACTTGCTACCTGCTGTATTTCATGTTTATCTTTAACAGGTTTGCTCATCATTTTTAATTTTGCGACAACTGCTTTAACTGCCTTTTCTATCCCTCTTCTTAAATGAACAGGATTTGCTCCTGCTGCAACATTTTTAAATCCTTCTTTTGCTATTGTAACAGCAAGCAAAGATGCAGTTGTTGTACCATCTCCTGCAACATCATTTGTTTTTGAGGCAACTTCCCTTAAAAGTTGTGCCCCAAGATTTAAATATGGGTCTTCAAGTTCAATTTCCTTTGCAATTGTTACTCCATCATTTATAACAGTTGGAGAACCAAATTTTTTTTCAAGAACAGCACATCTTCCTTTCGGTCCTAAAGTTGGTCTTAAAGAAGATGCCATTATTTCCATTCCCTCAAGAATTTTTCTTCTTGCCTCTTCACCAAGTAAAATCTGTTTTGCCATCTTTCACCTCCTTTTTATTTTTCTTCAACAATTGCCAGAATATCTTCTTCTCTTAAAATTATATATTGTTTTTCATCAATTGTTACTTCTGTTCCTGCATACTTTCCATATAAAACCTTATCTCCAACTTTAACTTCAACTGGAATAATTTCTCCTTTATCATTAAGTTTTCCCTTACCAACAGCAACTACTTTTCCTTCCTGTGGTTTTTCTTTTGCAGTATCTGGAAGAATTATTCCTCCTTTTGTTTTTGCCTCTGCTTCAAGTGGCTCAACGACTACTCTATCTCCAAGTGGTCTAATCTTAAATTTAGTAGCCATTGTTCACCTCCTTTTTGTTTTTTTGAAATAAAGAAATGAAAATTTTTTTAACTACCTCTTCTTTCTTTTTTCTATAGAATAATATTATACCCTTTTTAAAAAAATGTGTCAAGATATATTCACTTTAAAGTTTTTAAGTAAATAGAACCCAATAATTCAGGGAAAGTCATCTCCTTAATTTTGAAATCAGATTCAGAAAAAAGTTTATTATACTTTATATCCGTCAGGTTTATAATTACAGTATTTTTATCTTTTAAACTTTTGATTTTGATTGTCTCTGGAAGATATGAATAAATGTTCACTTCTTTTTCAGGAAATGGATAAATCATTATTATATCTGTTTTTTCTTTGTTGTTTAAAATTTCAATACTGCTAAAAGTATAAAACTTATCAAATATTTCAACATTTATATTACCATCAGAAAATGGATAATTGTAACTATAAGTTTTTGTTTTTTCTCTTTCTCCTTCTTTTGAAAACTGGATATTTGATTTAATCTCGTCTTCCTTTTCTTCTAAATATGAAAATAGTGCCCCAAGAAAATTTACAGGTAAAAAATTATTTTGCGGATTCCCATCTTTTTCCTGTTGTGTTTTTATTAAATTTTTTATATTTTCTTTTGTGTCTTTTAAAATTATTCCAAGAGAAGGTATAAGAATTTGTATCTTATCTTTTATCTGGGAATAAACAAAGTTATCTATTTCATTTGATAAATAAATGTAAAGATATTCAAATTCAAGTTTATCAGATTCAGGTGAAAATTTACCCTTCATATATCCATCAATTTTTAATGATTTTGGTAAAGTTTTTGAAAAAATTTTTTGAAATGGAATTATTAAAAGGTTATATGATTCATCAGAAAAAGTTATCTCACCAGAAATTTTACTTTCAATAGTTTCAATTCTTATAGATTGAGATTTTACTTTTAAGTTTTTAATCTGTGAAAAAAATTGGTCAATAATTTCATCAGAAAAACAGAGAGAAAAAAATATTAACCACAAAAATAATAAATTTTTCAGTTTTTTCATTTTGTCTCCTTTTTTTTGATATATTATACCTTAAAAAGAGGTCAAAGAATAAGAAGTATTGACTTTTTTTAAATGAGGATTTATAATTATTATATAAAAAGCGGGAATAACTCAGCGGTAGAGTGCGACCTTGCCAAGGTCGAAGTCGCGGGTTCGAATCCCGTTTCCCGCTCATGATTTTTAAAAATTGTTTTTATCTTTTTTTATGATATAATTATTACAAACAGTCAGAAAGTTGCTGCTGTGGCTCAGGGGTAGAGCACGTCCTTGGTAAGGACGGGGTCATGGGTTCGAATCCCATCAGCAGCTGAAGAAAAATTTAAAATGTAAAAAAGGAGGAGATAAATGGCAAAGGAGAAATTTGTAAGGACAAAGCCGCATGTGAATGTAGGGACAATAGGGCATGTAGACCATGGGAAGACGACATTAACCAGTGCAATAACATATGTATTGGAGAAAGCGAACAAAGCGAAGTTTTTGAAATATGAAGAGATAGATAAAGCGCCGGAGGAGAAAGAGAGGGGATTAACGGTAAACATAGCGCATATAGAGTATGAGACAGACAAGCGTCATTATGCTCATATAGATTGTCCTGGGCATGCAGATTATATAAAGAACATGATAACAGGAGCAGCGCAGATGGATGGAGCGATACTTGTAGTAAGTGCGCCAGATGGTCCTATGCCGCAGACAAGGGAGCACATATTATTAGCCAGGCAGGTAGATGTTCCAGCGATGGTAGTATTTATGAACAAGATGGATATGATGGAGGATGAGGAGTTAGTGGAGTTAGTAGAGCTTGAGGTAAGGGAGTTATTGAGCAAGTATGGATTTCCTGGGGATGATATACCGATAATAAAAGGGAGTGCATTGAAGGTATTGGAGTGTGGATGTGGGAAGAGGGAATGTCAGTGGTGTGGGAAGATATGGGAGTTAATGGATGCGATAGACAGTTACATACCGGAGCCTGTAAGAGTAATAGACCAACCATTTTTATTAGCGGTAGAGGATGTATTCAGTATAACAGGTAGGGGGACAGTAGCGACAGGGAGGATAGAGAGAGGGAAGATAAAGGTAGGAGAGGAAGTAGAGATAATAGGATTAAGTCATGAGATAAAGAAGAGTGTAGTTACAGGGCTGGAGATGTTCAGGAAGGAATTAGATGAAGGAGTAGCAGGAGACAATGTAGGGTTATTATTAAGGGGGATAGAGAAGGATGAGATAGAGAGGGGTATGGTAGTAGCGGCACCTGGAAGTATCACACCCCATACAAGATTTAAGGCGCAGGTATATGTATTGAAGAAAGAGGAAGGAGGTAGGCACACACCATTTTTCACTGGATATAGACCACAGTTTTATATAAGGACAACAGATGTAACAGGGGAGATAAAGTTGCCAGAAGGGGTAGAGATGGTGATGCCGGGAGATAATATAGAGATGGAGATAAAATTGATATATCCAGTAGCACTTGAGAAAGGACAGAGATTTGCGATAAGAGAAGGAGGGAAGACAGTAGGTGCTGGTGCTGTAACTGAAATAATTGAATAAAGGAGCAAGATGAGAGAAATAGTATCTTTGGTCTGTTCTGAATGTAAAAATAGAAATTATTATACAACGAAAAATAAAAAAGTTAAAAAAGATAAATTGCAGATTAATAAGTATTGTCCAAATTGTAAAAAGCATACTCTGCATACAGAAGGAAAGTAAAAATTTGGTTGACTTGACAGAAATATAAAAAAAGTGTATAATATTTTTTTGTCTAAAAATTTTTGAGAGAAATTAGGCCTGTAGCTCTAATTGGGAGAGCGGCGGACTCCAAATCCGTAGGGTGGAGGTTCGAGTCCTCCCAGGCCTGCTTGACAGGAATTTTTATGAAAGATAAAATAAAAAATTATTTATTGGAGGTCAGGGCAGAATTGAAAAAGGTTACCTGGCCTGACAAGAAAACTTTAAGATTGTCAACAGTTGTTATAGTTTTTCTTATGGTTATTATGGCGCTTTATTTTGGAATAATAGATTTGATTTTTTCAAAAGTTATAAGTTTAATAATAAGGTGAAAAAATGAGTAAATGGTATATATTACATGTTCGGACAGGACAGGAAAAAAGGATAAGAAAACTTCTTGAAAATAGAGTTAATGAAGATAAAAAAAGGATAACCCAAATTTTAATTCCAGAAGAAGAGGTTCTTGAAGTTGAAAAAGGAGAAAAAAAAGCAAAAAGCAGAAGGTTCTGGCCAGGATATATGCTTATTGAACTTGATGATGATTCAAATAATGAAATTGTATGGCATAAAATAAGAACAACACCGGGTGTTTTCGGATTTCTTGGAGCAGGTGAAACACCCATTCCTTTGAAAGAAGAAGAAGTTAAGGAAATACAGAAAGAAATAGAAGAAAGAAAGGCAAAACCATTACCAAAGGTTGAATTTAAAGTGAAAGATAGAATTGAAATTATTGATGGTCCATTTGTAGGTTATACTGGAATTGTTGAAGAAGTTTATCCTGAAAGAGAACGTTTAAAAGTAAGTGTATCAATTTTTGGAAGAGCAACATCTCTTGAACTTAATTTCTGGCAGGTTGAAAAAATTACATAAATAAAGGAGTAATAAGATGCCAGCAGAAAAAAAAGTAAAAGCAGTTGTTAAATTGCAGATACCGGCAGGACAGGCAACCCCTGCTCCTCCTGTTGGTCCTGCACTCGGTCAGCATGGTGTAAATATTATGGAATTTTGTAAACAGTTTAATAATCTTACCAAGGGAAAAGAAGGAACAACAATTCCTGTTGTTTTGACTATTTATGAAGATAGAAGTTTTACCTTTATACTTAAAACGCCTCCAACATCGGAATTGATAAAAAAAGCAATTAAGATTGTAAAGGGTTCTTCCACTCCTAAAAGAGAAAAGATCGGGAAAATAACAAGAAAACAGATTGAAGAAATAGCAAAAATTAAATTGCCTGATTTAAATACAAAAGATTTACAGAAAGCTATAAAAATTATAGAGGGTTCCTGTAAAAGTATGGGAGTAGAAATTGTTGATTAAAAGGAGTGATTATGTCAAAAAGATATTCTGCTTTACTGGAAAAAGTTGACAGGACAAAATTATACGATTTAGATGAAGCAATTGAAGTTTTAAAGGGACTCCATTCAACTAAATTTGATGAAAGTGTTAATCTTTCAGTAAAACTTGGGGTTGACCCTAAAAAACTTCAGCAACCTGTTAGAGGGTCAGTTGTATTGCCTAATGGAACAGGAAAGGAAGTTAAGGTTCTTGTATTTGCAAGTGGTGAAAATATTAAAAAAGCAATTGATGCCGGTGCTGATTATGCAGGTGGAAGCGAAATTGCTGAAAAAATAAAAAATGGATGGCTGGATTTTGATTATGTTATAGCAACGCCGGATATGATGAAGGTTGTTGCACCTCTTGGTAAAATTCTCGGTCCAAGAGGTTTAATGCCAAATCCTAAAACAGGAACGGTGACTGATAATGTTGAAAGTGCTGTTAAAGAAGCAAAGAAAGGCAAGGTAGATTTTAAAATGGATAAGGATGGCAATATTCATTTTTCTGTTGGCAAGATTTCTTTCCCATCTGATAAACTTAAAGAAAATATAGTTTCTGCTATTTCTGCAGTTTTAAGTGTTAAACCACAGGGTGTGAAGGGAACCTATATTAAAACAATACATCTTTCTTTAACTATGTCTCCTTCTGTAAAACTTAATGCTCATAAAATAATACAGGAATTAAAGGGAGTATAAAATGAAAAAATGGACTAAAAAGAGAAAAGAGCAATTGGTAAAAAAGTTGACAGAAGAATTTAAAAATAGTAAAATTAACATTTTAGGAAGTTTTTCAAATCTTACAGTTCTTGAGATGCAGAAGATGAGGGACAATATTAGAGAAGTCGGCGGAAATGTTATGGTTTTGAAAAATAATTTAATAGATTTAATATATCAGAATTTAAGTAAAGATGAGGTCTGTAAATTTATTAACGGACCAAGTTTTGTTATTTGGAGCAGTAAAGAAAATGAGATTGAAATAATAAAATCTGTTTTAAGTTTTCAGAAAGATACAGGAAAGATAGATATAAAAGGTGGAGTTTTGAATGGTGAAATAATAGGAAAAGATAAAATTGATCAACTTGGGAAATTGCCTGGTAAAAAAGAATTACAGGGTATGGTGATTACGATGATTAAGATGCCAACAATTAGATTAGTAAATTCACTTAAAAGTCCAATAACAAGAGTTATAAATGTTTTAAACCAAATTAAAAGCAAAAAGGAGAGTTAAAATGGAAAATGTAGAAAAAAATGTTGTTGATGAAATAGTAGAAAAAATTGAAAAACTTTCAGTTCTTGAAGTTGCTGAACTTGCAAAAAAACTTGAAGAAAAGTTTGGAGTAAGTGGAATGGTTGCTCCTGTTGGTGTTGTCAGTGCTTCTGCTCAACCTGCTTCTACTTCTGCTCCAGCAGAGGAAAAAACTACATTTGATGTAATTCTTAAGAATGCAGGTTCAAACAAAATTCAAACAATAAAAGAAGTTAGAGCAGTTACAAATCTTGGATTAAAAGAGGCAAAGGATCTGGTAGAATCATTGCCGAAAACAATAAAAGAGAAAGTTAGTAAAGAAGAGGCAGAAGAAATAAAGAAAAAATTTGATGCTATTGGAGCAGAAGTTGAAATTAAATAAATTTTGATTTTTTGAAATGGGGAATTAAATCTATATATTTTTATTTTTGTGTTTTTAATTTTTTAAAAAAAAGGAGTAAAAATGGAATTATTTGAAATTCCAGATTTGTTAACTATCCAGAAGAAATCTTATGAAGAATTTTTGCAAAAGGATATTTCACCAGAAGAAAGAAAGTTGAAAGGGCTGGAGGAGGTGTTCAGGAAAGTTTTTCCTGTTGAGAGTGAGGATGGATTATTAAAACTTGAATATGTTTCTTATTCAATTGAGGAACCATCAAATACTATTGAAGAATGTATAGAAGAAAAAATAACATATGAAGGCAAGTTAAAAGTTAAATTCCGCCTTTTAAGTTATAGAAAAACAGAAGAAAACGAATTAAAACTTGCAGGAGTTAAAGAGCAGACAGTTTATGTAGGTGGTATTCCTTTAATGACTGAAAGCGGAAGTTTTATAATAAATGGAATTGAAAGGGTTGTCGTCAATCAACTTTTAAGATGCCCTGGTGTCTATTTTAAGGAAGAAGAAGTAATTTTACAGAAAACATTATATTCAGCAAAAATTTATCCTTCAAGGGGTTTATGGATTGAAATTCATGTTGACCAGCATGATACACTCTGGGTTTTGATTGGTAAAAAGAAAATTTTTGCAACAACTTTTTTGAAAGCGATGGGTTTAACAGAAGAGGAAATTATAAAAAAGATATACGGAGAAGAGTATAAAAGTATTCAGGAACTACCTGAAAAATCAGTTTTAAGGATAACTTTTTTAAAGGATAATACAAAGGATAATGAAGATGCACTTAAAAGTATATATTCTGAATTGAGACCAGGATATCCTCCTATAATAAAAGAAGCAGAAAAATTCTTTAATTCTTTATTCTTTACAACTGAAACATATGACCTTTCAGAAGCAGGAAGAAGTCAGATAAATAAAAAACTCGGACTTAATTTAAAGGAAAGACATTTAACATCTGCTGATATTTTAGGAACTGTAAAATATCTCTTAAACCTTTATGAGAAAAATGAGGGAGAAATAGACGATATAGACCATCTTTCTAATAAGAGGGTAAGAACATCAGCAGAAATTATAAAGGAACATGTTTATGAAGGACTTGTCCGTCTTGCGAGATACTGTAAAGAAAAAATGGCACTTGTTGATAAAAGTAAGATTGAAAATGTTTCTCCCCAGGAGTTGATAAATCACAGATTTTTTATAAATGTTGTAAATGATTTTTTTGCAAGAAATCAATTGTCTCAGTTTCTTGACAAAACAAATCCACTTGCAGAAATAACCCATAAAAGAAGAATTACAGCAGTTGGAGAAGGAGGAGTTAAAGAGAGAAAAAGAGCAGGGTTTGAAGTTAGAGATGTCCATTATACTCATTTTGGCAAAATATGTCCCATAGAAACACCTGAAGGAGCAAATATTGGTTTAATAAATTCATTGACTGTATATGCTAAAACAGATGAACTTGGATTTTTAAGAACTCCTTATTTTAAGGTTGAAAATGGTTATGTTAAAAGAGATAAAATAGAATATTTGAGTGCAGATGAAGAAGAAAAATATAATATTGCTCCTTCTGATACTCCTTATGATGAAAACACAGGAGAAATATTAAATGAAAAAGTTTTAATTCGTGGTAAGGAAGGTAGTTTTGAAGAGATTGATAGAGAAGAAGTTAATTATATAGGAATTTCTCCTGTTCAAATAGTGGGTGTAAGTGCTTCTTTAATTCCATTTCTTGAACACGACGATTCAAATAGAGCATTAATGGGTTCTAATATGCAGAGACAATCAGTTCCACTTATTAAACCAGACCCTCCAATTGTTAAAACAGGAATGGAAAAGTATGTCGTTAGAGATTCAGGAGCAGTAATAAAGGCAAAAAATTCAGGTATTGTTGAATATGTTGATGCAGAGAAAATTGTGGTTAAGAGGGATAATCCAGGTTTATTCCCATGGGAAGAGAAGGATATTTATTATCTGAAAAAGTTTAAAAAGACAAATCAGGATACCTGTTTTCATCAAAGGCCAGTTGTAGATGTTGGGGATAAAGTTGAAGTAGGTCAGGTTCTTACAGATGGTTTTGCAATTTCAAAGACAGGAGAACTTTCACTTGGAAAAAATGTTCTTGTTGCATTTATGCCATGGCATGGATACAATTATGAGGATGCTATATTAATAAGTGAAAGATTGGTAAAAGATGATGTTTTTACTTCCATTCATATAAAGGAGTTTGAAGTTGAAGCAAGGGATACTGAACTTGGACCAGAAGAAATAACTGCGGATTTACCAAATGTTCCTGAAGAAGAACTTGCAAATCTTGATGAAGAGGGGATAGTTAAAATAGGCACAGAGGTTGAACCAGATGATATACTTGTAGGGAAAATTACTCCGAGAGGAGAATCTGAATTAACTCCAGAAGAAAAACTTTTAAGAGTTATTTTTGGAGAAAAGTCAAAGAATGTATTAAATACTTCTGAGAGAGTTCCTCCAGGAGTTAAAGGTGTTGTTATAAATGTAAGGAAATATAAAAGAAGAGAAGATGTTTCAGAAGAAGAAATAGAGAAAGAAGTGAAGCAGATGTTGAAGTCATTTAAAGAGAAAGAGAAAATAGTGAAAGATATTATAACAGAAGAGATTAAAAAATTCCTTAAAAGTAAAAATATAAAAACAAAAGTAACATCAGGAATAAGTGGATGGGAAAAATTGATTAATAAAGTTCCTGATGATGTAAAAAAAGAACTCCAAAAAATAATTGATATAGGAAAAAGTGAACTTGAAAAGATAGAAATACAGGCAAGAGAAGAGGAATTAAAAATAAGAAAAGGATATGAACTTGACCCGGATGTAAGAATGAAAGTTGTTGTTGAAATTGCGACTAAAAAGAAGATTGCTGTTGGTGATAAAATGAGTGGAAGACATGGGAATAAAGGAGTTGTGGGGAAAATTCTGCCTGAGGAAGATATGCCATTTTTGGAAGATGGAACACCTGTTGATATTGTTTTAAATCCACTTGGAGTTCCTTCAAGAATGAATATCGGACAGATTCTTGAGACACATCTGGGCTGGGCATTAAAGGCACTTGGATATAGTTTAGAAGCTCCTGTATTTAAAGGTGTTGAAGAATTCAGGATAAAACAACTTTTAAAAGAGGCGGGATTACCTGAAAGCGGGAAAACAGTTCTTTATGATGGTCAAACAGGAGAGCCATTTTATCAACCAGTAACTGTTGGGTATATGTATATGATGAAATTAATACATCTCGCAGATGAGAAAATTCATGCAAGATGTACTGGTTCATATTCATTAATAACCCAGCAGCCACTTGGAGGGAGAGCACAGTTTGGTGGACAGAGATTTGGAGAAATGGAGGTATGGGCACTTGAAGGATATGGCGCTGCTTATACATTGAGAGAAATGCTTACTGTTAAAAGTGATGATACAGAGGGAAGAAAACAGATGTATGAGGCAATTGCTAAGGGACTTGATTATCAGGGAGAAAATATTCCTGAATCATTTAAGGTTTTGAAAAAAGAATTGCAGGGACTTGGTTTTGATATGAGGCTGGAAAAAAGAAAGATAGGAGAAGAGGAAAAGGAAATTGTAACAATAAGAGTTGCAACACCAACAACAATTAGGTCATGGTCATATGGAGAAGTTAAGAAGGCGGAAACATTGAATTATAGAACATTAAAACCTGAAAGGGATGGACTCTTCTGTGAAAAAATATTTGGACCTGAAAAGGATTATGAATGTGCCTGCGGAAAATATAAAAAATTAAGATATAAAGGGATTATATGTGATAGATGTGGAGTAGAGGTAACTTCAAGAAAGGTAAGAAGAGAAAGGATGGGACACATTGAACTTGCAACTCCTGTTTCCTATGTATGGTTATTCAAAAGTGCTTCTAACTGGCTTGGTTTAATTCTTGACCTTTCTCAATCAGAACTTGAAATGGTTCTTTATTATGAAAGGTATATAGTTGTTGACCCTGGAGAAACTAATCTTAAAGAAAAAATGTTGCTCACAGAAAAAGAATATCAGGAATATAGAGAAAAATTTGGAAATAAATTTAAAGTTGGAATAGGTGCAGAGGGAATAAGAGAATTGCTTAAAAAGATAGACCTTAATAAGATGGAAGAAGAAATAAAGGAAGAATTGAAGAAAAAGAAAAAAACATATGAAGAAAAGAGAGAACTTATAAAAAAGTTGAGAATGGTTCAGGGATTGATAAAGACACAGGTTAAACCAGAATATCTTGTTACGGATATAATTCCTGTAATTCCACCTGATTTAAGACCTCTTTTACCACTTGATGGTGGAAGATTTGTTGCTTCTGATTTAAATGATTTATACCAGAGAGTTATTAACAGAAATAACAGATTGAAAAAACTTATTAAACTTCAAACACCTGATATAATTGTAAGAAATGAAAAAAGATTACTACAGGAAGCAGTCGACGCTTTAATGGATAATGGAAAACATGGAATGCCTGTTCTTGGTAAAGGTAAAAGACCTTTAAAATCACTTGCAGAGGCGCTGAGAGGGAAACAGGGAAGATTCAGACAGAATCTACTTGGTAAAAGAGTTGATTACTCAGGAAGAGCAGTTATTGTAGTTGGTCCTGATTTAAAATTAAATGAATGTGGAATACCAAAAGAGATGGCTCTTGAACTTTTCAGTCCATTTGTTTTAAGAGAATTTAGAAAAAGAGAATATTTCCATACCCTTGGAAGTGCAAAAAGAGCAATAAGAGAAAACAGACCCGAGGTATGGGAAACTCTTGAAAAAGTTATAAAAAATCATCCAGTTCTTCTAAATAGACAGCCAACATTACATAGATTGAGTATTCAGGCATTTGAACCAAGATTGATAGAAGGTAATGTTATAGCAATTCATCCACTTGTGTGTCCTGCTTATAATGCTGATTTTGATGGAGATACAATGAGTATACATGTTCCTTTAACTCCTGAAGCAATACTTGAGGCAGAACTTTTGATGAAGGCAACAACACATATTCTTTCACCTGCAAATGGAAGACCTGTTGTAACACCTACAAGAGATATAGTTATGGGATGTGCTTATTTAACTTACATTAGTGATGAAGAAGAATATCCGAAAGTTATTTCAAGTTTTGATGAGGCAAAGTATCTTAATTATATAGGAGAACTTGAATTGCATAGACCAATAAAGGTTAAAAATGAGAACGGGAAAATAATATTGACAACAGTTGGAAGAATTATATTCAATGAGATTATTCCTGAAGAAGTTCCATTCAAAAATGAGGTGTTTGAATCAAGTGGACTTGAAAAACTTATAGATGAAATTTTCAAAAAATGTGGATATGAAAAGACAGTTGAATTTCTTGATGCATGTAAAGAACTCGGTTTTTATTATGCAACTGTAAGTGGAATAACTATTGGTATAGATGACCTTATTATTCCTGAAATAAAACAGAAATTAATTAATGAAGCAAAGAAAGAAGTTGAAAAAATAGAAAAAAATTACAGAAAGGGAATAATTTCAGAAGGAGAAAAATATAATAGAAAGATAGATATATGGACATCTGTAACCAATGAATTACTTGAACATGTTATGAATGCAATAAAAAATGATGTAAAGACCAGACCTTTCAGAATCAATCCAATTTATTTAATGGTATCATCAGGAGCAAGAGGAAATAAAACTCAGGTTGCACAGTTAATGGGTATGAGGGGACTTATGATAAGACCTACAAAGAAAGTAACAGGAGGGATTGGAGAGATTGTAGAGAATCCAGTTATTTCAAATTTCAGGGAGGGATTAACTGTTCTTGAATATTTCATTTCAGTTCACGGTGGAAGAAAGGGACTTGTTGATACTGCATTAAAAACATCAGATGCTGGATATTTAAGCAGACGTCTTGTTGATGTTGCACATTCTGTTATAGTAATAGAGGAGGATTGCGGCACACTTGAAGGTATTTATGCAAGTCCTTTACTTGAAGGAGATGAAGAGTTTATTTCTTTAAAGGAGAGAATTGTTGGAAGAACTGCCCTTGATAATGTGGTTGATATAATAACTGACCAGGTAATTGTTGAAAGTGGAGAAATTATAGATGAAGAAAAAGCACAAAAAATTATAGATGCCGGTATAAACAGGATAAGGATAAGAAGTGTTTTAACATGTAAGGCAGAAAAAGGTGTATGTGCAAAATGTTATGGATGGGATTTATCAAGAAGAAAAATTGTTAATATAGGAGAAGCGGTTGGAATTATAGCGGCTCAATCAATAGGAGAACCTGGAACACAATTAACTTTAAGAACATTCCATACAGGTGGTGCTGCATCAAGAGGGGTTGGTCCTTCTTCAATAACAAGTAAAAATGAAGGGAAGATAAAATATCTTGAGGATTTGAAAGTTGTAAAGAATAAAGAAGGTAAAAATATTGTCTGTCAAAGAGAAGGAAGTATTATAATTGTAGATGAAAGGGATAGAGAACTTGAAAGATATACATTAAGGGTTGGTTCTGTAATTGAATTTGAAGATGGAGCATATGTAGCAAAAGGTAAGGTTATAGCACAATGGGATCCTTATTCAATTCCTGTTATAGTTGATAAAAGTGGTATCGTTAAATACAAAGATATAGAGGTTGGAAAGACAGCAAAAGAGGAGTTAGATTCTACTTCAAAAAGAAAAAATTTAACCATCATTCCACATAAAGAAGATATGGATCCACAGATTCTTCTTTTAGATGAAAAAGGAAATATAGTGGGTAACTATCATATTCCAATAGGCGCAAATATAATTGTTAATGAAGGAGATAAGGTTACACAGGGAGAAATTATTGCAAAAACACCAAGAACAGTAGGAAGGGTTCAAGATATAACAGGAGGGCTTCCAAGAGTTTCTGATTTATTTGAAGCAAGGCCTCCGAAAAATCCGGCTATATTAGCAGAAATAGATGGAGAGGTAAGGATAGAGATAGATAAAGGAGAGAGAAGAGTAAAGATAATAAATAAAGAAACAAAAACAGAAAAAGAATATATTATACCTTTCTGGAAAACACTCGTTGTAAGTGATGGCGATTATGTGCTTGCTGGAACAGAGTTAACAGATGGATTTAAATCATTGAATGATATTTTGAGAATTCAGGGAGAAAAGAAAGTTATGGAATATCTATTAAATGAAATTCAGAAAGTTTATAGAATTGAAGGAGTTAAGATAAATGACAAGCATATTGAGGTAATTATAAAACAGATGCTTTCAAGAGTGAGAGTTGAAGACCCTGGCGATACATTTCTGCTTGAAGGAGAAGAAATAAACAGATATGAGATACAGAAAATAAATGAATCACTGCCAAAAGGTAAAAAACCAGCAACATTTAAACCTCTTATTCTTGGCATCACAAGAGTAGCCCTTGGCAGTGATAGTTTTATATCCGCTGCATCCTTCCAGGAAACGATGAAGGTTTTAACAAATGCTGCAATATTGGGAGCGGAAGATTATCTTGAAGGATTGAAGGAAAATGTTATTCTTGGTAGATTGATACCTGCTGGAACAGGGATTTTTGATAAGAAAGAGGAAAAAGTAGAAGAATATCAATATGTATTAAATAAATCAGATATGGGTGCACTCCCGGAACTAGGGAAAAGTGGGAGAATATCAATAAATATAAAAATGGAGGTAAAAGATGCCAACGATAAATCAATTGTTGAGAAAAGGAAGAAAACCAAAAGTTAAAAAATCAAAATCAACTGCGCTTGAAAAAAATCCTTTCAAAAAGGGTGTTTGTTTATATGTTAGAACTATGACTCCAAAAAAGCCAAATTCAGCATTGAGAAAAATAGCGAAAGTGAGATTGACAAATGGCAAAGAAGTAATTGCATACATTCCAGGAATTGGACATAATCTTCAGGAGCACTCAATAGTTCTTGTCAGAGGTGGAAGAGTTAAGGACTTGCCAGGAGTAAAATATCATATAGTTAGAGGTGTATATGATGCACAAGGTGTTGAAAATAGAAAGAAATCAAGGTCAAGATATGGAACTAAAAGAGCCAAACAGGAGAAAAAGGAGGGTTAAAAATGCCAAGAAGAAAAAGAGCGGAAAAAAGAATTATTGAGCCAGACCCCAGATATAATGATTATGAAGTAGCAAAATTTGTTAATAAACTTATGTGGGATGGAAAAAAGACACTTGCATATAGAATATTTTACACCGCTATGGATATAATAAAAGAAAAAACAAACCAGGATCCTTTAAATGTTTTCAAAAAGGCATTAAATAATGTTAAACCAAAACTTGAAGTTAGACCGAGAAGGGTTGGAGGAGCTACATATCAGATACCAATGGAAGTTCCTGCTCATAGAAGTTTGTCCCTTGCAATTAGATGGATGGTTGAATCAGCGAGAAGTAGAAAAGGAAAACCAATGGCATTACGGCTTGTAGATGAAATCCTTGAAGCAGCAAGAGGCGAAGGTCCAAGTGTTAAAAAGAAAGAAGATACACACAAAATGGCAGAGTCCAACAGGGCTTTTGCTCATTACAGATGGTAATTCCTTCAAAACTTTAAAATTAAAAAATAAAGGGATTATTATGATTGAGAAAGTGAGAAATATAGGGATTATTGCACATATTGATGCTGGAAAGACTACAACAACAGAGAGATTTCTTTATTATACCGGTAAGACATATAAAATTGGTGATGTTGATGAAGGAACAGCGGTTATGGACTGGATGGATCAGGAAAAAGAAAGAGGGATAACAATTCAGGCAGCAGCAACAACATGTTTCTGGAAAGGATATAAGATTAATATAATAGATACTCCAGGACATGTTGATTTTACTGCTGAAGTAGAAAGGTCTTTAAGAGTTCTTGATGGAGCAATAGGAATTTTTTGTGGAGTTGCTGGAGTTCAACCGCAATCAGAAACTGTATGGCGCCAGAGTGAAAAATATAATGTTCCAAGGATTATTTATGTAAATAAAATGGATAGAATTGGAGCAGATTTTTTTAGAGTTATTGAAGATATAAAGAAAAAATTGAGAGTGAAGCCATTAATTCTTGTATTGCCAGTTGGAAAAGAAGATAAGTTTACCGGTCTTATAGATATTATTGAAAAAAAGGTAATTTTTTATAATTCTGAATTTGAAACAGATGCAGAAATAAGGGAAATAGACGATGATTATAAAGATGAAGTAGAAAAATACAGAAATAAATTAATTGAAGAACTTGCTGAAATAGATGAAGAAATTATGGAAAAATACATTAAAGAAGAGTACATTTCAAATGATTTAATAAAAATGGCCATTAGAAAAGCAACTATTTCCTGTAAGATTTTTCCTGCATTCTGTGGTTCTTCTTTGAAAAATAAAGGAACAATGTTGCTTCTTGATGCTATTTGTGATTATTTACCTTCTCCACTGGATAGAGGTGCAATAAATGGGATAAATCCTATAACAGGTAAAAAAGAAGTAAGACACCCTCTTCCTGACGAGAAATTTTCAGGAATTATTTTTAAAATATACAATGATTTACATTTCGGAAAAATATTTTATGCGAGAATTTATTCAGGAAAACTTAAAAAAGGTGATACAGTGAGCAATTCTTCAAGGGGTAAAAAAGAGAAAATTTTGAAAATTCTTGAAATTCATGCAAATAAGTTTTTTAGCAGGGATGAAGCAATTGCAGGTGATATAGTTGGGATTATTGGTTTGAAAAACACATATACAGGAGATACATTGAGTGAAGAATCAAGTCCTGTTATTTTTGAATCAATAAATTTCCCTGAGCCAGTAATTTATACAGCAATTGAACCAAAGATAAAAGGTGATTATCAAAAAGTTTATGATACAATTCAAAAAATTCTGGAAGAAGACCCTACTTTAAAAATGAAAATTGATGAAGAAACCGGACAGATAATTTTAATGGGTATGGGAGAATTACATATAGAGGTTATTGCAGAAAGGTTAAGAAGAGAATATAAAATACCTGTGCGTCTTGGAAAACCAGAGGTTGCTTATAGAGAAACAATTTCAGTATCTTGTGAAGGAGAAGGAGAATTTATTAGTACAGTGGGAGATAAAACAAATTATGGATATGTTGTTTTAAAACTTGAACCTGCAGGAAAAGGAGAAAAATTTAAATTTTTTAATCTGGTAGATAGAGATAAATTACTTCCTGAATTCATTCCTTCAATAGAAGAAGGAATTAAAGAGTGTCTTGAAGTTGGAGTTTATGGTTTTCCTATTATTGATATAAAAGTTAATCTTGTTGATGCAAAATTTAATCCAGAAAATTCAACCCATCTTGGATATAAGGTTGCATCTGTAATTGCTTTTAAAAACGCTTATAAAAAAGGAGTTCCAGTTATACTTGAGCCAATAATGAGAATAGAAATTTTAACTCCAGAAGAGGTTCTTGGCGAAGTGATACATGATTTTACAATGAGAAACGGAAAAGTTACAAATATAGAAATTCACGGGAATACAGGAATTATCAATGGAAATGTGCCTCTTAAGAAAATTTTTGGTTATTCAACAATTTTAAGATCCTTGACACAAGGAAGAGGAAGTTTTATAATAGAACCATTATATTATGAAGTTGTATCTGATGAAGAATTCAAAAAAATAGTAGGGATAGGAGTTTCCTGATTTTTGATGAAATAAAAAGGAGGAGATAAATGGCAAAGGAGAAATTTGTAAGGACAAAGCCGCATGTGAATGTAGGGACAATAGGGCATGTAGACCATGGGAAGACGACATTAACCAGTGCAATAACATATGTATTGGAGAAAGCGAACAAAGCGAAGTTTTTGAAATATGAAGAGATAGATAAAGCGCCGGAGGAGAAAGAGAGGGGATTAACGGTAAACATAGCGCATATAGAGTATGAGACAGACAAGCGTCATTATGCTCATATAGATTGTCCTGGGCATGCAGATTATATAAAGAACATGATAACAGGAGCAGCGCAGATGGATGGAGCGATACTTGTAGTAAGTGCGCCAGATGGTCCTATGCCGCAGACAAGGGAGCACATATTATTAGCCAGGCAGGTAGATGTTCCAGCGATGGTAGTATTTATGAACAAGATGGATATGATGGAGGATGAGGAGTTAGTGGAGTTAGTAGAGCTTGAGGTAAGGGAGTTATTGAGCAAGTATGGATTTCCTGGGGATGATATACCGATAATAAAAGGGAGTGCATTGAAGGTATTGGAGTGTGGATGTGGGAAGAGGGAATGTCAGTGGTGTGGGAAGATATGGGAGTTAATGGATGCGATAGACAGTTACATACCGGAGCCTGTAAGAGTAATAGACCAACCATTTTTATTAGCGGTAGAGGATGTATTCAGTATAACAGGTAGGGGGACAGTAGCGACAGGGAGGATAGAGAGAGGGAAGATAAAGGTAGGAGAGGAAGTAGAGATAATAGGATTAAGTCATGAGATAAAGAAGAGTGTAGTTACAGGGCTGGAGATGTTCAGGAAGGAATTAGATGAAGGAGTAGCAGGAGACAATGTAGGGTTATTATTAAGGGGGATAGAGAAGGATGAGATAGAGAGGGGTATGGTAGTAGCGGCACCTGGAAGTATCACACCCCATACAAGATTTAAGGCGCAGGTATATGTATTGAAGAAAGAGGAAGGAGGTAGGCACACACCATTTTTCACTGGATATAGACCACAGTTTTATATAAGGACAACAGATGTAACAGGGGAGATAAAGTTGCCAGAAGGGGTAGAGATGGTGATGCCGGGAGATAATATAGAGATGGAGATAAAATTGATATATCCAGTAGCACTTGAGAAAGGACAGAGATTTGCGATAAGAGAAGGAGGGAAGACAGTAGGTGCTGGTGCTGTAACTGAAATAATTGAATAACTAAATTAAAAAAAAAATTTGCATTGCAGAAAAAAAAGTGGTATAATATATTTTTATTGAAAAAATAAACGGAAAATTAAAATGGAAGGAAAAAGAATAAGAATAAAATTGAAATCTTTTGATTATAGATTACTTGACAGGTCTGTGAAAGAAATAATTGAAATTGCAAGAAGTACTGGTGTTAGAATAAATGGACCTGTTCCATTACCAACTAAGAAAGAAATTTATACTGTTTTAAGGTCTCCACATGTGAATAAAAAAAGTAGAGAGCAATTTGAATTAAAGATACATAAACGACTTATAGATATAATTGAACCAACACCAAGAACTGTTGATGCTTTAAGTAAATTAAGTTTACCTGCGGGAGTTGAAGTTGAGATGAAGGAAATTTGAGGTGGAAAATGGGAATAGGATTTATAGGTAAAAAATTAAAAATGACACAGGTTTTTACAGATAATGGAGAGGTTGTTCCTGTCACTCTGGTTGAATGTAAAGAAGGATATGTTGTTGATTTAAAAACAGAAGAGAAAGATGGTTACAATGCTGTAAAAGTTGGATTTGAAGAAGTAAACGAAAAAAAATTGAATAAGCCATTACTGGAATATCTGAAAAAAAGAAATCTTCCACCTTTAAAAATCTTAAAAGAATTTAGATTTAGAAATAAAGAAGAAATGAAAGAGTTTAAGATTGGAGATAAAATTAAAATAGATTTAATTTTAAAAGAAGGCGATTATATTGATGTTACAGGAAAGTCCATAGGTAAAGGTTTTCAGGGAGTGGTGAAGAGGCATGGTTTCCATGGAGGACCTGCGACTCATGGTTCAATGTCTCACAGGGCACCTGGTTCAATCGGTCCAACTGCTCCTCAAAGGGTTTTAAAAGGAAGAAGGATGGCAGGACATATGGGAGCAGAAAGAGTTACTATTCAGAACTTGCAAATTTTTAAAATATTGAGTGATGAAAATTTGATTATGATAAAGGGAGCATTACCTGGACCATCAAATTCATATTTGATTATTAAAAAAGCAATAAAAAAGAAGGTAAAAAATGGTTAAAATAGGAGTTTATGATATTGAGGGAAATTTAATTGGTGAAAAGGAAATTTCAGAAAATATTATTAAAGAGCCGGTTAATAAAGATGTTCTATATTATTATACTGTTGGTTATTTATCAAATCAGCGACTTGGAACTCATTCAACAAAAACAAGAGGTGAAGTAAGTGGAGGAGGGAAGAAACCCTGGAGACAGAAAGGGACAGGTAGAGCAAGAGTTGGTTCAATCAGGAATCCAATATGGAGACATGGAGGAATTGCTTTTGGTCCAAAACCAAGGGATTATTATATTAGATTGCCCAAAAAAGTTAGAAGAAAGGCACTCGTAGAATCAATAAGAGATAAGGTTATGGAAAATAGGGTAATATTTTTGAGAATAGATAATATTGAAAAACCCAAAACTAAAATTTTCAGTAATTTTTTGAAAAAGATTGGATATGAAAAAGAAAAAGTTTTATTTGTTTTCAAAAATGCAGAAAAAAAGGCGAATAAAATTTTATCTGTAAGGAATTTATCTCTTGCAAAGTATGATTATATAGACAGAATAAATGCCTATGAAATTTTAAACAGTGATAGATTGATTTTGGAAGAAGATTGTTTTGAAAATTTTAAAAATTTTTTAGAAGGAGGAGAAATTGTTTGACCCTTATAAAATTGTGAAAGGTCCAAAAATAACAGAAAAAAGCACAGATCTATTAAATAAAGAGAATAAATATGTTTTCCGTGTTGATAGAAAAGCGAATAAAAATCAAATTAAAAAAGCGATAGAAGAAATTTATAAAGTTAAAGTGGAAAAAGTTTTTGTTGTAAATGTAAAGCCAAAAAAAAGAAGATATAGATTTTATATTGAAGGATATAAATCAGGATATAAAAAAGTGATTGTTAAATTGAAAGAAGGAGAAAAAATTGCCATTACGTAAGTTAAAACCTGTTACTCCGGGGCAGAGACAAGCAGTTTTGCAGGACTTTTCTGATATTACCAAGACAGAACCAGAAAAGTCCCTTGTTTTTGGTTTGAAAAAAACTGGTGGAAGAAATAATACAGGCCGTATTACTACAAGACATATAGGTGGAGGGCATAAAAGATTATACAGAATAATTGATTTTAAAGGAAGGATTGGATATGAAGCAATTGTTAAAAGTATAGAATATGACCCAAATAGAAATGCCAGAATTGCTCTGATTACATATACTGACGGTGTAAAAAGTTATATTATCGCTCCTTATGGACTTTCTGTTGGAGATAGAATTAAATGTGGAGAGGATGCAGAAATAAAAGTTGGAAATAGATTACCTTTGAAAAAAATTCCTGAAGGTGTCCAGATATATAATATTGAACTTATTCCGGGTAGAGGTGGGAAATTGGTTAGAAGTGCAGGGACTCTTGCAACTTTAATGGTTAAAGGTGAGAAATATGCCCAGGTAAGATTGCCATCAGGAGAAGTTAGGTTATTTGACCTTAATTGTTATGCATCAATAGGTCAGGTTAGTAATCCAGAATATAAATATGTGAAACTTGGTAAAGCAGGAAGGACAAGGAATCTTGGTATAAGGCCAACAGTAAGAGGAACAGCAATGAATCCAGTTGACCATCCTATGGGTGGAGGAGAAGGAAGAGGTAAAGGTCACCAACCTCAGAGCCCAACAGGAGTTCCTGCAAAAGGATATAAAACAAGAAAAAAGAAAAAACCATCAGATAAATTAATAATTCAGAGAAGGAAACAAAAATGAGATCAAAGAAAAAAGGTCCGTATGTTGATAAAAAACTTCTTGAAAAAGTTTTAAAACAAAAAGAGACGGGTAAAAAGGAAGTTATTAAAACATGGGCAAGAAGTTGTACCATTATCCCTGAATTTGTTGGACATACTTTTGGGGTTCACAATGGTAGGACTTTTATTAATGTTTATGTCACAGAGAATATGGTAGGTCATCGTTTTGGAGAATTTGCACCAACAAGGACTTTTAGAGGACATGGTGCTCATACTGAGAGAACAAAAGAAAAGAAATAAAGGGAATTAAAAATGGAAGTAAAAGCAAAAGCAAAATATGTTAGAATTGGTCCGAGAAAGTTGAGAGTTCTTGTAGAACTTATTAAAGGGAAAACTATTGAAGAGGCGGTTGGAATTCTTAGAAATGCAAAAAAGAAAGGAGCAAGAATTCTTGAAAAAGTTATTAAAAGTGCAGAGAATAATGGAAAAAATAAAGGAGAAGGGATTGAATGGAGAATAAAAAACATAATAATTGATGGAGGTCCAATGTTAAAAAGATTTAGAGCAGCAAGTATGGGAAGAGGTGTTATGATTAGAAAGAGGACATCTCATATTACTGTTATACTTGAAGGGGAAGGAGAAGAATAATGGGACAAAAAGTTAATCCTATTGGTTTGAGAATAGGGATAGTTGAACAATGGAGAAGTAAATGGTTTGCTCCGAAAAAAGAGTTTAAAGAGTTGTTGAGAGAAGATGTTTTAATAAGAGAATATATAAAAAGGAGATATCCAAGAGGAACAATTGCTAAAATTGAAATAGAAAAAACAGATAAAATAAGAATTAAAATATATACACCAAGACCGGGAGTAGTTCTTGGAAGAAAAGGTGCAGAAATTAATCAATTGAGGGATGAATTATATGGAATTTTTAAAAAACAGATAACAATTGATTGCATTGAAATAAATCAACCAGGAACAAGTGCACAGTTTCTTGCTGATTCAATTGTTATACAACTTGAAAAAAGAGTTCCACACAGACAGGCAATTAAAAAGGCAATGGATCTTGCAATGCAATCAGGTGCAAAGGGAATAAAAGTAAGGATTTCTGGTAGAATTGGAGGGGTAGAAATTGCAAGAAGTGAACAATATATCCAGGGTAAGGTTCCACTTCATACATTGAGAGCAAAAATTGATTATGCCACAAGCACTGCTTTTACAAGAAGTGGAACAGTAGGGGTAAAAGTATGGGTTTATCTTGGAGAAGTTCTTGAAGAAAAAGGAGAAAAAGATGCCGTTAATGCCTAAGAGAGTTAAATACAGAAAAATGCAGAGAGGAAGGACAAAGGGAAAAGCCGAAAGAGGCACTAAACTTTTTTATGGAGAATATGGTTTAAAAGTTCTTGAGCCCGGATGGATAACTGCTTCACAAATTGAAGCAGCAAGAATTGCAATAACTCATTATTTGAAGTCAAAGGGTAAACTCTGGATTAGAATTTTTCCTGATAAACCTGTTACAAAAAAACCTGCAGAAAGTAGAATGGGAAAAGGTAAAGGAGATGTAGAAAAATGGGTTGCAGTTGTTTTACCGGGTAAAATAATTTTTGAAATTGCTGGTGTTCCTGAAGAACTTGCAAAAGAGGCGTTGAGGAGAGCATCTTATAAAATCCCATATAAATCAAAGATTATAACAAGGGCACTTATAAGTTAACTATTTGAAATTTTTTTAAAAAGTGTTATAATATTTTTTTGTTTTTCAAAAGGGAATAAGATGAAAAGAGAAGAATTAAATAAGTGGAAGGAAGCAACAAAAGAAGAAATAGGTAATAAAATTTTAGAATTAAAAAAACAACTTTATGAATTAAACCATCAGTTAATATTAGGACAGTTGAAAAATTATTCACAGATTAAGGAAATAAAAAAAGATATAGCGAGATTAAAGACCATATTGAGAGAAAGAAAAATTGGAGCAAAAAATGGGAAAAATAACAATTGAAAAAACAGGTATAGTTGTAAGTGATAAAATGGATAAAACAAGAGTTGTGATGGTTGAGTTTATTACACAACATCCGCTTTATAAGAAATTAATAAGAAAAAGAAAAAAATTTATGGCACATGATGAAGATAACATCACAAAAACTGGAGATTATGTAAGGATAATTCAAACAAGACCTTTAAGCAGACATAAAAGATGGAAAATTGTTGAGATTATTGATAAAAAAGGAGTTAGAGGTGATTCAACTGAGGTCAATGCTTCAGGTTGTTGATAATACAGGGGCAAAAAAAATAATGGTAATAGGATTTATAGGGAGTTCAAAAAAGAGATATGCTTATGTTGGAGATGTTGTCGTTGCTACCGTTAAATATGCTCTACCAGATGGAATAGTAAAAAAGAAAGAGAAAGTTAAAGCAGTTATTGTAAGAACAAGAAAAGAAACAAGAAGAGAGGATGGTTCAATTATAAAATTTGACCATAACTGTGCAGTTATAATTGATAATGAAGGGAATCCCAGAGGAACAAGAGTTTTTGGACCTGTTCCGAGAGAATTAAGAGAAAAGAATTTTACAAAGATAATTTCTCTTGCTCCGGAGGTTATATAAAATGAAATTTAAATTGAAAAGAGGCGATATTGTTCAGGTTATAAAAGGGAAGGATAAAGGTAAGAAAGGAAGAATTTTAAAGATTTTCAAAGAAGAAGGTAAGGTTCTTGTTGAGGGAATAAATTTTGTTAAAAAACATACAAGACCAAGAACTGTTGATAGACAGGGAGGAATAATCCAGATGGAAAAGCCAATTTCAATAAGCAATGTTAATTTTTTCTGTTTGAAGTGCAGCAAACCAACTCGACTTGGGATAAAATTTTTAGAAGATGGAACAAAGGTAAGATTCTGTAAAAAATGTAAAGAAATAATAGAAGAAGGAAAGTAAAATGGAAGAACCAAGATTAAAGAAAAAATATAAGGAAGAAGTTATACCTGAATTGATGAAAAAATTTAATTATAAAAGTATTATGCAAGTTCCTAAATTGGTAAAAATAGTTCTGAATATGGGCATAGGAAGGGACAATAAAGATTCAAAAGCAGTTGAAAGTGCACAGAGAGAACTTACTTTAATTGCTGGCCAGAAGGCAGTATTGACAAAAGCAAAAAAATCAATAGCGGGTTTTAATGTCAGGAAGGGTAATATTGTTGGAGTTATGGTTACTTTAAGAGGCAATAGAATGTATGAATTTCTTGATAGATTAATAACAGTTGCTTTACCAAGAGTAAGGGATTTTGAAGGGTTGCCAAAGAATTCAACAGATGGAAGAGGTTCATATACTATTGGGATAAAAGAGCATGTGATATTTCCTGAAGTTGATTATAATACAATTTATAAAGTTCAGGGAATGAATATTACAATTGTTACTTCAGCCAAAACACCTGAAGAAACAATATCCTTTTTGAAAGAAATTGGTTTACCCATAAGGGAGGAATGAAAAGTGGCAAGAAAATGCTTTTTTGAGAAGATGAAAAGAGGAGCAAAATTCAAGGTAAGAGAAAGGAATAGATGTTGGAAATGTGGAAGACCAAGAGGTTATTATAGAAAATTTGGTATTTGTAGAGTTTGTTTTAGAGAACTCGCTTCAAAAGGTGAAATTCCAGGTGTTAAAAAAGCAAGTTGGTAAAGGAGGAGGATTTTATGACGATGACAGACCCGATTGCAGATATGTTGACAAGAATAAGAAATGCAAATGCAATATCAAAACTGTATGTTGATATTCCTTATAGTAAATTTAAAGCAAAAATACTGGATGTTCTCAAAGAAGAAAAGTATATAAAGGATTATGAAATAATTCAGGATAATTCAAGAAAGTATATTAGAGTTCATCTGCTTTATTTCGGTAAGAATAAGGCAATAACAGAGATAAAGAGAATAAGTTCTCCAAGCAGAAAAATTTATGTTACAAAAGATAAAATTCCTGTTGTTAAAAATAATTACGGAATAGCAATTTTAACTACTTCAAAGGGAGTTATGAGTAGTAAAAAAGCAAAAGAAATAGGTATTGGTGGAGAAGTATTGTTTTATATCTGGTAAAAAGGGAAAAATATGGCAAGATTAGGTAAAAAAACAATAATTATTCCGGATGGTGTTAAGGTAAAAGTGGAAAATGGCAAAGTTTTTGTTGAGGGGAAGAATGGTTCTCTTTCTCAGGAAATATTCCCTAATTTAAGTGTTGTGGTTGAGGATAACAAATTAACTGTTAAAAATGAAGTAGACCCTAAAAATAAAAAATTATATAAAAAGACAGATGCTCTTTGGGGTTTATTAAGAAGTTTGATTTTTAATATGATAAAAGGTGTAAGTGAAGGTTTTGAGAAAATACTTGAAATACATGGAGTTGGATACAAAGCAGAAACAAAAGGTAATAAACTCATTCTATCATTAGGTTTTACTCATCCTGTTGAAGTTGAAATACCAAAGGAAATATCTCTGGAAGTAAGCAGAAATACAATAATATTTGTAAGAGGAGCGGATAAACAAAAAGTAGGAGAATTTGCAGCAAAAATAAGGAGAATTTATCCTCCTGAACCATATAAGGGAAAAGGAATAAGGTATAGAGGAGAATATGTAAGACAGAAAGCAACAAAAGCAGGAGTAGGAGCGACAAAATGAAACTTACAAAAAATGAAAAAAGAAAAAAAAGACATTTAAGAGTGAGAAAAAAGGTAAAAGGGTCTTCTGATAGACCGAGATTATGTGTTTTTAAAAGTCATAAGCATATATATGCTTCTTTGATTGATGATAGTATTGTGCCTAACAAAGTTATTACAACTGTTTCAAGTTTATCACCTGAATTTAAAAAATTTGCTCAGGATAAAAGTATTCATGGAGGAAATTTAAAAGGTGCAGAATTGGTAGGTCAACTTATAGCAGAGAAAGCAAAGTTACTTGGTATAGAAAAGGTAGTTTTTGATAGAGGTGGTTATAAATATACAGGTAGAGTTAAAGTTTTAGCGGAAACAGCAAGAAAAGGAGGTCTAAAATTTTAGAAAAAGAGAATTTAACCGGAGAAATTGAAGAAAAGCAGGTTGTAATTGAAATAAGAAGAGTTACAAAGGTTACAAAAGGTGGAAAGAATTTAGGTTTTAGAGCGATTGTTGTTGTTGGTGATGGTAAAGGAAAGGCAGGTTTTGGAATTGGAAAGGCGAATGAAGTCCCTGAAGCAATAAGAAAAGCAGTGGAACAGGCAAGAAAAAATATGATAGAAGTACCAATAAAAGATGGAACAATTCCACATGATGTAGAAAGTAAATTTGGACCTTCAAAAGTAATTCTAAAGCCTGCATCTAAAGGACATGGAATGGTGGCAGGAAGAACAATAAGGGCATTTTTTGATGTATGTGGAATAAAGGATGCGACATGTAAATGCTTGGGCTCAACAAATCCAATAAATGTTTTATATGCAACAGTAAAGGCATTAAATAAAATAAAAGTGAGGAGTAAAGAAAATGAAACTCAATGAATTAAAGGTTCCATTTGGAGCAAAACATAAGAAAAAAAGACTTGGAAGAGGAGATTCTTCTGGACATGGAGGAACATCAACAAGAGGACATAAAGGACATAAAGCAAGAAGTGGTTATAGATTACCTTTTAATTTTGAAGGTGGACAGATGCCTCTTTTCAGAAGATTACCAAAAAGAGGTTTTACGCATTTGAAAGAATATAAAGTTGAAATAGTGAATTTGAATCAGATTGAAAAAAAATTTGATAATGGAGAAGAAATTACAATAGAGAAGTTGAAAGAAAAAGGATTGGTTGAAAAAGGAGAGTTTGTTAAAATTCTTGGAGAAGGAAATTTAACAAAAAAACTTTCAATTTTTGCTCACCAATTTTCAAAGAAAGCAAAAGAAAAGATTGAAAAAGCAGGAGGTAAAATTAACATAATTGAGGGAAAGTAAAAAATGTTTGAAGCGTTTAGAGACACATTTAAAATACCAGATTTAAAAAAGAGGATAGGTATAACAATTTTATTGTTAACAGTTTATAGATTTGGATGTTATATACCTGTTCCTGGTATAAATGGAAAGGAACTTGCTAAAATATTTGAAAGTTCAGCAGGAACACTTTTTTCTCTTGCAGATTTATTTTCAGGTGGAGCATTAAGCCAGGCAACAATCTTTGCTCTTGGAATTATGCCATATATAAGTGTATCAATTGTTCTTGAACTTCTTGCATCAGTTGTGCCTTACTTTGAAAATATGTTGAGAAGTGGAGTTGAGGGAAGGAAAAAACTTACTCAACTTACAAGATATGGAACGGTTGCTTTATGTATATTTCAGGGTTTTGCTATAAGTGCTTTTCTTGAAAATCCAGAACATTTTGGAGGAATTGTTATAGTTGCAAATCCAGGATGGATGTTTCGCATTATAACCACTCTTACACTTACAACTGGAACAATTTTCCTCATGTATCTTGGAGAACAGATAACAGAAAAAGGAATAGGTAATGGAATTTCTTTAATTATTACTGCAAGTATTCTGTCAAGAATGCCTGTTGCTTTTCATAGAATGGCAGGACTTGTATCAGCAGGTGAAATAAATCTTTTTATTGTTATTATACTCATTGCTTTAATTTTTGCAGTTGTTGCTGCTGCTATTTTAATAAATGAAAGTGAGAGAAGGATTCCTGTTCAATATGCTAAAAGAGTAATAGGTAAAAGAGTATATGGTGGCCAATCAACTTATCTTCCAATAAAATTAAATCAGGGTGGAGTAATCCCTTTAATTTTTGCAATAGCAATTTTGACATTTCCAGCAACAATTCTTTCTTTTGCTCAAAGTAAATTTCTTATCAAACTTTCAACAATTTTATCTCCTCAACAACCGGTTGGAATGGTTTTATATGCTTTATTAACAATATTCTTTTGCTATTTTTATGCCGGAATTATTTTTAATCCTGACAATATCGCCGATGACCTTCAAAAATATGGTGGTTTTATACAAGGTTATAGGCCGGGTAAATCAACCGCTCTTTATCTTGAAAAAATATTGAATAGATTAACTTTGCCTGGCTCTTTAATGCTTGCAGGTATTGCACTTTTTCCATATATTCTTATGCATATTTATAGAAAAATTCCATACATTGTAGCAAGTATTTTTGGAGGGATTGGTCTTCTTATAGTAGTTTCTGTTTTAATTGAAACAATAAGGCAGATTGAAGCACATTTACTTTTAAGACATTATCAGGGATTTATTAAAAAGGCAAAGATAAAATGAAGGAAATAATTATCTTACTTGGTGCTCCTGGTGCTGGTAAAGGGACTGTGGGAGAAAGATTGAGTAAAATTCTTAATATTCCTGTTATTTCAACAGGTGATTTATTGAGGGAACATGTTAAAGGGAACACAGAACTCGGTCTTAAGGCAAAACAATATATGGATAAAGGAGAACTTGTTCCTGATGATATTGTTATTTCAATTCTTCTTGAAAGGATAAAAATGGATGATTGTAAGAATGGTTTTATACTTGATGGATTTCCGAGAAATATAAATCAAGCAAAAAAAATTGAGGAATATATGAAAGATGAAAAAGTAAAAGTTATATATTTAAAAGCAGATGATGAATTTCTTGTTAAACGTCTTTCTAACAGAAGAATATGTGAAACCTGTGGAGCAATATATCATCTAATAAATATACCACCAAAAGTCGCCGGAGTATGTGATAAATGTGGTGGCAAATTGATTCAGAGGGAAGACGATAAAGAGGAAGTTATAAGAAATAGATTAAAAGTTTATCATAATTTGACTGCACCATTAATTGATTATTACAAGAAAAAAGGGATTTTTTTCAGTGTTTGTGGTGATGGAAAACTTGAAGAAATAGTCAATCAGATAATTAATATAAAAAATTATGAACAAAAGGGAAATTGAAATGGTTAGGATTGCATGTAAAAAAGCAAGAGAGATAATAGAAGAATTGAAGGAATACTTAGTTGAAGGTATATCAACCTATGAAATTGACCTGAAGAGTGTTGAATTGATGAAAAAGAAAAAAGTTCATTCTGCTTTTAAAGGATACAGAGGATACCCTGCTAATATATGTATTTCTGTTAATTATGAAGTTGTTCATGGAATACCAAAAAAGGGTAAAATTTTAAAAAATGGAGATATAGTTTCACTTGATGTAGGAGTTAAATATAATGATTTTTATGGTGATTGTGCTGACACTTTTCCTGTTGGTGAAATTGATGTAAAATATATTAAATTAATAGAAGTAGCAAGAAAAGCGTTTAAAAAATCACTGGAAGAAGTTTATGCTGGTTCAAGGACTGGTAATATAGGTTTTGTAATAGAAAAATATGCCCAAAAATATGGTTTTTCTGTAATCAGGGATTTTGCTGGACATGGCATAGGAAAAAATTTACATGAATTACCTGAAATACCAAATTTTGGAGAAAAAGGTAAAGGAGATATTTTAAAAGAAAATGAAATTATAGCAATAGAACCGATGATAGCAGAAGGAACAGGAGAGATAAAAATTCTTGAAGATGGATGGACAGCAGTTACAAAAGATAGAAAATATTCTGCTCATTATGAAAATTGTGTTCTAATTAAAAAGGATGGATATGAGGTATTAAGTTAAAAAATGGTTAAAGAAGAAAAAATTAGACTTGAAGGAATAATAAAAAAGATACTGCCAGCAACAAATTTTGAGGTAGAACTTGAAAATGGACATGAAATTATTGCACATTTATGCGGGAAAATGAGAATGAATTATATAAAAATCGTTCCAGGAGATAAAGTTATAGTTGAAATTTCTCCATATGATTTAAAAAGAGGAAGAATTATTAAAAGGATATAAAAAGGGAGAAAAAAGATGAAAGTTAGAGCGTCTGTAAAAAAGATATGTCCAAAATGTAAAATAATAAAGAGGAAAGGTGTTGTTAGAGTAATTTGCAGTAATCCTCAAGATGGACCAAAACATAAACAAAGACAGGGATAAGGAGGCAAAATGGCAAGAATTCTTGGAGTTGAAATACCGGATAATAAAAAGGTAAAAATTGCCTTAATGTATATTTATGGAATTGGTGATAAAAGAGCAGAAGAAATAGTTAAAAATACAGGAGTTGATGGAGAAAAAAGGGTGAAGGAATTAACAGAAGAAGAACTTGGTAAGATAACTTCTTATATACAGAAAAATTATAAAATTGAAGGTGACCTGAAACAGGAAATTGTACAGAATATAAGAAGATTGATAGATATAAATTGCTATAGAGGAATAAGACATAAATTATCTTTACCTGTTAGAGGTCAGAGAACTCGTTCAAATGCAAGAACAAGAAAAGGTCCAAGAAGAACTGTCGGAGTTGTGAGGGATAAGGCATTAAGAAAGGCAATAAAACAGCAAAGAGAAGAAAAATAATAAGGAGGTAAAAGGTGCCAAGAAAATATATAAAGAAAAGAAAAAAGAAAATTGCGGTAACAAAAGGGATTGCTCATATTAAAGCGACTTTCAATAATACTATTATAACTATAACAGATCCTCAGGGACATGTTTTATTATGGGGAAGCGCAGGTACCAGTGGTTTTAAAGGAACAAGAAAAGGGACTCCTTTTGCAGCACAACTTGCAGCCGAAAACGTGGCAAAAAGAGCACAGGCAATGTTTAATATGAAAGAAGTTGATGTAAGGGTAAAAGGACCAGGTCCCGGTAGAGAAACAGCAATTAGAGCATTACAGAGCGCAGGTTTAAATGTTGTCTCTATTAAAGATGTAACTCCAATTCCACATAATGGTTGTAGACCACCAAAAAGAAGGAGAGTATAAGAAGGAGGAAATTTTATGGCAAAATATATAAAACCTTTGTGTAAGATATGTAGAAAATACGGAATAAAACTTTATCTGAAAGGGAGAAGATGCAGAAGTGATAAATGTGCTGTTGATCAGAGGAGAGGGAAAATTAGATTGATAAAACAGAAAAAAATGTCTGAATATGGTCTTCAATTAAGAGAGAAAAATAAAGTTAAAATATTCTATGGAGTTCTGGAAAGGCAGTTTAGAAGATATTTTGAAATTGCAAAAAAACATAAAGGAGTTACAGGAGAGGTATTGCTTCAACTTCTTGAAAGGCGGCTGGATAATGTTGTTTATAGAGCATGCTGGGCTTATTCAAGAAAAATGGCAAAACAACTTATAAACCATGGACATATAATTGTAAATGGGAGAAGAAATGATAGACCAGGGTATCTTGTTGAAGTTGGGGATGTTATTCAGATTAAACCAAACAGTAAATATATAAAAATAGTAAGAGAATGTATTGAAGAATATAAAACAGAACCAAGGCCTTTATGGATTAAAGTGGACGATGAAAATTTAAAAATAGAAATACTCAGATATCCTGATAGAAGCGAAATTTCAATTCCAGTTGAAGAACAGTTAATAGTAAACCTTTATTCAAAATAAATTGTGAGGTGAAAAATGAAGAAATTTATTTATCCATCAAAATTTATATGGGAAAAAGAAACATTAAGAAATAACTATGGAAAGTTTATTATAGAACCACTTGAAAGAGGTTATGGTGTTACAATAGGAAATGCTTTGAGAAGAGTGCTTATTTCTTCTATCCCTGGAGTTGCAATTACTGGATTGAGAATAAAAGGAGTTTTACATGAATTTTCAACACTGGAAGGGATGAAAGAGGATATTGTTGAGGTTGTTTTGAATATCAAGCAGATTGCTTTAAAGCCCATCATAGAGCAATATCCCCATACAATAAGTGTAAAGATTTCCAATAAAGAAGAAATTTGTGCAGGAGACCTTGTGAATGATGGGTCAGTGGAAGTTATCAATAAAGATTTACATATTGCAACTATTGACCCTAATAAAGAATATGAATTTGAGATTGATATTACTAAAGGATTTGGATATTTACCTGTTGAAAAAATGAAACTGATGATTAAAAATTTGCCTGTTGGGACAATTCTTATTGATGGACTTTATTCTCCAGTAAGAAAAGTGACTTTTCATGTTGAAAATACAAGGGTTGAGCAGTTTGTTGATTATGAAAAACTTATTCTTGAGTTATGGACAACAGGAGCAGTAACTCCTGAAGAAAGTGTTAAATATGCCTGTGAACTTCTTGAAAAACAATTTGAACTTATTATAAGTGGTCAGAAGATAGGGGAAGAAGAAGAAGTAGTATCTGAGAGTAAGGAAATAAAAGATGAACTTGATACACCTGTTACTGACCTTAAACTTTCAACAAGAGTATATAATGCTCTTGAGAATAAAAATATAAAAACACTAAGAGACCTTTTAAATACACCACTTGAAGACCTTGAAGAGATGAAAAATCTTGGTAAAAAATCAATTGAAGAGATAGAAAAGGCCTTGAGGAAAAGAGGTTATTATCTTAAAACTCGCTCTGAACTTGCTCAAACAAAGGAGAAAAAATGAGGCATAAAAAAGATGTAAAAAAACTCGGTAGAAATAAATCCCACAGAAAAGCATTGATGAGAAATCTTACAATAAGTTTTTTTCAGAATCAAAAAGTTATAACAACTGTTCCAAAAGCAAAACAGTTAAGAAGAGTTGTTGAGAGATTGATTACTCTTGCTAAAAAGGGCACTTTATCTGATATAAAAAGAATAAATCAATTTTTGAATCATCCTCAAACAGTAAAGAAAATAGTTGATGTGTCAAAAAGATATTCTGATAGGAATGGAGGATATACTCAAATTATAAAAGTTGGATTTAGAAAAGGTGATGGTGCTGAAAAGGCAATAATAAAACTTTTATAAAAATGGAAAACAAAAATTTAAAAATACTTGATTTAATAGACAAAGAAAAAAATATTTATGAGGTTATAATTCAGATTTCAAAAAGGGCACATGATTTGATGAAAGGGGCACTCCCTTCTATAGACATTAAAAAGGGAGAAAGTTTAATCAATGTAGCAATTGAAGAATATATAAGAAAAACAAGGTTAGAAAATGAATAACTTTTTCTCCCTCTTGAAATTAATGAAGGAAAAGGATGCTTCAGATTTACATTTGAAATTTGGAAGAAAACCAATTTTAAGAATTAAAGGGGAATTAATTGAAGTTGAAGAATGGGAAGGTGTATTAACAAAAGAAGTACTCTTTGAAATTTTAGAAATTATAATGCCTGAAGAAGAAAGGATAAATTTTAAAAAAGAGAAAGAATCCGATTTTGCTTTTGATAATTCAGAAGTTGGAAGATACAGAGTTAATGCTTTCTGGCAAAGGGGATATCCTGGTTTTGTCATGAGAAGAATAAAAGATAAAATACCCACACTTGAAGAATTAAATTTACCTCCTGTTTTGAGAAAGATTGCTTTATTTAATGATGGTCTTGTTCTTGTTACAGGTCCTACAGGATGTGGTAAATCAACTACACTTGCTTCTATGATAGAGATAATAAATAATGAAAGGGTTGAACATATAGTTACAATTGAAGACCCGATAGAATACTTATATAAAGATAAAAAATCAATTATAAACCAGAGAGAGGTAGGGATTGATACACTTTCTTTTGCTTCTGCTTTAAAACATGTTCTGAGAGAAGACCCTGATATAATATTGATAGGAGAATTAAGAGATGTTGATACATTCCAGGCAGCAATAAGTGCTTGCGAAACAGGACATCTTGTTTTCTCCACCCTGCATACAATAGATACAATAACAACCATTACAAGAATTCTTGATTTTTTCCCTTCAACTCAGCATGAACAGATAAGAAAAATACTTGCATATCATTTACGAGCTACAATATGTCAAAAACTTGTTCCAAGGAAAGATGGCAATGGACTTGTTCCTGTATGTGAAATTATGATAGTTACACCTGTAATTTCAAAACTTATTCAGGATAATAAAATAAACAAACTTTATTCAGCAATGGCAGCGGATAAAGAAGAAGGAATGTTAACATTTAATAAACATCTTGTTCAATTAATTCAGAATGACATAATTACTCAGGAAGTAGGTTTTACTGCTTCTCCATCTCCTCATACTCTTGAAATGAATTTAAGAGGGATATATCTTGATGAAGAAACAAGAATTATCGGCGAGTAAGAAAACCCTCAATTTTTCAATTAATTCTTTATCTCCGTCTTTTTTAGTTTTATAATTTGTGCTATAATAAAAGTAGTAAAAATGAAAATACTTATTATAGGTTCTGGTGGTAGAGAACATGCGATTTGCTGGAAGATAAAAGAATTTTCAGAAAGATATGAAATTTTTGCCATCCCGGGTAACGGAGGTATTTCTTTAATAGGTCAATGTATTAAAAAAGATTTAAAATTTGAAGAAATTCTTGATACTGTTATAGAAAAGAAAATTGATATTATAATTGTTGGTCCTGAAAATCCCCTTTCTGACGGAATTGTTGATTTCTTTGAAAGTAAAAAATATAAAATTTTTGGTCCAAGAAAAAACGCTGCAATTCTTGAATCTTCTAAATGTTTTGCAAAAGATTTTATGAAAAAATACAATATTCCAACTGCTGATTATGAAATTGCAGATTCTTTTGAAGAAGGGATAAAAATAATTGAGAGAAGAAAAGTTCCTTATGTTATTAAATATGATGGACTTGCTGCTGGAAAGGGAGTTAAAGTTATAGAAGAAAAGGAAGAAGGTATAAAGAATCTTGAAGAAATATTTATCAAAAAAATTTTTAAAGGGAAGCCAAGAGTTGTAATTGAAGATTGTTTATATGGGAAGGAAGTTTCATACCTGATTTTTACAGATACAAAAACATATATCCCAATGGTTCCTGCAAAGGATTATAAAAGAGTTTTTGATGAAGACAGAGGACCAAATACAGGTGGCATGGGCTGTTATTCTCCACCTAACTATTTTAACGAAAAAATAGAAAGAGAAATAAAAGTTAAAATTGTGGAACCAACAATAAAAGGTCTTCAAAAAGAAAATATAGATTATAGAGGCGTCTTATATTTTGGTCTAATGATTACCGAGGACGGTCCTCGGATTTTAGAATATAATGTTAGGTTTGGAGACCCTGAGACACAGGTTATTTTACCAAGGATGAAAGGAGATTTAATTGAGGTGATAGAAAGTATTATTGAAGGCAATTTAAATAAAATAAAAATTGACTGGAAAGAAGAAAAATCATTATGCGTTATACTTGCATCAAAAGGATATCCCGGTGCGTATGAAAAAGGTAAAGAAATAAAAAATATTGATAAAGTTAAAGATGTCATTTTATTTCATGCTGGAACAAAAATTGAAAATGGTAAAATATATACAGATGGAGGCAGGGTTCTTGGGATAACAGGAATTGATAAAGATGCGATAAAATTAAGAGAAAAGGTGTATAAAGCAGTAGAAACAATTGATTTTGAAGGGAAGCATTATAGAAAGGACATAGGATTAGAATAAAAATGAGTAAAGTGAAAAAACATAAATTGAGTAAAACAAAAAACTATAAAAATAAAGAAATATGTAATGAATGTGGAAGAGATGTTAGTTGGGGGAGTGGATTATATATTAATAGAGTTGTAGACCTTAATAACTATAAAATAAGAAAGGAAATGGGAAAGCCCTTTCCTAAGGGTGAATATATTTGCAGAGAATGTGATGAAAAAATATTTAACACTATAGAATTGGAAAGTAAATTAGATACGTCAAGGGAAAATGAAAAGGTAAGGATTAAATTTAATAATTATTTTGATGAAATAATTAAAACAAGTTTCGAGTATTTAACAAAAATATTTTCTGAGGAAGAACTTTCTGAAATATTTCAGTTATTAAGTCATTTTAAGGGTCAGACTATTCAAGAGTATGTTGATTATTTTGACAAAATTTATTGTAGTATGGTGAAAAAACAATATCAAAAAAAAACTTCTTATAATTTTGACCCTAAATTGTGTGAATTTATTGAAAATAAAGATTCTCAAATAAAAATTATTTGGGGAGATTGTTTTGAAGTATTAAAAAGGATGAAGTCTGAATCTGTTCATTTAATGGTTACTTCTCCTCCTTATTATAATGCAAGAGAATACTCTCAGTGGGAAAATTTAAATGATTATTTTATAGATATGAAGAAAATTCTTTTAGAATGTTATAGAGTTTTAGATAACCATAGAGTATTTGTCTTTAATGTTGGGGATGTTTATGATAATGATAATTTAATTACAAAATCTACATGGGGGAAAAGAAGAATTCCTCTCGGAGCTTATTTTATTAAACTTTTTGAGGAAGCGGGATTTACTTTTGTGGATGATTTTATCTGGGATAAAGGAGAAGTTCAAACACAAAGACATAAGCACATGAATAGACCTTATCCTTTTTATCAATATCCTGTGAACTGTTATGAACATATATTGATTTTTCATAAACATAGATTAGATAAAGCAAGATATCCTTGCCCTATTTGTGGCTCTCTAAAAGTGAATGATAATTCTCAATCGGAAATAGGAGTTCAAAGTTGGGAGTGTGATAATGAAAATTGTTTTGTGAGAAGTAAGTCAAATAGAGGTAAGCGATTTTCACTTAAAACAAATATAGTGCAAAGAGGGCAATTAAAAGAAAATAAAATTCCAGAAAATCTAATAAAAAAATGGAGAAGAGATATAGTTAATTTTCCACCAGTAATAAAAATAAATTCTAAGGGAGAAAACATCTTGGGACACACTGCTCCATTTCCAGAAGATATACCTGAGATGGCAGTTTTATTTTATTCGTATCCTGGAGAGATTGTACTAGACCCATTTGCTGGGAGTTTTACCGCACCTATTGTAGCATCAAGGTTTGGTAGAATAGGAGTTGGGATTGAATTACATAAAGATTTATTTAGAGATGCTGTAATTAGAAGGGTTAGAAAAGAAATATCTTCGCCATCCCTTTTTGGAATAGAAAGGAAATATGAAGAATATGATTTAACACACTTATACAATTTTTAGAAAGGAGACAAAATGAGAGATATTGAGAGATTTCCTAATAGAGAATTTTCTTTCTTTTGCGAATTTCAAGTGGCTTTTGAACTTCAAAAAAGAGGATGGAAAGTGTATCAACCATTAATTGATAGATATATCGATTTAATTGCAATAAAAAATGGAAATTACAGAACAATACAAGTCAAAAGTTCAAGGATTGAGAATTTATTAACTTTGTCTCAGGATGGCTATGAGTCTTACGGGCTCACAATGAAACCCAAAGATTTATTTCATGATGTACGACACTTTTATGTCTGGGTATTTGTAGATAAAGATTCAAAATTCCATTACTTTGTCTTAAGTGTTAAAGATTTTATAGATATTAGGTATTATAAACTTCCTCCAAGTTCACGTAGGCGCTATCCATCACTACTTATGAGGGGTGAATGGAGATGGGGAACCGACAGATTGCATCCTCATTATTTTATTCAAGACAATAGATGGGAAGTAGAAGGTGTTAAATTGAATGAATATGAAAACAGATGGGATAAATTGGATGAAATTATAAATGTTCGTTCTTACAACATTGAGTGTCTTAATGCTACAGAAATAGATGCTACTTGGCAGGGAGTTGATGCAGAAATTATAAAAAAATGGCAAGACAATAATAAAAAAGCGGAAAAAAAACTCAATCTATATCCTGATGTTAAAGAAAGTTCCAGCAAACTATTATTAAGAGAAACAATAGAAGATGATGAAAATTATGGTGGAATCATAGATGCTCATCTACTTCGACTAAATGAAAATGAAGCAAAACAAATATTCCAGGAAACTGCAGAAAATTGGGAAGTTTTCTTACCCTTAGAAAGCACTGACCATGTTCTTCTCTTTAGGCCGGTTTGTTCCCAGTGCGGGAATTATTGGAATACTTCGTTAAAAGAATGTTTTTATTGTAAAACAAAGTATTTTCGGATAAAAATTTGTGATAAGTGTAATAGACCATATCCGGAAAATGTTAAACCTACACAAAAGTGTGATTGTGGTGGGAATATAATAAAGAAATGTATAAATTGTGGTGAGGTTGAAAAAGACAGGAAAAGAGTTTTTGTTCCAATTACATTTTGTTGGTATTGTGGAACCAGAGAAAATAAGTTTGAATTTAAAAGGATGTCTTTAAATAACTTATAATTTAAAAAAAGGAGGGGAAGATGAAAGAGTTAAAGGCAGGAATTGTTGGAGCAGGAGGAATTGCTGATTATCATATTTCAGGTTATTTAAAAAGTGGAGTAAGTGTTTGTGCAATAGCAGATATTGATACAAAGAGAGCAGAGGAAAAGGCAAAAAAATTTAATATAAAAAATGTCTATTCTTCATATAAGGAAATGTTGGAAAAGGAAAAAGATATTGATATTGTAAGTGTTTGTGTTCCGAATAAATATCATGCAGAAGTTTCAATTGAGTGCCTTAAAAATGGTAAAAATGTATTCTGTGAAAAACCACCTGCTTTAAATGCAAAAGAGACAGAAAAAATGGTAAAAGTTGCAAAGGAAGCAAAAAAAGTTTTAATGTTTGATTTCAATAATAGAGCAAGACCGGAATCACAGGCATTAATGAAATATATAAAAAATGGAGATATAGGTAAGATAAATTCAGCACAGGCATTATGGATAAGAAGATGTGGTATCCCTGGGTTTGGTGGATGGTTTACTCAGAAAGCACTTTCAGGAGGAGGACCTGTTATTGATTTGCTTCATATGATTGACCTTGCTCTTTATTTTATGGAATTTCCAGAGCCAGATTATGTCCTTGCTAAAACATTTACAGATTTCTCAGGGAATTCAGATTTTAAAGGACCATGGGGAATACCAGATGTAGAAGGTGGAATTATGGATGTAGAGACAAGTTCTCATGCATTTATTACATTTAAAACAGGACAGGTTCTATTTGCAAGGAATAGTTGGGCTGAGATGAATAAAAGGGAGGAAGTATCAGTTACATTCCAGGGAACAAAAGCAGGAGGTATGATAAGGCGACTCTTTGGAAGGGATGGAATAGATGATACAGCAATTGATGATTGTGAAATTTATACAATGGAATATGGGAAACCAGTAAATAGGAAGATAATAGTTGAACCAGACCCGAAAATGGGAAGAGAAAGAGCAGTTATAAATTTTGTTAATACAATTAAAAAAATTGAAGAGCCATTTTCAAAGCCAGAAGAAGCAATAATTTTAATGAAAATAATTGATGCAATATATAAATCATCTGAAGAGAAGAAACCAGCAAAGATTGACTAAACCATTTTTAAAAAATTTTGTCTAAATTTATTAAAATGGAAAAAATGAAAAAAGTGTTGATAGGGATATTTTTTATTATTTTTGTTTCCTGTTCTCCAAAATATTATGAAAATTCTGCTGATAAGGAAGTTTATGGCATAATGAAGGAGAAAACAGAAAAAGCAAAAAAAAGTAAAATGCCTGTTAAAATTTCAGAAGATACTCAAAAAGAGACATTTATTCTCTCTTTTAAAGAGGCATTATTGATTGCTTCAAATAAAAACAAGGATTATCAAACAACAAAAGAAAATGTTTATCTTTCAATTCTTGACTTAACATACCAGAGATATTTATTTAAACCCAATTTTACTTTTAAAGGCGATATTAACTGGAATAAAACATCTGATGAGAATAAAATAAGTTCTAATTTAAATCTGAATTTAATTCAGAAACTTTCAACAGCAGGAAACATAACATTTAATATCGGAGAAGCAATTTTGAAATATTTATCAGGAGATAAGGAAAAAGCATTTCAATCAATCCTATCAATGAATTTATTTCAACCACTTTTTAAAGGAGCGGGAAAAAAGATAGCACTTGAAAATTTAGTTCAGAGTGAAAGGAATGTTATATATCAGATAAGGGATTTTTTAAGGTATCAGAAGAGTTTTTCTATAGATATAACAAAGGATTATTTAAATCTTTTTCTTTATAAGAAAAGGATGGAAAATTATTATACAAATTACCTCAATTTAAAAGACACAAGAGAGAGAATTGAAATGTTATCAGAAGCAGGAAGAATTGCACCTTTTCAGGTTGACCAAGCAAGACAAAATGAATTTACTGCTTATCAGAGATGGATAGATGCCCAGAATCTTTATTATAGTTCTCTTGATTCATTTAAAATTAAACTTGGACTGCCTCCTTCTTGTAATTTAGTTTTAATGGATAAAGAAATTGAAAACCTTTTTGAAAATCCTTTACCTGAAATTAAAATTGATACAGAAAAATTTATAAATTATGCTCTTGAAAACCGGCTTGATTTAATAACTGAATATGAAAAAGTTGAGGATTCCAGAAGACAACTTGAAATTGCTCTGAATAATCTGAAAAATGAAATTGGTTTGAGTGCTTCTATAATAAGTTCCGGAGAGACAAAAGAAAACCTAAATATTGATTTAAATACACCTACTTACAGTTTAGGAATTGATTTCAATATCCCTTTTAATAAATTACCACAGAGAAATGAATATAAAAAAGCAATTATTCAATATGAAAGAGCGAAAAGGTCATTTGATAAAAAGGTTGATACTGTTAAAAAAGAAATAATTGATAGTTATAGGAATCTTGAAGAAAGTTATCAGAGTTATATAATTCAATTAAATAGTTTGAAACTTGCGGAAAAAAGAGTTGAAAGCACAGATTTATTACTTCAGGCAGGCAGAGCAACAACAAGAGATTTACTTGAATCTCAGGAAGCATATCTATCAGCAAAAAATAATGTTATTAATTCAATTGTAAGTTTTATACTTGAATACTTAAATTTCTTATATATAACTGAAAAACTTGAAGTTGATGAAAACGGTATATGGAAAGGAGACATAAATGAAATACTTAAAACTCTTTAAAAACAAATTATTTTCAGGATTTATTTTAATATTGATTTTAATCTCTGTTTTTTATTTTTTAAATTCAGCAGATAACCATTTAAAGGATATAGTGACATATACGGTTAAAAAAGTTGACTTACCCATCACAATTCATGAATCTGGAAATCTTGTGGCTTTAAAATCAACAAAAATTATAAATCAGGTTCCAGGAAGAAGGGCAATTCTTGAAGTTGTAGAGGAGGGAACTGAAATAACAGAGGAAGATGTGAAGAAAGGAAAAGTTCTGGTAAAACTTGATTCTGATGACCTTGAAACACAGAGAGACCAGCTGTTAATCACTGTTGAAAATAGTTATGCAAGTTATTTAAATGCTCAGGAAAACCTTGAAATAGTAAAAAAAGAAAATGACAGTATGATAAAAGCGGCAGAACTTAAAGTTACATTTGCTAAAATGGACCTTGAAAAATATCTTGGAGGTAAACTTGCAAATGAAATAATTGAAAAAAGGAATAAAGGAGAAGAAATTAATTATAAAGAAATTATAAATAGTGAAAAACTTGGTGGAGAGGCATTAAATAAAAAAAGACAACTTGAAAATAATATAGACCTTGCAAAAGAAGAAGTTATAAGAGCCCAGAATGAACTTGACTGGAGTAAAAAACTTGCTGAAAAGGGTTATATCACAAAAAATGAACTTGAAGCAGACCAGTTATCTTTAAAACAAAAAGGAGTTGATTTAGAGCAGGCACAACTATCATTTCAACTTTTTATAAATTATGAATTTTCTAAAAATGTTGAGCAGTTATTATCAGATTACACAGAAGCAGTTGCTGAACTTGAAAGAACAAAAGCAAAATGCAAATCAAGATTAATTCAGGCAGAATCTGATTTAAAAAGTAAAAAAGCATCATACAGGTTAAATGAAAAACGGCTTGCTGAACTTGAAACAGATATAGAAAACTGCACTATAAGAGCAACTGCTCCTGGTTTTGTTACATATTCAACTACAGCAGGAGGTAGTTTCAGAGCACTTACCCAAGGGGTTACAATTCAGCCAGGAGCAACTGTATGGCAATCTCAGGAGTTACTGGTCATTCCTGATTTCAATTCAATGGGTGTTGATGTTAAGGTTCATGAAGCAAGTATTCAAAAAATTTCATTAGGTCAGATTGCAAATGTAAAAGTATCTTCCATTCCAAATAAAGTTTTTAAAGGGAAAGTTATTCAGATTTCAAATATGCCTGACCAGTCATTAAAAATGTTAAATCCAGATGTAAATGTTTATGTAGTAAAGATAGAATTAATGGATAAGGATAAAGCAATGAAACCTGGCATGAATGCAGATGTTGAAATATTAATTAAGGAATTAAAGAATGTTATAGCGGTTCCAATTGTTTCTGTTAATTTTGAAAAAGGTAAGGCATATTGTGAGGTTTTTGAAAGGGGGAAGAATATAGTAAAAAGATATGTTGAACTTGGAGAAAGCAGTGAAACAATGGTTGAAATTAAGGAAGGATTGAAAGAAGGAGACATTGTTGTTTTGAGTTATAAAGGACCTACAAAAGGGGCTGTTAAAAAAGAAGAAATGGTAGAAAGGGGAAAAATAGAACCAAAACCATCCGAAAAAGAAACAAAAAATGAGAGACCAAAATAATTCAATAATAGTAATGAAGGGTGTTAAAAAAATTTATGACCTTGGAGAGGTTAAAGTATTTGCTTTAAAAAATATAAATTTAGAAATAAAAGAGAAAGAGCATATTTCAATTATGGGACCTTCAGGAAGTGGCAAAACAACACTTTTAAATATAATGGGATGCCTTGATAAACCTACAGATGGAGAATATTTTCTTGATGGTATAAATATAAACCAACTTGATGATGACCATCTTTCAGAAATAAGGAATAAAAAAATTGGATTTATTTTTCAGAATTATAATTTAATACCACAGTTAAATGTTATTGAAAATATTGGTCTCCCTTTAATTTACAGGGGAGTGAATGAAAAAGAAATAACTGAGAAATCAAAATATTATGCTAATCTTGTTGGACTCGGAGATAGATTATATCACAGGCCTACAGAACTTTCTGGAGGTCAACAGCAGAGAGTGGCAATTGCAAGAGCACTTGTGAATGAGCCGGTTATGATTCTTGGAGATGAACCAACAGGAAATCTTGATACAAAAACAGGTAAGGAGATAATGGAAATAATAAAAAAATTAAATGAAATGGGAAGGACCATAGTAATAATAACTCATGACCCTAAAGTAGCAGAATATGGAGAGAGAGTAGTAAAAATTCTTGATGGGGAAATAATAGATGAAAGGTAAATTTTATTATTTATTCAGGATTATCAAAATTGGTATTAAGAATATTTTCCTTCATAAATTAAGGTCTTTTTTAACAATACTTGGTATTGTTTTTGGTGTTGCTTCTGTAATAGCGATGCTTGCAATTGGTGAAGGAGCCAGTTACGAAGCAAGGGAAAAAATAAAGGAACTCGGAAGTCAGAATATTATTATAAGAAGTGTAAAACCCCCAGAAACAAGAATTACTCAGGAAGCAACAACTTTTGTAAGTGTTTATGGTCTTTTAGAAAATGACTACAAAATGATAAAAACTATTCCATCTGTTGAACTTATAGTTCCTACATGGGAGATGAAGGAAGAAATAAGATATATGGAAAAAAATCTTAAAGGAAGGATTGTATGCACATATCCTGAATATAAAGAAGTTATGAATATTGGACTTGAAATGGGAAGGTTTTTAACTCAGATTGATGTAGAATTAATACAGCCATATGCTGTTATAGGTTATTCAATTAGAAAAAGTTTATTCCCAACTGAGGACCCTATAGGTAAAACAATTACAATAAGAAATTATAGTTTTAAAGTAATAGGAGTTGCAAAAGAAAAGGGAATTATGACAGGCACAACAGGATTTGCTGCTGAGGATGTTAATTTTGATATATATATCCCTTTTACAACTGGAAGGTCTTATTTTGGAGAGTTTGAGATTGGTTCAAAAGAAGGACCTGTTATGAGATGGGAAAGAAACTGGGTTGAATATCATAGATTTATTGTAAGGGTGAGTAATCCAGATAAAATATTAACAACTTCAGCAATAATTGAAAATATATTAAAGACAAATCATAGGAAAGAGGATTATGAAATTCTTGTCCCATTACAACTTTTACTTCAGGCAGAACATACAAAAAGAATTTTCAATATAGTTTTAGGTTCCATTGCTGCAATTTCTCTTGTTGTTGGCGGAATTGGTATTATGAATATTATGCTTGCAACAGTTACTGAAAGGACAAGGGAAATAGGTATAAGAAGAGCAGTTGGTGCAAAAAGAAAGGATATAATAAATCAGTTTTTACTTGAAACAGTAATACTGTCTTCTGTTGGTGGTTTTATAGGAATATTAATTGGAGTTTTAATACCAAAACTTGTAACAAAATTTGCAGGTATGACAACAGTTATAACATGGTGGTCAATTGTTCTTTCTTTCACAATTTCTGTTGGTGTCGGAATAACTTTTGGAATTTATCCTGCAAGAAAAGCAGCATATCTTGATCCAATTCAGGCATTAAGATATGAATGAAAACTTTACTAAAATTTAATTTTATATTACCACAAGAGGGTAAATCTCTCAAATTTTAAAAATTAAACTTATTATTTCAAACTTTTTAATTTTAAATTTTATTTTTCTATCCTCAATAACAATTTTCTTATTTTCAATTTCATTCCCTATTAAATCAATCATTTTTATTTCTTTAGGTTTAAAGAAGAATTCAATTTCACAATCAGTTTCTTTCCCTTCTGTTTCATACATTCTTAAAATAAAATTCCCTTTCTCACTGTAAAAAGAAGTAATTATCAAATTTTCTGGCTTTATTTTTATAAATGAATTTTTAACATCAAGGTTTTCTATTTTAAGTTCCGGAAATCTCTGTAAAACAACTGGCTGGTTTCTTAAAATTTCAGATAATTTATATGTTTCAGGAGTTTTATTTTTAAATAAAATTGAATATTTAAATTTATGAGTTCCAATTGCTTCTATTTTTTCATTTATATCCTTTTCCCAGTTATTTTTTGGTCTTTTAAAACTCCTTAACATTATATGAGAGAGAACTTTTTTATATTTATCCCATATAAAATATCTATCACCATTATGGACTATTAAGGATATTGTTTTTTCTCCATCTGTATAATCAACAAAACTTTTTGCATAAAACATCCCTTCTATCATTCTTTCAATGTTGTCCCACCCTCTTCCAAACAATCTTCCATATGCCTGGTTTTCAATATCTTTCTCTTCAATTCCAAATGGTATATCTCCATAAATCTTACCATCAAAGAAATTTAAAGGAAGGGAGAATAAAACAAAGGCATTTTTCTCTCCAAGGTAGTTAATTTCTATATCAAATTCAACCCTTTCTTCTCCTTTATAAATAATAATATCCCTTTTAATTTTATGCTTTCCAATATTTCCTTCTGTCCTGAATATCTTTCTTAAATTCCCATCTTCAATCTTTGCCCACTTTTTCCATACAACATTTTCTTCTTTCAAAAACTTCCCAATATGTAAAATTGCTTCTGGGTCAAGATGTAAAATCTTTAAATTTCCAAATGGACTATCTTTTGACAAATAGGTAAAATCATCCCTTTTAATTTCAATAAGATTTCCCTCTTTAAAATTTAAAGAAATTTTATCATTTTCAATTTTATTCAAATCACTCAATTTAAATACTTCAAAATTTTCTTCACCTTTTCCTTTTTCAATAAAAATTGAGTTATATCCAAGAGATGGTATAAAAACATTTGCAAGAATTTCAACTTCCCATAAGTTATTAGGAGATGGTAAATAATTTATAATCTGGTAAGGAACTAAATTTCCAGATGCGTCCTTTAAAATAAAATTTTTATCAAGTTTTTTGTCAACTGAACTTATAAAAAATTTAACATAAAAATTTGAAGAGAAATTTGTAAAATTAAAAACAACAGCAACTGGTCTTTCCTTAAATTTTATATTTGAAACAATATGCTCAATTGCTTGCCTTTTTATTTCATCAATCTCAAATATTGTTTTTAAAGCAAGAT
>Ga0080004_1110274_pt1 | contig 50577 bp, 58 predicted proteins | sample WasSprMetagenome_FD_69207 | JGI IMG/M metagenome (GOLD analysis project Ga0080004, IMG submission 69207) | Sulfidic aquatic microbial communities from Washburn Spring, Yellowstone National Park, USA - WS (SPADES assembly) (version 2) | ecosystem: Environmental > Aquatic > Thermal springs > Hot...
GCCGGTTCAGCCCCTCCACATAGTAATCAAGCTGAAGAACGGCTATAATGTCGGTATCTCGGTCAAGAAGATTCGTAGCATAGTGAAGCTCGCCGAGGGGGAGAAGCCGAAGTACACACCGCCCCCACCACCTAAACCAAACACAAACCTACCGAAGGTTCTGATCTTAGGCACAGGAGGCACAATAGCGAGCAGAATAGACTACCGAACCGGAGCCGTGCACCCCGCCCTAACAGCAGAAGACCTCTACGCATCAGTCCCAGAGATATCTGAGGTCGCCCAAGTCGATGCAGAGATCCTCTTCAGCGTATTCAGCGAAAACATGAGGGCTGAGCACTGGTGCAAGATAGCGGAGCACATACACACCTCCCTCAAGAAGGGGTATAGCGGCGTAGTCGTAACACACGGAACAGACACCCTAGGCTACACAGCTGCAGCGCTATCATTCGCCCTAAGGGGCGTGCCTATACCAGTAGTCTTGGTCGGTGCGCAGCGCTCCTCAGACAGACCGTCCTCAGACGCCGCTTCAAACCTCTTGGCAGCTACGATAGTCGCGTCAAAAGCACCCTTCTCAGGCGTCTATGTGGCTATGCACGCCGGGTTGAGCGACGATGTGATAGCGATTCACCACGGCGCCTCTGTTAGAAAGAACCACACGAGTAGGAGGGATGCTTTCCAGTCGATAAACAGGAGGCCTGTAGCATACGTTAAGGATGGTGTTATTCAGCAGATAGACCCAAACCTACCAGCTAGAAGAGCATCTCCAGACGATTTTAAGCCAGCCGCTAGGTTCGAGGAGCGGGTCGCGCTACTAAAGTTCCACCCAAACTTTGACCCAACAACAATAGACTATCTGGTGGACAAAGGGTATAGAGGGTTAGTGCTAGAGGGGACTGGGCTGGGGCACGTAGGGCGCTACTGCCACGACTCGATCAAGAGGGCGGTAGACAAAGGCGTCTTGGTGGGCATGAGCTCCCAATGTATATGGGGTAGGGTCAGGATGACCGTCTACGATACAGGGCGAGACCTCCTCAACATAGGCGTAATCCCCCTCGACACGCTCTTTCCAGAGGTCGCTTTGGTCAAGATGATGTGGGTCTTAGCCAACTCAGATACGCTGGAGGAGGCTAAGAAGCTGATGCTCACAGACCTGGTAGGCGAATTCACCCAACGCCTACCCGTGGAGGAGGCGAGGGGCTTTTGAGCGACTTCTATAGGGATATAGGGCTGCTCGTAGGCTTAGAAATCCACCAGCAGCTAGCCACCTCAACAAAACTCTTCTGCAAATGCAAGCCGATAGACGAAGAGCACCAAACACCAAGGTTTCAGAGGAGGCTAAGACCATCGCAAAGCGAGCTCGGAGAAACAGATCCAGCAGCGCTCTTCGAATTCAAAAAGAAGAAGCCATTCAAATACCATGTCGGCGAGCACTCAGCCTGCCTAGTAGAGGCCGACGAAGAGCCACCCCACCCGATAAACGAGGAGGCTGTTGACACAGCGCTCATAATCGCCTTAGCGCTGAACTCGACACCCGTAGACGAGATCCACGTAATGAGGAAGATCGTGATAGACGGCTCCAACACCACAGGCTTCCAGAGGACCGCCATTATAGCGCTAGGCGGTGTGCTCAAGACGCGCATAGGCAACATACCAGTCCAGACGATCTGCGTAGAGGAGGATGCCGCTAGACTCCTAGGGGAGGATGGGGGTGTGCGCAGCTACGGCTTGGATAGGCTCTGCATACCACTCGTCGAAGTAGCTCTAGCGCCTTTCACAGCCTCGCCAGAGGAGGTTCAGGAGGTGGCCTACACGCTCGGCAGGCTTATGCGCTCCACAGGTAGGGTTATGAGGGGGCTCGGCACAATAAGGCAAGACATCAACATCTCCATCAGAGGAGGGGCTGTTGTAGAAGTCAAGGGCGTCCAGAACCTAGACCTAATCTCCAAGATCGTCGACTTTGAAGCGAAGCGGCAGCACTTCTTGATGAAGGTCGCTGAAGAGCTCAGAAGAAGAGGCGTTACTTTTGAGAACGCTGTAGGCGAAGTTAAGGAGCTCAACGATGTTTTCAAGCAGACCTCAAGTAAGATCATAAAGAAGGTCTTAGATGCTGGAGGCGCCGTAGTAGGTTTAGCCCTACGCGGCTTCAAAGGTCTACTCAAACTAGAAGAGTATCCGAACATAAGGCTGGGCAAAGAGTTCGCAGACCTCGTCAGATTCTACGGCATAGGAGGAATCTTCCACTCAGACGAGCTACCAGCATACGGCATATCAGAAGAAGAGGTGGCGAAGGTTAGAGAGGCGCTTAAAGTAGGCAATGAAGACGCCTACATACTAGTAGCCGGCGACAGAAGCGTGCTAGAGGACGCCATAAAAGCGATCAGCGAGAGGGCGAGGGCTGCCGTAAATGGCGTGCCACCCGAAACACGGGGGCCGACACCAGAAGGGACTACAAGATTCATACGCCCAAGACCCGGCCCAGCGAGAATGTATCCTGAAACAGACATACCACCCCTACCGATCTCTGAAGAGAGGATAGAGCGGCTGCGCGCACTCCTACCGAAGCCTTGGGATGAAGTCGTCAGAGAGTATGCAACGAAATATTGTTTGAGCGAAAAGCTCGCAGCCCAGATCTGCGACTCAGAATACCTAACACTATTCGAGGAGATAGTGCAGGAGACGAAGGTGCAGCCGAGCTATGTAGCAGCGACCCTGACCGAGACCCTAGTCAGCCTGTCACGCCTAGGGCTAAAAGTAGAAGAGCTCTCAAACACCACCCTAAAAGAAGTCTTCAAACTCGTGGACGAAGGTAAGATATCAAAGGAGGGTGTGCCAGCAATCTTAGAGAAGATCCTAAAGGGGGAAGCAAGGAACCCGAAAGAGGCAGCCGAACAACTAGGATTAACACCCATATCAGAAGAAGAGGTTAAGAGGAGGGTGGTAGAGCTTGTGGAGCGAAACAGGCAGCTCATAAAGAGTAGAGGCCAAGGCGCCTTCAGCGCCCTAATGGGCGAGCTGATGCGTGATCTAAGGGGTCGGGTGGATGGAAAGAAGCTCAGCCTACTACTCCAAGAAGAGGTTAAGCGTGTGGTAGAAGAGACCAAGACCACATCAAACAACTAATAAATAAACTCGTTACCGACCTAAGGTTCTTGCCGAGGATATTACGGTGGCTCTAGATTATGTGGCAGCTAGGCTTCTTCTTCCACGAAATGGCTTTCGGGCTGCTATCAATCTTCCTCCCGCTATACATCGTTAACATCGGTGGCTCTCTAGTTGACGTAGGGTTGATGGCTTCTCTCGCCACTCTCTTAGCGATACCAGCATCCTTTATCTGGGGCTACCTTTGCGATAAAACAAGGAGGTATAAGCGTTACATCTTAATCTCGTTTCTTACATCTTCAACCTTGCTGTGCTCCCTCACGTTTACAAAAGATATAGCCGTGATCATAGCTCTTTATGCAGCTATGGCTGTTTTTCACGTTGCACACGAGCCGCCTAAAAACGTGTTAATATGTGAGTTCTATCCGCGTGAAGAGTGGGAAAGATCCTTTGCCTCATACGAAGGCTTAACCAAAGCGGGCTGGCTTATAGGTCTTGTTACGGGAGTCTTCATCTCCCTTTTGGGCTTCAAACCAACAACAACGTTGCTGATATGTAGTAGCTTAAACCTTCTAGCGTTCCTCTCATCTCTCTTTCTGCTCTCCGACCCGCCGCTAATCTTTGAGCGGAGTTTAGTGCGCATAAGAAGGGGTGTAGACCTCGCCTACAGAGGCATAACGATACTCTCAAAGCTTTTGAACGGTTTTCCAACCCCCGTAAATTTGGTAAAGGAGAATCTTGCCCTCTTCTGCGCCGGTCTAGTGTTTTTCGCATTCGCAACAAGCACACTTTTTACACCCTTACCAATATTTCTGCACAAAAACTTAGGATTAACCACAACCCTAGTTTACACCGTTTACGTCCTAAACTCAGCCGCAGGCGTGATCGGCTACTTTCTGACAGGTGGAAAGCTCACACTTCAACAGGAGAAAAAGCGCCTACAAAAGGTCGTACTATTGAGAAGCGGTTTAGCCTTCCTTTTAGCCGCATTTACCATAAACGCTCAAACAGCGTTTCCATTCGCTTTAATTTTATTTTTAATGGGTTTCGCATACGCCCTATACTACGTTTGCGTTCTATCCCTATCAATGGAGCTCATACCAGCCGGTATGGCTGGTCTATTTGACGCCCTAGTAGGTTTAGGTAGCGCAGCAGGAGCCTACTTAGGCCCATACGTGGCTCAAACATTCGGCTTCTCTTATGTCTTCGCCACCTCTGGCGCAGCCTTCCTTCTGGCTTACATATTCTTCAAGGCTTCGCTTTAAAACAAAGGATCAAATAATCTGTGAGGCTAAAAAGTAGAGTTTGAAGGCTACCTGTAGTAGGGTACAGGAACCTTCTCCAGCGGCTTACCCTCTTTAGAAGCTTTAACCTTCTTTATCGCTTCCTCAAAGTGTCTAAAGGAGACCACAGCTTCATCAAGGTGCTTCTGGACTTCTTCAGGCGTCTTATACTTGCTCACGAACTCTTGTAGCACGAGCGAGACAGCGGTGTTAACTACGGCTGCGAGATCCGCTCCGCTGAAGCCCTCGGTCAAGTCAGCGATCTTACCTAAGTCGACATCCTCCTTAAGCGGCTTACCTCTGGTGTGTATCTGTAGTATCTGGAGCCTAGCAGCCCTATCTGGTAGAGGCACATACAGCAGCTTGTCGAAGCGCCCAGCTCTGAGTAGCGCTGGGTCGAGCATATCGATTCTGTTAGTTGCAGCAAGCACCACCACACCGGAGAGGGGCTGAATGCCGTCGAGCTCGGTTAGGAGCTGGCTTACGACACGCTCAGTAACCATGCTGTCGCCGCTAAGCCCCCTAATGGGCGCTATAGCGTCTATCTCGTCGAAGAAGATTATGCAGGGTGCAGCCTGCCTAGCCCTCCTGAATATCTCCCTAACCGCCCTCTCGGACTCCCCAACCCACTTAGAGAGCAGCTCAGGCCCTCTTACGCTTATGAAGTTCGCCTCGCTCTCGGTCGCTACAGCCTTAGCTAGAAGCGTCTTACCCGTACCAGAGGGGCCGTAGAGGAGTATACCCTTAGGCATCTGGTAGCCGAGTTTCTTATACAGCTCGGGGTACTTGAGGGGCCACTCCACAGCCTCCATAAGCTCCCTCTTAACCGACTCAAGCCCTCCAATATCCTCCCACCTCACATCAGGTGTTTCGAGGTAGACTTCCCTCATGGCTGATGGTGTGATCTCCTTTAGCGCGTTTTCGAAGTCCTCCATCGTGACGACTAGATTATTAAGAATATCTGGTGGGATCTTCTCCTCATCGAGCTTCAGAGACGGTAGGACCCTTCTGAGCGCTTTCATAGCAGCCTCCTTACACAGATACTCTAAGTCGGCGCCGACGAAGCCGTGTGTCACCGAAGCTAGTTTCTCAAGGTCAACGTCTGGTGCAAGAGGCATGTGTCTGGTGTGTATCTGGAGGATCTCAAGCCTACCCTTCTTATCAGGAACCTTGATCTCTATCTCGCGGTCGAACCTACCCGGTCTTCGCAGCGCGGGGTCTAAAGCGTTCGGCCTATTTGTAGCGGCGATTACTATAACCTTACCCCTCGCCTCCAAGCCATCCATCAGCGATAGGAGCTGGCTTACGACACGCCTCTCAACCTCTCCAGTGACCTCCTCCCTCTTAGGCGCTATCGAGTCAATCTCATCTATGAAGATTATGCTAGGAGCCTTCTCCTTAGCCTCCTTAAAGATCTCCCTTAACCTAGCCTCAGACTCACCATAAAACTTACTCATGATTTCAGGACCACTTATACTTATGAAGTGGGCATTACTTTCGTTGGCCACAGCCTTAGCCAAAAGCGTCTTACCCGTACCTGGAGGACCGTAGAGCAACACACCTTTAGGCGCTTCAACACCCAGCTTCTCAAATATCTCCGGGTGTCTAAGTGGGAGCTCTATCATCTCCCTAACCTTCTGAATCTCCTCCTTTAAGCCACCTATGTCTTCATATGTGACCTGTGGGACACCGCGAAGTGCTTCACCCCTCTCAGAGATCACGAAGGTAGTCCTTTGGGTGATTATCACAGCTTCTGCAGGTGGGCTTATGCTGACGACTTGGAAGGTGAGTCTACCACCAAAGTAGGGGATCATCACATTATCGCCTTTGGTTACTGGTACGCTCTCTAGAGCGTCTGCAAGATATCTTTCGTCTATTGGCGGTATAGCTTCTAGAGGTGCGACCACAATCTTTTCGGCTGGTACAGCTTTTATCTTCCTAATCGTAACCGTATCGCCTATAGCTACACCCGCATTATTCCTAATCAAGCCATCTATCCTTATGATCCCCCTCCCTTCGTCTGAGGGGTAAAGTGGTAAGCACTTTGCGACCGTCCTCCGCCTACCCTTAATCTCAATTACATCACCGGTTGAAGCATTTGTAGCCTCCATTGCATCATAGTCGATCCTCGCTACGCCTCTGCCTACATCTCTGGTATAAGCCTCGAGCACCTTTAAGGTAACCGTTTGGCTCATCCTTGACACACCGTCGTTCCTAATCTACTCTATGTTGATCTTATAGAACCCTTTATTAGCCTTCTCCTTTAGCGGGAAGCTGACTTCAAGCACGCCGTTCTGGAAGCTCGCCTTGGCCTTGGTCGGGTCGACCTTAGCCCTAAGAGGTATCTCAGCCTTGTACTTGCGGTCTCCGCGCTCAGCAGAGATGGTAACGGAATCCTCTAAGGCTTGAATATCTATGTCGCTCTTTTCAACACCTGGTAGTTCAACCACAAGCTTTAGTTCGCTGCGCTGCTCATCTAAGATCTGGTCGCTGATCGGCTCTCTGTAGCCTCGTAGACCAGGCTTGAGGTTACCGAAGGTTCTGAAGACAGGCACACCTTCTGGGTTTAGTGTCATGGAGAAACCGTAGATGAATGGTTTGTTAAAGTATTCTCCTTCCCCTTCGAATTTAAAGAAGTTTCTGATAGACTCCTCGATCTCTCTTTCCATCTCCGCCATTATCTTGTCTATCTCATCCAGTATATCTCGAAACCTTTTTCTATCATCGAACATTTTAACCACCAGTTAATAACTCTTGGTTAACCAGGATATAAAGATTGCTCAATTCGGTTCTAGAAATAAATTGCGCAACCTTCAAAATTCTTAAAGACAATTTCCGCCTTCCCTTCGCAACTGTTACTTCCGAATAAGCAAAATCCAGACGTTTTCTCAATATTTAGCGTTGCCCTTACATCTACTTTTTTAACTATTTAAGCCACTGCTTGGTATGTAAATCTGACCGCTGTTGAGTAATGTAGTCAAGGTGGCTTGCTCGCCTACTAGGCTTAGGATATTGAATCTACTCACATCTAGACCACATACTATGCAGGAGCTGGCTTCGCTCCTAGAAGTTACGCCGCAAGCGGTTATGAAGCATCTTAAAGTTCTGGAGCGGTATGGCTTGGTGAAGAATGTAGAAGCGGAGGAATTTGGTAAGCAGATAGTCTGTTTAACTAGGTTTGTTGATGCCTACTTGTATTCAGATAGGAGCTTAGACTCCATATCTATTTACGTTGCTAAGTCTTCTCAGACCAGCGAGTCAGATTTTGAGTTTGAAGCAAAGAGTTTTGCCGAGACCCTCCGTGGAGTTGATGACGAAATCTATTTGCTCAAGCGGAGGCTGAAAGCTCTGAAAAATAAGGAGCGCCGTCTCTACAAGAGGCTGATTGAGCTGCATAACCTAAAGCAAAGTATCCTAAGCAAAAAAGGGTTTACACCAATAGATAACTTAATCTTAGGGATCTTAGAGAGTAAAGACCCTCAGAAGACCGCAGAAGAAGTAGCTAAGGCGTTGAACTGCACTAGCGAAGAGATCTTTGGGCTTATGGAAAAGTTTAAGGAGCGCTATCTTAAAGAAGGGTAAGCACAATACATTTACATAGAGAGAAGAAGAGAGGAGTAGAATGTAGCCAAAGACCCACTTTTTAACACTCTCGAGGTGTCTTTCGATGGTTCATAGGGTTGCTGGGGTCGACCTCGATAACTGCCACTCTAGGAAGTGTGGGCTTGAGTGTATAAAGTTCTGCCCAGTAAACAAAGGTGGAGGAAAATGTGTAGTCTTGGATGAGAAGAGTAAGGCTGTCATAAGTGAGGAGCTCTGCACAGGATGTGGTATATGCGTGAAGAAGTGTCCCTTTAAAGCCATCACGATAGTGAACCTTGCTGAGGAGCTGAAGGAGGAGAAGATTCACCAGTATGGTGCTAACGGTTATCGGCTATTTAGGCTACCAACACCGAGAAAGGGCGCTGTAGTTGGGCTAGTGGGCAAGAACGGTGTGGGGAAGAGCACAACCATAAAGATACTCTCAGGCACACTAAAACCCAACTTAGGGTTCTACGACTCGCCACCAGACTGGGACAAGATCATCGAAGCCTTTAAAGGCACAGAGCTAAAGGAGTACTTTGAGAAGATAGCCTCCAAGAGCTTAAAAGTCTCTGTCAAGCCTCAAGCCGTATACCTACTCCCAAAGCTCTGGAAGGGGGCTGCTAAGGAGTTCCTTAAAGCGTATGATGAGAGAGGGGTTGCTGACACAATAGCTGAGTCACTTAACCTAAAGGACTCGCTGGATAAATCCGTCTCTGAGCTGAGTGGAGGGGAGTGCCAGAGGCTTGCTGTTGCTGTCGCAGCATCTAAAGATGCTGAAGTCTACTTCTTCGACGAGCCCTCCTCCTACAACGATGTCTACCAGCGGATGGCTGTAGCAGAAGTTATTAGAAGCCTCGCTTCAGAAAATAGAGCGGTTATAGTTGCTGAACACGACCTCACAATACTAGACTACCTAAGCGACTACATATACATCCTCTACGGCGAGCCCGGGGTTTATGGTATTGTGTCTAAAGTGCAGTCTTCGAGAACGGGCATAAATATATTGTTAGATGGCTATATTCCCGAGGAGAATGTTAGGTTTAGAGACCGGCCGATCAGATTCGACGTAACAGCGCCTATAGATGAGGCTGCTGCGCAGTACCCCATAGCGAGCTACACGAAGATGGTGAAGAAGTACCCAGGTTTCACGCTTACCGTAGATGAGGGTGAGATCAAGAAGGGTGAGGTCATAGGTATACTGGGTGCTAACGCTTTAGGCAAATCAACCCTCCTTAAGATGATAGCTGGTGTAGAGCAGCCCGATGAAGGCAGCCTTATGATAGCGGCAAAGATCTCATACAAGCCTCAATATCTGAACTCTGATATAGATGGTGATGTGAAGACGCTGCTGGAGAAGGTTTCAAACGGGAAGATGGACTCTGGGCTATATCGGAGCCAGATAATTACACCACTCGGCATACACAAGCTGCTCGATAAACAGGTTAGAGACCTCAGCGGTGGAGAGCTGCAGAAGGTGGCGATAGCAGCCTGCCTCCTACAAGATGCAGATATCTATGCGCTCGACGAGCCCTCAGCCTTCATAGATGTAGAGGATAGATTCGTATTAGCCAAGGCGATAAACAGATTCGTTAAAGCCGAGGGTAAATCGGCACTCATAGTGGATCACGACATTCAGCTCATAGACATCGTATCAGATAGGCTCCTCATATTCACAGGCAAGCCTGGTGTAGAGGGTAGGGTTTCAACAGCCCTTTCAAAGGAGGAGGGTATGAACCTCTTTCTCAAGAGCCTAGGCATAACCTACCGTAGAGATGTCGAGTCTGGGAGGCCTAGGGTGAATAAGCCAGGGAGCAAGCTCGATAGGCTTCAGAAGGCTCTTGGCTCCTACTACTATGTTAGTAGAGGTGCTGCTGAGTAGCTTGGGTAGGCTCTTAAAAGAGGTGCTAAGAGACAAGCTTACACCTAGTGAGTTGGAGATGCTTTACGCAAGCTTTGACGTGGTAGGGGATATAGCTGTTATTAAGGTGCCGGAGCCGCTTTTACCTAAGAAGCACATCATTGCAGAGGCTCTACTATCCTCCCTAAAGAATCTGCGCACCGTCCTCCTACAGACCACACCGGTTGAAGGTGAGTATAGGCTTAGGGGTCTTGAGGTTGTCGCAGGTGAGCCTAAGTTCGAAACCGTGCATAGGGAGCACGGCTGCCTTTATAAAGTGAATCTGCGCACCGTCTACTTTACTCCCAGATTATCCACTGAGAGGCTTAGGGTAGCCAAGCTGGTTAAAGAAGGTGAGGTGGTTGTGAACATGTTTGCTGGTGTGGGTCCTTATTCGATTCTTATAGCGAAGAGGGTGAGGGATGTCAAAGTCTACTCAATAGACAACAACCCAGAAGCCTACCGATATATGCAAGAGAACATCAAGTTGAATAAAGTCGAGCATAAAATTATCCCACTGCTAGGGGATGCAGCTGAAGTTATTAAGAGTAGGTTGCAGCAGATCGCTGATAGGGTGATTATGCCCCTACCAGAGAAGGCTCTAGCTTACCTACCCGTAGCTTACCAAGCGTTAAGAGGTGGTAAAGGTACGATACACTACTATGAGCACGTCTTCTACGAGAAAGGTGAGGATCCTTTGCAGAAGGCGGTTGAGCACGTTAAAGGTAAAGCGAAGTTTAAGTTCGATGTAGAGTATGCTGGCGTGTTAAGGGATGTAGGCCCTAGGTTGGCCCAAGTCGTGTTAGATCTTAGGGTGGGTTAGCCGCTTTTAGCCTCGTCCGTTTTACTCCCTTCCGAAGGCTTCTCTTCGCTGGTGGCCTCGATTTCTATTGGTGGTGGAGGCGGTGTTGTAGCCATCGTCCAACCTATCCAAGCTACTATAACTAATATGGCCGCTACGCCTACGAAGGCCGTTATCGCTAGGACCACCATAGTGTAGTTCCAGAGTAAGAGCCCGTAGATTACTATACCGGCGATTCCACCTATAACAAGTGAGACGCCGATTAACTTATCCTTATCCAACTATGATCGAATGATGCAGCGAAGGCTTCACTATATATGTTTTCCCCTTCTAAACAAGGCTACAGTAGAAAAGTCTACCAACTTTGAGCACACACCTGCATGCAAGCAAAGACCAGTGGTGGGTATAAAAGGGGTTTACGCAGTGTAGGTGTTGGCTAATATAAGATGTTTCAGTTTTTCAGTTGTTGAAGCGAACATCTCCTACTATAGCCTCAAGCAGCTTAAGGCCCAAACAGCAGCGTAACATACCTTAGCATCGGCGGAAATAGATGCGCAAATTTTTATTAAGAGGATATCAGAAACCTCATGACGCATATAAAGTTGACCAACGGAGAGTTCGCTGCAAGGATCTTAAAAAGAAAGAGGAAGAAGCTATGCTGGTCCGATGAGCACTATAAGCGGAGAATATTAAGGCTAGACGAGAAAGTAGACCCACTTGAAGGCGCCCCCCAAGCAAGGGGCATAGTATTAGAGAAGGTTGGCATAGAGTCAAGGCAGCCAAACTCAGCGATCAGGAAATGTGTAAGGGTCCAGCTTATTAAGAACGGTAAGCAGATTACAGCCTTTCTCCCTGGGGATGGGGCGCTTAACTATGTTGATGAGCACGACGAAGTTATTGTGGAGGGGATAGGTGGTTCTAAGGGGCGCTCTATGGGTGATATACCTGGTGTGAAGTATGTGGTTGTTAAGGTGAATGGTGTTTCACTTAAGGAGCTGGTGCTTGGGAGGAAGGAGAAGCCTAGGAGGTAAGTTGGTGAGTTATGTCGTCTGATAAAGCTGCTATACAGCGGGAGTTAGCCAAACAACTTAAGCTCTTCAACAAATGGGACCTAACTGAGGTTGAGGTGTCAGACCCAGGTCTTAAGAGGGTTATATCTCTAAAACCTATGATCGTACCAACCTCTTTCGGCAGACATGAGCGTGAGAAATTCGGTAAGGCGGAGGTTAACATAATAGAGAGGTTAGTCAACTCGATGATGCACTTTGGTAAGAAATTTGCTAAAAATACTGGGAGAATGGGCGGTAAGAAGATGAAAGCAATAAACATAGTGAAAAACGCGCTAGATATAATTCATTTGAAGACTGGGCAGAACCCTATTGCCGTGATTGTGAAGGCTATTGAGAATGCTGCACCAAACGAAGACACAACAAGAATAGCCTACGGAGGAGTAGTCTACCACGTCTCAGTAGACGTTTCACCTTTAAGAAGAGTGGATCTAGCGCTCAGATTCATATCAGAAGGTGTAAGGGAGAACTGCTTCTCAACACCTAAGAGTGTGGAAGAAGCGCTGGCTGAGGAGATAATCTTAGCCGCAAACAACGATCCTAATAGTTACGCGATAAAAAAGAAGAATGAGCAGGAACGCATAGCTATGGCTTCAAGGTAAAGAAGATCCCTAGGTTATACACCAACCCCTTTGTTATTTTTTCTCCCGCCATTCGAGATCACATCTCCATGGAGTGGTTACCAACCCATAAAGATCCTTCCTAACTGAAAAGATTAATTAATATGCTAGCCTACAGAAGAGAACTGTCTGGAGGTGAGTGGTGTGAAAAAAGAAATCGAAAATTTAGATCCAGATCTTCTTCCTTGGGAAAAAATGGAGGGAACAGAAAGAGTTTACGTCAAAGTTCTAAACGAAGATAAGGAAACAGGAGCTTTAACACGATTACTGAAATTAGAGCCGGGCGCTACATTACCTAAAATGAAACACGAGATATGCGAAGAAATATGGGTTGTCGAAGGCGTGTTGATAGATAAAGGCAGAAACACGATACATCCAAAGGGCTCCTATATAGCTAGAAACCCCTACATGGAGCATGGGCCATTCGAAAGCCCATTCGGCTGCGTATTACTAGAATTCAGGTATTATGGATTTAAGGGGAAGGGGACATAAGACTTTATGAAAAAGCTCAATCTCATACTTGAGAAAAGAGATGGAGAGTCGACGATCTTAGAGTATGAAGCAAGGAAAGTACTTCTCGGAGGCTTCACTGGAAGGAATAAGGAAGCGGTAATAAAGCATATAGAGGAACTTGAGAATAAGGGGATAAAGATAAAGCGGCCTGAAAAATTCCCAATATTTTACAAAGGTTCTCCTTTTCTGCTCACAACTAGCGATGTGATAGAGGCTCCTTCTGAAGAGACTTCTGGTGAGGTAGAATATGTGATAATGACGGCAGAAAGCGGGAAAATCTACATAGCGGTTGGAAGCGACCATACCGACAGAGATTTGGAAAAAATAAACATTCAAAAATCCAAATGGATATGTCCTAAAGTGTTAAGTACAAAGATATGGGACTACAATGATCTTAAAGATCACTGGGATAAGATCGAAATGTTTTCATACATTATCGAAGACGGTAAGAGGGAATTGTATCAGTCAGGCAAACTTGAGACTCTGCTCACACCAAACGATCTCTTAAAAGAAGCGGGTTACGCTGGAGAAAGTGGGTGGGTTGTTTACTCGGGAACGCTAGCAACATTAAGAGGGATCGTCTACTCCCAAAATTTCGAAGTAGGCCTCTTCGATCCGATATTAAATAGAAAGATAGTTCATAGATACACGGTAAAAGTTCTGAAGTAAAGCGAAGTCGAGGCCAATTTAACTACTTATTGGGAAACATACTCTATCGTAGATTAGACTCCGCAGCTATACATTTAATACCAGTAGGGTTAATGAAGATGTGTAGAGGATATGTATAATGACATACTATTCGTTGCTGAGGTAGTTGCGGCGGTTATCATCTCAGCAATCCCGCTGGCCATTGCATATTACATTTACAAACGCCTAGCTCATATGGCTGTGAGAACAAGATCTAAGCTAGATAATTATCTGGTCGCGGTTTCAAAGTGGCCCCTCTTTATCACCATCTTCTTGCTGAGCTTTTCCTCCCTCCTCAACTACCTTTCCAATAAGACGCGTCTCCCCCTACCCGAATACTTCTCTACTGGTGCGAATTACCTTATGCAGGCTGCGATCGTCCTCTCAATAACCTCTGTACTAGTCGTCATCATACAGTCTGCGATCACCAGATTCGGTCGAAGGGTTGCGGCTGGTGAAGCAGACAAGGAAACCGCTCTCGTAGGTCTGCAGAAGATCATAACCTACATAATATGGATCTTAGCGATACTAATAGCCCTATCGATCGTCTTCCCACCGAGTCTACCGGCCCTCCTCAGCCTCGTCTCAGGTATTGGGTTCGCAGCGATAGTCGTTGGTCTAGCAGCGCAGAAGGTTGTTGGAAACTGGCTCTCTGGTCTAATAATCTTTTTCGTAAGGCCGTTTAGAATCGGAGACGCCCTACTCTTCAGAGGTGAGTACGGTGTGGTTGAGGAGATAAAGCTCACTCACACTATAATAAGGACTTGGGATAATAAGAGGCTCGTCGTACCTAATTCAGTTTTCGACAGCGAAGTTGTTGTCAACTACCACCTTAAGGACCCGAGGATGATAGGTTCAGTCTTCGTCGACATATCATACGAGTCTAACTACGAGTTGGCGAAGAACCTTATGATTAAGATAGCGTCAGAGCACCCCAATGTCCTACCAGACATGCCACCTCAAGTACACCTACTTGAATTTGGCGAAAACGGTTTAAAGCTTAGGCTCATATTCATGTGTAAGGATCAACCAACAGCCTTCGTAACCGCCGCTGAGCTCAGAGAGCGTATCAAGAAAGCATTTGATGAGAACGGCATAGAAATTCCCTATCCGCGAAGATACATTATATCCAGGCGGTCTACCTCCAGATCAGTTGCGGCGCAAGAGAAGGAGCAGAATTTAGACACCTCCTTCTGAGACTACACTTTAATATACCAATTTGAGCACTCAGTAAACTGATGTCCTCTAAGGTGCGTTTAATACCAAAGCAGCCTGAAGTCAATATAGGCACAGCGGGGCATGTAGACCACGGTAAGACAACCTTAGTAGAGGCTATCACAGGGGTTTGGACGAGCGCGCACAGCGAAGAGCTCAAGAGGGGCATAACTATAAGGGTTGGTTACGCAGACGCCGCCATCTACAAGTGCTCTAACTGTCCTGGTCCAGACCGATACTCACCATATCCAACGTGTCCGCACTGCGGCTCGCCGACTATTCTGCAAAGGGTTGTGAGCTTTGTAGACTGTCCTGGGCACGAGAGCCTTATGGCTAATATGCTTTCTGGAGCCGCTGTTATGGATGGAGCCATACTGGTTATCGCTGCCAACGAGCCAGTCCCGCAGCCTCAGACGAGAGAGCACCTTATGGCACTTCAGATGTTGGGGATGAAGCACATTATAATAGTTCAGAATAAGGTTGAGTTGGTTGACGATCAGAAGGCGTTAGAGTCGTATCATGCGATCAAAAGGTTTGTCACCGGTACCATCGCTGAGAACGCTGTGGTTATACCGATTTCAGCCCAGAATCGAATAAATATTGATGCTGTTTTAGAGGCTATCGAAACCTACATACCTACGCCTCAACGCGACCCTAATGCGCCGCCGCTGATGCAGGTCCTACGCTCATTTGACGTAAACAAACCTGGCACACGCGTCCAAGACCTTAAGGGGGGTGTGGTAGGCGGCACGCTGCTTCAAGGCGAGCTTAAGGTTGGCGACGAAATAGAGATAAGACCCGGCTTAATAAACGGGAAACCACAGCCGCTCTTCACAAAGATCAGAAGCTTAGGTACGAGCGCCGGATTTGTTGAGAAGGTGAAGCCCGGAGGCTTAGTTGCCATAGGTACTGCGCTAGACCCAACTTTAACGAAGTCTGACGCTCTTCTAGGTTCTCTCGTCGGGCACCATAATACGCTACCACCCATCCTAACCTCCATAAGTATGACGGTCCAGCTCTTTGAAACAGCGGTCGGCTCACCAGACTTGGTCAAGGTTGAGAAGATAAGGAGCGGCGAAGCCCTACGCCTCAACATAGGCACAGCCGTTACAGTAGGCAACGTGACAGCGACAAAAGAGGACACTGTTGAAGTAGCCCTCCGCCGCCCAGTATGCGCAAAGAAGGGAGCGAAGGTCGCCATATCGAGGCGCATCGGAGACCGTTGGCGCCTTATAGGTGCTGGGGTGTTAAACTGAGGAAGCCGCCTTGGAGGTAATTCTGGATACAAGCTTCCTCCTAGAGTTGGTTTCAAAGCCCATCAAGCGATTAGACGAACTAGAAGTAGAGTTAGGGAAGGTTGAATTCATCGTCCTAGAGCCTACAGTCAGAGAGTTAAAGAGGTTGGCATCTAAACCTGGGGTTAAGGCTAAAAAAGCTTATGCCGCATTGAAATATGTGAAGAATCTTAGAGTCGTAGATCTGGATGATAAGAAGCTGGATTCAGATTCTGCACTACTCTACTACGCCCTAAAGCACAGTGCGGCTGTAGCAACTATTGATCAGGAGTTAAGGGGTAAGCTTAAAGAGGAGGGAGTGGTTGTTGTCACTTTACGTGATGACAGTGTGTGGGTTGATCGATAGCTACAACCGAAACCTTCTTAATCTAATTCTTTGCAGCGTTCTACGAGGCTACGAGGGTGTGTAAGTTGTTCTACATCGTCGAGTTAAAAGATGTTATTAGGGTGCCGCCATCAAAATTCGGCACACCTTTAAAGGATGTAGCGTACGAAACACTAAAGGCCAAGTATGAGAGCAGCATAAGCCCAGAATACGGTTATCTAATCTACATAATCAATCTGGATGTAGAGAAGGTGGGGAAGATAATACCTGGGGATGGCGCGACCTACCACCACGTCACCTTTAAGGCCTTGACGTTTTTGCCCAAGATACAGGAGATCATGGAAGGTGAGGTTGTGGAAGTTGCTGACTTTGGAGCATTCGTAAGATTGGGCCCAGCAGACGCATTACTCCATCTTTCACAAATCACCGACGATTACTTGACTTGTGATGTAAAGCAAGGTGTAATAACGGCAGCGCAGTCCAAAAGGGTGCTCTCAGTAGGCTCTAAAGTCAGAGTTAGAGTTACTGCAGTAAGCTTGGGTCATGGCGCAACCGCCGGGAAGATAGGTGTAACCTGCCGCCAACCCTTCTTAGGCGCTCTAGAGTGGATAGAAGAAGATTTAAGGAAAGTCGAGGCTAAGCCTGAAGCAAAGAAGGCTGAGAAGAAGGAGAAGATTAAGGATGGTTAAGGAATACGCTTGTAGGCAGTGTAAAATGTTAACTACTGGTAAAGTCTGCCCAAATTGCCACTCAACAGATCTAACACCAGAATGGTTCGGTCTGGTTATAGTATTGGATGTAGAGCGCTCACAGGTAGCAAAGGCGCTGAATATCAAGACACCAGGTAGATATGCCCTAAAGGTAACTTAGGGGAGAGTATCCCATTGGGTGAATCAGCGCTTTACAGTCTCCCTGAAGAGCTTAGAGCTGAGCTTAAGAAGCCCTTCGGTAAGCTCATATCAAGTAGCGAAATATCCAAACAGCGTTTACTAGAAGAAACCGTGGGTGCCAGGTTTGTGGTAGCTGTGGGTGACGCTACTTCAGAAACCTTATTCCACCTCTCTTTCCAGCCAGACATTTACGTTGTAGATGGCAAAGAACAGAGGAGTGCTAGGCAACCACCCTTCTTAAAAGCTAGAAATGAAATCAGGGTAAGGAACCCTCCTGGCTTCATATCTGAAGAGGCGTTTAAAGCGATCTTGAAAGCAGCGAGTTTAGAGAAACCTGTGAGGATATTTGTTGAAGGTGAGGAGGATCTTTTGGCTCTCGTCTTTCTCGCCACCTACCCATCTACATCGGTTTTGTTTTACGGTCAACCGAATGAAGGTATTGTTGCGGTTAGAGTGGGGTCGTGTAGAGAGAAGGCGGTTTATGTTCTTGAAAAAATGGGTGTGCCCAAAGGATTGATAAAGCCGCTACAAGCAGCTTACCCATTCTCTTAAATATAGATGGTTAGATTCCCTACTGCGATGGTGCGTTGGCATTCGAGGTCATAGAAGATAAAGAAAACCCCTTACTTAATAGGAGAGAGATCGTCTGCCTATTCCCAAGCAGCGCAGGTAAGATAACGCGTGCTGATGTCGTGAAGGCTGTCTCACAGAAGCTTAATGTATCAGCGGAAAAGGTCGTCCCAATACGAATAGAGCACTCACACGGCATCAGAGACACAAAAGCTACGATATACATCTTTAATAATCCGAAAGACGCTAAAAGGCAGCTACCCAAACATATTCTGCTACGCCTACTACCAAAGGAGGAGCGTAAGAAGCTACTTGAGCAGAAGCGTAAACCTAAGAAAGAGGAGAAGAAGTAGAAAAAGTAGGTGAGAATATATGGCTGAAGCTAAGGAGGCGGTGAAGAGGAAGGCGAGCCCACAGGTGTGGCAGTTCTACAAAGTTGGTGGGGATAAGCTCATCAAGTTAAGAAAGGAGTGCCCAAGGTGTGGTAGAGGCTACTTCTTAGCCGAGCACGAAAACCGGTATACGTGTGGTAAATGCGGCTACACTGAGTATAAGAAGAAGTAGAAGCCATCACTTACTCAACTCTTCTCGAACCATTTTAACAACATTTGGTAGAATTATGGGTTGGAAGGGTTTAAGATACTTCAGCGACGCTGCTGCCTTGAGCACACCCCTATCCCCGCCCGTCAAGTAGCCTTCTTTAAAAGCTTCAACAAAGCTCTTTACTCTTTGCAAAGAGGGTGTAAGCTTGATCGCGTAGTAGATGAACTCCGCTACGTCCCAGCTCGGGTCTCCACCCTCCATCGCCTGCTCAAGGTCTGTTAAATACAGCTTTGAGTCGCTGTAGAGTGTGTTGCTTGGTTTAGTGTCCCCTAGTGTATACCCCTTACTGTGCACTACGGCTAGTGTTCTACCGTATAGTTTGACCGGTTCTAAATTATCGCTCTCACCGCTCAAATATTTTGCGATAATCTCAGCCAAGCTCTTACCTTCTAGAAACTCCGTAACCAAGATTCTGTCTGAAAGATATAGGAGGAGGATATGCGGGGTGTTAAAGCCAAGCTCTCTAAACTTAAGAAGCGCGGTGTATTCGTATGCCATTCTCGCATCAGGGTTCTGTTCAAACTTCTTCGTTGGAAGCGCCCATACGTTGAGGAAAGCCCATTTAAGGGCTGCTATGTTCTTGAAGCGTTTAACAACAATCTTCTGCACCCTTCTCTCATCTGAGATCTCTAGTAGCTGTGTGGTGCTGTAGAATTCGCCTAAGTTCTTAAACTTGGTTTCAGCGGCTGTGTCGAAGCCAAAGTATTTTTTCACATCCTCTACCCAGTCATCACACTCAACCACAAGCCTTCCTTCGCTTACAGTAAGCGCTTTTGTAGGCTGTTTCAGAAGTTCAGGCACCTCTCCGACAGAGCGGCTTCTACTCAGCTTAGAAAAGATCTCTTTCCTAACGACATCTAACCCAACCCGCCCAGCATAGCTATGTACAGCATATTGAGTTATACCACGCGACGCGTAGGTGAGAAGAGAGAGAATCTTACTCATCTGGCTGACCCTAATACCAGAGCGTTCGATCCTAACCTTACCCTCTACAAGTTTAATTAAGCCCTGCTCTTCGATATCCTTTAAAGCCTCTCTGAAACCCTTAAGTGTTGCTTCTAGGTTCCTAGCACCATAAGGCCCGCCATACGTTTCCACGTAGCTATAATGTGCTGGTGGATATATTGCCGCCCTCTTTTTCAGCTTATCAAAGAGGAAGTATTCTGGTGGTATCAAAAGTATTGTGGAGAGTTCACCATACGTTGATGCTAAATCCCTCAACACCTCAAGTATAACCCTCTTCTTATAGGCTACTTCGATGCTTCTAAGATATTCGGCGCCCAGCAGAGGCTCGTATATGTTGAGAAGTCTCCCGACTACAAACTCTCCTAGCTTCGCCTTCTCAGCATCCTCTCTAAGAACCTCTCCATCTACAAGCAGAGCAGCCACAGGTACTTCGCCTTGAAGATATCTGTAGCGAACGGCTGGCCGATAGTCTTCCAATACTATCAGCACATCGTAGTCGCTATCTGGTTTTGCGTAACCAGCTACCCTAGAGCCGTATAGGCATATGCTGATAACCCTATTTTCACTCAATATAGGTTCTATAACCTTCTTTACTGCATTTACTTCCTCTTCCCTAACATATTTATGCTTCTCTTCAGGGTTATTCATCTTCTACGCTCCTCTAACTCCTTTAACTTCGCTAAGAGAGATTGGTCAAACCTTAGGTTGAGGATAGAGTTGATGGATAATCTGATGACGTTGCTATCGGGTGTTAATCTGATCGTCGGAAGCCCTTTCGCAAGCCAATACTTCAGAACCTTCTCGTGCAGCTTCTCATCCACCAACCCGTTACTAAACTTCCTCTTTAAAAGCTTCCTTAAAGATTTGTCTTTATAGATTCGCTCAAGCTGTGAGAAGCCGCTGGTATCTAAGTGAACGGTCTCAAAAATGCTAGAGGTAAGCTCAGACGATAACACTCCTTTGCTACTAAACTGCTTTAGTAGGGAAGCATAGTGTAGAAACTCGTGGGCTAAAACAGCGTGTATAGTCGCCTTAGAGCCGTAGGCGATCAAGGCTGCTGTAACCTGCACCACAATCTCCAAAGCACCATCTACTTCAATGGGGATAGTTCTAGCGTACATTACACCAATCTGTGTGGGTTCAAGCTCAGTAGATACGATAGGTAGAAAAGGTTCAACATAGTAAAGCGGGTACCTTACTCCAGCGGCTTTCTCGACTCTTTTAACCCCCTCATATACGTACTTCAACCTATCAGTAATCTTTCTCATAACACCCCGAGGAATCCGAGCTTGAACGTCAGGTTGTTCCAGCCTAAATAGAGGTTCCAACCCCTTCACTCACAACCATAAGATTATCCAAACCCCTTTACTTAAGGTTATAAGCAGCACCTACATAACGCATCAATCATAAGACTCAATGCGCTCAGAACACTAAAAGATCTGGTCAGTGTGTTAGCTAGAGTAGATCCGCAACCAGATAGAAAACCAAAAGATCTACTCGCCTAGTTTAACCCAGCCTTAATAGGTGGCCCAAATATAAACCTCGTAGAATAACCACTAGCCTACTACACCCTTATTCCTTGTTTTTTATTTGGGTAGGGTGTAGACGGGTTCTCTGGTTTTACTGTTCATCTCTACGAAGGTTTCGGTATGCGTTATACCATCGATCGCTGCGAATTTGTTTGAAATAAGGTCGCGAAGTTCATCTAGACCGCGTGTTTTCACAAAGATTAATAGATCGAACCTACCAGTGACTTCATGGACGCTCCTCACTTGATCAAGTTCTAATAAAGCATCCATAACTGCTGTTCTGCGTTTTGAGTCGACGTTAGCGCCAACGATGGCCTCGACATTGTAGCCTAGTAGCTGCTCGTTTACAACGACGGTAAACTTCTTTATCAAGCCCCTCTTAATTAGCCTCTTTATTCTGCTGTAGACAACCGAGGGGTTTACATTTATCTTTTTGCTGAGCTTTGGAACAGAGATACTGGCGTCGTTAACCAGCTCTTTTAGGATTAGCATATCTAAATCATCGATTTTACCCATTTATCGGCTTCACCGCCTATTAGTTACAGAAGAGCTACTTAATAAACTTAAAGATTTTGCTAGGATTTGCTAGAAAACGGCACCAGCTTAGTCTAAGAAACCCTTTACTTCCAACAGCTCAGCGACCAGAACCGCACCTTTGGCTGCTCCCATCTTTGTGTTGTGTGATACAAGCACATACTTTACACCGTTTTCAAACGCATCATCTAATCTAATCCTTCCGACAGTAGTGGCCATACCATCTTCTCTGTTACGATCAAGCCTAGGCTGAGGTCTGAACGGATCATCTAAAACGTGTATCATCTTTTTCGGCGCAGAGGGTAGGTTGAGCTTCCTAAGATCGCTGCCCGCTTCGTTCATAGCCTCTTTAACAGCCTCCACGGTCAAAGGCTTCTGTGCTGATACAAAGACAGACTCGGTATGCCCATCCTTAACGTTAACCCTTGTGCAGGTGCAGCTGACCTTAAAAGGCGCGTATTCTATACCTTCAGCACCAAGTCTGCCCAGTATCTTGCGGGTTTCAGTCTGAACTTTCTCCTCCTCTTTAGGTATATAGGGTATGACGTTGTCGATGATGTCTAGCGCCAGAACACCGGGGCTTCGACCAGCACCAGAAACAGCCTGCATAGATGTCATAATGACTTTGTCGATGCCGAATCTATCGTAGATGGGTTTGAGCGTTATAACAAGCCCAGTAGTTGTACAGTTGGGTATTGGTGTTATGAAGCCCCTCCAACCCCTCCTCTCCCTCTGCTTAGATAAAAGAGCAACGTGCTTAGTATTAACACCAGGCACAATTATCGGCACATCTGGCTCGTATCTGAAGGCTGAGGCTGTGCTTACAACAGGCTTCTCCTTAGCATACTTAGGCTCAAGTAATAGAGCTTGCTCAGACTCTAGGGCGGTGAATATTAGGTCGCAGTCGTCAACCTTCATCGTGGAAGCATCCTCAACCTTCATCTTCAAAACCTCCGGATCTGGCTCTTCTTCACAGAACCAACCCAAGGAGCCGCCCTCCCGCCTAAGGGCTTCTTCATATGTTTTTCCAGCCGACTTCTGCGAAGCTGCCAGCTTGACTATATTAAACCAAGGATGCTTCTGAAGAGCCACTACGAATTGCTGCCCAACGACGCCAGTAGCCCCTACTATAGCGACCGGACGCATAATCTACCCCGCCTCTAAACCGAAAGATATTCTTTGTGCATAGAAGTGACTGGAATGATGAGATTAACGCCTTTAGCACTTCGAACAAAACGTAAAAATAAGCGGCGGCAACCCCCTTATCAATGAGCTCCGGTGGTGTAGTCCGGTCAAGCATAGCGGCCTTACCTACTAAAAGGGGCCAGTCGAGCCGCTGATCGCGGGTTCAAATCCCGCCCGGAGCATTTTGCTGCCCACACTAGCTTTACTAGCATTTAGAAGCAGCGTATTAAGGTTCAACTATATCTTTATATATCTACGACAATGTCGTAGAACATGAATGGTGTATAAAGGTGTGTCGGGGTTTTCAGAAGGACAAGAAGAGTTTCTTGAGTTACTGTATAGGTTGACCGCCTCTGGTGGTTTGGCTAGGACTAGCGATCTTGCTAAGGGGTTGCGGAGTAGTTTGGGTACGGTTACTAATCTTGTTGAGAGGCTTGAGCGTAAGGGGCTTGTGGTTCATCAACCCTACCGTGGTGTCACTTTGACTCCAAAGGGTAAGCGTATCGCTGCTGAGATCGTTAGGCGGCATAGGTTGGTGGAGCGCTTCTTGACCGACTTCTTGATGATCCCCTCTGAGCGTGCGCACAAATATGCTTGTAAGATGGAGCATGCTGTGGATGAAGAGGTTGTGAACGCGTTGGCTACTCTACTATCATCCACCTAAAAGTTTGGGGTGAGAGCGCTATGCCCAGTGGCAGCTGCGAGCTTATAGAGTTGCTTGAGATTGTGGCTTCGCTAGATCGTGAAAGGAAAGGTGCTTCTCTAAACGATATCGCTAGCAGATTAGGTTGGTCTGTTGATAAGACGCTAGAAAAGCTAAAAGAGTGTGTTGAGCTCGGATTCCTCGAGCAGCACAACTCCCTCTTTACAGTCACCCAGAAGGGTGCTAACGAGATACTAGCGCATAGAGCGGAGTATCTTCATGACCACCTTATACATCGGGGTAGAGGTAGATTGTTGAGGCTATTTGAGCGGTTGAGTAGAGGGGCGAGAGAGGAGGTTATTCAGCACCTCTCTACGAAACACGGCTTAGAAGGGGAGACCTCAGACGCTCTTCACCAGAGCCTTCTAGAGTTTAAGGGTCAGGTCGAAGAAGTTGTGCCTTTAACTGAGTTGAAGCGTGGTGAAGTTGGGGAGGTCGCGTTTATAGTGGCTGGTAGAGGGCTGCTTGCTAGGCTAGCGGCTATGGGCATCACACCAAAGGTGAAGCTCACAGTTATCAGAGCAGCGCCCCTACACGGACCTCTAGAGGTTTCTTTAAGAGGTGTCTCGATAGTACTGGGTTATGGTGTCGCCTCAAAGGTCTATGTGAGGCGCAGTTCAAGTGCTTAACACCATGGCAGAAGTAAAGCTCATAACGATCGCGTTAGCTGGGAACGCTAATGTAGGTAAGTCTGCAATATTTAATCAGCTCACAGGGTTGAATCAGACCGTCGCTAACTGGCCTGGTAAGACGGTTGAGAGAGCTGAGGGTACACTGCGTTTTCAAGACTACCGCATTAAAGTTGTTGATCTACCGGGTATCTACTCTCTCTCAACTTATTCGATAGAGGAGCTGGTTACCAGAGAGTATCTGGTGGAGGAGAAGCCCGATGTTGTCGTTAATGTTGTGGATGCCTCGGCGTTGGAGCGCAACCTCTACTTGACACTTCAGCTCCTTGAGTTCGAAGCACCTCTGGTTGTGGCGTTAAATCAAGTAGACTTCGCAGCTAAAAAAGGTATCAGAGTAGATGTGGAGAAGCTGTCTGAGCTGCTTGGAGTCCCGGTCGTACCTACGATAGCAGTTACTGGCTCTGGGATAACTGAGCTACTTGAAACTTGTGTCAATGTGGTTAAATCTAGTCAGAAGAGGGCGCAGAGTAAGCTAAGGTACGGTAAAGAAGTTGAAGAATATGTGGGCAAACTCTCTGAAGTCCTTAAAGAGAAGGCACCTACTCTCGCATCAAAGTACTCTACAAGATGGCTGGCCATAAAACTCTTAGAAAAAGACCCACAGGTTGTTGAGTCGGTGAAGCGTGAGAGGTTTGGGCAGCAGATCCTCGCATTAGCCGATGCTATCATAGAACACTTGGAGAAGATGCACGGCGAGAACTCTATCCTAATTATCGCATCAGAGCGATATAGTGTGGCGAGTAGAATAGCCAGCGAGGTTATTAAGATCACTTCACCACCAAAACTCTCTGTTGAGGAGAAGCTTAGTGACCTTACTGCGAGGGGTGTAGTAGGCTACCTCATACTGGTTACACTCTTCATAAGCGTCTTCGCAACCATATTTTATGTGGGCGGCTTCTTTGCCACACTTCTAGAAGGTTTCTTCACCGATCTACTGCTACCATCTGTGGAGGGGGTTTTAACCGCTATCCCTCCTCTTCTAGCGGCATTTATTGTGGATGGTGTGTTGGGCGGTGTGGTCGCTGGTTTGACTGTTGTTCTACCCTATATCGTTCCTTTTTACCTGATCCTGGCTGTGTTGCAGGACAGCGGCTACCTACCGAGGGCTGCTTTCCTAATGGATAACTTTATGCATAAGATTGGGTTACACGGTAAAGCTTTCATACCCCTCCTCCTAGGCTATGGCTGTAGTGTACCAGCCTGCATAGGCTGTAGGATAATGGAGAGTGAGAGGGAGCGTTTCTTAGCGGCCTTCGTCACCGTGCTGATACCTTGCGCAGCGAGGACGGTAATAATCTTGGGCTTGGTTGGCAGATACCTTGGGCTACCAGCTGCCATAGCCCTCTACATCTTCAACCTTATACTCATCTTTCTCCTAGGGAGATTAGCGTACCGAACCTTCCCAGGCGAGCCGGTTGGGCTCGTGATGGAGATGCCCCCATATAGAAAACCTCTTGCCAAAGCGGTTTTGATGCAGACTTGGTCGAGGACAAAAGACTTCATACAGATAGCCTTCCCGATCATTATAGTGGGCTCGATAGCTTTACAGCTGATGGATGCTTCTGGTCTGCTTCAGCGAACCAGCACCATCCTCGAGCCCCTAACCAGTTGGTGGTTAGGTCTACCCGCTGTGTGCATTATACCTCTCGTATTCGGGGTTCTCCGTAAGGAGCTCGCTCTCATACTTCTAGGGGATGCTCTTGGCACCTTCAATTTCTCCTCGGCTCTTTCACCGGTTCAGATGGTGGTATTTACTCTCGTAAGTATGCTCTATATCCCCTGCCTATCCACAATCGCTGCTTTGCTTCATGAATTCGGCGTAAGGAGAACCCTATTCATTGTAGTAGTAGATGTCGCGTTAGCCCTTCTAGTCGGTGGGATAGGACATAAGATATTGAGTCTTGTTATGTGAAGTAGATTAAAACTTGGGCGGTTTACTCTACTTTTTCCAGAACGCATACAATCCCCCCTTCTTATGCAAACACATACTTTACAGTAGGTGCTCTTCAGCGGCTCAATTTAGAGCTTTAATTGAGAGGTGCTGAGGCCGTGTTGGCATTGGGTAGCATAGAGCCTACCGCTGCTGACCGCTCTGAGGCTCTGTGGGTGTTTGAGCTGCGAGTGCGCGCTGTAGTATCTCCTTTGAAATCTGCTCCCTAGTCTTACCAGCGGTTCCGATACCTAGGTTCTTAGCCGTCTGGATGAGGTAGTCGTCGCTCGCTGCTTTAGCTTCGGCTGTTGGCGTTGACTCAGGCTCTGGTGTTGGGTTTGTGAACTCTCTTTGCGCTCTTTCAAACTCCTTCTTAGCTTGACTTAAAGCACGAGCGAGTTTAGGTATCTTGTCTGACCCCAGATCACCAACACTACTAATATGATGAGAATTGCTATCACTCCCAGCTGACTATAGCCACATTATTCACCAATCATCTATCGCAGATGGGAAGATATAATGCTTGCCAAACCTCAACCCAAACCCTTTCTCTCTAAAATGGTCGAAAAGATTAAATGCAGATGAATTGTTGACGCTTCATTAAGCTGGTACGAAATGGTCAAAAGAGCTCGCTACGATCTTTTTAGAACCATTGCTTGCGGTTTTCCCACTACACTCCATGAAGCTCGGTATAATGCTATCGATTTTCGCAAGGTATCTGCAGCCTACTGTTGCTTCTATTCAACACCGCCTACTTTAAGGAGGGTGGGTGTTGCGCACTGAGCTAGCCCTTCAGCTCCTTTAGGTGGGTTTCTACAGCCGCTATCTCTTTCTTAAGATCTTCCAGATATTCTTCAAGCTCCTTTATCTGCTCCTCTCTGGTTAGGATGCGTCTACCGAAGCCTCTGTGGTGCCAGTGGTGATGCCCACAGCAACAGCAGCACATTCTATCTTCACCTCCACATATTTTTGCTTCTGGTGGGAAAATAAAATGTTTGTGTTTCCTGTTTCATTGTGGTATTAAGCTAACTCGACCTGACTTAACCCCTCGGAATTGCGATATAAGCTACATTAGGTTGCGTCATTTCCTACAGGCTTTTGCCTTTCTATTTCGCTGCTTCCATTATCAGCTTTTCAATTTCTTCTAAGCTCGAAACCCGCCCCATAATTTTGACTGTGCCGTTTATCGCCATGGCTGGTGAAATTAAGACGCCGTATTTTTGGACAACCTCCTTTGACATTATGTTTGCCTTTTCGATATTCACCACAACACCAGATTGCTTGAGCCTTTCTGCGGCTTTTTCAACGGCTTTTTTAGCTGCTTGGCAGCGCATACAAGGTGGTTCTGTCCCGATGACTTCGACCTTAACTTCTTTCACGACTAAACTCACCGCCAAGATCGGAAGGAAGCACAACATATTTAAATATTGCAATATAAGGTTACATTGGGAGAGTGAAGGTATGGTTGTGAAGGTAGAGACTTTCACAGCCGAACCTCCGTGCGCAGGCTGCTTAAAACTCTTAGAGTACGCAGACTTGATTAAGGCAAAGTACGGAGAAAGAGTCGAAGTGATAAAGCACATAGGTCCTTGTGAAGAATTCAAGAAATACGGCTTGACGGTCGTACCAGCCATAGTCTTCAACGAAGGTAAAATAAAGATTATGGGTGTATGCCCAAGCCTCAAAACCATTGAAGCTGCGCTCAAAGAGATGGGGGTGTAGAGATGCCAGTAAAAGTTGAGATATTCACTTCCGAACCACCTTGTTCTGGCGGAAGAGTGCTACTTAAGCTCGTAGAGAAGATTAAGGAAGAATATAAGGACAAAATCGAAATTGAAATCTACCGTGGGGTAAACCCGAAGCTAAGCGAATATAATATAGAAGCAAGCCCCGCTGTAGTCATTGACAAAGATATTCGCATTATAGGTGTATGTCCAAGCGAAGAAACATTCAAGGAGGCGCTAAGAGAAGCGGGTGTGTAGAAGACACCGCATTTCATCTGCTGATTGTCTGCTAGATCAAGCCTAAAGGTAGCTGAGCTTAGGGAACTTTTTAACAGCTACACCAGCCTCAATAACATATGGTACTGCTTCACTCAAATCGAGTGTGCGGAGGATCGGTGAAAGCATCTTGTCAGCCGGGACTTCGTTGAATTCCGAACCATATGCTAAAGGTGAAACTGAAGGTAGTACAAGGTATCTGCCGCCGCTGGTCTGGAGATCGATAAAAGCTTTGAATTTATGCTTGATGCCAACATCGTCTTTAAGTGTTATAGCTGGGTGCTCGTGCCCCATTATCATAACTCTGCTCCCTTTCTCTTTCTCAATTAATGTTTTGTGGCCGTGTGTTAGGATTATGCCACTTAACTCTAGGTAGGGGTCGTGTAGCGGTATAGCGAGTTCTTTTAGTATCTTGATTATGTAGTTGTCGTGGTTCCCCCTCACAACCTCGACCTTTAGGTTCCGCTCTCTTAGCTTAGAGATTAGTTTCTTAACACCAAACCACTCTGCGCCAGTTACCTTTGCGAATTCGTGTTTCACGTCGCCAAGCAATATTACTCCTCTGCACCCAAGCTCTATGGCTGGTGTGACTACGTGTTTTATTATGGTGGGTAAGATCGGTGCTGGGATGTGTATGCCTTTCTCCTCGCTTTCATCCTCAAGCCCTATATGTAGGTCTGCTGCTACGAGTAAACCCTCTTTTTCGAGTAGGATCGCTGGGTATGGTGATGCTATCGAGATCCCTCGCGTAATCTTGATCATCTCAGTCACGTTTTCTTCCTTCAAGGCGCCTCTCCTTTATCCTCCTCATCACGCTATCGTAGAGAGCTTCAAGTAGCGCCTTCTTATCCTCCATCAGAACTATATCGCTGTAGCCGAGCAGTATAAGATCGTGAGTGAAAGGTGAGGGTAGGTCTGAAGTAGGCGCTATAATAAATCTTCTTCTACCAGCCGCAACATCTCCCAAGACCTCTTCCGCGGTCTTAACATCCATCACGTCCTCAAGCACTTCTCTATACGCCTCTTCAACGATCGGGAAGCCCTCGATCTCCTCACACAGCTTAAATAGTATCTGCGAGTTGGTCTGCTGCCTCGCAACAGTTATCTCATGCCCCTTATAGTTACGCAGCACCATAAGAGCCCTTGTCGCACAGTGTCTGAACCTTCTCCTAACGAGCTCGGTGTTTCTGATCGAGGAGATGAGCAGCCCCCTCAGATTCTCTTTCGTCACTTGGTTAACGAGCCACTTGGGGTCTACACGCCTACCTACGGGTAAGGTTAGCATAAAGCCTGAATCACTGACCGTTACCATAATGTTCGCTTTGAGGGTAAGTGCGATCACGTGTGCATACACCCTAGAGAGGGCGTCATTCACCCTTCTACCGAAGACGGTGTTGAATATTATGTTCTGCCTACCCTCGTTGTCCACGTAATCTTCGACTAAGAGGTTAGTGTCGCTTGGCATATCCTCTAACCCCAATGTAGTCAAGAAGTCGTATTCAGCCTTCATGTAGCCTAAGATCGCTTTAGCCGCGTTAAGGGTGCATTTGTAGTCACGCATAATCCAATCTATGATCTCTTTTTTCGCAACCCCCTCCTTCAGCTTCTTGAAGACCTCGCCTCTAAACCGACCTATAGCCTCGCCTAGATCGAAGCTTAGGGGGAGCATCTCGCTGAACCAAGTTGGCACAGTAGGCTTACCCTCCTTGATCGGCTTAACATACGCCTTTACACCTCTAGAGTATTGGTATTCGTAGAGCCTCCCTCCAAGTATGAATATGTCTCCTTTACTAAGCCTCTCCAGAAACTCCTCTTCGATCGAACCCACCCACCTACCATCCACTGTGTATACTTTGATGGCCACCTCGTCTGGTATGGTTCCTACGTTGGTCGCGTAGATCACTCTTAGAAGTGCTCCTCTTCTGCCGAAGGTTCCCTCCTCTTCGTCATACCAGATCTTGCCGTAGACCTTAAAGCTCTCGAGGCTCTTGTATCCGCCGCTGAGATACTTGAGTAGGCGCTTAAACTGGTCTAGGGTCAGATCCCTGAAGCAGTAGCTTCGGGTCACAATCCTATACGCTTCATCTACACGCCACTTCCTCTCTATCGCCATTCCAACAATATGCTGAGCCAACACATCAAGAGGCCCTTTAGGTATGTAGACCCTATCAAGCCTCCCCTTCGAAGCCTCAGAAGCCAGCACGGCGTCTTCAACAAGATCGTCTCGCTCAAGGGGTATGAGCACACCCTCTGAAACCCTGTTCAAAGCATGCCCAGATCTGCCTACACGCTGAAGACACCTTGAAATAGACTTGGGCGAACCTATCTGCACAACTAGGTCGATGCTCCCTATATCTATCCCGAGCTCTAGGCTCGTGCTTGTAACCACAGCCCTCATCTCACCGTTCTTTAACTTATCCTCAACCTCCTTCCTTATCTCTCGAGATAAGCTGCTATGGTGTGCAGCGAGCTCATCGGCATCTACGACGTTGAGTTTAGATAGGTGGTAGACTACCCGCTCAGTGCCAGACCTCGTGTTAGTGAATATGAGTGTTGTCTTATGCTTCCTAACAAGGTCTCTAATCATCTTATACATCTTTGACATAGCGTACTCCGCCGATGTGTGGACCAAGTCGCTCACCGGGAGATCTACGGTTAGCTTAGTTGGCTTCACAAACCTCGTATCAGCTATCACACAGTCTCTAAGTGCACCATTTTCATACCCGACCAGGAACTTTGCTACCTCTTCAAGGGGGTGTATGGTTGCTGACAACCCTATGCGGGTGAAGTTCCTACCACAAAGCTCCTGCAGCCTTTCGAGCGAAAGAGTCAGGTGTGCGCCTCTTTTTGAGCTACATAGCTCATGTATCTCATCCACAATAACCCACTTAACAGACTTAAGCTTCTCCCGAAACTTTGGTGCGCATAAGATTATCGCTAGGCTCTCGGGTGTGGTTATAAGTATGTGCGGAGGCTTCCTCAACATCTTAGCCCTATCAGATGAAGTTGTGTCGCCAGTCCTAACAGCCACCCTAATCTCAGGCAGCCCCTTATCGGTCCCCATAGCTCTCGCAGCTCTCTGAATACCCTTTAGCGTCGTGTTGAGGTTCTTCTCGATATCGTTGTTCAAAGACCTTAACGGCGAAACATATATTGCATATACCTCATCGCCTAAAAGCCCCTTCTTCCCTAGGCTCAGCAACTCATTTATAATCGATAAGAAGACCGCAAGCGTTTTGCCAGAGCCCGTAGGCGCGGCTATGAGCGTGTTCTCGTGGTTCTGAATAGACCTTATCGCATAGATCTGCGGCGGTGTCAGCGAACCGAATGTAGTAAAGAACCAGTTCGATACTTCAGGCTCGAGCAGCGCAGCTACTTCTGCCTCAGAAATCGCCTTAGCAAGCGTTAGAGCCAAGAAGGCCTGTCTAATAGATCATCCCAAAAGGCGTCTTAAAAGTGTGTAGCCTGAACCTACTCGTCAGCATACGCCCCTACTGTTTCCTGCATCGATGTTAAAGGCCTCGCATCAAACCCCTCTCTACGCAGATGCTCCGCGAACTCAGCAGCAAACCCGTGAAAGGTATAGACAACCTCTGGGAAACATCTCTTCACAACCTCTTTGAGCTCGTTGAAGTCGCAGTGGTCGCTCAGCGGAATAGCATAATCAACACCCATAGCGTACTTAAAGCTCGGGTCGGCAGCCCAACCTGAGAAGGCTACCGTGACCGCCCCATACTTCTTCTTCAGATTTGAGATGAAGGTGCTTCGCCCACTATACATCGGGGTGATGAGTACCCAAGGCTTCTTCTCAAGCAACCCCCTACGCTGAGCCTCCTGATAGGTTAGATGATCTCCACCCAGATCCAACCCTAGGCTAGAGCAGGTAGAGTTTATCTTCGCTACAGCGCCGTGTTGGTAGAACGGCTTCCAAACTGAGAAGATACGAGTTAAGATCTGCGCCTTACCTAGAGGATAGCCCATGAGTATGACTGGTCTACCCATTGAGAACTGCTCAGAGATGATCTTATGCGTCCTATCGACCACCTCTTCAATAGGTGGGAAGGTAAACACCTCTTTACCATATGTGCTTTCGATTATAAGCACTCTGCAGCGTGGTGTCTCGCCCCCCTTCAAGAAGGCTCTGCTTCTAAGCGAAAAATCACCAGTGTAGTAAATCTCGTCATCTATAAGTAGGCTTCGCGAGCCGAAGATGTGCCCAGAGTTCATCATCCTAAGCCCATCCACATCTGAGACCAGATTCTGGATAACTCTACCACGAGCAGCAGCCAAAGCAGCCGTCTCCTTCGATGCTAAAACCCTTTGCCCACCTGACTCAAGTAGGTGATCGTGATGTGCGTGTGAGACGAACAGTAACCCCTCTCCACAAGATCTAACCGGGTCTAGTAGCAGCTTCATATTTCCATATTCAACAAGTATACCGTCAGCAGCCTTTACAGATAGCCTCCTCAACACCAAATGTTAACCATAACACGTATTTTAGGGTATGTTAGCTAGATTTAAAAGCCCCTGAGCGACTAAACTATAATCTGATTTGATATGAGGTTAAGGCTTGGGCTTATAGGTAAGACGAATACAGGAAAGACGACCTTCTTCAACGCAGCTACCCTATTATCTGGGGAAGTCTCCACCTACCCCTTTACGACCAAGACACCATACACCGGAACAGCATCAGCAGTAACACTCTGCGTCCATAAAGAATTCAAAGTAAAAGACAACCCGGTTAACTCAAAATGTATAGAAGGCTGGAGGCTCATACCCGTAGAACTCATAGACCTACCTGGGTTAATTAAGGGTGCCTCAGCAGGCAAGGGCTTAGGCTTCCAATTCCTCAGCCACGCCGCCCAATCAGACGCCCTACTCCACATAGTCGACGCATCTGGTAGCGTTGACGCTGAGGGGCGCATAACAGAACCTGGCACCGGAGACCCTGTTGCAGATATAGGCGACATAGAGGAGGAGCTCGTCCTGTGGTATCTCCGCCTTCTAAAGAACAACGCAGATAAGATTTCTCGAAGCATAAAAGGTGGGGCAACAATAGAAGCAGCGATCAGAGAAGTCTTCAGCGGCATAGGTGTAAAGGAGCACCACGTGAAGGCTGCTCTACAGCAGGCAAAGCTCGAGGGTAAGGACTTCGAAAACTGGTCAGATGAAGAGTGTAAAGAGTTCTGCTGGATACTAAGGGACATATCGAAGCCGACGCTGATCGTAGCGAACAAGATGGACCTTAAAACAGCGCCAGAGAACTTTAAGCGTATACAAGAAGCCTACCCAGATATGATCGTCGTGCCAGCCAGCGCCGAAGCAGAGCTTATACTGAGGAGGGCTGCTGAAAAAGGTCTAATAGAGTATATACCTGGCGAAGAGCGCTTCAAGGTGGTGAACCCGAATCTGCTGAACGATAGGCAGAAATGGGCGCTTAACTTTATCAAAAGAGCGGTCTTAGGCCAATTTATGAGGACGGGCGTCCAGTTCGCCATTAACGTGGCGGTCTTTAAGCTGCTGAGGATGAACACCATCTACCCCGTCTATGACCCCGTTAAGCTATCGGATAAACACGGGCGTGTACTGCCTGATGTGCTCCTCATGCCCTCAGGCTCGACCGTTAGAGACCTAGCTAGAGAGATACATACTGAGCTAGAGAAGGGGCTGCTCTACGCCATAGACGCTAGAACAGGTCTAAGACTGCCTATAGACTACGAGCTCAAGGACAGAGACGTTCTATCTATTGTTTCAGCAACAAGGTCAAGAAGTTAGCGGCTTAACCCTCCTCCATCTCACTCCTTGAGGGGTATCTTCGAGTAACACACCGCGCCTTCTTAACTCTTCTCTGATTTTATCTGCAGTTGCCCAATCTTTTCTGCGCCTAGCCTCCTCCCTCTCTTTAATCAAGGCTTGAAGCTCAGGCTCAAGCCTCTCCTCATAAGGCGGTATGACGTTAAATATCGAGTTAAAGGAGTTTACGAATGCTCTACACGAATCGAGATCTCTTTGGGAAACCTTACCTTCATCCAGCGCCTTATTAACCTCTCTCATAAATTCGAAGAACGCTGCGAGTGCAGCAGGTGCGTTGAGATCGTTATCCATAGCCTCCTCAAACCTTCTTCTATATTCTCCAACAGATTCAACTAACCTATCTTCGCTTGATGACGGTTTTGCTGTAGATAACCTTAGGTTAAATTCTTCAAGCCTTCTAACGGTGTTCTCAGCATGCATCAGCCCTTCGAAGGTGAAGTTCAACCTATCCCTATAATGCGCTGAAAGCAGAAGAAATCTTATAGCGGCTGGAGTATACCCTCTCGCCAAAAGGTCTCTTAGCGTAAAGTAGTTACCGAGCGACTTCGCCATCTTCTGCCCGTTAACAAGCAGGTGCTCACAGTGCACCCAGTATCTGGCTAGAGGTTTACCTGTGACAGCTTCTGATTGAGCGATCTCGTTTTCATGATGGGGGAATATGAGGTCAACACCGCCTGAGTGGATATCGAATGTTTCACCCAGATACTTCATAGACATGGCTGAGCACTCTATGTGCCACCCAGGTCTACCCTTACCTAACTCAGTTACCCAGAAGACGTCCCCATCTTCCTCATCCCACGCCTTCCAAAGCGCAAAGTCTCTTGCCTCCTCTTTAGCATACTCGTCAGACTTTACTCTCTCAGCCCTAAAACCAGCAATCTTAATACCAGAAAGCTTGCCATACTCTTTGAAGGCTGATACCCTATAGTAGACCGAGCCCTCGGAGAAGTAGGCGAACCCTTTTTCAAGAAGCTTCTTGATTAACGAAACCATCTCTGGTATATGCTCGGTCGCTCTAGGATAGACCTCAGCCTTCTCTATGCCTAACGTGTCGATATCTTGGAAGTAAGCTTCGATGTACCTATTGGTATACTCTCTGAGAGAAACACCCTGCTCCCTAGCCGCCCTTATAGTCTTGTCATCAACATCGGTTATATTCTGAACCTGAAAGACCGAATAGCCCTTATACTTTAAGTATCTCCTAAGTAGGTCTTGGAAGACGAAAGTGCGAAAGTTTCCTATATGTGCATAATCATAAACCGTTGGACCACACGTATAGATCTTGACAACTCCTTCTTGTAGCGGAATAAACACCTCTAATTTTCTACCTAGAGTATTGAAGAGCCTTAGTACCATCCGTTTTTCAGCCTTAGAGTATGTTAGAGTTACCTACTCTATCACCATCATAGTCAGTGTTGAACGAACTCCACATAACGAGCGGATCTTTCGTGAGATCACCTCTTTAAGCTTATCCATAGTCGGTAAATCTACTTTAACTACAATATCGTATACTCCATAGACTTCGTTCGCTTCAACGACACCTTCTATGTTACGCAGCTCTTTAACTAACTCTTTCTCAGAACCTAACTCAGCGTTTATCATAACGAACGCTATAGGCATAGTATGAAGCTTTCTAATGCCGAATATATATCTCTTACTGAAGTTGAAGAGGTACCGTCAAGCAATCTTCTCCTAGGTAAAGTGAGAAAGAATAAACTACCACACTTTTTATTGCGTAAAGTTACTCCAAATACTGCCTCTAACACCTAGGAAAGGAACTGATCTCTGTTGCAATTTTTGTAAAACAAAGCGTCAGCAGACTTGGTGCTAAAGCCTAGCAAAGTCTTGTGTAATTGTGGATAAGGTTGGTAGGTTGTTGTGCTTGGTCTTATCTAATTACCCTAGGAGTTTTTGGCGCGGAGGTCTCTCAACCTCTCGTAATCATATATTATTCTTGCCAACACTACGTGTGTTTCAAGGGGCAGTTCATGTATGGCGATCATTACATTAAACTTCTTTATGAGATCTGATGGGAAAAATCCGCGTGGGAAACCTCCAACTACAAATATGGTATTATCCTTCACATATTTGCTCACCCACCCTTCCGGTTTCATCAATTTGCCTCTGCGGCTGAATCCTATAACTGACTCAGCGCCGATATAATCAATGAGTTCCTCGGCCTTCATCTCTCTAACCCTAAGTAGCTTCTCTTTCTGACCGCTCAATATTTTTTCCATAAGGCCTTGGAACCTAAAGTAGGTTTTTGGAAGTCTAGTCTTCTCAGCAACTTCAATGACAATATTGACAAAGGTATGTATGTAGAGTTTCACTTCACCCATAAGATATGCTGGCGTCCCTGTGACTGCTAAGACTGCTTGATGCACCAGATCTGGGCGTCCCCTTCTTAAACCATCTTTAAGCTTCAGCATAGCAGTATGGTGTAGGCTGCGATCAAGCAGTATCTGGCTAGGGTGCTTCCCCCTCCTCCTCGCAGAAGCTAAGACACTTTTCTCACTCCATAGCTGCTGCGGCACAAGCTCAAGGGCCGACTCTGCAAGAATTATGTGAAGCACACATGTTCGATTGCTAGATATAGTTTAAAAGCTTACATCAGAGTGTTAACTGCTGTTGAAGCCACCTAGGTGTCTCTTAGCCGATTTAGCGAGACAAAGAATCGAAAGAATACTACAAGTAGCTTTAGAGGTAGCCAAAACAGACTATGAGCTTGCAAGGAAAGAAGCCGCGTTGGCTCGTCGAATAGCCTTAAAATACAATGTACGCCTACCCTTCTCACTTAAGAGGTTCTTCTGCCACGGATGCAAGCAGCTGATAATACCCGGCTTAAACTGTAGGGTTAGGCTCTCACGCAGAGCACACATGTTAAGGATGACGTGTTTGATGTGTGGGCACACTTATAGGCGCCCTTTAAGGAGTAGGGTAGAGATATATAGTGCTTATAAGTTGGGTTAGGTTAAGCTGATAAGGGATGCCGACCGTCTACGACGTGCCACAAGATCTACTCATAAAGAGGCTCGCTGAGTACCTTAGAAGACTCCCTCAAATCACACCACCTATGTGGGCATATATGGTTAAGACTGGTTCACACACCCAGCGCCCACCAGCAGATAGAGAATGGTGGTATACTAGAGCAGCATCCATACTCAGAAAACTCTACCTACACGGCCCTCTTGGTCTAAGTGATCTCAAGTCTATGTATGGTGGTAGAAAGACGAGGGGCTCTAAGCCAGCGCACCATAGAGATGGTGGCGGCTCCAACATCAGACGCATCCTCCAGCAGCTAGAAGCTGCTAGTTTGGTGACTAAAGTGGATAAGAAAGGTAGAGTTCTGACGAATAAGGGGCGTAGCCTACTTGATAGGCTTAGCAGTGAAATATTTAAGGAGATGGTTAAAGTAAACCCTGAGCTAGCTAAGTATGGTTGAGGGGTGCTGCTTATATGGCCTCTGAAACCCAAGAGAAGCAGAGACGCGAGGAGGAAGAAAGAGCTGTTAGACAGTCTATACTCAGGATAATCTTCACATCGGAGGCGCGTGAACGCCTCGCAAACATAAGAATAGTTAGGCCTGAGTTAGCAAAGCTTGTAGAAGATCACTTCATACAGCTCGCCTCAGCTGGTAAACTTAGGCACCCAGTTACCGATGAAGAACTTAAGCAGGTTTTAGCTAGCCTGCAGCAGCCTAAGAGAGAGTTTAAGATAAGGTGGGCTTAATTGAGTAGAAACAAGCCTTCTGGCTTGAAGATACGCTTGATGGCGAGACTGAAGGAGAATTCGGCTGTGCCCACTTGGGTTATAGTCAAGACCAAGCGTAGGGTAACAACACATCCGCAAAGGAGGCATTGGCGTAGGAGTAGGCTTAAAGTTGGATAGGGTGAGATGATATGAGTAAAGAGGAGGTTGAATTAGAGAGGGTCTACACCGTAAACCTACGGCGCCTCATCATAACCCCGAGGTGGAGGAGGGCTGTGAGAGCAATCAATCTGCTGAAAGAGTTTGCGCAGAGGCATATGAAGGCTAGCGAAGTTAAAATAGATCAATCGGTCAACGAACTTATCTGGAGCAGAGGCATCGAAAACCCTCCGCGCAAGCTTACGGTCAAGATGGTGAAGAGCAAAGACGGGGTAGTCACCATATCGCTACCCTCAGAATCTAGTCAACCTGCTTAACTCGAAACCAGTTTCTGTAGATGGTGGCACCTCTACCATACCATTTATAGAGAAGCTTCCTCAACTCGTCGGCGGTATCCACACCCGCTAGCTGCGCGTCTTCATCGGTCAGCTTCTCTACATCAACAACCTCATTTTTGTAGAATTCTATAAACACTTTCGGTTCTTCACTCTTAAACCTGTTTGAAACCACATAATATATCCCTGTTTTAGGCTTGTTCCGGTAGGTTACTTGCACCTCACCTAATTTGATCTTATCTATCAGAGGTTTTATGAAGACGATCTTTTTAATCCTACTACCCGATTTTTCCGTGTCCAACCAGATGGATGGTAGTTGGCGCCTTATCTCATCGACCGCTTCCTCGAAGCTAAGCGAGCGGTCAACCAGCATATCCCAATCGATCTTATCAAAGATATCTGGTTCACACAGATTCTCTTTAACCCATTTCTTGAAACTCTTCCAACTTTCGTCGTCTTCAAGACCATCTCTACCACTATAATTCATATCTCATCACCGAGTACGAAGTTTCATAGGGTAAAATAAGGTTGTTACTTCACTGCAGTATTGTTTCTTGTATCGGTTTTAAAAACTCTCTACTCCAGTTGAGTTATGTTATTAAAGGGTAGAGCGAGTGCGCAGTCGGGTTCAGGATCCAGCCTCCTCTCAGACCCTAAAATGGTCTCTACTACATCATAGTTTGCAAACTTTACCCTCTTAAATCCAGAGACCAAGACTACAGAAGTAACTTTGCTATATCCACTTGTGCTGAAGCCGTACTCCACCCTAACCGATCCTTCTCTGAGCAAGGTTGTTAGATGCTTCACCGAATCCTCTATTTCACCCGCTAAAAGATTCTTCGAACCACTTAGATAGAGAAGGGCAGACTCGGCTTCGGCCAGATCCGCCTTCTTATATATTGATGCTACAGCCTCGCTGACAGCCTCAAGAATATTAAGTTTATCGCTTAAAGCAAGCAGCGTAAACCTATCTTTAACTGAGGTTGTTACAGTCTTCTCTAAGTCTATTGCGTAATCTCCTTTTTCGAAAGCTCCAAGCAATCTGGATAGCGCAAAGGCGAGGCGCTCATTTATCTCCTCATATACCTTTAGAATAGGTTTATCGCTTAGGGTTTGGGTGAAGTCATTGTTGTCGATTATGATGATGTAGTCACAGATTCTGCTAAGGTGTCGTAGCGCGATAGAAGAGTAGAAGAGTTTGCTGCTCTCAAAGTTTGATGGCATTATAGCTACAGCAAGTACAACCGAACCCTCCTCTTTCGCCACTTCGGCCACCAGAGGGGATAGACCTGAGCCAGTAGCCCCTCCTAAACCTGATATTATGAGCGTAAGCTTAGCCCCTCTGACCACCTCACGTATCTTGTTTAGATGTTTTATCCCCGCCCCCCTCACTACTGCAGGCTCCTTTTTTAGCTGAGTAAGAGGTATGTAGACTGACTCACTCAACTCCTTTAGATCGTTTTCATCACAGCTTAGATAGTAGAAGCGGTGTACACCTGTTTTAAATCTGCTGATCTTTGATGCTACTCTACAGCCAGCGGTCCCTACTCCCACCCCAATTATATTTGAAGATTCGTCAAAAATGAAATGTTTTAGGGTCAGAGTATGCCCCTTACCCAAGTCTTGATCGCTTAGCATTACCCAGTTTTCCTATAATCCCCTACTTCTCAACAGGTTTAGACCCTTTGTCACCTATTATTGACAGAGCACTCCAGGTAGGCAGGCGGCGGTCGCCCCCTTAACCTCGACCTCCACGTAAGAACCTAACTCGACACCATCATACAGTAGGATCGGCTTATAATAGGGGTTTCTGGCCACTTTAGCCCCCTTAACCACCTCATCCACTAGAGCCTCACCCCTCCAGCCGAGCCAGCGCCTATTCCTCTCCAACGCTATCGACTTCACTAAGTTATGTAGGGTTGCTGAGCGCTGTTTAACGACGCTGTGAGGGAGCTGTGGTAGGAGAGCTGCTCTTGTTCCCGGTCTTGGGCTGAAGCGTGAGATGTTTACGATGTCTGGTTTTACTTGCTCGAGCAGAGCTACTGTTTCTTTAAAGCACTCTTCTTTTTCAGTTGGGTAGCCTACGATCACATCCGTGCTCAAGGTTACCTCAGGTATCTTTCGCCTAGCCTCATCCACGATCTTTAAGAAGTCCTCTCTCGTGTAACCCCTCCTCATATCGGATAGTACATCATTACACCCGCTCTGCACAGGTATGTGTAGGAACTTGAAGAACTTCTCTTCTCGAAGCGCATCGAGTATCCTGCCGATATCGCCGATTATGTGTGTGGGGTTCATCATGCCAACCCTAACTTTAAAGCAGCCGTCGACCTTGGCGATCTTATCCAAGAGATCTGCCAGTGAGGAGCCCCTATCCTTCCCGTAGCAACCGTTGTCTTGTGAAGTAAGCCAGATTTCTCTGCAGCCTCGCCTAACGAGTCTAACGATTTCCTCTAAGATGTGCGCTTCATCGAAGCTCTTGAACTTCCCTCTCGCTATCTTGACTTGGCAGAATGAGCAGGCTGAGAGGCATCCTGAGGCTATCTGCACTATACCTATGACTGGGTTTCGAAGAAGCCTCGGTTGGAGAAGCTTGTTGTATGTGTCGCTCAGCTCCTCAACCCTCTCACCTTTGAGCGCCCTTTCAGCAACCTCTATTATCTTATCGACGGAGTTGGGTCCTACTAGTGAGGCACTTTGGTTTATGTGTAGTATTGTCTCTTTCGAGGTTTTAGGCATGCAGCCAGCCACTATCAGAGGTTTACCTAAAGATGTGAGCGCCTTTAGCCTCGTCACCATCCTTTGATATGTTGGATCTTTGACGGTGCAGGTGACTATAATGTTAAGATCGGCTTCAGAGGGTGAGTTGGTTATCGTGTATCCTGCCTTAAGTAGTAAACCTGCTATGATCTCAGCATCTGCTAGATTCGCGCTACATCCATAAGGCTCTATGTAAACCTTAGTTTGCACTCTTGTTTGGGTCACAGCCCTCCGCCTATTGGTGGTAAGATTACCACTAGATCTCCGTTTTTAAGCTTCAATGAAGCCAAGTCCGAAGTATCAACAGCATTACCATTAACTAGCATAACTAGGTTCTCCCTTAGAGCCCCATTCTGGTCAAGTAGGTATTCAGCAATCTTCTTCCCGTAGCGAGCTACCAACGCCTCCAAGAATTTTTTTGCGTTGACTTCTCCGTCGAAGGCGAAGGCTTCTTCCCTCTTACCAGTAATTTCTCGTAGCGCTGCAAAGTACTTTGTACTGATTATGATCTTTTGCTCGCTGGGCATCCCAACTTACAACTGATCGTTTGCTTTAATAAAAGAGTTTAGGTTTGCTTAGAGCCTATTACTCATCAATTGTAGATTTGGGGGGTGAAAATTTGTGTTTGATGTCAAAAAGACCGTCACGTATATCTATTCTCCTACAAGCTAGGTTTGCTTACGAAGGCTCAGTGGATTGTTGTTCAAGTTTTACTTTTAGTATAGGTCCTTCTTTTTGAATCACCCTGACTTTCTGTCCTTTCTTTATGTCTTGGTCTGATGTAGCTTGCCAGTATTCTGCCCCATATCTCACAAGCCCGACGCTCCCTTTCGGAATGTCTTCTACCGCGACGCACACCTCCCCCACTATCCCTTTTAGTGCTGGTGGTCTTCTTCTGGCTTGTATGACCTTGTAGGCTGCAAAGATGAAGAAGGCGCCTATTGTTAGCGGTACTATTATTGTGGTCAACAAGATGCTATTCAAGAGCTCAGGGGAGATCAACCAAGGTCCAGAGGGTAGGGAGGGGAACAGCAACAACCCGCCTATTATAATGCAGGCAAACCCAGCACCACCCAGCAACCCAAACCCTGGTGTTAGCAGCTCAGCGAGCAGTAGAATAGCGCCCAGTGCTATTAAGATTAGCCCTCCGATGAACGCCCCAGTCAACCCAAGCCCTATGAGCCCGAGGATGAGGCAGATCGCACCTATAACTTCACTCCCGTAACCTGGTGTTGTCAAACCGAAGTTGAGGGCGTAGAGCCCGAGGATGAAGAGTATGTATGAGATTAGAGGGTCTGAAATCGCCTTCAGAATTTGCAGCTTCAGAGGCGGCTCCCAAAGTACAACCGTCAGCCCGGCGGTTTTGATCCTATAGGGTCCTGCGGATGTCTGCACCTCCACACCATCGACCATCTTCAGCAGCTCTTCTATGGATCCTACTACGAATTCGACGACTTTCATCTTCTTCGCTTCTTCTGCTGAAAGGTTCAGGTTCTCTTTTATGAAGCGTGCGGCTGCTGTCTCGTTTCTCCCGTGCATCCTAGCTCTTTCTACTAGGAAGGTGGTTAGGGCGTTGATCGTCTTTGTGTCGTTTATTGGCTGTGTGCCACCCAGCGGATTGTAGGCTACTGGTTGGGCTGAGCCGATTATAGTGTGCGGGGCCATAGCCGCTATGTGTGTTGAGAGTAGTATGTAGGTGCCTGCTGACCAAGCCTTAGCGCCTTGCGGGTAAACGTAGCCGATTACAGGAACAGCAGCCCTCTCTATAAGCTCAATTATTTTCATAGTAGCATCTAGGTTTCCACCGGGTGTGTCGAGTAATAGGAGGAGCGGCGTGTTCAGAGCTTCGGCTTCTTCCAGAGCCTCCCCCACAACCTCACTCGACATACTCGTTACAGTCCCATCGAGCTTTACAGCAATTATGTGCTCAGCAGAAGACTCTGCTGAGTAGAGGAATAGGGTTAGGAAGAAGAGCAGGATTAGGGGTAGCGCTTTCTTCAACGACTTCAGATTTCCCCTCTATTAGCTCTTTGCCTCCTTCTCTCCCTTGAGTAGACCGATCAGGGTGGCTAGGTCTGCGGATGCGCCTGTCGTCGTAACGACGATAAGGTTCTTTTCACGAGCGATCTCGGCTAATGTCTGAAGCTCTCTTAGCCTAAGGGCAGCAGGTGCCTTTTCGTACATAGCTGCTGCTTCGACCATCTTGCTCGCCGCTTGGTATTCGCCATCTGCTACTATGATCCTCGACCTCCGTTCACGCTCGGCTTCTGCTTGCTTTGCGATTGCCCTCTGCATAGCTTCAGGTAGCGTGACATCTTTTATGGCTACTGCTTGCACCTTTATCCCCCAGCTGTCTGTCGCTGCGTCAAGTATCTCTGTCAACCTCTTACTCAGCTCCTCCCTCTTTGAGAGCAGCTCGTCTAATTCGACTTGCCCGAGCACGTCTCTTAGTGTGGTTTGGGCTAGAAGGTTCGTCGCCAAAATGTAATTCTCTACTGAAACAACCGCCTTCTCTGGGTCAAATACGCGGTAGTAGACCACCGCATCAACGTCTACACTCACGTTATCTCTGGTTATAACCCTCTGCTTAGGGACATCAAAGGTTATTACCCTAAGATCCACCACCCTGAACACATCTACTATCGGGATTCTGAAGAATAGCCCAGGTCCTTTAGCCCCTATCAGCCTACCTAATCTGAACATCACAGCCCTCTCATACTCCTTAACGATTCTTATCGAAGCCCTGAGGAAGGATAAGACGATGATCAACACCAGTATAGCTAGAAATATTTCGGCAGCATCCATCTAACAACCCCTATGTTTGTATTCAGATTGGTTGTAGATAAGAGTTGCTAAAGCCTCTGTTCAGCCGCTCTCCGCTTTGACGTTCAGCTGCTGTAGCATCTTCGGATACAGTGTTGGGTGGGTTAGGTCCTCTTTCTCGTCTACAGTCTCGACCCTCATCCTCCTATTGTAGGTGAGCTTCGGTGCGCTGAGAACCTCGAATCTTATAAGCGCTGACTTATACCAGTTTACACCAGGGTTCTTTTCGGCTGTGAAGCCTAGGTTGTATGCGAACTCTTCGTAATTTACTGTGTTGTAATCCATCGGGTAGGAGGAGAAACCTTGAATGATGTCTGTTACCACGCAGTTCAGCTTTGAGAGGAACCTTTGTGTTTCAAGCCACTTCCTTAGAGAGGCTTCGTGTAGGGTTAGACCGAAATAACCTACACCGCCCTCTTTTAAGCAGAGTATACCTCGTATGAGGAATGCTTTAAGCCCAGAGAGTGTTTCAAGAGGCTCTGATGAGAAGACATCAAACTTACCTGCGAGGGTTTTAGGTAATGGGTTGGCTACATCGTATTCAAAATACTCTATGTTGAAGCCGTGCTTGCTGTTAACCTTAGCTATGAAGTCTCCGAGTCTCTTGTCTATGTCTAGAACCGTTATCCTTGAAGGCAGCTCTGTTAAAGCGAGTGCCACGCTCAGGAGGTCGTCATCGCCTATTAGCGCTATGCTCTTGCCACATAGGTCTCCGTAGTGGTGCATCAGCGCAACCCTTGCTATCACATCCTCTGCTACCATGTAGCCTTGGAAGTAGTCGAGTATTGGATGGGGGCGCTCCTTAACGATTTCTTTGAACCTCTCCATAAGGTCTTTAAAACCATCCTCAGCTACTATCCGCTTACCTCCACATACTTCACATATCCTAGCTTTATACTTCAGCCCCTTTTGGTTGACGCTCTGTTTACCCTTCTCCGTTAAATAGAACAGGCCCTTATCTTCGTCGATGAGCCCCTCTTTATAGAGATGCCTTAAGGCGCTTATCGCCTCTCTTAGAGTGCGGTCAGATCTCTCAAGCAGCTCCCACACTGTCTTATTTGAGTACGCTAGCTCTCGCAGGAATATGGCTTCTACTCTCTCCAAAGTCCACCCTCCTGATGAACCTCTCCTCCACAGAGGTTGGTTTAAACTCCTCTAAGAGTAGTTGGTAGGCTAGCAGTGCTGGCTCATCAGCACCGCAAGTAAATATGTCTAGAGCGATGTAAGAATACTCAGGCCAAGTATGTACGCTGATGTGTGACTCCCGTAGAAGGTAGACAGCCGATACACCAAAAGGCTCAAATTGGTGGAAGCTCGAAGAGACTACGTGTAAACCAGATTTAGCAATTACTCTATCCAAGATCGCCCGAAGGTGTTCAACCCGGGAGATCTTGTCAGAATCCACACCCCATAATTCGGCGATAATGTGAATGCCCATTTCGAACACCCACATTATCGTCGAACGATGGAGAGTAGGACTTCATCCATATTTATATTTTCCTATTTTCACCTCCTCTTTAGGGAAAATTATAGTGTTGTAGCGCGGGGGTGTTGAGGAGGTTGGCCTACGAGAAATGTAGTGAGTGTGGCAAGGTATTCTACGATTGGAGTGAATATAGAGCAGAGCTTAGGCTCAGGCAGCACATGAGGGATAAGCACGATTCAGCCGCTAAGCAGAGATAGCGTGGAGAGCACTCAATAATGCTTGTTAAGAGAGGAGGGGGTGGGATTTGAACCCACGTGTATCCGCTCTGCAGGCGGACGCGTAGCCGCTCCGCCACCCCTCCACGATTCTCTCTAATACTTAGAGAAATGGGTTATTTAGGCTTAGTCTTTGCCTTTTAACTTAATGTATTGTAGTGTCTTCTATTGTCTTTACCGCCGCTGATGTGTTAGTCTTCTTATAGTTCAGCTATCACCCCATTGATTGTTTAAGCAGCGCTCACCATATTGCTCAACAACTGATCTAGAGAAATTCACACTTCTCCCCTAAATGCTAGATCTACGCCTCTCTCTTTCCTCGATCTCCCTCCTCACCCTCTCCAGTTCAGACCTCAGCCACATTTCATAGCTCCTCAACTCCGAGAGTTCTTCTTCGGCTGTCTTCCTCTTCCACACTATCACGCCAGGGGGGAAGAAACCAAAGGCCCAGCGAACACTACGCCACTTAAGCGCTGAACGCATAAGATATATTGAGAGGGCAGCGAACACCACAAATATCAAAAGAGATAACAATAAAACTAGCCACACAGCATCGCCTTCACCAACCAACACGATGGGGATTAAAAACATAACCCACCCCCACTACTCCTTTCTGTTGTTCCTTCAAATATACTTTAACCTCTCTGAAGAATTTGAAGCACTAATACTCTTCTCCTCTGACCAGTGTATGAAAAGTAGCCCTATTATGAGCAGTATGATGCCTCTTCCAACAGTATCCCAGCCTACATTGAATGGGTTGAACCTCCAGTACGCTGTTACGTATGCGTTGCCTATGTGTATTCCTGCGAAGAAGCAGATTAAGCCGCCTAAATACTTGGTGTATCTCCTCCAGCTTATCTTCATCGCTCATACCTCATTCTTTATTTGTATCTTAATAGCGCTGCTATGCCGCCGAAGCTCTTCAGCATCTCTCCCTCTTCGCTGCGTGAAGATATTACTTCGATATTCGTCCCTGAGAGGTCGGCTTGGTCTGCTAGGTATTCTATGAAGTCTTGCTCTGAAACCTCGAATTCAAGTGAGCCGCAGTTTTCACAGGGTGTGCTGATCAGCCTCTGCTTTTCTTGAATGTAGTTTGATCTTGGGATGTTTGCTTCTCTTGTCGAGCCGCATTTTGTGCAGACCAACTTTATATGGGTCCAGTCGAGGTCCTCTGAGACCAGCACTGTCTCGACACTACCTTTCTGCAGCGCTTCTAAGACGTCTTTAACGCTGTAGACCGCTAAGCCGTCTGCTGAGTTGACCTCCTTCAGGAACCTCGTTACGAGCTTCTTCTCTTCGATCAACCTAACGTCTTGGAGTATATCTGAGGCTTTGTCAACGAGTTCCCTTAGCCCCTCTCGCCCAGCATAGGATGTGTCCAACACGGCTAGAATCATTTTGCGCAGCCTGTAGTCGAGGTATTCACCTTTTAGGAAGTCGTCTTTTGTGCCTCCTGGTCCCCCCACTATTAGACCTTGGACTTTGTGGTCTTCTAAGAGCGCTTTATTTATGTGCCTCGCTACTCTATGGTAATATTCTGTGAGTTCCATTTCTCTTAGCCTCTCGAATCTTCTTGCGGATTGCCCTCCTGCTCTATGTTTGCCGCTTACACCTGATGTTACCTCGTCTACCACTTCGAACCTTGAACCAGCTAGTATTCCTATGGCTGCTTCCGTAGCGTCTATAGATAGAAGTCCTATTACCTTCTCCTCCTTCAGCATATCTTTTAGTATGTCGAGGTGGAAGTGGTCGTCACATCTGTAGAGGTATGTTTGAATCGGCTTAGGTGGGTAGACTTCGTATAGGAAGATGGTTTCGCTACCAGGCCCATTGGTGGGTAAGGCACCACAAAAGATCACCAACCCGTTTTCAGGCGTGGTTTTGTAGAGCTTGAGCCGCTGCATAGTTTTGACTAACGCGTCCATTACATGGTTCCTCGTCGAGTCTGATTTGATGTTCGCCGCTGTGCCATACTCTTCTCGTAAGGCTGATATGACTTCGTGCAGAGCCTTCTTCGGTGGTATGTAGAGTGAGATTAGCTCAGTCCCTCTACCCTTCTTCTCCGATAGCTCAGCGAGGAGGCGCTTCACCCTATATAGTGCAACAGAGTTTGAAGTAGGCACACCATCCACCTTAAGTTAAGAGGATACTACCATTCATCAGCATCTTCAGCTTTCTTCAAGGAAGCTTCTAACTAACATCTTATAAACTTAATCAGACTTAAACCAAAATAACACCTCATTTTAATTATTATGTGGAATTTCAGAAGCTTCTAAGGTTCTCCTTGCTTGCAAAGAAGGCCCCCAATAGTATATCAACCTCCTCTCAATTCCTTAGCAATATTCCGAACCTTCTCTCGCTATAATGAATAGTAGCGGCGTGAACAACCTTTAAAATAGTGCACTACAAGATATGTTAGTGGGTGTCGATGTTTCCGAAGCTAGAGGATATTCGCCGTATAAGGCTTAGGCTCGGTTTGACGCAGAGGAAGTTAGCCTTGTTGGTTGGCGTTAGCACTTCTCTCATTAACCAGATTGAGACAGGTAGAAGCAAACCCAGCTACGAGACCGCTAGAAGAATATTTGAGGTTCTCAGCATGTTGGAGGCGAAGAACTCTCCTAAAGCTGGTGATATATGTAGTAGAAGTGTGGTCTTTGTGTCGGCAAAAGATACAGCAGCCTCAGCCGCTGAGGTTATGAGGAGATATGGCTTCAGTCAACTACCTGTACTCAATGGTGATAAGATCATCGGCTTGATCACTGAGGAGGGCATCATGAAGAGGATGATGGGTGGAGACCCAGAGAAGGTAGGTAAAGCCCTAGTGGAGGAGATAGCAGACCCACCGCCACCAATTGTTGATATCTCAATCCCGGCAAAAGCGATAATACCATTGATAAAGTATTGTAAAGCGGTTTTAGTCGCTGAAAACAGCAAGGTAATTGGGATAATAACAGCATCCGACCTCCTTAAGATGATCGAATAACTATGTTCTTTGAGACCGTTAAGGATATAATCTTATGTCAAGCTCACTTTTATGAGATTGAAGAAAAGAATCGTGCTCAAACTTACTGGCAGCTTATTCGATAGAAGCGCCGACGAAGTTAAAGCAGTAACACAAACGATATTAGAAGCTCTCAAAGAAGTTGAGATACCAGCAGTAGTTACAGGTGGTGGAGAAGCAGCTAGGCGTTACATAGATTATGCGAGGGATCTAGGTGCAGACCAATCCACATTAGACGAATTCGGAATAGATGTGTCCAGAATAAATGCTAAACTTCTTATTGTGGCGCTCGGGCGTTCAGCCTACCCCTACCCACCACATACAATAGAAGAAGCGGTTAAAGCATCATCTACAGGTAGAGTGGTTGTAGCTGGCGGTTTCCAGCCTGGTCAGAGCACGAACGCGGTAGCCGCTCTTCTTGCTGAGCGCCTCTCTGCATCTCTTCTCGTAAATGCCACTGATGTTGAAGGAGTCTATGATAAGGACCCTAAGAAGCATTATGATGCAAAGCTGCTTAGAGAGGTTACTGTAGCTGAGTTGAGGCGCATATTGGAAGGTGAGATTTTCGCCGGAACTTATGAACTGATAGATCCGATTGCTCTTAAGATCATAGAGAGGTCGAAGATACCCACACGCATCATACAATGCAGTGTAGAAGCAATAAGAGACGCATTAATAGGTAGAGATATAGGCACGCTGATTGTAGGTTAGTGGAGATGCCACAACAGCAGACACCATCAATACCACCACACACCCATTGTAGGGTGTGTGGAAAAGCCATACCGATGGGAAAGATCTACTGCTCTAACGGATGCAGGGAAATTGAAATTAAAAATGAACAGCGTGCCAAACGCTTCACAAGGATATACACGATCTTCTTCATAGCACTTCTTATATTCATCGTATTAATGACAGTATTGGCACCGAAAAGATAGAAGTAGCGGTTTAAATCAGAGCAGAACGAAGGGGATTATGGCGGGGGAGCGGGGGTTAGTTATGAACCCCTAACCCGAGCCAGGTCAAAGCCCTTGAGCTAGGCGGCAACAGGGGGCAGAGTGACGCCTAGACTCAAGATCTGCTCGGTTAGCCGTTCGTGGGTTCAAATCCCACCCCCCGCACCTACTCACCAAACCGTTAGAGAACATCAACCCAAACACTTATATCGGGGTCTATAATCTACTATTAATCTGCGCGTCGCTCGGCGGCGTCTATAGCAAGCGCAAGGGTTGAACCCAAGCGATGCGCTATAGACCTCCAGACGCGCTAACAGGTATGAAGATTCAACAGAATAATCTGTTGAATCTGATGTGGGCTGTGTACCCTCGCAAAGGCTTGGCCGTACTCCCAATAAACGCCTCGACTCCGGTTGATCCTGCCGGACCCAACTGCTATCAGAGTGGGATTAAGCCATGCGAGTTGTACGCCTCTCGACAACCGTGAGAGGTGTGGCGGACGGCTCAGTAACACGTAGCCAACCTACCCTGAAGACGCGGATAACCCCTGGGAAACTGGGGCTAATCCGCGATAGACCAGGGCACCTGGAAGGGGCCTTGGTCGAAAGGGCTGAGGGGGCATGTCTCCTCAGCCGCTTCAGGATGGGGCTGCGGCCGATCAGGTAGTTGGTGGGGTAATGGCCCACCAAGCCTATAACCGGTACGGGCTTTGGAAGAAGGAGCCCGGAGATGGACACTGAGATAAGGGTCCAGGCCCTACGGGGCGCAGCAGGCGCGAAACCTTCGCAATGCGCGAAAGCGCGACGAGGCTACTCTGAGTGCCATCCGCTGAGGATGGCTTTTCTCGGGTGTAAAAAGCCCGAGGAATAAGGGGAGGGCAAGTCTGGTGTCAGCCGCCGCGGTAATACCAGCTCCTCGAGTGGTTGGGGCGTTTATTGGGCCTAAAGCATCCGTAGCCGGCTCCATAAGTCCTCCGTTAAATCCAACGGCTCAACCGTTGGGCTGCGGAGGATACTGTGGGGCTAGGGGGCGGGAGAGGCGGACGGTATTCCCTGGGTAGGGGTAAAATCCGCTGATCCAGGGAGGACCACCAGTGGCGAAGGCGGTCCGCCAGAACGCGCCCGACGGTGAGGGATGAAAGCTGGGGGAGCGAACCGGATTAGATACCCGGGTAGTCCCAGCCGTAAACGATGCGGGCTAGGTGATGGAGCGGCTACGTGCCGTTCCAGTGCCGCAGGGAAGCCGTTAAGCCCGCCGCCTGGGGAGTACGGCCGCAAGGCTGAAACTTAAAGGAATTGGCGGGGGGGCACCACAAGGGGTGAGGCCGTCGGGTTCA
>Ga0080004_1204638_pt1 | contig 50555 bp, 52 predicted proteins | sample WasSprMetagenome_FD_69207 | JGI IMG/M metagenome (GOLD analysis project Ga0080004, IMG submission 69207) | Sulfidic aquatic microbial communities from Washburn Spring, Yellowstone National Park, USA - WS (SPADES assembly) (version 2) | ecosystem: Environmental > Aquatic > Thermal springs > Hot...
TTGTGCATTCTATCGCATGCTCGCGCGAGTCTTAAATCTCAGCGCTTAGTGGGGGCGCGTGGGCCTGTATGGCCAAGAGCGAGTTTGTGTACGCACTGCCTGAGGAGATAAAGCAGGGTTTGACCACCGACGTCTACTTCACTCGCACGAGGCGCATTCTAGAGAGGTACGGCCTGCTGGACGCCGTCGTTCACGCAGAGGTCACTGTGAGCGGGATGCCGGACGGGTACAGGTGGGCCATATTCGCCGGCTTGCGCGAGGTCCTCAAGCTCCTCGAGGGCAGGAGGGTCGACGTGTACGCGCTGGAGGAGGGAGAGTACTTCAGGAGGACGGACTTCCACGGCGTGAGGGTGCCTGTGCTCTCCATCGAGGGGCCCTACGGCGAGTTCCTGGAGCTCGAGACGCCGCTGCTGGGCTTCCTGGCCTCCGCCTCCGGTATAGCTACGAAGGCTGCGCGCATGAAGAAGGCTGCCGGTGACAAGCTTGTCCTGTCCTTCGGAGCCCGGCGGCAGCACCCGGCTCTGGCGACCTTCATCGAGTACTACGCCTACATTGGCGGCGCCGACGGTGTCTCGGCAGTCTCGGGCGCCAGGGCGCTCGGCATAAGGCCCACGGGCACCATGCCCCACAGCCTCATGATCCTGTTCAGGGTGTTCTACGGCGACCACACCCTGGCCTGGAAGGCCTTCGACGAGGTCATCGAGAGCGATGTGCCCCGCGTGGTTCTCGCGGACACCTTCCTCGACGAGGCGGAGGAGGCGCTCCTCGCGGCAAGGCTGCTGGGCAGCAAGCTCTGGGGCGTCAGGCTGGACACTCCTGGGAGCAGGAGGGGTAGTATGGAGGAGATCGTCAGGGAGGTGAAGTGGAAGCTCAAGGTGAATGGCTTCGAGCACGTGAAGGTGGTGGTGTCGGGCGGCATCGACGAGTACAAGATCCCCGCGCTCAAGGAGGCCGGCGCGGACGCCTTCGGAGTTGGAGCCGCCATAGCCACCGCGCCCCCTATAGACTACGCTATGGACATAGTCGCCGTGAAGAAGGACGGCGAGTGGATCCCGATATCGAAGAGGGGGAAGCTCCCGGGGAGGAAGAAGGTGTACAGGTGCACCTCCTGCGACGTGGACATCGTAGCCCTCGAGGGCGAGCACCCCAAGTGCCCCAAGTGCGGTAAGCCCATGACCCTGCTGACGAGGCAGTTCATGAAGGAGGGGAGGGTCCTCGAGGAGCCGCCGCCCCCCTCTCGTGTTAGGGAGAAGGTCCTGGCCTCGCTCAGCCGCTTGGAGCTCTAGCGCGTGAAGAATATTTAGCAGAGCTTTGACATAGTTCAGCGGAGATCCCCGTGGACAGCGGAGAGGTTTACGTGCTGGTGGCGGGCCCGGCCGGCGCTGGCGTTTTCGCCTCAAGCGTGATTATCGGTAAGGTGCTGCTGAGGCAGGGCTACCACGTCTTCGTCACCAACGAGTACCCCTCCCTGATACGCGGCGGGCAGCAGTGGGCGCTCGTCGTCGCGTCGCCCAGCCGTCCCGTGTACTCGCACAGGAGGAGGGTTGACGTGCTCGTGGCGCTGGACCGGGGGGCGCTGCTCTCCAATATCGGGCGCCTCCACGAGAGGGCTGTGGCTCTCTGCGACGCGGCCGACGCCACGGGCGACCCCAGGGTGATCGCCCTGCCTGTGCGCGACGTGGTTAGGGAGGAGGGCGGCCCCCCGGTGGCTGTAAACACCGTGCTGGTGGGCGTGCTCTTCGGCATGCTGGGCGGGGACCTGGAGACGCTGAAGGGCGTTGTCAGGAGGCAGTTCAGGTCGAGGGAAGTCGCGGAGCTCAACGCGAGGCTGGCCGAGAGGGGTTTCCACCTCGGCCTGCAGCTGCAAGGTAAGGCCCCCGCGAGGGTTGCCCCCAGGGGAGGGGACGGGGATGAGCTGCTGTTAGACGGCAACTCGGCGCTGGCGCTCGGCCTGCTCGCCGGAGGCCTCACCTTCTTCGCAGCCTACCCGATGACCCCTGCTTCGCCCATACTGCACTTCCTGGCGGAGGTCCAGAGGGATCTGGGCATCATCGTGTTCCAGCCGGAGAGCGAGCTGGCCGCGATCAACATGGCTATTGGCGCGGCCTACGCGGGCGCCAGGGCGGCCGTGGCAACGAGCGGCGGGGGTTTCTCCCTAATGGTTGAGGCACTCGGGCAGGCGGCCATGACTGAGACGCCGATCGTTGTGGTGAACGTCCAGAGGCCAGGGCCCAGCACGGGCATGCCCACGCACACAGCACAGGGAGACCTCAGGTTCGTGATCCACGCGTCGCAGGGAGAGTTTCCCAGGATCGTCCTGGCCCCCAGCAACCCCAGGGAGGCCTACGAGCTCGGCTGCAGGGCTATGAACCTCGCCTGGAAGTACCAGGTCCCCGTGATAGTACTCATGGACAAGTTCCTCGCGGAGAGTTACTGGAGCACGGAGGCGTTGCCGCCTCTGAGGCCGGAGGAGGGGAGCGTGTGGCGCGGTGAGGGCGGGGAGCCTTACGCCAGGTACAGGATAACCGAAACAGGCGTGTCCCCGATAGCCTTTCCCGGGACCCCCGGGGTGCTCGTCTACGCAAACACGAGCGAGCACGACGAGTACGGCTTCGGCACGATAGACCCTAAGACCGTGAGGGCCATGCAGGAGAAGAGGTTCAGGAAGCTCTCCGCGATCCAGAGGGAGGCGGAGAGCGAGGGTGTAAAGACCTACGGGGACGGCGCGATCGCCGTCGCGACGTGGGGCTCCACGACGATGGTCGTCCGCGAGGCCCTGAAGGAGCTTGAGGGCGTGAAGCTCGTCCAGGTGGTGTGGCTCGAGCCTTTCCCGAGGGAGAGCTTCGCCAGAGAGGTTGGCGCGAGGAGGCTGCTGATCGTTGAGAACAACATGCGGGGGCAGCTGGCCTCGCTGGTTAGGGAGCATGTCCTGCGCGAACCCGAAGGCTTCCTCGGCCGCTACGACGGCAGGCCTCTTGACCCAGAGGAGGTTGTGGAGTTCGTGAAGGGCTTCGCCGCGAGGGGGTGAGTGGCTTGGAGGAGCGAGTGTTCGACACCGGCAGGAGGCCTGTCTGGTGCCCTGGGTGCGGCAACTACGGCATACTTATTGCCGTGAGGAGGGCCCTGGCGGAGCTAAGGCTCAGGCCGGAGGAGGTTGTCGTGGTAACCGGCATCGGCTGCCACGGCAGGATCAGCGACTACCTCAAGGTGAACGCGTTCCACACGATCCACGGCAGGGTTCTCCCGCTGGCCACGGGAATCAAGCTCGCAAACCCGAGGCTCACGGTGATCGGGCATGCCGGGGACGGGGACGCCTACGCGATAGGGCTAGGCCACCTGCCCCACGCGGCACGGAGGAACGTGGACATCACGTACATAGTGCACGACAACATGGTCTTCGGCCTCACCACGGGGCAGGTTACACCGACAACCCCCCTGGGCGTCAGGACGAAGTCCACGCCCCTCGGAAACCCGGAGCGCCCCCTCAACCCGCTGCTCTTGGCGCTAGCCAGCGGGGCAACTTTCGTAGCCAGGGGTTTCAGCGGGGATGTGGAGCACCTCAAGGAGCTCGTCAAGCAGGGTATTAGGCACAAGGGCTTCGCGTTCATCGAGGTGCTCCAGCCCTGTGTGACGTTCTTCAACACGTACAAGGAGCTCAAGGAGAAGGTATACAGGCTCGAGGACGAGGGGCATGACCCCACGGACTTCGAGGCAGCGCTGAGGCTCGCACAGAGGGAGGACCGCCTGCCAATAGGGGTCTTCTACAAGGTCGAGAGGCCAACTTTCGAGGAGGCGTTTGCTCACGCGATGAACCCCCCGCCGGCTCTCAGGCGCCTAGCACCTCCAGACCTCTCGAGGCTCCTGGAGAGCTTCCGCTAGGGTGGCGGCTCCACCAGCGGGAGGATCCGCTCGACCACGTACTCTTCAAGCTCCTCCTCCACAATGTCCGAGAGCGCCACGACGAGGCCCCACGAGCTCACGCCGAAGACGCCGCGGGGGTCCTCGTACACGACGTACGTCTCCCGTCCTCCCGCTAGCCGCTCCCTCAGCCTCGAGGTCTTCAGGTCCTTGCCGTACAGCACGACTGTGCTGCCCTCCTCCAGGTCGCTGACCACCAGCTGCCTCACAATGGCGTCCTCCGCGAGGTAGAGGCGGCGCAGCTTCTCAGGGGGTACGTAAACATGCGAGACAAACCCTCCCTCCCCGAACAGGGCGTACGACATGGCCTCAGCAACCCTGCGCGCCCTCCTCCTGCCAGCCAGGACGAGCAGGTAGCACGCGCCCTTTCTCCACACGAACCGAAAGCCGCACTGGTACTGGATGGGAACCCTCCACACAGATCCCTCAACGCTCACGCTGGTGAGCACGGTCTCCTCGAAGACCCCGGACACCCCCCTAGGGGTCTCCGCGACCTCCCGCACCCTCGCTCCCAGCGCCACCCTATGCCCCATGAACTCCACCTCCCCCCTAGCGGAGGAGTAGCCGCTGAGCCGCGAGACGACCTCCTCCGCTGAGACCTCCCTAAGCACCTCGAAGATCGTGCAGGCAAGGACCATCACTACGCACCGCTCTGCTCCTCGTCGCCACCTATGAAGCCCAGAAGCCCGCTCTTAGCTTTTACCGCAGCCTTGGAGTCGACGCGCCTGAACTCGAGCCCCTCCCTCGAGAGCAGCGCAAGGGCGCGTCTCGTGATGGAGGGCGCCGCAAGAATCCCGCGGACACGCCCCCCGAGAGCCCTCTGCACGTAGCCCACGTAGCGCTTGAGCTGGAAGACCGCGTCAACCCCCGCCTCCTCCCTCTTTACCTCAACCACCACGTAGTTGCCCGCCTCGTCGACCATGAGCAGGTCCGCGAAGCCCGCTCGGCCCAGCTTAGCCTCCACCTCGACGGGCTTCAACCTCTCTCCCAGGAGCAGCTCTGGGTTACGCGCTATAGCATCCCTCAGCTCATCCTCGGAGCCCCACAGCTCGAACTCGGCGTCGTCCCTCAGCTCCGCTACGACCAGGTGAGCTATCCTGCGCACCCGAATCGTGAGGCGTTCCGAGGGCTTCGGCCTCACAGCGGTGATCACCAGGGTGTCTCCTTCAGCTCTCACGCTCACAGCGGAGCCCTCTGGCTGGTAGTTCACCGGGAGGGACCCGTAGGGCCTGTGAACCAGGACGGTGCCGTCGGGCTTGACTATGATCACCCGGTCCCCCTCGCCCAGCCTTGACCGGGCCCTGCCATCGTACTCAACAGTACATGTGGCTACAATCACGACAACGTTCCTCCTAGCGAGCGCAGCCGTGATCATGCCAGCAGCTTCGGCTGCCTGCAAAGCTCCCCGCAGAGCCAGCCGGCCCCCTGGCGATATTGGTTTCGCGCAAGAATCCAGCTGCGGCTAGTACCTCAGGATCCTGTAGCCGTGCTCCTCCATCGTGAAGTCCTCAATCTTGCTGAGTATCCTCTCGTCGAGCTCTCTCTCCCTCCTCCTCCACTCCTCCACCATCTTCAGGTTCCTCTCCCAGGACTCTTCATCCCTCACGAGCAGAACGACCCTGCTCTTGTCGTCTGTCAGCTTGACCCGGTACCCTGTGAGCTCCGAGAGCCTGGAGGCGAAGTCGACCAACTCTTTCATCTCGGGCATAGCGGTTATGGGCAGCCTCTTCTGGCTCTCCCCCACCCATGTGTAGCCCTTCAGCTCGACGAACATCGGCTCACCCTTCCTCACAAGCTCCGCGTAGCCCTCGGGCTCAACCATGTTAAGCCCCCGCACGAGGGTCAGCCTCATCACGGTCCTGCTCTCCCTGAACTCCCCGAGCAGCTCCAGGCTCTCGTTCACCATCTCCCACGCCCTGGGGATGCGCGGGTCCGCGGCCCTGTCGAAGACCTCCTTATTTGGCCCGTAGACGCTGAGGTAGAGGTTTGTCGGCTGGGCATCCTTCTTCAGGAGCTCACGCAGCCTGGCCGGTATGGACCCGTTGGTCACCAGGAACACCGTGAAGCCCCGCTCCTTGGCCTCCCTGATGAGCCCCGCGAGCCCCGGGTACAGCAGCGGCTCGCCGTCGAGGCTTATCGTGAGGTGCCTGGGGAACATTGCCTCCAGGAATCTCTCCCGGGTGACGAGGGGGTTGCCCTTGAATCCTATGAGCAGCAGCCTCTGCGCGATGATGGACTTGTCGAGCACCTCCCGCGGGTCGTCCCAGCGCCACCCCCGAGGCACCTGGTACCGCCCGGGCAGGTGCATCCTCCAGCAGAACTTGCAGGCGAAGTCGCAGAAGTTGAGCACAGGGGTCATCTGGAGGCAGCGGTGGCTTTTGATCCCGTACCAGCTCTTGTAGCAGAGCCTCTCGCCCCTCAGGGCAGAGCGCGTCCACCTGCAGATAGCCACTGCGCTGTGGTTCCCGACGAGCTTGTACCCCGCTCTGAGGTAACGCTGTACATCCAGGGTTACCGCCATCGAGTTCGCCTGCAGTTAGTCTCGCAACGCACGCCTATAAACAGTTGCGTACAAGCGGCTAGCTGTCATGCTCTAGCAAGGTTTTAGACTAACGAAACCTATATAGCCAGCACCCGGAATATACCTTAAGGGTTCGTATTGAGAGCCACCACGGTAGTGCTGCTAGTACTCCTCACCGAGGTTCTGATAGGCACGGCGACGGGCGTCCAGCGGGCTGTCCTGAGCATCGAGATGAGCCGCGAGGTGGGAGTAGCCCTGGCACTCCTGCCCATAATCTCCTTTGGGGCTGCGAAGTCCGCCTCCGACTACCTTGCAGCTGTAATGTCGCTGCGCAAGGGCAGGCGCAGGTCCCTCCTGCTCGGGGTGTCCGCGTACCTAGCGGGCGCCCTCTCGATCATCCTGCTCCCTCCTCCTTACAACTTCCTCCTGGGAAACATCCTCGTTGGCGCTGGAGAGGGCTTCGTCTACGCCACGGCAGCCATAATTCTCAGGGATGTGCTGGGCCTCGAGAGGTCCGCCCTCTCCTTCAGCTACATTGAGAGCGCCTGCTACATCGGCTACGCGGCTGGGGCCTTCCTGGGAGGCTACACGCTGTCGCTGCTGGGCCCCGGAGCCCCCTTGCGCCTAATCCTAGCCGCGTCGGCGCTGGCCTTCGCCGCGTCACTGGCAGTGCCCGAGGTTAGAGGTGGCAACGAGTACGAGAGGCCGGAGAGGTGGTCCTCGGAGGAGTTCTCCCTAGCCCAGCTGCTGAGGAATCCTAGCTGCTCATCCTCCTTGCTGGCGGCGCATGTCGCTAAGGCCGCGGACAGCATCGTCTGGGGTGTGGTCCCGCTCATGGTCGTGGCAAGGGGCTGGGGAGCCTACTACGCGGGGCTCGCGCAGTCATTCCTCCTCGTGATGTGGGCTCTCATGATGCCTTTCTGGTCCCACTACTCCGACAGGGCTGGTAGGAAGTTCGTCTCCACCCTGGGCCTGCTCACCGCAGCCGCGATGCTCATTGCACTCCCGGAGACCCGGGGCCCCCCCGACCTACTCCTGATGGCGATGGTACTAGGCGTCGGCTACGCGATGTACTACCCTGTCCTCCCCACCCCCTTCTCAGACCTGGCCCCCCCGGGTAAGAGGGAGCTGGCAATCGGTCTGTACAGGGCGGTTAGGGATGCTGGGTACTCCACGGGCGCTGCCCTCGGCAGCCTGCTCCTCCAGGCGTTTTCAGCGCGCTTCGATGGGGCCCTGATAAACACGGGAATCCTGCTCGCCACCGCGGCGACCGTCTTCTCGGTGGTGTTCAGGGAGACCCGCCCCACGTGGCCCTTCCTGGACCTGGTGACAGAGCATGTGAGCATAATCAGGGATGTTCTCAGGCTGCAGCGCGAGGTGATCCGCTGCTTCTTCGAGGGGCGGCACGCGGAGATGCTTGAGTACAGCAGGAGGATCAAGGAGCTGGAGAGGAGGGCGGACGCGGTGAAGCGCGAGATCATCTGGAGGATATGGTCCGGCGTCTTCCCCGCCTCGAGCAGGGAGGAGTTCGGGAGGCTTGTGGAGGAGATAGACAAGGTCGCTGGCGCTATGCTGGAGAGCGGGGAGAAGCTCCTTTGGGTGAAGCAGAGCCCCGGCATGGAGAACCTCTACAGGTTGCTCATTGAGATGCTCAGGGAGACCGAGCTCCTTGCTGAGAAGCTCGCGGAGAACCTGAGGCTGCTCAGCCTCTCTCCCCTCTACGCGGTGAAGGCGACTAGCGAGATCGACGCCGGTGAGCGGCGGGTTGACGAGCTGAGGTCAGAATTTATCCGCGAGCTCAGGGCTCTGCTCAGCGAGGGCAGGGTGGACCTGCTCTCAGCGCTAAGCCTCATGAGTGTGGCGGACCTGATAGAGCTCACTTCCGATGACTTCCAGGACGCCGCAGACCTCATAAGGATAATAGCCTACAAGCACGCCGCAATACCCCTTGAGCGCCGCCGCGCCGCCGTGAGGGTCTAGGCAACCCTCCTGCTCCCGCTCTCCAGCGTTCTGTACCACACCTCTGCCGCTCCCCCTAACACCTCTGCCGCCCTCCTCGCAGCCTCGGCAACAAGGCTCTCCGGGGTTGCTTTCACAGACCTGTACTCCGGCGGAACCCCCTCGTACGGGATGAACTGCTGCACCACGTAGACCAGCCTGCCGCTGCCCCGCGCGAGCCGCGCTACGTCCTCGGCAACCCGGAGGATGTCCTCGACGCTCAGGAGGCCCGGGACTAGAGTCGTTCTCAGCTCCAGGAACTCCACCCTCCCCGAAAGCACCTCGAGACCCCTCGCCACCATTTTAACAACCCTCCCACCCACTGCGGCGCTCAAGCCAGAGGCGGCCGCGTACTTCTCCGGGTCGCTGAGCGGTGCCTTCAAGTCGACGGCCACGTGCTCCACTCGCACCTCCCCGAGGATGTGCTCCAGCGCCCTGGGCACGGTCGCGTTCGTGTCAAGGCTCAGCATGAGCCCCGTTCTCTCCCTCACAGCCTTGTAGAGCGCTGTAAGGGGCTTGTACTGGAGCGTGGGCTCCCCACCTGTCACGTGGAAGTACTCGACGAAGGGAGCCGCCCTCTCAACCTCGCTCACTACCTCGCTCACCCTGACGAGCCGGCGCTCCTGCCCCCGGGCGAGCCGCGAGTTAGCGCACCACGGGCACTTGAGGTTGCAGAAGGAGGTCCATAGGGTGAAGCTAACGCTCTCGAGGACGTCCACGAGGCTTATGTCCTTCCAGCCGCCAACCCAGAGGGCCTCCTCCATGAGCCTCAAACCACCGGTATGGCCTGGCTCACTATGTACGTAACTAATGAGATCGCGTACGCCAGCACCAGGGACGCCGCGACGAAGGCTAGCGTCAGCTTTGGGCGCCTGTACTGGGCGTGGAACGTCGCGAGCGTGGCTAGGCAGGGCATGTACAGGGTGACGAACACCATTAGGGTGAGCGCCTGGGAGGGGGAGAGGGCGAGGCGGGAGAGAGCCTCCGCGGCGCTGGTGGAGCTGGTGGCTATGATCAGCGTCGCTAGGACGCTCTCCTTCGCTATGAAGCCGGACACCAGGGCGAGGGCTATCTCCCACCTTCCCAGGCCTATTGGAGCCAGCAGGGGCGCCGCAGCGGACCCCACGATGTAGGCGAATGAGTTCTCAACGCTCTCCACGTATCCCGAGGGGCCCAGCCTAAGGAGCGCCCAGGTGGCCAGGGAGAGGAGGAAGATGATCACTCCGGCCTTCTTCAAGAAGTGGAGGGCGTTGTCCACAGCGTACCACCAGATCACCCTGATGCTCGGCACGTGGTAAGGCGGCAGCTCGACCAGCAGCTCGGGCACCTCCTCCCTCGGAGGGATCACCCTGTTGAGGATCAGGGTTAGGATGCCCGCTGCGAGGAGCGCGACCAGGTAGACCAGGATTAAGGCTGTGAGAGCTGCTGCCGCGCTGCTGAACAGCGCCGTAGCGAGCGCCAGAAGTATGACGAGCCTGGCCTGGCATGGGACCAAAGGGGCCACGAAGGATGCTACAAGCTTCTCCTTGTCGCTCGGGAGTATCTTGGCCCCCATGACCGCTGGCACATTGCAGCCGAGGCCGAGGGCCAGGGGCAGCAGGGCCTTCCCCGAGAGTCTCACCTTCTCCATTAGGGCGTGGGACGCGACGGCTATACGCGCCATGACACCAGTGTCCTCGAGGAACCCGAAGAAGATGAAGACCAGGAAGATCAGCGGGAGGAATGCTAAGATCGCGCCTACACCGCCCAGGATGCCCTCTGTGACGAGCGAGATGAGCAGGGGGCTTACACCGCGTGCCGAAAGTGTGCTTGCGGTGATGTCGGCGAGCCCTGAGAGTGCCGCGTTGACGAGGCCTGACAGCGTGTAAGCCTCTACGAGCTCTGCCAGGTCGCTGTGGCCCAGCGCCTCGAGTATCTGAACAAGGGGGAACCCAGTGTTTATCACGAAAGCGACCACTACTACGCTCATTAGCGTTGTCAGAGCCGCGGGCAGGCCCAGGAGCCTGCTCAAGTATATCTTGTCGAGCAGCTCGGACGTGCTCTTCCTGGCAACACCCGAGTAGACGACGCAGCTTCTCAGCAGCTCGGATATGAACGCGTACCTGGTGCTGGCGGCGAGTAGCGCGGGCTCCGCTCCCAGCTCCTCCTCGGCCCTCCTCCTTGCCTGCCTAGCTTTCTCGAGCAGCTCCGGGCAGGCCTCCGCGAGCACCTTTTCGAGCTCGCTGTCCCCCTCCAGCAGTCTCACCGCTGCCCAGTCGGGCGGGTAGTCCCTCAGCGCGGCGCACCTCCCGAGCTCTCCCTCAAGGAGGGCGGCGTAGTGCGCCAGCCCGCCGTAGTTCAGCCTGAGGCGCTGCGTCCTGGCGGCGCCGCTCGCTACAGCGAGCACGCTCTCGATCAGCTCGTGGAGCCCCTCTCCACGCAGCGCCGAGACTCCCACGACGGGGACTCCCAGCGCTCTGGACATCCTGTCGAGCAGGACGTGCAAGCCGCGCCTAGCCGCGGCATCCATCTTGTTCACAGCCACGACAACACGGTCGTAGAGCTCTAGCACCTGCAGCGCCAGGTACATCGTCGTCTCGAGGGACACGGCGTTCACAACCACGACCACGACGTCGGGCTTCTCGTGGACTATGAAGTCCCTGGCTATCGCCTCCTCCTCCGAGAGCGCGCTGAGGCTGTAAGTCCCCGGCAGGTCGACCAGCCGCAGCACAACGCCGTGGTGCTCCAGCTCTCCCTCGTACCGGTCAATCGTTTTCCCGGGCCAGTTGCCCACGAAGCGCCTAGCCCCCACGAGCACGTTGAAGAGCGTGCTCTTCCCGACGTTCGGAGCACCGGCGAGGGCCACCCTCACCCTCCTCCTGCTGCCTTCCTCTCGCGCCCTGCTCTGGGGCTGGGCGCCCGCATGCTCGCAAGCCAGCAGCGTCACTGCTCAACCACCTCGACGACAATCCTCCTGGCCAACCCCCTCCCTATGGCGAAGCGCGCCGAGCCCACCTCGATGACGACGGGCCCTGCTGAGTTGCTGACAACCCTTACCACCGCCCCCGGCACTACCCCGAGCTCCATCAGCCTCCTCGCTTGGCCGCTGTGGTGCTGTATTTCAACTACCCTGACTCGGGACCCGGTAGGGGCTAGCTCCAGGGTCGTCCTACGATAGTACACAGTCATAGCGTTGCGATGCTGCGTTAAATTCTTTTTTAGAACCGCTAGCGCGGTGCCTACGGGTAGGTTCTCGCGACAGTCCTCGGGAACGCGACGGCATCCACTATGTGGTCGAGACCCGCTATCCACATCACCAGCCTGTCCATGCCGAGGCCGAAGCCCGCGTGGGGGACGGTGCCGTACCGCCTCAAGTCGATGTACCACTTGTAGTCGTCAGGGTTCAGGCCGAAGCGCTTGATCTTCTCCACTAGTTCCTCCGCTTTATCTATCCTCTCCCCTCCGCCGATGATCTCGCCGTAGCCCTCCGGGGCGAGGAGGTCTGCGGAGAGCGTGACCTCAGGCCTCGAGGGGTCGTTCTTGTGGTAGAACGCCTTCACCTGCTCCGGGAAGCCGTAGAGGAAGAAGGGCTTGTCGAAGAACTCCGTGAGTGCTCTCTCCTCGTCAGCCCCCAGGTCGTCGCCCCACCTCACCTGGAGGCCCTTCGACTGCAGCAGCTCGATAGCCTTGTCGTAGCTGATCCTGGGGAAGGGCGGCGCCACGTTCTTCAGCGGCTCCAGGTTCCTGTTCAGCAGCGCGAGCTCCTCCCTGTTCCTCTCCAGGACCCTCTCCACAACGAAGGAGATCAGCTCCTCCTCCACTCTGAGGATGTCCTCCAGCCCAGCCCAGGCAACCTCTGCTTCCGCGTGCCAGAACTCGGTGAGGTGCCGGCGGGTGCGGGACTTCTCGGCCCTGAAGGACGGGGCAATCGTGTAGACCTTCTCGAGGCTGTAGATCAGCGCCTCCAGGTAGAACTGCGACGACTGCGTGAGGTAGACCGTGCTCCCGTCCACGTACTTCACCGGGAAGAGGGGGGCACCGCCCTCGACCGCCGCGGAGATGAACATGGGTGCCTGCACCTCGTAGTACCCGTTGCTCCTGAAGTACTCGTGCACCGCGGAGAACACCGTGTCCCTGATCTTCAGCACAGCGGTCATCCTCCTGCTCCTGACCGCGAGGTGCCTCACGTCCAGGAGGAACTCCTTGGAGACATCCCTCCTTATCGGGAAGTTCTCGGCGAGCCCCACGATCCTGAACTCCTCGCCGACAACCTCCTTGCCTCCCGGCGCCCTGGGGTCGTCCTTCACTGTGCCGCCGGCTATCACCGATGACTCCACAGTGACCCTGGCAGCATCCTCGTAGCCGGGAGAGTCTGGGCCGAAGACGAACTGCACTATGCCTGTGGAGTCCCGCACGACGACGAATACCTTTCCACCTAGGTCGCGCCTCCTGTAGACCCAGCCACGCGTCCTGACCTTGGCTCCTTGGGGGCTGCTGAGTATCTCCGCCACCTTCATGAACTGCACAGCGGGCACCACTCACTCCGCGCGCTCGCGGGGGGACAAGTATTTTTCGCGAGCTAGACGATAGGCTTTCCAAAGCGCTCTGTTCTAGCAGCCGTGAGCCTCAGCGACATCACCTCCCCGAGCACCTCCGCAGCCCTTCTCCGCGACAGGACCTTGTTGTTGTTGCCGCAGTAGGGGGAGAAGATGCAGCGGGGGCACCCGTCCTCGCAGGTGCACCTCGAGGTTATGTCGAGGGCGCGCGCCATTGCCCTCTCCAGCTCAGCGAACAGCCTAGCGGACACGCCGGAGCCCCCCGGGAAGGCGTCGTAGATGAATATGTGCCCCGAGGGGAAGCTCACCCCGCCCAGGTCTGTGGGCGAGGCTCCCACGATCATCTGCGCAGCGTAGATCAGCGCGTGCTCTATTGCGTGGAAGGCCTCGGCGTTCTGCAGCTCTGTCCACGCCGCCCTCGGCGGGAACTCGATGAGGATCCCCTTGGTCCTGAAGGAGTAGCTCAGCTCGCTCTCGAGCAGCCTCTGGGAGATGACCTGCCCCTCTGGGAACGACTTAACCACGTACCCGTAAACCACGTCCTGCACAGTCAGGGTTACGTACCGCACCGGGATGCCGTAGACCCTCCTCTCGTCGTGCACTTCCTCCTCCGACGGCATCGTGTAGTAGAGCGGGGATGTAACCACGGGGGGAGCCTTCGTGGGGACGAGCTTCACCACAGCCCTCCTCCCCTCCAGCCTCACGGAGAGGTAGGCCCTGCCGGCGTGGAGGTACACGGCCCCGGGGAAGAGCTCCTTTATAGCCTGTGGCAGCTCACGGTACCCTATCACCTTGCCCGTGTCCGTGACTATCCTCACCTGCTCGCCGACGCCCCTGATGTTATCGCGCTCTCGCAGGAACGCGACGCCCCTCCTCGTCGGCCGCAGGTACCCGCTGCTCTGCCTCAGCAGCCCCTCGGACAGCAGGCGGAGCGCAACCACTCTCTCGAACTCGTCGAGCTCATCCAGCCTGAGCGGCGAGTCGAGGCTCATGGAGAGGAGGTGCACCTTCGCAACCTCCTCGTTGCGGGGCTCGAGGAAGACGGGGTCCGGGCTCTGCCCGTAGAATTCCTCCGGGTGCCTCCCGTAGTAGCTGCTGATGGGGTCGTTCCCGAGTACTAGGAAGACGTAGCCAGCTTTCCTCCTCCGCCCCACCCTCCCGGCCCTCTGGAGGTACTTCGAGAAGGTCGGCGGAACCCCGTACATGATCACCGCGTCCAGCTCGCCGATGTCTATGCCGAGCTCAAGGGTCGGTGTGGCGACGACTGCGTCCAGCTCCCCCTTCCGCAGCCTCTCCTCGACCTTCCTCCTCTCCTCGGGCAGGAGACCTGCCCGGTGGACCGCCGCCCTAACCCCCTCTCGCGCTGCCAGGATCGAGAGGCTCTCGGCAAGCCTGTGGCTGTCGACGAACACCAGGGTTCTCAGCCCCCGCTCGGAGAGCCTCCTCAGGAGCGCTAGGACCTCTGCCGTCCGCGACCTGGCTGTGGGCTCGAGCATGACGTGGTAGACGGGAGCCCTGCGCGCGGGCTCTGCGACGACGATGGCAGAGTCCTCGCCGAGAAGCTTGGACGCGAACTCCTGGGGGTTCCCGATGGTCGCTGTGGCCGCGACGAGCTGCGGGCTTCTCTCGATGACCCTCCGCAGCCTTTTCAGCACGTAATAGACGTGCGAGCCGAAGACCCCGCTGTACACGTGTGCATCGTCCAGGATCACGCTCCCCACGCGCTTCACCAGGTCCCTGAACCTCTGCGACTGCCTCAGGGAGAGGTGCAGCATGTCTGGGTTCGTCACCAGCAGCCTGGGCGGGTACTGGAAGATGAGCTCCCTCTCCTTCTCCGGCGTGTCGCCGTCGTAGGTCGCCACGCGGAAGCCGAAGATCTCGCTCGTGTAACCCTCAACTCTCTCTATCTGGTCCCTGGCCAGCGCCTTCGTCGGGTACACGAGCACAGCGAGCTCCTGGGAGCCTGACAGCATCCTGTCGAGGACGGGCACCAGGAAGGCCTCGGTCTTGCCGCTCCCAGTCCCCGCGACCACCAGGACGTTGCGCCCCTCGCTTATCAGCCGTATGGCCTCCGCCTGGAACTCGTAGAGGCGGTGGATGCCCCTTCTCCTCAAAGCCCTGACGAGCTCCTCTGACTTCACAACCTCCTCGACAGGGGGCCCCGGCTTCGGCTCGACGGGCTCCTCCACCTTGACGTACACAACCCTGTGCCCGCTGTCGCTTCTCAGCTCTTCCAGCAGCTCCACTGCCACAACACCTTTATCGCTGCTGCGCCGTATAAACCCGGTCGCACGCGGTGTACGACGAAGTCTCCCTGACCGTTCTCGTGGACGACATGCCCTCCGTGGAGGGAGTGGCCACCGCGCACGGGCTATCCATACTGCTCCGCCTGCGCAGCGGGACCACAACGAGGGAGATCCTCTTCGATGGGGGGCCTAGCGCCAGGATCCTGAGGTGGAACCTTGAAGCCCTCGGCGAGAAGCTGGCCCCAGATGTTGTTGTCGGCAGCCTGATGCACTACCACCACCTCGGCGCGCTGGCACGGCTAGGCCTCCTCAAGAGGGCCCTGCTGCCACCACCACCGCTATCCATTAGGAGAAGGGGCTTCCTGCTGAGAAGCGTCCCAGGGGTGCCGGGAGTGCGGCTGCTGCTAGCCCTGAACCCCTGGCCGGAGCAGGCGCTCCTCGTGGAGAGCAGGCTTGGCGAAGTTCTAGTAGTGGGCTGCAGCGTCCACGGGCTCTACGAGACTTTCGGCCGCGCAATCTCGCAGCTGGGCGCGCCTTTCGCCGTGATCGGAGGACTTGGCTTGAGCTCTAGGGACTTCGTCAACCTGAGCTTCCTGAGGGCGCTCGCGAGAGCCGGCACGAGGCTCCTCCTCCCCCTACACTCCACGGCGTGGGAGGCGAGGCGCCTGGTGCTGGAGAAGTATAATAAGTTCCCCCTCGACTTCGAGGTTCCTGGAGTGGGGTGTCAGGTTGAGCTACGCTGAAATCGCGCTAGTGCTGGCAGGTGCGGCAGCCGTCTACAGCCTCGGGTACATCGCCTCGAGGCGTAAAACCCTCGCGGAGAGGCTGGGCTTGTCGATCGAAGGCCTCGCGGTAGTCCTAAGGTGCAGGCGCGTCCACGAGCAAATACAGCGGGTTGGAGCGAGTCACGCAAGAGTGCTGCGCGCCTTCGGGGATGCAGGAGCAGTTTCCGGAGTCATCCTGGGCGTGGCTGGGCTCGCTTACCTGCACGTTAACCTCCTCCAGCTCCTAGCGCGCTCCCCCGCCGCAAGCCCTGTGGTGCCGCTGGTCCCAGGCTGGACGATAGGCCTCGACGCACTCCCCTACTTCATGATTGCGGTGGCCCTCGCGCTTGTACCGCACGAGCTAGCTCACGCGCTAGTTGCAGCCGCCGAGTCAATACCGGTGAAGTCCGTGGGAGCCTTCCTCCTGCTGGTCTTCCTCGGCGGCTTCGCCGAGCTCGACGAGGAGGAGCTGGAGAGGAGGCCCGCGAGGACCAAGGCCAGGGTTCTCTCGGCGGGCAGCCTGGCTAACCTCCTCACGTTCTTCCTCCTGCTGCTGGCAACCCAGCTGCTCGTGAAGCCCGTTGGTGTACGCGTCGTCGAGACTCGCGAGAACTACCCTGCTCACGGCATCCTGGAGCCGGGCGACCTGATAGTCGGTGTGGGCGAGGTCAGGGTGTCAACGCTGGGAGAGTTCTCAGGGGCTCTCTCGCGGTACAAGCCAGGGGACAACGTGACGCTTGAAGTAGTCAGAGGCGGCTCGTCGGTGAAGGTGTGTTTAAGGCTGGCGGGCCGCCCCGAGGACCCCACGAAGCCTGCGCTGGGTGTAGTCATCGAGCAGGCGTTCAGCAACGAGGCACTTTACAGCGCGCTCTGGTGGTCCCTGGTGCTCACGGGTAGCGTTGCCCTGCTAAACATGCTGCCGATCTACCCGCTTGACGGCGGCAGGCTCCTAGCAGCGGCTCTGAGCCCCCTCAGCCCCAAGAGCAGGAAGAACCTGGTGACCGGCGTGAGCGCCTACACGACCATCCTGCTGCTGCTCAACGTAGTTTTATCTATGGCACCCCCTCTGTGAGGGGGGATGAGGAATGCGCTCCTCGACAAGCTTCCTCGCAATCGTGGCCCCGGCGATAATATCCACAGTGTTCGTCGCAGTGCCATTGGAGAGCCTGCTCAGCACCTACCAGGTACCCACTTTCGCCTTCAACTGGTACATCCCCTGGCGCGGAGCCGTTGTCTCGCTCATACTCTGGCTTATAACAGGTGCGCTCTACAGTGAGAAGAGGTACTACCTCAAGCTCAGCTTCCTAGGCTCCGCAGTCACCTTCGCAGCCTACCACTACCTCACACTCTACCTCGTAAGCCTCCGAGAACCTGTCCGCCTCCTCCCCCTCTTCTACCTTGTGGGGGGCAACAGCCCCCTGTTCCTAGACCTAGGGCAGGTCGTGCTCGTGCTCACCGCGCTCGCCTACAGGAAAGAGCTCGCGCTGGCTTTTCGAGGCCCTAAGGGATCTGCCGAGAGCTCGCGCCAGCCGTAGATCCCTCATGAGACGGCTCCGGCGGCGCGGATTGATTGAACTAAATTCCTTAAAAAGGCCCCGCCCTCTCAGCGCTCGCAGGTGTGAAGCGGTATGGCGGTCGAGGTCCTCGAGGAGTTGAGGAGGCTGCCCGGCGTGGAAAGGGTAGTGCTGCTCTCGAGCACAGGCATGCCGGTAAACAGCGAGGACAACCTAGCGGTCACAGCGCTCTCCGCCGTGATTGTAGACAGCAGCGCGCGCCTCATGCAGGAGCTCTCCGAGGACTACAGCTACACGGTAGTGGCCAGCAGCAACGGCGTGGCGGCAGTGCTCCTTAGGCTTTCCGAAGACCTCTACGCTGCGGTGCTCGTTAAGAAGAAGAACCTACCCCAGCTACTAGAGAAGCTCAACTTAAGCTAGATCCGCTCTTTTTCTTTTTCCAAAAATTTTAATTTTTACCTTAGCGCAGGAACTTGTCTTCATACTCCTTCAGGTACCTTGCGGACTCGTTCGTGCTTATGAACAGCCTTGAAACGTACTCCACATCCTTCTTTGTTACCTTCCCTCCGTGCCTCTCCGCTACGATCTTAGCAGGGGCCAGCAGCTGCACCGCGTATCTCAGGCTTCTCTCTACGCCCAGCCTCACCAGCTCGTTTAGCGCCTCCTCCTCCAGCTCCACCCCCTCCTCGTGCGCCCGGATCTTTATTATCTCCCTTATCTCTTCAGGTGTGTACTCGCCGGTCTTGATGATCAGCAGCCGGTCGAGCAGGTCGAGGGGCATGCCGTGAGGAGCCTCCACGTCCGTGCCCCTTATCCTCGTGAAGCCGCGGTTTGTAGCCAGGATGATGATGGGGCTGAGCTCGCTCTCCATAGCCCTCGACAGGAAGCTGAACGCCTCGATGTCCAGCATGTGCGCGTCGTCGATGAAGAGGACGCCGGGCAGCAGCTCGGCCCTCCCCGACTCCACCCACTCCTTCACCAGCTTGTCCACCCGGGCTCTGACGTCCGGCGGTATCTCCCGCTGAGCAGGGCTGCCGAAGAGTATGGAGAGGAGGCTCTCACTGCGAGCGTTCATCTCGTCCAGGTCGTGGAGGGTCAGGGTGTACACGAACTCCTTCTCCTTGTAGATGGGACCGCTGGGAACCTCCACCAGCTCCTTCGGGGAGATGTCGTACTCGCTCGCGTAGCCCTTAGCCCTGCCGACGCGCGTGACCCTACCCGTCTCCTCGTCTATCCATATCACGTCGCCCTCGGAGACCCCCCTCTGCAGGAGCTGGTAGATGATGTTGGAGTCCACCCTCAGCGTCCTGGTCTCCCTGTCAGTCTCGAGAGTTATTGTGCCGCCCACGGGCACCTCTGCGTAGGGGTTCAGCGGGTGCCTACCGTACCTTACCTCGAGCTTCTCCACCACGCCCTCGTAGATCCAGCGCCTCTCCCTGATCCTCACACCGATGGCCTTACGCATGGCCTGCATCAGCACCTCCGTCTTCTTGACCTCGGCCGAGTAGATCTCGCTGCCGCTGAGCGCCATGAAGGGCGTCTCAGGCCCCAGCTCTCTCGCTATGGCCACGGCCAGTGCGGTCTTACCAGTGCCGGGAGGCCCCACGAGGAGAACTCCTCTTCCAGCCATCTTACCAGCCTTGATCAGCTGAACGACGAGCCAAGCCGCTCGCCTAGCCTCTACCTGCCCCACAAGGCCGTCAGCGACCGGGAGAGGCTCACCGTCGCGCACGCCCAGCCCGCGTATGTGGCTGTGCGCACCGACCCTGGTGCGCTCACCCATCGCCCCTCCCAAGTAACCAGTGACATGCGGGTGTCTGCTTAAAAGCTTGTGCGATCACGGCGGGGACCAGTTGCTCTCCTCGTCCGCTGACACCACGATGTCCTCGCTGAGCAGCCCGTCCAGGCGCTTGAAGACCCACTTCCCCTCCCTGGAGAACCACACCGCTACTACGGCCTCCCGGTTCGCGTACTTCTTGAACGCCTCGATGAATGAGAACAGCCTGGACACCTGCTCTCGCCTCACCTTGACCTTGCTCTCCTGGGTGGTCTTCACCTCGAACGCCACCACGAGGTCCCTGACGTTGTTCACCAGGAAGACGTCGGGGAAGCTGCGGGAGCCGCTCACAGGCACTCTGAACACGTGGTTCGCCTTATTTGCGGACAGCATCTTCACGAGCTTCCTCTCTACGTTGAACGCCCTGCTGCGCCGCCCTCTCACGTCGCTAGGCATGCGGCGTCTGTGAAAAGTGTCTGGAAGAGTTTAATTAGCTGTGCGCAAAACTTCGCTGGGATGATGAGAGTCATGCCAGCGCGAGGGATGAGCTCGATCCTGGGGTAGCTGATATGAGCGAAGAGGGTAGAGGAGAGGGGTTGGGCCGGGAGGAGGGGTTTCCTCTCGATGCACCCCAGTTCGTGGTTTCAACGGCGCTGGTGGTCTTCCTGGTGCTGTCAGGCTCGGCGCTTCTCGGGCTGCTAGTCCTACAGTCGGGCATTGCGAGCAGCCTTGGTGCCTTCTACGCCGAGGGCGATACACCGCTCGGTGCAGCCATCAATAGTCTCTTCTTCCTGATCCTTGTCCTGGCCGGCGCAGCGCTGCTACTTGCACTGGCTCGGAAGAAGCGGCTCGACATCCTGCACCTGGTGCTGGCAGTGGCGATATTCGTGTCCTACTGGGGCATACTGGAGATTTACGCCAGCGCGCTTGTGAGCGGCGAGGAGCTCTACGCGCTCATGGACGTGCTGTCCCTCACAGTGGCAGCCCTCACGGCAGTACTGGTCGTGAAACCCCTAAACCTGACCCTGCTGAGCGTGCTGCTGCTTCTCTACGGCATGATGGCCGGACCCCTGTTCACAGCGATGCTCACGCCGCTGAGCACGATCGCGGTGTCCATCACGCTGGCAGCCTACGACGCCTACTCGGTCACCAGAGGCCCCTTGAAGAAGTTCCTCGAAACCGTGAGCGGGCAGCCGGGCTCGGGCGCACCCTCCAGGGAACCTCTGCGGGGAGCGGTCGTGCACATAGGCCCCTTGAGCCTCGGCATGGGCGATGTGCTGGTGTACTCAATGCTCTCCCCGGTCTTCCTGGCGACCCCGAGCTTCTCCCCTGCTAGGTGGCTCGCATGCTCTGCAGCCCTCCTCCTGGGCTTCCTGGCCACTCTGCAGATGCTCCGGTGTAGGCGTTACATGCCGGCGCTACCACTGCCTGTCGCCTTCTCTCTGGCCACGTACGCGGTGTGCTACCTCCTAGGGCTCTAGCGCGCAGAGATGGCAGCGGTCTTTCTCCGGGTGGTTGCGCGCTAGCGCGCGCTCGGACTGAAAAAGAGACGCCGGGTCTCCCATAGTAAAGCTTATTTTCCAAAACTGATCAGTGAACTACTGCATAACCATGAGCTCTGAGAGAATCAAAGTCTTTGTACTGGTCAACACCCAGGTGGGCAAGGAGGAGGAGGTTCTCAAGGCTCTTAGAGGGCTGGAGTACGTGGAGGAGGCCTACATCATATACGGAGAGTACGACGTGATCGCAAAGCTCGAGGTTCCGGCGCTCGAGCTCCTGGACAAGGTGGTCACCAGCATAAGGAACATGCCCGGTGTGACTAGAACCTCTACGCTTATAGCGTCGTCGCGCTAGGGCATTGCAGGGAGATGAGGAGCGCGTTGGAGGATGAGCAGGAGATGATGCTCGAACGGGCGGGCTGATCCCCCGCTTTCACGCTATGGGTAGTAGTCTATTTTTGAGAACACGAGGGCTGCAACCACGGAGCCGTAGAACCCTTCTGGCACCTCAAGCTCCTCCACTACGTACCTCGGCTTCTCTAGGTCGAGTCGCTCACCCTCCACTATCTCCTGCCACATGCTCTCCAGCCGCTTCAAGGTCTCCTGGGAGGAGTTGCCATCGTGGAACTCGAGGACGTAGCCGTGCGGCCTGCCCCTAGCCCACGAGACACCTGCGCTTATCTTAGCAGGACCCTTTGCCCTCTTCTCACTCATCACCACGAATGCTATGGCGCCCGGGGGAAGGGGGTGGTAGTCCTCCTCCTCGGCGTCCGGGGGCAGAATCGAGGAGACCGGGACTAGGTTCAGCTGGTGTATCCCGGCGCTCTTCAACGCGTTGTTAAAGGCTAGGAGGTCGGACGTCCTGCTCAGCCCCCTCCCCTTTACCACGAAGAACCTTCTCGGGTATATCATCACTATGCAGTGGGATCTTCCTGGCACGGAGTATATAAAGGGTTTCGAATAGCCCGATCCTGTACTCCTCCTCAACAGCAACCTCGCCGAGCACCTCCCTCATGAGCTCGACAAGGCTCTCAACGTCGGCGAGGGAGGAGGCGAGGACGACGAAGCTGCCGTTCTCCTTGAGGACTTCCGCAGCCTGCAGGGCTAGCTTTGCAGAGAACTCAACCCCGCTGGTGCCACCGCACCATAGTGGCTCGCTGCAGTAGTCGCAGGGCAGGTAGGGTGGGTTAGACACGACCAGGTCTGCTGAGCGTTCCCTAAGGGCGGAGAGCCTGTCTGACACGACGACGTCTACGTTGGGCAGCCTCTCGACGCGGGACTTCGCGGCTAGTGCTGCTTGCTCGCTTATGTCCACGCCGACAGTGTACTCGCTTCGGCGGGCTAACTCCAGTGTTGCAAGCCCGCTACCGCAGCCAACCTCAACAGCAACTCCAACGCGGCCTGCGCGCTCCACGAAGCGTGCTAGGAGCAGCGTGTCCTCGGATACCGGGTAGACCCCGGCTTCGCTGATTGCAGGAGAGCACTCGGACACGCACAGCACCGTGCCAACTCGGCCGAGGGGCTGGCACGCCGCCCGCTAGAGCCCCAGGAGCCGCCTGACCTCGGGGGCCATGCGGTCGGGTGTCCAGGGAGGATCGAAGACGAGCTCCACCTCTACGTCCTCCACCTCCGGTATTTTCTGCTTGATAGTCTCCTCCACCATGTCAACTAGGTAGACGGAGAGGGGGCAGCCGATGGCGGTCAGGGTCATCTTCACCTTTACCTTCCTCCCGTTTACCTCGACGCCGTACACAAGCCCCAGGTCCACCACGTTGAAGGGCAGCTCTGGGTCGTAGACTTCCCTCAGGGCGTTGATCACATCTTCCTCTCTTATCCCAGCCAAGGCTCTATCCCTCTGTCATATCCTCCTCGGCGCTTTTATCGTTTTCCCTTTCCTGCGGCGAGAAGAACGTCTGGGTGAAGTCGGTGTCCAGGACCGCGAGAATTCTGCTAATCTTCCTAGGGCCAAGCCCAGCCTTGCGCAGCTCAGCGGGCGAAGCCAGGAAGAACCGCCTCGGAGTTCTGAAGTGCTCCAGCAGCCGCTTCGCTGTAGTGCTGCTGATGCCGGGGAGGGTTGCGAGAAGGTTCAGCTGAGCTATAGGCACGCTGCCGCTGTCCTTCCTGACAACCCTCTTCTTCACAGGCGTCAGGTACTCGCCGTCCTTCTCCAGCCTCCTCGAGAGCAGGTAGATGATCAGCGCCGTCCTCTCGGGGCTCGACACCTGCACTGCTGGAACCCTCATCTCGGCGAGCGCGAGCAGCGCGCCCAGGACCTGGTTGATCCTCACCCCTCTACCCGCAACTGCGAGCTCGAGATCACCCTCCACCACGATCAGAGGCTTCTCGTAGGCCTCGCGGAGGAGCCTCGCCTGCTCGAAGAGCCTCTTGTCAATGATGGAGTTCACGAAGTCGTCGGCGCTCTTCCGCTCCACACCGTAGACATCACCGACCACGTAGTCTCCCACCTCCAGCCTCTCGAAGACAGGCTTCAGGCCCAGCCTCACGAGCTCCGGGATCACCGGCGACCTGCGCTCCCTGTCGTCCACCTTCACTTCCACTCAGCAACCCCTCCCCGTGTTACGCCCACCAAGATTAAAGCAGCGCTTAGTGCGTGCTCACGGCGGCGAAAACCACTGCGGCAGGCACTCCGGCGCGGCGCTGCCGCTAGAGCGGCGCTGCGTAACCCAGCTTCTCGAGAACCCTCCTGGCGTACTCCCCTGGCTCTGTGAAGCCCGCGGCGGCCACGTAAACCCTCAGGGGCCCGCTCACCTTGAGGAGCCCGGCGTCGTGCAGCTTCTGCAGCGCCGCATCCCTCTCCTCCTCCGTTATCTTCTCGTTGGCGTGCCGGGCTAGTGCGTCCACGCTTTCCTTGAGAAGCGAGAGCGGCACGTAGAGCTGGCCCAGCTGCAGCGCGCTTAGGATAGCTGCGGCCAGCACCAGTCTCTCCTTCCGCGACAGCGTGTCCACGAGCTCCTCGGAGACCAGGTTCCTGCCGCTCAGCTGCGCGACCGCCTTCTCGACGTGCTTCTGCGAGACACGGTCAGCACCCTCGTTCTCCGCGATCAGCCCGGCGTAGAGGGCCAGGTCCAGTGCCGCGCGGATATCCCCTTCGAACAGGTCGAGCGTGACCCGGGCGATGAGCTCCGCCGCCTCCTCCAGGAATGCTCCACTCCTGAAGGCGTCTGCAACCCTGTACAGCACGATGTCCACGATCTGCTCGTACGTGTAGGGCGGGTACCTCACGACTAAGCGCCCGAGAGTGCTCCTCTCCTCTGCGCTGAGGCCTACGCTCCACTCCTCCCTGCGCGCGATGAAGATCACAGCAGCTACGTTGCGGACGCCGAGCTCCTGCAGCCTCGTCAGGCTGTAGACAACCCTCCCGCCCTTCAACGAGCGCGTCCCCACGAGCTCGTCTGCCTCGTCCACCGTGATCACCACCCGCCTCGGACTCTCACGCTCAATAAGCTTCGCGAGCTTCAGGAAGGCTTCCCCAGCGCTGATGCTCCTGGAGATCCTCGCGCCGAGCTGCGAGGCCAGGTGCGAGAAGACGAGCCAGGGGGAGGGCTCGCTCAGCAGCTTGAGGTTCACGTAGAGGTGGGTGACCTGGGCCTCCTCAACTAGCCTCCTCATGACGAGTGCGTCCGACGAAGTCTTCCCCGTGCCCACCGGGCCTATGAGCTGGACGACCTGGGCAGCGCCCTCCAGCGAGCTCCTCACGAGCGAGTAAAGCCTGTCCACCTGCTCATCCCTGTGCGGCAGCCTTGGTGGCACGTACCTGCTCGAGAGAGACTCGGGCTTGACCAGGAGCTTCAACCCAAGCCCCCTTAGGTAGAGAGGTCGGGAGGGCTTTTCGCTCACTCCATGGTAGAACGGCGAAAGTGATTTCAGATCGTCGCGAGCCAGTCACGCATCCTCTTAGACTGGAGCGGCTTCATCATCCACGCTCGCTGGGGGCTCAGACCGATATAACGCTTTCCGCGAGCGGAGCCCTTTAATACCTCGGGGCACCCCCTCTAGCTCGGCTCGCATGAGGCTAAAGGCCCTCCTAGTGCTTGCTCTATCGGTGGTGGCGATAACTCTGTACTGGTTCCCTCAGCCGCTGGTGGTCGGGGACTACGTGCTCGGCGGTTACCCCTGGTACGCGCCAGAGTCCTCCAGGGGCGCGATGATCGCGATCGGCGTTATCTTCACGGCGGTTTTCCTGGGGCTCACAGCCTTCATGTTCTACATCTCTAGGGAGGTGGAGAAGCTGCCCGGGAACCCCGAGCCTGCTCGGGAAGAGCTCGCATGGTAGCTCCCGCGCGGTGGCTCCGCGGTGAGGGTCTGGGTAGAGGCGCTGACGCCGAAGCAGGTCGTGCTTTTCTCCTATCTCCAGGCGGAGCTCCCCGGGGATGTCTTCCTCACGACGAGGGACTACGACCTCAACGTGGAGCTGGCGCGCAGGTTGTGGAAGAGGTTCTACGTGGTCGGCAGGCACGGTGGCCGCAGCCTAGCTGGGAAACTCGGGCAGAGCATCGAGAGGTCGCGCAGGCTCGCACGGATAGCCCTGAGCGAGGCCCCCGATGTCCACGTGACGTTCGTAAGCCCTGACTCCTCTAGGGTAGCCTTCGGGCTCGGCATACCCACCGTTGCCGCTACTGACTCACCGCACTCCGACGCTGTAAACAGGCTCACCCTACCACTCTCCAGGCTCGTCGTAATCCCCAGCTTCATCGCCCAGGAGCTCTCCGCCTACGCGGGTCTCACAACACTGGTTACCTTCGAAGGGGTATTCGAGCTCGCCAGGGTGCTCAGAGGGGAGGGACCCAGGGAGCACCACCTCGAGGAGCTAGGGCTGGAGCCCCTCAACTACGCTGTCGTGAGGCTCGGCGAGGAGAAGGCCTACTACTATCCATCCAGGCGCGCGGCCTTCGAAGCGCCGCTTCAGCTTGCCGTGCACCTGCTGAAGACCACCAGCCTGAGCCTGCTAGTCTACCCGCGCTACCCCGACCAGGCCCGCGCAGCGAGGCGCGCCCTAGCACCATGGACAGGAAGGGTGAAGTTCCTGGAGAAGCCCACGGACTTTCTCAGCCTCGAGTTCTACGCAGCGCTCGTCATAACCGGAGGAGGCACCATGGCCGTCGAAGCCGCCCTCCTCGGCACGCCAGCAGTCAGCACCTACCCCGGCAGGCTCTCCGCCTTCGAGTACCTCAAGTCGAGGGGCTTCCCCCTCTACCAGCTCCCCCTGAGCCGAGACAAGCTCGGCCTGCTGGCGCGCCGAGGGCGCCAGCCGAGGAGCTGGGAGCAGGTGCTTGCCCGCTTGAAGGAGACCTTCCAGGATCCGGTCCGCGTGCTTGCGGACGCTGTGCGCGCTGCTGTAGGAGGCTGACACGCGTAGCGCGCCGCGCGCAATACTTTTAAAGGCCCGATTCGCGGAGCAGAGCGGCGGTAACCATGGAATACGTTTACGCAAGCCTGATACTGTACCACGCCGGGCGCGAGATAACGGAAGAGAGTGTGAGAAGAATCCTGGAGGCAGCGGGGGTGCAGGTCGACGAGGCCAGGCTTAAGGCCATGGTCGCCGCCCTGAGGGAGGTGAACATCGCCGAAGCCCTCAAGACGGCTGCGCTGCCCGTAGCCCCCGTGGCAGCCGCACCTGCGACACCTGCCACAGCCCCAGCGCAGGAGGCTAAGCCTGCCGAAGAGAAGAAGAAAGAGGAGAAGAAGGAGGAGGCACCGCCTGAGGAGAGCATCGAGGAGGGACTTGCCGCTCTCTTCGGCTTCTAGCGCGGTCGGCGCGCGGCCTATTTATGCAGCAGTCCTTCTTCAGTCTTCGTGGAGCAGCTCTTAGACCTAGCTAGGCGGGCTATTGTGCTGGCCACGCTTCTGGCAGCTGGCGTGAGCGACTACAAGACGAGGGAGGTGGATGACAAGATCTGGCTCGCGGGGAGCCTAGCCGCAGCCCCGCCGCTCCTCTACCTGCACATAAGGGGTTTCTACGCCCTGGAGCTGCACCTGCTCTCGCTGCTCCTGGCTCTGCTAGTCGCGCTCCTAACCCAGCTGGCGAGGCTGGCGGGCGAGGCGGACGCCATAGCCCTGGCCTTCATAGGCCTCTTCGAGCCGCCCACGCGCATGACCCTGCCTTGCCTCATTCCGCCCGCTAGCGCTGTGATTGCAGCAGGCGTGCTCGCGCTGCTCTACACGCTCTGGAACGCCGCAGAGAACATCAGGAGGGGTGCGCTCGAAGCCCTCAGGGGGCAGAGCCTTCCAACCAAGGTAGCCGCCCTCCTCACGATGCGCTACGTCACAGCGGAGGAGTACATGGCGAAGCAGCACATGTACATCCCCTCCTCTGGTGCGAGGGGGGAGCCCCTGCTCAGAGTCGCCGTGAAGCCAGCCGGGAACGCCCCGCCAGCGGGGAGGTTCTGGGCCAGCGTCCTACTACCCTACGTCTCCCTTCTCGCTGCCGGCCTTCTCGTCTACGACCTTCTCTGCCTTCTCGCTGGCTGAGCCGCGGGGTAGACTCGCCTTCCCGCCGCCTCTCACGTCTAGCCCGTAGTCCTCCGGCTCCAGGTAGAACGTGTTTCTCCCGCTCTGCCAGTCCCTCAGCACAACCCTCGCAGCCTCCTCCACCAGCGGCTGCCCACCCTTGCCCAGGAGCCCCCTCCGCCGCGCAAGCTCCTCGAGGAACGCGTAGGCCTCGCCGGGCCCCGCACCCCTCGGGGCGAAGCCGTACAGTTTTTCAAGCACCTCAGGCTTCTTGCCCGCGATCAGCTGCACCAGCCTCATAGCGGCAGGCAGCGGGTCCTCGAGCGCCTCTGGGCGCAGCGCGCTCCTTAGGGCGAGCTCCTCCTCGTCGAGCCGGGGAACCACGCCCGGAGTGTCGATCACGCGGAGCCATGTCTTAGCCCTCACCCTCGTCACGGACTTCGTGAATCCCGGAATAGGCGATGTCCCCACGCTGTGCGAGCCCCGCAGCAGGTTGATTATCGTCGACTTGCCCACGTTCGGCAGACCCACGACAGCGACGCTCACAGGCCGCTTCTCAGTGGCCTTCTTCAGCGCAACCCAGAGCTTCCTCGTCCCCAGCCTCCTGGAGGCGCTTATGTACACAGCCTCCTTCTCGCGTCTGAGGACCCTCACCCACTTGTCCAGCACCTCCTTGGGAACGAGGTCGGCCTTGTTGATCACTATGACTAGCGGCTTCCCCAGCTCCTCCGCCAGCCTCTCAACCTTGAGCACTCTCGTCCCCCAGGGGTCTCTCGCGTCAACAACCTCTAGAACAACATCGGCCTGCTCTACTACCCTACGCACCTCGCGCCAGGTACTACTCACGCAGAGCGCAGAGCAATGGCGGGATAAAAAAGACGTGCCTACGCCGTGGGCGGGTAAATAAGAGGAAATTTCACTCCTGGCGCTATATCATCTTCACTTTCTCGAGCGGCCTCACTGAGAGCACTTCCTTGTTGACCAGTGCCGGCGGCATCTCGCCCTTCAGCACCGCTACGAGGTTTTTCGCGGCAAGCTCGGCCATCCTCTGCCTCGCCTCGATCGTCGCGCTCGCGATGTGCGGGGTCAGGACGACGTTCTCGAACCTAGTGAGCGGGTGGCTGGGGGGCAGCGGCTCCTGCTCGAACACGTCGAGGGCAGCCCCAGCTATCCAGCCCTCCTTTAGAGCCTTCACCAGCGCCTCCGTGTCCACTACAGCGCCCCTCGCCGTGTTGATGAGGTAGGCGGTCTTCTTCATCTTCCTCAGCCTCTCCTCGTTGATCAAGTGGTACGTGTCCTTCGTAAGTGGCACGTGAAGCGACACTATGTCCGACTCCCTCAGGATCGTGTCGATGTCGGCGTACTGGATGTTCAGCACAGTCTCGACGTCCCAGCGCCTCTCGATGTCGTAGTAGAGTATCCTCACGTCGAAGGAGGACAGCCTCTTCGCGACCGCGACACCTATCCTGCCGAGCCCTATCAGCCCTATCGTCTTGCCCTTGAGCTCAGGCCCCGTTAGGAAGTAGGGGTGCCAGGGCTTGTCCCAGCCACCGCTCCTGATGAGCTTGTCGGCCTCCACGATCCTCCTTGTGACTGCGAGGATGAGACCCACCGTGAACTCCGCCACGGCATCGGTGAGCACACCTGGCGTGTGCGTGACGTAGATGCCACGGCGCGTCGCCTCAGCCACGTCTATGTGGTCGAATCCGACGCTGTAGGTGCTCACCACCTTCAGGTTCGGGGCAGCGTCGAAGACCTCTCTGTCTATCTTGTCCGTTAGGAGGCAGAGGAGACCGTCCTTGTCTCTAACCTTCTCCAGGAGCTCCTGGCGGGAGGGCGGCAGCTCCTTCGATGGGTGAACCTCGACGTCGCAGCACTCCTTCAAGATGGAGAGGCCGGGCTCCGGGATTATCCTCGTGACGTACACCTTGGGCCTGGCCATAGCGCTCGCTCTCTGCAGTATAACCGGTAAAATGCTTTACGCGAAAAAAAGAATGGTTTACCGGGGGTCAGTACTTGAAGTCGCCTGGGTTGGGCCAGACCTGCGGCACGACTCCCGGCGGGTACGTCTTGTGCAGCCACTCCACAAACTCGATGAGCCGCTGGACCGCGGTCTCCACGATCACCTCGCCCTTCTCCCTGCTCGCCTTGCTCGGGTAGCCTACGCTCCCCTTCGGGTAGTGGTGTATCTCCATGTAGGCGCTCACGTCGTACCAGGCGAGCGGGCGGTTGTACACGTTGCCAGCCTTGTCGATCCACTTGTCCGGTATGACCCCCACCATTTTCTCGGCGTCAGACTCCTTCAGCTTAGAGGGGTCGATCAGCTTCGGCGCCACGTACCAGAGCACGCTCGCCTCAACCTCGTCCGCGTGGATGAACGGGGTCTCGATGAAGAGACCCGGCTTGAGCTCAGTGCCAACCTGGAGCTTGTCCACAACCCAGCGCCACCAGCTCGTAACTATGATGAGCGCCTTCACCCCCTCCTCGATGATCGCCTTGTCCTTCACTATCGGGAGCACGTACTCCTGGCCGTGGCTGTTGAAGAGGATTATCTTCTTGAAGCCGGCGTTGCTCAACCACTTCACCACGCTTGTCACGTAGTCTATGTAGGCCTCCTTCTTGATGGGTACCGTCCCGGGCATGCCGTAGTGGTGGCTCGGGTGGCTGCCGTAGAAGATCGGCGGCGCCACGGTCGCGCCGGTCTCGAAGGCCACTCTCTCCGCGATGTAGGTCCCGATGAGCGTGTCCTCTCCTATTGCCTGCGCGAGGCCGTGCGACTCCGTCGAGCCGCAGGGGACGAAGACTATGTCGTTCTTCTTCACTCTCTCGAGCAGCTCGGCCATCGTCATCTGGTCGAGGTAGATTTTCTCTCCGAACTTGTTGTAGACAGGTCTCGCGAACCTGGACTCGTACTCCACCATGCTATCCACCTGTCATACCGAACCATGAGTATTTAAGTTTTCACTTTAAGGTTTGATTGTTATCTTCCCGTCGATCCTCTGGTGGGCTCTCTCGAAGGCCTTGTAGACGTCGTCGAGGCTGAACCTGGACGTGATAATCTGTGTCATGTCTATCCTGCCCGCCGCCATCAGCCTGATAACATTCCTGAAGTTGCCGAAGCCCGAGTGGCCCTGGCTCCCGAACAGCTGCCCCCTCCTCACCTGGAAGACCTCGAGGTATATCGGGACCTCCTGCGGCGCGCGGCCGATCCAGGCTATCTTCCCGTCTATCGCCAGGCTCCTCTGCATCTGCGGCAGTGTGTGCTCGGGCGCGCCAGCCGCCTCGACGTGCATTTCGGCGCCGTTCCCTCCGGTAACCTCCATGATCTTCTCCCAGGGCTCAACCCCGTTCTTCCTGAGCTCCACGGGGTTGAACACGTAGTCTGCACCGACCTTCTTCGCGAGCTCCCTCCTCACGGGGCTGACCTCGAACGCGATTATCTTCCCGGCTCCGGCAGCCCTCGCCAGGGATATTGCCGCGAGGCCGATGGGCCCTGCGCCCCAAACAACCACGTAGCTACCCGGCTTGAACCCCCCGGCGCGCGTGAACATCGCGTGGTACGCGACGCTCGTGGGCTCGACCAGGCTCCCGGCCTCGAACGCCTTCTCCTCACTCTTGTAGGTCTCGAGCAGCGAGTCTATCTTCCAGACGTACTTCGCCTTGACCACCACGTAGTCAGCCATAGCGCCGTCGTGCGTGAAGCCGAGCTCCCCGTACTCCAGGTCAGCTGGGTCATTGAGCCTCGTGCAATGATTGAAGTCCACGCTGCGGCATGCATCGCACTCGCCGCACCAGAACATCTCCTCCGAGGTCACCATGTCGCCTGGCTTCAGCGTCTTGACGGCGGCGCCCACCTTCTCGACAACACCGCTGAACTCGTGCCCGATGACGACTGGGAAGCGCGTGAGGCCGGGGTATATGATGTAGCCCTCGCTGTCCGTCTCCAGGAAGTGGATGTCGCTGCCGCAGATGCCGACGGCCTTCACGCGGATTAGCACCTCGTCGGGCTTCGGCTCGGGCACGGGGTAGTCAGTCCTGAGGACGAGCTTCGGGTTCCTCCAGACCTTGCTCCCTTCTCTCACCTTGCGAGTCCGCATCTCGGCCTCCGTCAGCTTGTAGCCCGGTCTGGGTGCGAAGTCCGCGCTAACTATTGCAGCCCTCATCGTGGGCATGCTCGTCGAGCTCCTAGCTCATAAAACTCCTTATAACCGGGATGGGGAAGGTTTATAATTCTCCAGCTGGGGGCTTGTAGTACGCCGCGTTAGTAAGCCTGCGTTAAATTCCCGGGGATCCCGGGGGGTTGCTGTGCCGCGCTTCAAAGCGGCAATGGTCGCCACACCCGTGAAGGCCAGGTTCGAGGCCGTGGCCAAGGAGGACTTCGCGAAGGTGCTAGCGATCCTGAAGGGGCTCGACTTCGACGGTGTAGAGGTCTCTGTGCTTGAACCCGAGCAGCTTGTATCCTCGGCGGCGATGGCGAAGGAGTACTCGCTAGAGATCCCCGCCGTGGGCACAGGCCTGAACTTCCTGCACTACGGGCTAAGCCTCACGCACCCCGACCCGGGCGTCCGCGGGCGCGCGCAGGAGAGGTTGAAGCAGCTCATCGACGCTGCGGCGCGCGTGGGGGCGGGCGGCGTGATAATAGGCCTGATCAGGGGGAGGGGGGATGAGGCGCCCAGCCTCGAGGCGGCGTACGAGCTCCTCAAGGGGCAGCTGGCGGAGCTCTGCGTGCACGCGGAGCGCCAGGGGGTCAGGCTTTTCCTAGAGCCGCTGAACAGGTACGAGAGCAGGCTCGTGAACACGGTGGCGGACGGCTTGAGGCTGCTCGACGAGCTCGGCTGCGGAGCACTCTACCTTCTTCTCGACACGTTCCACATGAACATCGAGGAGCGCGTGATCGAGGACTCGATAAGGCAGGCAGGCACGAGGATAGGCCACTTCCACATTGCCGACAGCAACAGGCTCGCGCCGGGGCTGGGCCACCTCAACTTCGGCAGCATACTGGCCGCGCTCGCCGACACAGGGTACACTGGCTATGTCTCAGCAGAGGTTATCGTGAAGCCGGACCTGGAGACAGCGGCCAGGCTCACTTCTAACGTGCTGCGCGTAGCCACCTCAGGCCTCTAGGAACTCCTCCAGCCCCCTCTGCACCTTCAGGTGCCTGAGCAGCACGCTGCGGCTCAGGATCTCGCGGAGAGGGGTGAGCAGTATCCCCGCCGCGACCTCGAGAGCTTCCTCCAGCGTGGAGGCCTTGACGGGCCCCCTCCTCAAGGCGTTCCTCACCCCCTCCCTGATCTGCCAGTTCCCCACGGGGGCGAAGTACTCGGGCGTGATCTCCCTGACGGCGAGGACCGAGGCCTGCCTCCCGCGCTTGCTCAGCTCCTCCAGCACAGCGAACCTGATCGCCTGGTAGCCTCCATCCTCCGCCGAGGGCCTCCCGTCACTCCACTCGTGGACCGTGTACACCTGGGCTTGCTCCCCGGGCACCCACACGCTGTGCGGCATCCACACCTCCACCATCTCCATCGACCACGGCCGCGGCATGAGGACCAGGGTGTACCTGTTCCCGATGTAGCTCGAGTGGTAGACCTCGTAGCCCTGAAGGGGCGGCTTGTCGCGGAGCTTGCCGAGGAGGTAGTCGCCCAGGAGCTTGTCCACGGCGGTGATCGCCCACCTCGTGGGGACCAGCTTCTTCTCGACCCCCAGCACCCCGGCTGAGAGGAGCCGCTGCAGGTAGTAGACATCGTACCCGTGCTCGTAGAGCTCCACGAGGGCGCGGCTCGCCTTCACCCTGTCCAGGACAAGCTGGTCCACGCGGCGCGGAATAGCAGGGTTCCCCACTAAGCGCAGCTGCTCCACGGGCGCTGACGGCCCCACAGGCTTGAGCAGGGGGTCGAAGGTGAGCCTCGGGGTCGGCGGCCTCCTGAAGACGGCCTCCGAGTCCACGGGCTTGAGGGAGAGGGCTGCCTCCTGCACAGCCTCGCCCAGCTTGCCAGCGGCCCTCACGTGCGATACGCTGTAGGAGAAAACGAGCCCAGCCCTGAGCCGTATGATGTCGTAAAGGCTGAGGCGCCCCCACCACGCGCCGGGGTCCTCGAAGAGCCTCGGGTCCTCGCTGCCCAGCGCTGGGAGGTTGACGCCAGCGCGCACGCGCGGGTAGCCGTGCTCGCCCACGAGGACTGAGGGCGGGGTGGGCGAGTAGAGCGTCTTGGTCTCTCTAAGCTTCTCGAGCTTCAGCTGCTGCCGCACCCTGACTAGTATCGGGCACTCAGGGAGGCCGCAGAGCCTCCTGGACCCCTTGCACTGGCTGCAGAGCCTTGCGTTAGGCTTGCTCAGCAACACCGCCCCTGGGATGGGTGCGGCAGCCCTATTTATCGCTCTTCCCAAACTCCCCCCGTGAAGCCTATCTACAGGTGCAGGGTCTGCGGCTGCTTCACCGAGGAGCGGAGCCACTGCGGCGTGCCAGCGGAGCTCCTGCTGGACGGGCGCAGCAGGGAGAGGCTGAGCAAGCTGATGAGCGGCCTGCTCAGGCACTTCCCGGAAGCGGGAGGCCTCAGGCTCGACCCTCAGGGCTTTGTGGGGATCGAGGAGCTGGCAGAGGCCTTGAGGAGGCTTGGCCACCAGTGGGTGGGGGAGGAGCACGTGAGAGCCGTAGCGGAGCTCGACCCGAAGGGCAGGTTCGAGGTCGCTGGCTCGGCCATCCGGGCTCGCTACGGGCACTCAATCCCCGTCCGCATAAGGTACGAGGTGGAGTACCCAGCTCAGCCGCTGTACCACGGCACGTCCAGGTCGAGGCTCGACAGCATACTCTCGGTGGGCCTGCTACCCATGAGGAGGCTTTACGTCCACCTGACGACCAGCCTGGAGGACGCCCTGGAGAGGGCCAGGAGGTTCCCGGATCCCGTGGTGCTAGCCGTGGACCCCCTCTGCCTGAAGAAGAGGGGCCTTCGCGTCTTCAAGGGCGGCAAAACCGTCTACCTGGTCCGCCGGGTCCCGCCTGATTGCCTGAAGCCGCTCGAGCACGCCTAGCGCGCCTACGCGGGGAGCCACCTGTACTTCTCGGAGATCATCCTCCAGTCCTCGTCGCTAAGCCTCCAGCCGACAGCCCCCAGGTTCTCCTCGAGGTGCCTCAGGTTGCCCGCCTTCGGTATGGGTATGACCGAGGGGAGGCGGATGAGCCAGTTCAGAGCGACCTGCGCTGCGGTCTTCCCGTACTTCGCGCCCACAGCGGCGAGGAAGGGGTCCCTGGCCAGCGAGCCCTCCTCGAGGGGGGAGTAGGCGATGTACGCCATGCCCTCCCTCTCCGTGTAGGGGACGACCGTTTTCTCGTCCCGCCTGTCGAGGAGGCTGAACTTGTTCTCGACAGCCACCACGTCCTCCCTGCTCAGGCAGCTCCTAGCCTCCTCGATGAGCTCCAGGCCGAAGTTGCTGACCCCGATGAACCTGGCGAGCCCCCTTGCCACCACCTCCTCCAGCGCGCGCATCGTCTCGCAGAGCGGCACGTCGGTGGGCGGCCAGTGGATCAGGTAGAGGTCGATGTACGTGCCCAGCCTCCGCGCGCTGGCCTCCGCGCTCCTCAGGACGTCGTCGCGCCGCGCGTGAGTAGGCCAGACCTTCGTGATCACGAAGACCTCCTCCCTGGGGAAGCCCCTGATGGCCTCGCCTACAAGCTCCTCAGAGTGCCCGCCGCCGTACATCTCCGCGGTGTCTATGAGCGAGGCTCCCAGCTCTATGCCTCTGCGCAGGACGAGAACCCACTCCCCATCCCTGCTCCTGTCCGGGGTCCAGAAGCCTCCACCTATCCCCCAGGTCCCCATACCCAGCGCGGGCAGCTCCTTCCCAATCTTCCTGATGTACTTTCTCTCCACTGGACTTGCACCCCGCGCTCCAGCGCGCTACCCGAGTATTTCAGCGCGATCCATTGCTATTTAAAATGCTAGTTCGCTGGAAAAGCATTTATTCCGCAGCGGAAGTGCGCCGCCCGTGGAGCGTAGCCTGGCCAAGGGCTTTCATGCGCTCATCTCCGCTCTGGAGTTAGCAATAGCTATTCTGCTCGGTGTGGCGGTCCTGCTCTCCCTGGCCAAGCTGGCCGGGACTGCTGCGGAGCTAGCTTTCACAGCCACCTTTGACCGGTCCCACTTCGTGACGTTCCTCGACGAGGCTCTGCTCATGATCGTCTCGATAGACCTGATGAGAACGCTGGTGATAGGCGTTCAGGAGAAGCGCATCTCCCTCGTCATCGTGGTGGAGGCAGCCCTCATCTTCCTCGTCAGGGAGATAATCACGATGGAGCTCAGACAGGTGAGCGAGGTACGGCTTCTAGTCTACGCGACCATCTTCGCGGTGCTCTTCGCAGCGTGGCTAGTCGCCGTGAAGCGAGCCCGAGGACAGCTGGATGAGGTATAGCATACGAGCATACTGCGCGCGCTCTTAGTTTAGCTGGTTATACGCGCACGCGTAGTGCTAAGGCATGAGGAGTGCATGCCGTCGAAGGACGTGCTGGTGCTGAACCCGGAGAGCAACGTCGCGGTGGTCACGCTGTGGACGAGGAAGGAGGTGGTCGCGGAGAGGCTCAGGGAGATGGGTGTCGCGGGGCTCGTGCACGCAGTCGGCACTCTCTACACGTCCTATGGCGTGAACTACCTGCTCCACACGCTCGCGCATGAGCCGCGCATCGACACGCTGATCGTCTTCGGCGCGGAGCTCTCGGACAGCGGCGAGGCGCTGGTGAGGCTGTTCAGGGGTGAGCTGCCTCAGGGCCTCAGGCTGATGTGGCCCCTCGAGGAGCTGAAGCCCCTGCTGCAGCAGGTGAGGCTGGTAGACCTCAGGGACGCGTACAGGAGGGGTGACTGGGACGCGCTGAGGCGCGCTGTCGCCGAGAGCTACAGGCCCGGCTCCTCGAGGCCGGTCGTCGGGCTGGAGCTCAGGGAGGTTGAGGCGCGCACCTGGCCCGTGCAGGCGGCCGGGCTGTACATCGTCGAGAGCGACCTCCTCAGGGCCTGGGTGAAGGTCGTGGACGCGGTGATGCGGTGGGGCTACACCAAGCCCTCTGAGTACGGGGAGAGGCAGAAGCAGCTGCTTGGCGCGCTCGTGGTGCTGAGGGCTGAGGAAGCGCTGGGGAGCGCGGAGAGGCTCAGGGCGTACTTCCCGGAGTCCGAGCTGGAGCGGCACGCGAGGCTTGTCACCGAGCCCTCCGCCGAGGCGGCCTACACGTACGGCGCGAGGCTGCGGGCGCACAGGGAGGCTGGCGACCAGCTCTCTAAGCTCGTGGAGAGGCTGGCGACCAGCCCCGCAACCCGGAGGGCTGTCGCCATTACCTGGGACTTCCAGGTGGACTGGGGCAGCCCCGACCCGCCGTGCCTCCTCGTCGTCCAGGGCGACCTGTCCGGCGGCGTGTACAGCCAGCTCGCGTACTTCAGGAGCCACGACGCCTTCGCCGCCTGGCCCCTCAACGCCTACGGGCTGCTGCGCCTCATGGACGCCGTGAGGAGGGAGCTCTCCGGGAGGCTGGGAGCCGAGGTCGCGCTGGGGAACCTGGTGATCGTCAGCGCCAGCCTGCACATCTACGAGCACGACTGGCCGAGAGCCGAGGAGCTGCTGAGCAAAGAGCTCCACAGCAGCCTGGGGGCCTTCGTCCGCGACGACAAGGGGGACTTCCTCGTGAGGGTGGAGGGCGGCAGGATAGTCCTGGAGCACCGGGCGCCCGACGGCAGCCTGGCGGGCGTGGTAGAGGGGAGAAGCGCGGCGGAGATTCTCTCGAGGCTCAACCTGAGCGCGCTAATGCCCAGCCACGCTGCCTACCTGGCCCGGGAGCTGGCGAGGGCGGAGCAGGCGCTGAGGCTGGGCCAGCCCTACGTGCAGGACGCGGCGTAGGCTAGGTGGACGCGAGCTTTACTATCTTCTCGAGGGCTAGCCCGAAGGCCTCGACCTCCTCGACCGTGTTGTAGAGGTAGAAGCTCGCCCGCACGGTGCCCATCGGCGCTCCCAGCCTCTTGACGAGGGGCAGCGCGCAGTGATGCCCGCTCCGCACCGCTATGCCCTCCGTGTCTAGCAGCTGCGCCACCTCGTGCGGGGTGAGGCCTGGCACGTTGAAGCTCACGACCCCGGCTCTGTCCCTCAGGTCCTTTGGCCCGTACACGATGACGCCGAGCTCCTCCAGCACTTTGAGCGCCTTCTCGGTCAGCCTCTTCTCGTGCAGCTCCACCCTCTCCATGCCCACCCTGCTCAGGTACTCCACGGCGGCTGCAAGGCCGACAGCCCCTGCGACGTTCGGCGTCCCAGCCTCGAACCTGTGCGGGGGCGCCAGCCACTCCGCGGTGCACGAGGTCTCGGAGCAGTCCACCAGCGAGATAGCCCCGCCTCCGGGGAAGGGGGGCTCCAGCCGCTCGGCGAGCTCTCTCCTTATGAACAGGCCGCCGATCCCCATGGGCCCCAGCATCTTGTGGCCTGAGAACGCGAGGAAGTCCGCCTCGATCCTCTTGACGTCGACGGGCAGGTGCGGCACGCTCTGAGCCCCGTCCACCAGGCAGAGGGCCCCGTGCTCGTGGGCCACGCGGCAGACCTCCCTGACCGGGTTCACCACGCCGGTCACGTTGCTGACGTGCGTGAAGGCGACAACCCTCGCTTTATCGGTGACCTTCCTCTCCAGGTCGTCGAGCAGCAGCCTCCCCTCGTCGTCCACCTCCACGACTTTGAGGCTCGCCCCGGCGAGCCGGGCGACCTGCTGCCATGGGAGAAGGTTGCTGTGGTGCTCCATCCGCGTGACCACGATCTCGGAGCCCCTCGGTAGCAGGCCGCTGGCGAGGAGCGAGTAGGCGGCCAGGTTTATCGACTCCGTAGCGTTCTTGGTGAACACGAGCTCCTCGGGCAGCGCGCCAATGAAGGCTGAGACGATCTTCCTGGCCTCTTCGTACGCCTCGGTAGCCGTGACCGCGAGCTCGTGGAGGCTGCGCCCAATGTTCGCGTTCTGGCTCCTGTAGAAGTTCTCGACAGCCTCTATCACCTGACGGGGCTTCTGGCTCGTCGCCGCGTTGTCGAAGTATATGAGAGGCTTCCCGTGCACCTTCTTCCCCAGGATCGGGAAGTCACGCCTTATAGCCTCTACGTCGAGCATCCCCGTCCACCTCAACCCACCTTGCAGGCGTAAATAGTTTCGCAGCGCCAGGCCCCGAAACTAATTTAGCGCGCGGAGGTGCTGTGAGAGATGTTTAAAAACCCGGTGCGCCACCATGGCTCCCGGTGGAGATGGAGCACCAATTTACCCGGTTTACCTGGTAGAGCGCCAGCGCCGCATAGCCCTGGAGGTAGTTAAGGGCGAGGTTGACGTTGACGAGCTCGCGAGCAGGCTCGGCGTGAAGCGGGAAGACCTCATGAGGGACCTCGAGGAGCTGCGGCACAAGGGGCTTATCGCCGTTGAACGGGTTGAGCAGCAGCGCCTCGTCCTCACAGAGGAGGGTGAGAGGTACGTTCTCGAAGGGACCCCGGAGAGGAGGGTCCTAGAGGCGCTGAAGAGGGCTGGTAGGCTCAGGCGTGGTGAGCTGGCCAGGGTGGCGGAGCAGCTGGGGCTGCGCTTGAGCGCGGAGGAGGCTGAGATAGGCCTGGCGCAGCTGGCGGCCGCGGGGGCCCTCAGGTTTGAGGACGACTACGTCGAGCTCTCGAACCCCGAGGCTGCTGAGAGCAGGGTGAGAGCGGTGGAGGAGGCTCTGAGGGGCATTGCGCAGGGCCTCGGGGCGCCCGAAGCGGTGGTGCCGATCCTGAGGCGGAGGAGGCTCGCCGAGGCGAGGCGGCGCGCCAGCATGCGGGTGAGGCCGACGGACCACCTCAGGCAGCTCGTTGAGCGCGGCCTGCTCGGGGAGGCCCGGGTGGTCACCGAGCTCACGCCCGAGCTGATAGCGAGCGGCGAGTGGCGGAACGTGGTCTTCAAGCCCTTCGACCTCTCGGCCGAGCCGCCCACGCCCACTTTCGGAAGGAGACACCCGTACCTCGAGTTCCTCGACTACGTGAGGGAGATCCTCGTCTCGATGGGCTTCGAGGAGATGAAGGGGCCGCACGTCGAGCTCGAGCTGTGGAACTTCGACGCCCTCTTTCAGGCTCAGGATCACCCTGCGCGCGAGATACACGACACGTACTTCGTGAAGGGCGGGCTGCTGGGCCGCTTCGAGGACGCTGAGCTGATGCGGAGGATAGCGAGGGTGCACGAGGACGGCTGGGACACGGGCTCCAGGGGCTGGGGCTACAAGTGGGACCCGGCGCGCGCGCTTAGGCTCATACTCAGGACCCAGACCACAGCGGTCTCGGCTAGGACGCTCTACGCGAGGGGTGAGGGCGAGTACATGTGCTTCTCCCTCGACAGGGTCTTCAGGCCCGAGAACCTCGACGCGAAGCACAGCATGGAGTTCTACCAGCTGGAGGGGATAATCGTGGGCAGGAACGTGACCTTCAGGCACCTCCTTGGCTTCTTCCACGAGATGGCGAGGAGGCTTAACCTCGGCGAGGTCAAGGTGAAGCCCGCCTACTTCCCCTTCACGGAGCCGAGCGTCGAGGGCTTCATAAAGCACCCGAAGCTCGGCTGGATCGAGGTCTTCCCCGGCGGCATGTTCCGCCCCGAGATGCTGCGCGCCCTGGGCCTCAGGGATGTCAACGTGGCGGCGTGGGGCATAGGCATCGACAGGATAGCGATGACCGTGCTGGGCGTTGACGACATCAGGCTCCTCTTCGCCAGGGACCTCGCCTTCCTGAGGAGCGTGCCCAGGCCCATTCCCGAGAGCATGGTGGGGTGAAATGCCGGTAGTAGAGGTGCTCCTCTGGGATCTGGAGCGCCTGGTCGGCGTCGACCTGAGCGCCAGCGAGCTGGAGGCGCTCCTGCCGAAGCTCAAGTGTGAGGTTGAGTCCGTGGAGGGGGAGCGTGTCACCTACGAGGCCACCCATGACCGCCCGGACCTGTACTCAGCGGAGCTCCTCTCCGTGGCTCTCAAGGGCCTGCTGGGCGTCGAGAGGGGGCTGCCGAGGTTCAAGGTTGGGGAGCCGGCCGGCGAGGCCCGGGTCGAGGGCCCGGGCTACAGGCCCTATGCCTTTTTCGCGGTCGTCGAGGGTGTGAGGCTGGACGACGAGGCGATAAGGCAGCTCGTGCAGCTGCAGGAGAAGGTGCACGCCACCTTCGGCCGGGACAGGAGGAAGGTCTCGATAGGCTTCTACGACCTCGAGGGCGTGGAGTTCCCGATAAGCTACGTGGCCGTGGACCCCAGGTCCGTGAAGTTCAAGCCCCTCGGCTTCACCATAGAGATGACGCCTGAGGAGGTTCTGAGGAACCACCCCAAGGGCGTGGCTTACAGGCACCTGGTGGAGGGCCGTGGTGTTGTGCCGCTGATCGTGGACGCTCAGGGCAGGGTGGTCGGCTTCCCGCCCATAACCAACAGCGAGGAGTACAGGGTGACTGAGGACACGACGCGCGTCCTCATCGATGTGACTTCGACGGAGCCCGAGGCCGGCCGCAGGGTGCTCTCCCTGGTTGCCTCTGCCTTCGCGGCTCGCGGGGGCACTGTGAGGCCTGTGAGGCTCGTGCACGCGCGTGGTTACGAGGTCTCGCCGAGGCTGGAGCCGGGCTCCGTGCTCTACGAGCTCAGCCTGACCGAGAGGCTGCTCGGCCTGCGCTTGAGCGGGGAGGAGGTGCGCGAGCTCCTACTCTCCATGAGGATGGAGGCGGAGCCTGCGCGCGAGGGGGTGCTCGAGGTGAGGTACCCGTACTACAGGCCGGATATCCTGCACCCTGTCGACATAGCGGAGGAGATCGCCATGGCCTACGGCTACGAGCGGATCGAGCCCGAGGTCCTGCCGCCGAAGCACCCCGGCAGGGAGCACCCCCTGGAGGTGTTCTCCAGGGAGGCGCGGAGCATCATGGCGGAGATGGGCTTCACCGAGGTGAACAACTACATGATGACCAGCAAGAGGGTGATGTTCGAGTTGATGCGCCTCCCCGAGCAGCCGATAATCGAGGTCGAGAACCCCAGGCATGAGGCCTACCACGCGCTGAGAACCTGGATCACCCCCCAGCTGCTGCAAGTCCTGGCCGGTAGCAAGCATGCCGGCTACCCGCAGAGGATATTCGAGGTGGGTGACGTCGTGATACCGGACGAGGCCGCGGAGACGAGGAGCAGGGAGGAGAGGCGCCTAGCCTTCGCCATAGCCGGGAAGGGGGTCACGCTCACGGACGGTCTCGCCGTGCTGAAGGCGTTCGCCTCCCAGCTCTCCCTCAGCGTGTCCCTGCAGCCGCTGGAGCACCCGAGCTTCATACCCGGCAGAGCGGCCAGGGTCCTCCTCTGCGGCGAGGAGGCTGGCTTCGTGGGCGAGGTTCACCCCCAGGTCCTTGTGAACTTCGAGCTCCAAGTGCCCGTGGTCGCCGGCGAGCTGAACCTCGACGTCGCGAGGAGGTGCTACCTCCTGTGGAGAAGGGGTTCCTCGTAGACCTCTGGGGCACACTCTTCTACCCGGCTGTGGACATGGAGACCTACCACAGGAGCAGGAGCCAGCACCTTGCCAGGGTTCTGGGCGAGAATGGTATCAGCGTGCCCGAGGAGGCTGTCCGCAAGGCCTACTTGGAGGCCAGGAGGGTTGCCGACGACCTGAGGAGGTGGACGATGAGGGAGGTTGACGTCGCGGGGGAGGTGGTTCTCTTGCTGCGCTTCCTCGGCGTGGAGCCGGAGAGGAGGCTTGTGGACGAGCTTGCGGAGGCCTACATGATCCCATACACCAGCCTGCTCAGGGCTGCTGAGGGGGCTGCGGAGCTCCTCGAGGGGGCTAGGAGCGAGGGCTACGTGGTTGTGCTGGCCTCGAACACCATAAGCGGTCGGCACACTGTGGAGCTGCTGAGGAGGAGTGGGCTCCTCGGCTACTTCGACTTCCTCGCCCTCTCGGACTCCATAGGGTACCGGAAGCCCCACCCACGCTTCTTCTCGTACATAGTCACAGGCACAGGGATCTCCCCTAGCGAGAGCGTGTTCCTCGGCGACGAGGAGTTGGACGTAGCAGGGGCGAGGCAGTTCGGCATGCTCACAGTAGCGTACACAGGCTTTCACGAGTACACGGGCAGCGTGCAGCCCCACGCTTTCGCATCGAGGATGGAGGAGGTCCTCGGGCTCCTCCGCGGAGGACTAAAGACTTTTTAACCGCTCAGCCAGGTATCTGGGACGTGCCCGGCGACCCGGAGGTTGTCGTGAGCGTTACGCCGGAGATAGCACTCGACATTGGCCACACGTACGCTGGAGGTCTCGGAGTGCTTGAGGGGGATAAGTTCTACGCAGCGGCACGCCTGGGCCTGAAGTACTACGCGATCACGCTTCTGTACACAGGGGGCTACGTTGACTACGAGTACGACGAGGCGAGAGGTTTCACCGCGAAGCCGCAGGACCAGAGCGACTTACTACGCGAGCTCTCGAAGAGCGGGGAGCTTGAGGTGGAGCTGCAGGGCTCCAAGGTGAGGGTCTCGGCGTGGGAGTACCGGAGGGGCTCGGCGACGGCGGTGTTCCTGAAGCCGGAGGACCCGCGCTTCGCGCACCTGGCGGAGAGGCTCTACATCGAGAGCGACCAGAGGGAGCGCTTCCTCAAGTATACCCTGCTCGCCAAGGGGGCTGCAGAGTACGTGAAGCACTTCATAGGGCTGGAGAACGTCCAGTACATCGACCTGCAGGAGGCCTACACGGCGATGATACCCCTCGCCCTCAGGATCCCCGGCCGCTACAGGCTCATCGTCCACACCCCGGGGCCCTGGGGGCACCCCTCCTTCCCTAACGTGTTCTTCCGGGAGGAGTACGGCTACTACTTCATTGAGGACCCGGTGGTGCTCACCAGCGTGGGCGCGGCGCTCGCCTGGGAGGTGATCCTCGTCTCGGCCAAGCACTACGACGTGATGAAGAAGGTCGTCCCGCACTTCATCTACAAGGCGCGCTTCATCACCAACGGGATCGAGCTGGACAGGTGGATGCACCCCGACCTGCGCAAGAGCCTCGAGCGTGGCGAGCTCACCCTGAGCTCTCTGAGCGCGGTCAGGCAGAGGGTGAGGGCGGAGCTGCTCAAGCTGCTCAAGTCGCGCAAGCCGGGCCTTAGGGAGGACTCCATGATCGTGCTCTGGGCGCGCCGCCTCACCAGGTACAAGAGGCCCTACTTCGCCGCCAGGCTCGTCGAGGAGGAGAGGGACGGCGGCGTGGTCTACGTCCTGGGAGGGAAGGCCCACCCACACGACAGCGAGGGACTGGCGTACATGAGGCAGTTCAAGGATCTCGAGAAGAAGTACCCCAACGTGGTTTACTTCCACGACTATGACGTGGTGCGGGCAAGGCTCCTGCTGCAGGGCTCCGACCTCCTCCTTTTCACCCCCTTCTCGGGCTGGGAGGCCTGCGGAACCAGCTTCATGAAGGCAGCAGTGAACGGTGTGCCCTCCCTGGCCTCCCGGGACGGCGGAGTCGTGGAGCTGGTCGTTGACAACGTTAATGGCTGGCTCTTCGGCGAGGACATCAGGGACCTCTCCTCCCTCAGCGGGGAGCGCGCGGCGAGGGTGGATGAGAGGGACTACGCTGAGCTCAAAGCCCGCTTTGAGAGAGTCAAAGGCCTTTACTTCGACGAGAGGGAGGAGTACCTCAGAGTCTCCCTCAACGCGATTCTGACCTTCGTCCCCAGGGTCGACATGACGAGGGTCCTCAAGGAGTACTACCCGGACCTCGTGAGGTGACACGCTCGCGCCGCCACGCTTGGGATGCGTTAGGGGGTACCTTTTTAGCGTGGGGCCACGCGGTCTGAGACGATGATGCAGGGCTTCACGCACTGGCACCCTACGAGGGTTGTCTTCTCCAGAGGGGCGCTCAACGAGCTGGGCAGGGTCTCGGAGGGTCTCGGGAAGAGGGCGCTCATCGTCACAGGCCGCACCTTCGCCGTCAAGCACGGCTACCTGGACCTTATGCGCAAGCTGCTCGAGGAGAAGGGCGTCGAGGCATATAGCTTCCCCCAGGTGGAGCCCAACCCCACTCTCAGCACGGTGAAGAAGTGCGTTGAGGAGGCCGAGAGGGTCTCGGCGGACTTCTTCGTGGCGTTCGGCGGTGGCAGCGTCATCGACACGGCTAAGGCGGCTAACGTCGTGTACACGCTGGGCGGCTCTGTCGAGGACTACCTCTACCCCAAGACCGTCGAGGCCTCTCTCAGGCCGCTGATCGCCATCCCGACGACGCACGGCACGGGGAGCGAGGTCACCAAGTACTCGGTCCTCGTGGACGAGAGAACGAAGATGAAGGTCACGGTCTCGGGGGGCGCGCTGTACCCCACCGTGGCGCTCATGGACCCCCAGGTGCTCGTGCACCTGCCCAGGGACCAGGCAGCGGCTACGGGGCTGGACGCGCTGAGCCACGCGGTCGAAGCTTTCTTCAGCAAGCGGGCGAACCCCTTCTCGGACATGCTGGCGCTCGAAGCTACTCGGATCATCCTGGAGAACCTTCCCTGCGCCGTTGAGGGGGTTCTGGACTGCCGGGAGTGGATGCTCTACGCGAGCATGCTGGCGGGCTACGCCATCAACTTTACCGGCACGAACGTGGGGCACGGGCTGGGATACCCGCTCACAACCAGGCTCAATCTCCCGCATGGGCTCGCGAATGCGATGATACTGCCAGGCGCCGCGCTGTACTACGAGGCGCTAGTCCCGGAGAGAGCCAGGAGGTTCTTGAGCAGCTTGGGGCTGAGCTACTACCCAGGCGGCCTTAGGGAGCTGCTCGAGCGGGTAAAGCTGGCTGTGAGAGCTCCTGCCCGCCTCCGCGACCTCGGCGTGCGCAAGGAGGAGCTCGGCGAGTACGTAGAGGACGCGCTCAGGTACCAGCGCAACCTGCAGAACGCCCCCTTCAGCGTCGAGAGGGAGCACGTAGTCAGGATCTTCGAGGAGGTTTACTAGCGCGAGAGGATGCTGGCCACAGCGCGTGCGAGCTCGTAGGGGATTCTATCCCTGTTAGCCAGCGTGAGCTCGAACACTCTCACATCCCCCCTTGAGAGGATCCTCCTCCCCACCTCGGTCTCCCCGGCTCTGACGTGTATCGTCGCGAGGACAGGCTTCGGCGAGTCCAGCGCGCTGAACACCGCGTCCACGAACTTCCTGCTGAGGAGCTCCATGGGCCCTATCTCGTCTATCACGACCACCTGGGCGTCCCTGAGCGCGCGGGAGATCGCCTCGACCCCGACTCGCTCCAGGTCGGCGAGGTTCACGACGTACCTGCCTATCCTCGGCCCCGCCCCGCCGCCCACCGACGCCAGAGTGCCCACAGCACCGCTCAGCACGTCCCTAACCTCGAAGCCCACCCTAACCCCTCCCTCCCTTTTCTCGAGAGTGATCATCCCACCGACCCTCACACCCCTGCTGATCAGGAGCTCGGAGGCCCTCTGCAGGCAAGTGGTCTTCCCTATGCCCGGCCGCCCTGTTACGAGGAAGTTCTTCTGAACCTGCCCCGCCAAGCGCACCCCCGAGAGATCTCTCCCGAGCGATAAATACCTTTCAGCCTTTTAGCTCCGCGCGCGGTGAAATTCCCCTCCCTTTTCTGGCGAAATTCTCCAAGGGGTGGGTTCACCCGCCGCGCGGAGAGCCAAGCCTCTTGGCCACCTCCTCGACTAGCTCCGCAACGCGGTGGTTCTTCACCTCTATTAGGGAGCTCAGCGTGATGGGGGTAATGGCGATTTTACCCTCCTCGAGGACTACGTGGACGTCGGTGCCCTTCTCGGCCTCGACGGGGAGCCCGTAGAGCCAGTAGTAAGGGCGCCCCTGGGGGTCCTTCCTCTTGACAACCGAGGGGGAGAACCTGTTCCTGGCGGGCGCGGCGATCACGACCTGGTCCGTGAGGACTGGTGGGAAGTTGACGTTGAGCACGTCGACGCCCTCCGGGAACCCGTGCGCGGCGACGGCCTGGAGCACTGCTTTGACCGCGTTGTAGACGAACCGCTTGTACTCCGGTTCCTCAAGCTCGCTGGGCTCGTCAACAGCGGCGCTGAAGGCAATGCCCGGTATCCCCTCTATCGCCGCTTGAAGTACTGCGCCCAGCGTTCCCGAGGTGAGCATCACCTGGATGCTCAGGTTGTCGCCGATGTTCACCCCTGAGAGCACCATATCGGGGCGGCCTGCGACCACGTTCATCGCGATGTATATGACATCGCTAGGCGTGCCGCTGACCAGGTAGAGCTGCTCGCCCTCGAGGGTCAGCTTGTTCACCCTGACGGGCTTGTGCAGCGTGAGGCCCAGCCCCGTCGCGGACTTCGGCGTCTCAGGGACTACTATGACGACCTCCCCTATGCTCTTTGCGGCGTCCGCAAGGATCCTGAGACCTGGGCTGAAGGGACCATCGTCGTTCGTCACCAGCAGCTTCATCGCGTAGCCTCCTGCAGGCACTCGCGCTAAAACCTTAGCGCGCCCCGCGCTTACCTGGGAGGCTGCCGAGCCGGAGCGACGGGGCTAGGGCTTCGCCAGGCCTCTGCGCGCGCGTAGCTCCTGGAGTATGGGTATGGCTCTCAGCTCGCTCTCGGGGAGTATCTCCCATATCACGCCCGGCGGCCTTCTCCTGTCTCTTTCACACTTTATTGTGCGGGTTGGTGTGAATACCCAGTCTATAGGCACGTCGTGCTCCGCCATGGGCACGCGCTCCACTACCTGCAGGTCGTGCACTGTGGTCACGATGGGTGTGTCCTCGTCGACCAGGCCCAGCTCCCTGAGTATCGCGTACTCCAGGTCCGAGTACCCGCCCCCCTTGCCCACCCTCCCCCCTTTAGGGTCCACGGCCACGCTGCCCGCGACCTTCAGGTCTATTGGGGGCACGTTGTCCCTCCTGAGCTCTCCGTAGAGGAACGCGCCCCTTATCGTCGCAGCGTAGCTGTACCGCTTGGCGTCGATGCGCTTGGGGTCCAGCACTATGAAGCCGCTGCGCAGCCTGGGCGAGGCCATCACGAGGAGCTTGCCGTGCCTTAGGACAGCTTCCCTGACGGGTTTCTGAGGCGAGTCGGGGTTGCAGAAGACGACCTCCGCCTCCTGGAAGATCCTCTCACCGACCAGCCGCTGCGCAGCCTTCTCGGCACCGGCGAAGTTGGGTATCCTGCCCTCTATTGGGAAGGGGGGCCTCGCGACCCCCTTCTCGAGCAAAGCCCCCCATACTGCACGCCTTATCCTCTCCTTCTCCGCCCTCACGCCCTCCGAGGGGCCTGGGCTCAGCATAGCCTGGTCCTCAGCTCGAACGGCTTTCTCTCCGGGTCCAAGCCGCCGGCGACCAGGTGGAGAGCGCCACGCTCCTCCTCCTCCAGGCTGATGCTGGCCACGTAGCAGCCCCTGAACCTCTGGAGCACCTCGTCCCAGTTCACGCTCCGGAGCCCTAGGAGCTTCAGGGAGGCGTTGTACGCGTCGGAGAGCAAGTCGAGGAGCTCCAGCACATTGGTCCCCCTCTTCCTGGCATCCCTTATTCGGACGAAGGCTGTGGCTACGTCCGCCAGGCCAATTAGGCTCTCGAGTATCTCGCCGTCGGAGAAGGGCAGCTTGCCGAAGGCCGAGGAGTAGTACCTCGCGGCGCTCCTCATGGCCTTGTACGCGTAGTTCACAGACCACAGGGGCCTTCCTGCAAGCAGGTTCTCCAGGGATAGCGCTATGCAAGCCAGGGTGTGCTTCCTGAGGTACTGCTTAGTTCGCTCGTTGATTGGAGGGTCCACCTTGAGCAGCTCGTCGAACTCCCTCTCGCTGTAGAGCACCCTGCCGCCCTTCAGGACCTCGTGCGCCAGGTACTCCCCCTCCTCTGCCAGCTTCCTGAAGCTCTCCAGGTCGAGCACGAGCGTGGAGACCTGGGGGCCCAGCACCTCGGAGATGAGCCCCCTCACGTCCACTGGTACCCTTTTCCTGACCAGGATGAGCACGTTCAGCTCGCTAAGTGGTGTGGCATCTTCAGGTCTCGCGTACGAGCCGAACGCGACCACCGCGCACAGGTTGTCGCCAAGGAGAGCCCTGAGGGGCTCGTGTATGGGTAGCAGTGCCATCATTCTCCCTCGAGGAACCCCGGCTATAATACGCGCCTGCGAGAAGGATAAAAGTTTCGGCGAGCCCTTCTGGGCCCGTGGAGTGCGTATTCTGCGAGATAGCCAGGGGGAGGGCTCCAGCCCACGTGGTCTACGAGGGTGAGCGCGTGCTAGCAATACTGGACAAGTACCCCGTGAGCGAGGGGCACACACTCGTCATACCGAGGGAGCACTACAGAGACATCTTCGAACTCCCCGAGGAGCTCCTCGCCGAGATGGTGCGTGTCGCCAGGCTGGTCGCATTGGCGCAGAGGAGGGCCCTGGGGGCGAGGGGTGTTCGGCTTCTCATGAACAACGGCAGAGAGGCGGGCCAGGAGGTGATGCACGCGCACATGCACGTGATCCCGAGGGGTGTTGCGGAGCTGGCGCGACGGCCGCTGAGGCCGGAGGAGGGGGAGCGCGTGGCGAGCGCGCTGAGAGCAGCGCTGGGGCTGTGAGCGGCTAGTGCTGCTTCTCCGCGAGGACGGCTCTCTCTATCAGCAGTGTTGCATCGTACTCGCTCCCCACGATCCTCCACTCAAGGGGTACCACCCTCTTTCTGAACAGGGGTGAGTCCAGCACGAAAGTCTCGTACTCACCCCCCTCTCCCGAGGGGTTCACGTACCCCCTGAGCATTGCCAGGAGTTCTATGGCCTCCTCGTCGAGCTTCCTGCCGAGCAGCACCCTGCCGAGGGGGTAGCCCGCGACCCTGGTGAAGATAGCGACAATACCGCTTGCCACGACCTCCCTGAGTAGCTCCAGCTCGTCCCGGCCCCACAGGGGGTTCAGGCAGCTGAGGCCCAAGCTCCTCGCTATGGCCTCGAACCTGCTCGCCTGGTACCTCGACTTCACGGCGCCCGTCACAACCCCCTCTATGCCGTAGAGAGCCGCAGCCCTGAGGAGAGCTCTCCTGAGGGCTTCCAGCCCCCCCTCTTCGTCGTCGGGGCTCTCTTCCGTAACCAGCGGGAGCCCGAGCGCCTCTGCCTGCAGCCCCACCAGCTCCACGTTCGGGTAGTGGTACAGCATGCTCTCCACAGACCTCGGCCTCAGCGTGATGAGGCACGCTACGCTGTGCTCCCTCGACGCTTTGAGCAGGGCTAGGTTCGAGTCCTTGCCGCCCGAGTACAGCACACCGACTCGCACGAGCACCGCGCGCTAAAGGGTGAGCGAGAGGCGTATATACCTGCACGCGGAGGACCATCTGTGGCGAAGAGAGTCAGGAAGAGGTCAGGCGCCCTCGAGGAGTTCAACCCGAGGAAGGTCTACGAGGCATGCATCGCGGCTGGTGCGCCGCCGGAGGTGGCCCACGAGATCGCGAAGGAGGTTGAGCAGAGAGCTTACGACGGGATGAGCACGGATGAGATCAGGCGCTACGTGCTGGTGAGGCTCAAGGAGCTCGCGCCCCACGCCTTCGAGGCCTGGGCATTCTACGACCGCGTGACCAAAGGTAGGATCACCTTCGAGGACGGCAAGGCCCTCGTCGTCGAGAAGGGCCACCTCTACTTAGGCAGGAGCGTCAAGGACGTGGGGCCCAAGGGGCTCTCGCACAGCGAGGAGGTAGCTGGGATACTCAGGGAGCTGGAGGAGGACCTGCACTACGGTGTCTCCAAGGCTACCATAAACGCGAGGCTCTACGCGCTCTTCATGGGCGTTCTGAAGTCCAAGGCCATGCCGAAGGAGGAAAAGGAGAAGTCCATACAGCTGATCAACGAGTTCAGGAAGAAGCTCGGCTGGCAGCCGTACGAGCTGAAGAAGCCGCTCGAGTAGCGGCGCGCGCAGCCAAGTGGGTGCCGTCGCAGGAAACCCCGGGGTCCGGGGGCAGCAGCCCCTCCCGGCAGGTGGCGAAGGTCAGGCCGTAGTCCCTGGCAGCTCTCAATACCTCTTTGAGCGCGCGGGCTCGGTACTCGCGCGAAGCGTAGAGGTAGCCGTGGATTCTCTCCCCCTCCTCCCAGTAAAGTTTCCTGAACCTGGCCTCGAGGTCTGGGAAGGCGCTGAGCACCCTAGCCACGTTGTCCGGCTTTACCTTGTAGACAGAGGTGACAACGTGCCTAGCACCAGCCCGCGCCGCCTCCCTCACTACGGCCCTGATGCTCTCGGGGTCGTCGTTAAGCCCGGGCACGAGCGGGTCAAGCCTCAGCACGACGGGAATACCAGCCCTGGATAAAGTCTCCATGGCGCTCACTCTGCGCGAGGGCTTAGGGGCGCGGGGCTCTAGCCTTGCGGCGAGGCTCTCGTCTATCGTCGTCACGGTGAGCGAGACCGCGGAGGCCCTGCGC